>Ga0209164_1000417_pt1 | contig 105168 bp, 97 predicted proteins | sample MTBNYHSulfiMetaG_FD_187458 | JGI IMG/M metagenome (GOLD analysis project Ga0209164, IMG submission 187458) | Enrichment culture microbial communities from rom New York Harbor, USA that are MTBE-degrading - MTBE-NYH (New York Harbor Sulfidogenic)... | ecosystem: Environmental > Aquatic > Marine...
TCGGCCGCGTCCACAGCTACGCCATCAGCCAGCCCTGGCAGGCCAACCAGATCGAGGCCAAGTTCAACATCGCCCGGGTGCTGGACGTGCCGATCAACAGCGTCGAGCGCTTCAAGGAACGCACGGCGGGAGGCTGACCATGATCAGGAACCCGCGCGCGGGAGCGCGCAAGAGCGGCGGCTTCAGGCTCGAGGTGTTCACCGCCGACGAGTTGCGGGAGATCCACGGCGCGACGCTCGAAGTGCTGTCGCGCACGGGCGTCTTCGTCGAAGACGACGAGGCCCGGGAGATCTTCGCGGCGGCGGGCGCCGAGGTCGACCGCGAGACCCACGTGGTGCGCCTGCCGGCGCACCTCGTGGAGGACGCGGTCCGCTCGGCGCCGTCCACCGTCGTCATGTGCGGCCGCGACCCGGCCAGGGACGTCGTGCTCGAGGACGGCCGGGTCGGCTTCACCAACTTCGGCGAGGGCATCCAGGTCGTCGACCCGTACACCGGCGAGCTGCACGAGAGCCGCAAGCAGGACGTCGCCGACTGCACGAAGATCATCGACGCACTGCCCGAGATCGACGTGGTCGAGCGGCCGCTCGGCGCGCACGACGTGCCGCCGGAGACGGCGTCGTTGCACAACGCCGAGGCCATCTTCAGCAACACGACCAAGCACGCGACCATCGGCCCGCTCTCGGGCTTCTGCGCCCGGCGCATGATCAAGATGGCCGAGGCGATCGTCGGTGGGGCGGAGGCGCTGCGCCGCCGCCCGATCCTCAGCTTTCTCACCTGCCCGGTGAGCCCGCTCAAGCTCGTCAAGGACGCCTGCGAGATCATCATAGAGGGCGCCCGCGCCGGCATCCCCGTCAACGTGCTCTCGATGGCGATGGCCGGCGCCTCGTCGCCGATCTCGCTCGCCGGCACCCTCGTCACCCACAACGCCGAGGTGCTCGGCGGCATCACGCTGGCGCAGCTCACTCACCGGGGCGCGCCGGTCATCTACGGCTCGTCCACCACGGCCATGGACCTGCGCTTCGCCAGCGCCTCGGTGGGCAGCCCCGAGTGCGGCATGATCGGCGCCGGAGTGGCCTGCCTCGCGCGCTTCTACCTGCTGCCCAGCTGGGTGGCCGGTGCGTAGGGCGACTCCAAAGTGGCGGACGCCCAATCCGGTCACGAGAAGACGATCACCAGCCTGCTGCCGGCGTTGGCAGGGGCCAACCTGATCTACGGGCTGGGGATGCTGGAGTCGGGCGTCACCATCGATTACGCGCAGCTGGTCATGGATGCGGAGTTCGCGCGCATGGTCAAGTACTGCGTGCCGGGCATACCCGTGACCGACGCGACCCTCTCCGTTGACGTCATCGGTGAGATCGGTCCGTTCAGGGACTTCCTCTCGCACGACGACACCTACGCGGGCATGCGCGGGCAGTCGAGCTCGAAGCTCATCGACCGGCGGGTCCGCGAGGAGTGGGCCGCCGCCGGCGCGACGACGCTTTACGACCGCTCGCTCGCCGAGGCGCGGCGGATCCTGGAGACGCACCAGCCGGAGCCGCTGCCGGAGGGCGTCGCGGCAGAACTTCGTTCGATAATCGACGCCGCCGAGAGCGAATCAGGCGTGCGCTGACGCGTCAGACGGTGTAGTGTGCGCCGAGGCGGCCCCGGCGCAGCAGCCGGGCCGTTTCGCCGTCAACGTCGTTCCGGGAGTGACCCATGGCAGACAGCAGCAAGGAGATCGGCGCCGGTCGCATCAGCTTCCTGACTGAAGTGCAGAAGCAGCGCATCTACGACGCGGCCCTGGGCATCCTCTCGGACATGGGCATGGTCGTGCTCCACGAGGAAGGCGAGCAGGTGATGCTCGACGGCGGCTGCACCAAGGACGCCGACGGCAATGTACGCGTGCCGGCAGAGCTCGTCGAACAGGCCCGTGAGTCGGCGCCGGCGAGCTTCCTGGTCTACGATCGCGCCGGCGAGCCCGCCATGGACCTCGGCGGCTACCGCTCCTACTTTGGCAACGGCTCGGACGTCATGCACCTGCACGACCTCGAGACCGGGGAGCGCCGCCTCGGCAAGATGGCTGACGTGGCCGAGGCGGCCCGCCTGTGCGACTCGCTGCCCGAGATCGACTTCGTCATGTCGGGCGCGTACCCGGACGGCATGGACGCGGGGGAGGCGTACCCCAAGCAGTTCCGTGCCATGATCCCCGCGACAGCCAAGCCACTCGTGATGACCGCCGGCGGCGTCGAGACCGTCGAGCCCATGTGGAAGATGGCCTGTGCCGTCCGTGGCGGCGCCGAGGCGCTCAGGCAGAAGCCGTACTTCGTCATGTACAACCAGCCGGTCAGTCCGCTCAAACACCCCTTCGAGACGGTCGACAAGCTGCTCTTCTGCGCCGACCACGGCATCCCGTCCACGTACTGCCCGTCGCCGGTCGCCGGCGGCACCGCGCCCATCACGACTCCCGGCCAGATCACCCTCGGCATCGCTGAGGCACTCTTCGGCCTCGTCATGCACCAGACGCGCGCGCCCGGAGCTCCGTTCGTCATCGGCCAAGGCCCCAACACGCTCGACATGGCGACGTCGCAGTCGTCCTACAACTCTCCCGAGTTCGTCCGCGCCTACGCGCTCGAGGTCGAGATGGCCAAGTGGCTCGACATCCCCAACTGGGGGTTCAGCGGCCACACCGACGCGCAGGTGGTGGACGCCCAGGCGGGCATGGAGGCCGACGAGATCACCAAGCTCTCCATGCAGCTGGGCGCCAACCTCAACCACGACGTCGGCTACATGGACTTCGGCCTCTCCGGCTCGCTGGCGGAGGTGGTGCTCGTTGCGGAGTTCATCAGCCGCAACCGGCAGCTGCTCAAGGCGATCGAGGTGGACGACGAGACGCTGGCGGTGGACGTGCTGAAGGCCGTCGGCCCCGGCGGCGACTTCCTTGGCCAGCGGCACACGCGCAAGCACCTGCGCGAGAGCCAATGGCGCGGCAAGATCCTGAACCGCGCCAGCTACGACCGCTGGGCCGAGGGCGGCGCGCTGGATGTGACAGAGAAGGCGCGGCGAAGGGCGCTCGAGCTGCTGGCGACGCACGAGGTGACGCCGTTGCCGCAGGGGCTGGCCGAGCGGCTCGACGCGGTGGTGCCGGCTCCCTGATGACCTCATTGCGGGCCGCCCGTGGCGCGCCCCGGTCGGCCCGAGCGGCTGGCCGGCGGGCACCGTGCCCACGATCGGGCGGGGGATCCGGTCGACTTCGTCTGCTCCTCTCAACCCGGCGACCGGGGCGCATAGTGCATCGAGGCTACGTACGACAGAGCGTACGCTTCTCCACGAATCGCGTACGCTCTGTCGTGCGCACTGGAATCGCACGACACATGATCCGGCCGGCTTCGTCGGCTGCATGCGCAGTGGACGCCGTAGGCTCCGCCCGCCTGGTCAGTTCGCCGGGGCGGTCCGTCCGGTGGCCCACTCACGGAGAAAGGCGATCTTCTCGCGCGCCGTGGAGGCGATGGGCGGCATCTCGCCCAGCTCATCCAGGAGCAGCTGGGTGGTGAGCTGGGTCTTGGCCGAGAACGCGGTGTAGAGCGCCGAGACGACCACCTGCTCCAGCTCGGCGCCACTGTACCCGGCGCTGCGCGCCGCCAACGTCACGAGGTCGAATCCGGCCGGGCCCTGCTTGCGGCGGCGCAGGTGGATGCGCAGGATCGCCGCCCGCGACGCCTCGTCCGGCAGGTCGACGAAAAAGGTCTCGTCGAAGCGGCCCTTGCGCAGGAGCTCCGCCGGCAGCCGCTGGACGTCGTTCGCCGTGGCGACCACGAAGACGTCGCCGCGGCGCTCCTGCAGCCAGGAGAGGAACGTGCCCAGCACACGTTGTGAGGTGCCGCCGTCCTCGTCGCCGCCGCTCGCGGCGAACGCCTTCTCGATCTCGTCGATCCAGAGCACGAGGGGGGCCAGGCGGTCCGCCGCTCCCATGGCCTTGCGGAAGTTCTGCTCGGTCTCGCCGATGTACTTGTTGTAGAGGGCGCCCGGGTCGAGCCGGACCAGCGGCAATGCCCACGCCGCGGCCACTGCTTTGGCGCAGAGGCTCTTGCCGCAGCCCGGCACGCCGACGAGCAGCACGCCGCGCGGGAACTCGAGCCCGAACTCGGCTGCTCGCTGCGGGTCTTCCATGAAGAGCCGCCGCTTGTCGAGCCATTCCTTGAGGCGGACGAGGTCGGCGATGTCGTCCAGCGATTCCTCGGCGGGACAGTACTCGAGGAGTCCGTCGCGCTCGACGAGCTCCCGTTTGGCCTCGACGACCCGCTTGATGTCGGCGGCGTCGAGGCGGCCGTCCTCGACGATCACGCGGGTGAGCAGTTTCTCTGCCTCCGCGAGGGCGAGCCCCTTGAGGTTGGCGAGCAGGCGGTCCTGGTCCGCGGGTGTCAGCGTGACGCCGACCTGCATGCGCGCCGAGAGGTCGCGCACCACGCGGTTCAGCAGATCCGCGTACTCCTGCCGGGTGGCGACCGGGAGATGTACTGGCCCTACCGCGGGACGGAGCGACTCCGGCAGGGTGACGTCCCCACCGGTCAGCACCACCGCGCCGGAGCGGCCTGAGAGCTGGTGCGCCGCCTCGCGGACCAGGTCCGCCACCTCCAGCTTCTCGAGCTCCGGCCCCAGCCCGTGGAACACGTAGAGGGCGGGCGCTGCGGACTCGATGACGTGGCCGAGCGCGATGCGCGGGTCCTGAGTACCGTAGACGCCGCTCGCGGCGCCGGCCCGGCGCAGGCCGGTGGCGCGCCGCCAGACGAACAGCGGGAGCTGCAGCTGCCACGCGGCGCGCTCGACGAGCGCCTGCGCCCTGTCCTCTTCCGCCGTCTCCACGAGCAGCGCGCCGTAGCGCGAGCGGATGAGGAGCTCGAAATCGTGGAGAGGGTCGCGTTCCATCGGCGGAACGCTACCTGCTTTGCCCGTCGTGCGCCATCCGCAGCCGATCCCGGTCACTGACCGACGAGCGACACCAGTTCGATGGCGTCGGTGCTGCACCCTGTGGCGCACAGGCCGCAGCCGCGGCAGAGGGCGGCGTCGAACTCAGGCCGCCCTCCCGATTGGCATGCGATGGCCGCGAAGGGACAACGCAGCTCGCACCGGCCGCAGGCCTTGCAGAGGTCCATATCGATGCGGGCGACGTGCCGGCGCACGGGCCACGCGTCGCCCGTCCCCAGCCGCTCGGCCGCCAGGTGCGGGTAGCAGCAGTCGGTGCAGCAGTTGCAGATGGACGAGCCGTCGGCGAGGTCGTCCTGCAGGTCGGCGGTGTGCACGAGGCCGGCCTTGTCCGTCTGCAGCAGGACCTCTCGCGCACGCTCCTTCGAGATCTCCCAGCCGAGCCCGCGGTCGTTTCCGAAGCGGAGGCAGACGTGCAGGGGCTTGCGACACTTCGACACGATGGAGCGGCAGTCGCACGGCCAGAGGTAGACGTGCTCCTGCGCCGCGACGATCGCCTCGGCCTCCTCGAGGAGGACGTAGGTGTAGCGGGCCTCGTAGGAGTGCCCCGGGTGGCCGTCCCGGACTCCCTCGACGTCGGCACGGATCTTCTCAGCGTAGTGGTCGACGTCCCAGTCGGCGAGTTGTCGGTGGACGGCGAGCGGCACGTCCTTCCAGCCCTCGAACATCGCCCAGATCTCGAGGCGCTCGTGGAAGTCGGCCGGGGTGTAGGCGCCGGCCTCGTCGACGTCCAGAACGGCGCGGCGGACGGCGCGCTCGAGCCGCGCCGCTTCGACGCCGGCGAGGCTGCCGCCGTCGACCACGGCGAGCACGAGCTCCGCATCTGCTTCGTCATAGAAACGGTCCAGCCATGGGAGCAGGAAGTCCGGCGCGCCGGCCGCCACGGCCAGAGCCGCCATGGCCGGCGTCGCGTCCTGGGGTGCCGTTTGGTGCTTGCTCACATCTCTCCTCTCGCGCCCCTGCCTTCAGACATGGATGGTACGCGAACTCGGGCGCGGCGCCACCCGAGCTCCTCCCCGGTCTGGTGTGTTCGGACGCCGGTGTGCTGCTGCGGTCGCCCGCGGGCGTTGGTGTGGTGCGCTTGCCGCGGTAGCCCGCGGGCGCTCTTGTGGTGCGCTACGATGGGTCTCGTGGATGGGACGCGAGAGCTCATGTCGCGCGACCTCGACGTGTGGCCTCAGGAGGCCGTGCGCCGGCCGGCCGAGGCCGGCCTGACCCGACGGGGCTTCTTGGCCGGCGCCGGGCTGACCGCCGCGGTCGTCGTCGCCGGCGGCATAGCATGGCGCGTCGCCCCTTGGCGAGACTGGCTGGGCGACGCCGGCGACAAGCTCGGCGTCGACCTTCCCGGCGGGTCGGGCGTCACGATCGAGGACTACGAGCTGGACTCCAGCTTCGTGCGCGAGCGCGTGAGGTACAGGGTCGCATGGCCGCCCGGGTCGGAGCCAGGCGATCCGCTCCCCGTGTGCTTCGCGCTCCCGGGGCGTGGCGGCGGACCGCCCATGGGGTTTGCGGACCACGTGGCGGCGGCGGTCCGGGCCGGCGAGTCGCCGCCGTACGCCGTGGTGGGTGTCCACGGCGGCGTCACGTACTGGCACCCCCGCAAGTCGGGCGAGGACCGGCTCAGCATGCTGCTGCGTGAGCTGGTGCCGCTCTGCGCCCGCCGCTTCAAGCTGGGCGGCGGGCGCAGACGCGCGATCATCGGCTGGTCGATGGGAGCATTCGGCGCTCTGGTCGCGGCGGAGACAGAGCCGGACCTCTTCGCCGCGGTGGTCGCCGTCAGCCCCGCCGTGTGGACCAGCTACGATGCGATGATGCTCGGGCCACAGGATGCCTTTGACGACGCGGCCGACTTCGCCAGGTACGACGTGATCGGCCACGCCGACAGGCTCGCCGGGGTCAACCTGCGTATCGACTGCGGCAAGCAGGATCCCTTCTACGGCTATGTCACCCATCTGACGGCCGCCCTCCCGGAACCCGCCGCCGGCGGCTTCAGCAAGGGCGGCCACGACCACCAGTACGCGAACAGGGTGGCGCCCGCCGAAGCACGGTTCATCGGGCGGGCGCTGGCCTGAGGAGCACCGCCTCACGGCGGCGCCCACCTGACGCGTCGCAGCCGGGCACCGGCTTCGGGCCGTCCGCGACCGCCTACTCGTCGCGGCCGGCTACGCCGGCTCCTGCGGCGACGTCCACCGCTGCGCCCACCCTCGCGGTGGGCAGGCGCAGGATGTAGACGCTCACGGCGGCGGCGATCGCCGTCAGCAGCACGTCCGCCGCGAACACCGGCACGAACAGGACGATGCTCAGCAGGACGCTCGCCCACAGCGTGGCGAGCGCCAGGATCTTCGCCCGCGGCCTGAGGCCTTTACCGGCGAGGTAGTCTGCGATGTGGCTGCCGAACACCGGGTGCGTGACGAGCCAGGTGTGCCAGCGCTGCGAGCTGCGCAGGAAGCAGGCAGCCGCCAGCAGCAGGAAGGGCACCGTGGGCAGCACGGGGATCACGACGCCCACGACGCCGAGGCCGAGCGCCGTCCATCCGCAGGCAAAGAGGACGTGTCGTGTGAGTGATGGCACACTCCGATTGTAGGCGCGAGGCGCCAGCCGGCCATTGACGCCGGTCAATCGTGTCGGCATCCACCGAACGCGGATCTCTACAATCACGCCGAGGTCGCGGTCGGTAGGAACGTATGCGACCGCGCATCGACGTCCAGTGCTGTCCTGCTCGCGTGGACCCGAAGCCGCGCCCCAACCACGAGATCTATCTCGTAGCCCTCCGCCGGATGACTCCGGAGCAGCGGCTGCTCAAGGCGTTCGAGCTCACGGAGCAGTCACACGAACTGCCAGCGCCGGCGCGCGGTGGCGCTTCCCCGATGCGGGGCCAGAAGAGCAGCAGCGTATCTACCTGAATCAGCTCGAGCGGCGTCGCAACAGGCCCTCCTAGCGCGCGTCGTGGGAGTTCTCGCGGGCGCCGGTGTCCCGTACATGCTCACGGGCTCTCTTGTTTCGAGCCTGCAAGGCGTGCCGCGCGCCAGCCACGCCGTCGACCTGGTGATCGACGCGCTCCCCCGGGACGCACAGCGCATCGTGAAGTCGCTGGCGACGCTCCATCCCGGTAGCCCTCCGCGGAGGGCTACCGGCCTCTTGCCGCGCCCGGCTCAGAACTCCGGCGGGAGCTGCTTCATCTGCGCGGCAGTGAACACGGGCCCGTCCTTGCACACGTAGACGGGGCCGATGTTGCAGCGGCCGCACTTGCCGAGGCCACACTTCATGCGGTTCTCGAGCGTGGTGTAGATGGAGTCCTCGGAGAAGCCGAGCTTCTCCAGCACGGGCAGCGTGAGCTTGACGACGATGGGCGGGCCGCAGAGCACGGCGACGGCGTTGCCGGCCCTGGGCGCCGTCTTCTCGACGACCGGCGTGACGTAGCCGACCTCGCCGGTCCAGTCCTGCGTCTCCCCGCCGGGGTCCACCGTGGTGACCATCTTGACGTCCGAGCGCGAGGCCCACTCCTCCAGCTCGCGTTTGTACACCAGGTCGTCGACGGAGCGGGCGCCGTACACGATGGTGACGTCGCCGAACTCGTCGCGCCGGTCCAGGACGTTCCAGATGACGCAGCGCACCGGCGCCAGGCCGATGCCGCCGGCCACGAACACGACGTCCTTGCCCTTCCAGTCGTCCACCGGGAACCAGTTTCCGTACGGGCCGCGGAAGCCGACGGTGTCGCCGATGTTGACCTCACGCAAGGCGGTCGTCACCTTGCCGACAGACTTGAAGCTGCACTCGATGGAGCCCTGCCTGGTGGGTGAGCTCGCGATGCAGAAGGTGCTCTCGCCGGCGCCGAAGACGCTGTACTCGCCGAACTGGCCGGCCTTGAAGTCGAAGCTCTCGCGCACGGCGTCGTCCTGGAACTCCAGGCGGAGCGTGCGCGTGTCGGAGGTCTCGTCCACCATCTCGGTGACGGTGGTGAGGAGCGGCTGGTAGATGTTCACGAGGCGGCCTCCGCGGGCTCTGCGTCACGCGGGCGGCGCGCCGCGATGTCGATGGCCTGCAGGATCTCGACGAGGTCCTGTCCCGCGTGGCAGACGCGCGTGCAGCGGCCGCAACCGGTGCAGAGCACCTCGCCGAACTTGAGCGGGTAGATGGCGAACTTGTGGTTGATGCGCTGGCGGTACCGCACGTGCTGGTCGTCGCGCGGGTTGTGACCGCTGGCGTGCAGCGTGAACGTCGGCGCCTGGCAGGTGTCCCAGCAGCGGCGCCGGGTGCCGCGGCCGACCCCCTCCTGCTCGTCGACGATGTCGAAGCAGTGACAGGTGGGGCAGACGCTGGTGCAGGCGCCGCAGCCGTTGCAGCGGATCGCCAGCTGCGCGAGGAGCGGGTCCTCGAAGTGCGTGTCGATCCAGTCGCGCACGGAGGCGGCGTCGATCTCGAGGTTGCCGGCGACGCGCTGGCGCGACGCCGCGCGCTCGTCGTCGGCCTGGCGGCCGAGGGTGTCGGCGGGGACGTCCGCGCTGAAGCGCGCCTTGTGGCTCTCGGCCAGGGCGCGCCCCTTGTCGGTCGACGGCTCATACACGTAGCCGCCGTCGACCGGTGTAAGCAGTCCGTCGGCGCCCTTGACATCGTCCGGCGCCGCGCCGACGGCGGTGCAGAAGCAGCTGTCGTCGATGACCGGGCAGGCGAGGTTGACGACGGTGGTCGCCGCACGGCGGCCGTTCCACAGCTCGTCCTCGTAGTCCCAGTTCATGACCTTGTCGACCACTTCGAGCGCGGCGGCGTCGCAGGGCTTGGCCCCGAGCACGACGCGCGGTGCGAACTCGGTCGGGACCTCGACGATGCGGATGGTGGTGCCCTTTTGCTGCCAGCGGCACAAGGCCTCATGCTCGGGCAGGAAGTGGCCCTTGAGGGAGAGCTGCGGCAGCCCACGGCCGAGGTCCATGTCGTCGGCGCTCGTCAGCGGGGTGTAGTCGATGTCGATCTTGGAGCCGTCGAGCGTGCACGCGGTGGCGGCGACGGCCGACGGCGACTGGCAGATGTCCGTGGCGACCGGCGCGATCACCTCGGTGCCCGCGCCGAGCAGGTCCGCGGCGAGGCCGCGCAGGTCCGTAGCTGAGATGAAGAAGCGATCGCTCACTTGATGAACTCCTGCTGGTCGTCGAGCCGGTAGTCGCCGATGGGCGCGGCGTTCTCGGGATCGTCGCTCACGGTGTAGTCGTAGCGGTCGCGAACGATGTGCTGCAGCTTGCGGTTGAGCAGGCTCAGCGGGATGCCGACCGGGCAGAACCGCTCGCACTCGCCGCAGTCCACGCAACGGCCGGCGAGGTGGATGGCGCGGGTGATGTTCCAGCTGAAGTTGCCGCGCGGGTGCGCGGACGCCTCGATCCACTGCGGCTGCGTCTTCTCGACGATGCAGCGCTCGCAGATGCACAGCGGGCAGACCTGACGGCACGCGTAGCAGCGCACGCACTTGCTGAACTGCTCAGTCCAGAACGCCCAGCGCTCTTCGAGGGGCTGGTCGTCGAGCGCCGCGACGCGCTCGTCGATGGTCATCACGGGCCTCGGGGGCTCGGGCTGCGGCTCGCCGACGAGATGGTCCGTCAGCGACGGCTCGCGGTTGTCGCAGCCGTAGCAACGTGGCGCCACGTTCTCGGGCGTGAGGGAAAGGGCGTCGGGCAGCTCGCCCTCTTCGAGCACACCGCCGCAGCGCACGCCGATGAGGACGACGTCGTCACGGCCGAGCTGCGCCTCGCGCAGCAGCCCCGCGACGGCCTTGACATCGCAGCCCTTGACGACGAGCCCGATCTTGCCGAGCTCGGCGACGTGGTCGCGCCGCGGGTTGAGATACGTGACCAGGTTGTGCACGCAGCGCGTGTCGAAGATGAGCTTGTCGGCGTCGGCCGGATCGGTGACGAACACCGGCCTGGCGCCCCTGCGGGCGTCCTCCCAGCCGATGACGACGCGCACGTCGCCGGCCTCGAGCAGCTCGCGCGCGATGCGGCGCAGGTCGTCGACGCCGGCGTAGACGGGGGCGGTGGCCAGCTCGGAGAGGGGTGAGGCTGCGCTGCCCCCCTCGTTGACCCTGCTACGTGGGTCAATCATGAGGCCACCTCCTCGCCGGCCGTGGCTGTGGCGCCGGCCGCGGCAAGACCGTCCGCGGCCTGCGGCCACGGCTCCAGCGCGTCTGGCGCGAGCGCCCGGTAGGCCTCATAGGGTCCCAGCTCGCGCACGCTGGCGACCGCCTCGTCCACGACGTCCTTCCACTTTGCGCCTTCGCTGGCGGAGACCCAGCTGAAGGTCATGCGCCGCGGGTCGACGCCGACGAACTCCATGATGTCGTGGAACACGGCGAACCGCCGGCGGGCGTGGTAGTTGCCCGAGGTGTAGTGGCAGTCGGCCGGGTGGCAGCCGCTGACGATGACGCCGTCGGCGCCGCGCTCGAACGCCTTGACGATGAACAGCGGGTCGATGCGCCCCGTGCACGGCAGGCGGATGATGCGCACGTTGCTCGCCATGTGCAGGCGACTCGTGCCGGCCAGGTCGGCGCCGGTGTAGGTGCACCAGTTGCAGACGAAGGCGGTGATGCGAGGTTCGAAGTCGGTGTGTGCGTCGCTCACGGTGCTCTCACTCCCACGCGCACAGCGCGTTGATCTCGCTGAAGATCTGTTCGTCGGTGAACGTCTGGAGCTCGACACTCTTGCTCAGGCAGACCGCCTGGCAGGTGCCGCAGCCCTGGCAGACGCCTGGGTTGACGTAAGCCGTGTGGCCGCAGACCTGGCCGTCGACCGTACAGATCTCCCGCTGCTCGATGGCGCCGTATGGGCAGACCAGCTCGCACCGCATGCAGCCGATGCAGGTCTGCTCGTTGACCACCGCCACGGCGGGCTCGCGCTCCAGCTCGTCCGAGCTGAAGAGGCTGAGCACCTTGGCACCGGTGGCGCTCGCCATGGCGACGGCGTCGGGGATGTCGCGCGGCGCCTGGCAGGCGCCGGCGACGAAGACGCCGGCGGTGTTGGTCTCGACGGGGCGCAGCTTGGGGTGCGCCTCGTTGATGAAGCCGTCCGTATCGACGCTGACGCTGAGCTTCTGCGCCAACTCCTTGATGCCGTCGTTGGGGCGGATGGCCGTGGCCAGCACCACCATGTCGGCGTCGATGACGACCTGCTCGCCGACGAGGGTGTCGTAGCCCCAGACCTTGAGCGTGTCGCCGTCGCGGAAGATGCGGCTGACCCGGCCGCGGACGTACTCCGCGCGGTCCTCCTCGATGGCCCGGCGGCTGAACTCGTCGTAGCCCTTGCCGTTGGCGCGGATGTCCATGTAGAAGGCCACCGCGCGCCCGTCGTGCACCTTGTGCTTGTAGAGCATGGCGTGCTTGGCGTTGTACATGCAGCAGATCTTGCTGCAGTAGGCCATGCCCTTCTCGGGGTCGCGGGAGCCCACGCAGTGGACGAAGACCACCGTCTTGGGCTCTTTGCCGTCCGACGGACGGAGGATCGCTCCGGCGGTCGGGCCGCTGGCGGAAGCCAGGCGCTCGAACTGCAGGCCGTCGATGATGTCCGGGTCCTCGCCGTAGCCGTACTCGCCGTAGCCCTTGAGGCCCTCCGGCTGCGCCTTGCCGACGTCGTACAGCTTGTAGCCGGTGGCCACGACGATCGCGCCGACCTCTTCGGTGATGAACTCGTCCTGGGTGTCGTAGTCGATCGCACCCTTGAGGCAGGCCTCCTTGCACTTGCCGCAGGCCTCCTTCTTGAGGCCCTTGGCGCGGCCCTTGAAGAGGCTGCAGTTGGGCCGGTCGAGCACGGGCTGGTTGGGCACCGCCTGGGGGAACGGCACATAGATCGCGGTGCGGTTGCTCAGCCCGGCATCGAACTCGCTGGGGATCTTCTTGGACGGGCAGACCGCCATGCAGTCGCCGCAGCCGTTGCAGAGGTCCTGGTTCACCGAGCGCGCCTTCTTGCGCACCGTGACCTCGAAGTTGCCGATGTAGCCGTCGACCTTCTCCACCTCACTCCAGGTATGGAGCTTGATGTTGGGGTGCTGGTACGCCTCGACCATGCGCGGGGTGAGGATGCACTGCGAGCAGTCGAGGGTGGGGAACGTCTCGCTCAGCTGGCTCATGTGGCCGCCGATGGACGCCTCCTTCTCGACCAGGATGACCTCGTGCCCGCCGTCGGCGATGTCCAGGGCCGCCTGGATGCCGGCGATGCCGCCGCCGATGACCATGGCGCGCTTGGTGACGGGGATCTTGATGACCTCGAGCGGCTTGTTGTGCTTGACCTTCTCGATGATCGTGCGGCCGATGTCGATGGCCTTGGCCGTGGCATCGCCCCTGTCCTCGTGGATCCAGGAGCAGTGCTCGCGGATGTTGGCCATCTCGCACATGAACTTGTTGAGGCCGGCCTGGTCGCAGGCGCGGCGGAAGGTCTTCTCGTGCATGTGCGGGGAGCAGGCGGCGATGACGACGCCGGTGAGGTTCTGCTCCTCGATGGCCTTCTTGACCAGGGCCTGGCCCGGGTCGGAGCACATGTACTTGTAGTCCTCGGCGTGGGCCACCCCGGGATGGTCCTTGAGAGCCTCGGCGACGGCGGCGCAGTCGACGGTGCGGGCGATGTTCTCGCCGCAGTGGCAGACAAAGACGCCAATGCGGCTCATGCGTCACCTCCGGCGTCCGGTGTGGCTGGCTGGGCCGCGGCGGCCGCCTTGGCCTCCGCGGCCTTGGCCTCCCGGGCGGCGGCCTTTGCGGCCTTCTCCTCCGCCGCCTTCTTCTCGTCCGCGACGCGCTGCGCGGCGCGGACGCTCATGTCGGCGAGGAAGGGCTCGGTGGCGATGAAGTGGCGCTTGAGGCCGAGGGTCTCGGGCGGCAGCCCGAGGGCGAGGCCGACGACCTCGGTAATAAACAGCACCGGCAGCCTGGGCTCGCCGCGCGACTCCATGGCCTTCTGGCGCAGGTCCAGGTTGGTGTGGCAGAGCGGACAGGCCACGACCAGGGCCTCGGCTCCGTTGCGCCGGGCGTCCTCGATGATCGCCCGGCCCATGCGCAGCACGGACGAGGTGCGGCTGACGCTGAAGGCGCCGCCGCAGCACTCGACCTTCATGTTCCAGTCGACGGCGTCGGCGCCGCAGGCCTGGATGACCTCGTCCATGAACAACGGCTGCTCGGGGTCGTCGCCGCCGCTGAGCTCCGGCGGGCGCACGAGCAGGCAGCCGTAGTACGCGGCGAGCTTGACACCGACGAGCGGGTTGGGCGTCTGGCGTGGCTCGGACGCTCGTTCTGCGATGGTCGTCTTCACGTCGCGGAGCAGGCTCAGGACGCTCAGCACCTCGACGGAGTTCTCGAACGGGCGGCCGAGGATGTCGGGCATCTGCTCGGCCAGGGCGGCGTCCTCGGCGACGGCGAGCCGGGCCGCCGCGAGGCGGTTGTAGCAGGCGGCGCAAGGAGCCAGCACCCGGTCGAAGCCGGCGGACTCGGCCAGCGCCAGGTTGCGGGCGGGCAGGGCCACGCCGAGGAGGTGGTCGGTGGTGTGGGCGCTGCTGGCGCCGCAACAGTTCCAGTCCGGGATCTCGGCGATGGCGATGCCGAGCGCCTCGACCACGGCGCGGAGGCTCTCGTCGTACTCGGGCTCGGTGCCGTGCAGCGAGCAGCCGGGATAGTAGGCGAGGACGTTCTGGGCCGGCTGCGCCTCAGCCGCGGCTGCCGCCGCGGCGTCGACGACGGTGCTCATGGGGTCACCCCGCACTTGTCGAAGAGGCGCTTGACCTCGGCGACTCCCTTGATCTTGTCGGGCATGATGCCGAGCTTGCCGCGGGAGAGCAGGCCGGGCGTGTTGGTGACGTCGCTCATGAGCGCGCCGCTGCGCAACTTGTAGCCCACCACCAGACCGACCTCGTGCAGGCGGCCGTTGGCACGGATCTGCTCGAGGAACGTCTTGTGGAAGGCGCTTATGGTGCGCGGCATGGTGGCCATACCCGACTCGATGCTGATCTCGCGCAGGGCGTCGATGACCCCGGCGGGGTCGCAGCCGTTGGGGCAGCGGGCGCTGCAGGTCTCGCAGGTGAGGCAGAGCCAGATCGACTCGTCGCGCAAGGCCTTCTCGCGCGACCCGTAGGTGATGCGGCGCATCACCTGATGCGGCCGCAGATCCGATTCCGAGGCCATGGGACACCCCGCGGAGCACTTGCCGCACTGGTAGCAAGTGGCCGGGTTGATGCCCGTGGCAGCCTCGATCTCGGCGGCGAGGGAGAGGGTGCTGCTCGTCATCGTGGCGCCTGGTCCTTTCGGCGAGGCTGGGCAACGGTCAGCTGCCCGCCGCGACCTGTCGAGCAAATGGGGCGGAGAACGTAGCTTGAGTGTAGATGCACAAGGGGGGTCGGGCAACCTACCATGAAGGCCTGAGCGAGATTTCGGATTGCCCCGTTTGGAGTCGCGCCGGACGGGTCTCCGGCACACTCAGATCGGCTCGTCGGGCGGCAGCTCCGAGCTCCATCCTCCGAGCTCCGCTGCGGCGGGGTCACGGGCTCGGAGTCGTCCCGAGCGACGGGGCCACGCCCGGCGCCCAGACCGGCGAGAGCGCCTCCTTGACGAACGATCGGGAGTCGCCGCCTGCGGCGGGCATGAGATACACGTTGCCCGTGCGGTACTCGTCCTGGTCGTACTCGGCCCACGCGATCGTCTCGCCGTCCGGCGACCACGAGAGGTCCTGGACCATGGTGTCGCTGTAACGCGCCAGCACCTGGGTCGAGCCGGTCTGGGTGTCGAACTCCCAGAAGATCGCCGGTCCGATGCCGGACTCGTTCTCGGCGGGCTTGAGGGAGTGCCCGGTGAACACCACTCTGGTGCCCTCAGGGTGCCAGGCGTATCCCGCGGGGAACTGCGTCTCCTTTGCAGCCATGAGCGTGGCGCCGTCCGCGCCGATCACGGTGTAGCTGGTGCCGACGTCGCTGCCCGCCCGGCGGTAGATGATGGCGTCACCGCCGGGCGAGAGGAGCGGTTCGTCGAACGCGCGCGCGTTCACGTCGAAGAGAGCCTCGTTCTCACCGAGCCTCGTCACCTGGCCGGAGGTGCGGTCCAGCAACTCGAGCCGCTCCGTGGCGCTGGCCATGCCGTACTGGTCGGTCTTGGCGTCCGTGTAGGTGACGAAGGCGACGTTACCTCCGTCGCGCGAGGCGCTCACGGCCACCCCGCGCAGCGAGACGCCGCCGGCGTCGGAGAGCGGCGAGAACTCCCCGCGCTCGAGGTCGTAGACGAGGAAGTCCGCGTTCTGGCCGGTGGCCTTGGGCGTCTCCGTGTACCCGGCCATGAGTACCTCGGTGGGCGAGAGCCACGCGATGCTGTCGACGGCGACGACGTTAGGCGTGTTCGCCGTCGCCTGTCGCGCGTCACCGCTGGAGGTCTCGAACAGCCAGAGCTCGCTCCGCTTAAAGGTGCCGGCGATGCACGCCAGCCAGGCGCCGTCCGGCGAGTAGGCCATCTGCCAGATCTGCCCGCCGCTGAATCGGCTGATGGGCGTGACCGTCCCGTCGGCGGCGATCGAGGCGAGGCGGTCCGCCCTGGGCCCGACCGCCCCGGCCAGGTAGCCTTCGAGTTCGGGAGCCGGCGAGACGGCCACGGTGGGTTCCGCCGACGGCGCCGGAGAGACCCCGCCGGCCCCGCCGCCGTCTCGCATGATGTACGCGGCCGCCACCGCGATCACCGCGACGATCACCGCGACCACGATCACGACGAGCCAGACGCGTGAGTGCCCGCCGCGCGGGGGACCACCGGTGGTCTGACCGGGCGGCGGTGATGGAGGCTGCACGGGGGGCGGCGGAGACGCCGTCTGCGGCGCCGCGAATGCTGCGGGAGACGCCGGGGCGTTGGCGTCCGGCGTCACCGGCGGTCGCGGCGCGGCGTCCGGGCCCGGGGCCGGCGTGCCAGCCGCCGGGCTCAGCCCGCCGCCGTCTTCTGGAGGGGCTGGGGAGTCGGGAACTGAAGAGGCGACGGGAACGGTGTGGGACGCGGCTGCGAGCGTGGCGCCACAACTCTGGCAGAAGCTCGCGTCGTCGTCGTTGGCGCGCCCGCACACGGTGCAGGTCCGGGCCATGTCCCCTCCAGAGATGGTCGACCGTGTCGAGGGGCATCGTATCTGGTCGCCGTCCGGCGCGACAGGGGCAAACCGGCAAGGTGCCCGCTCATCGCCTCCTGACGTCACGATCACGCCGGCCTCACGTTGCTGCGGTACAAGCGGGTCATGGAAGCTGCTCGGCTCATGGAGGCCGCGGTGCGCCCGATCCACTTCTTCTGCTGGGACTGTGGCGCGCCCTTCACGCTCACTGTGGCTGCCCTGAGGCGCGGCGACCTCGATCCGAGCTGCCCGGTGTGCGACAGTCTCCGCATCGGAGCCGACTATGAGTCGCTGGTGCGGTGGTTCGACGCCTGCGGCGCGGCCGAGCATCCGAACGGTGACCAGCCGCGCCTTGGCGCGGCGCGGGACTGACTCCGGTACCCAGCCGGGCGGCCGTCAGGCGGCTGAGCCGTGGCCGCGGCGGGCGACGCCTGTCGCTCACCCGCCCGGGCGGACGGCCGATACTGTCGTCATGAGCACCCGCCGCCCCTTGTCCTTCGTCGTTACGGCCGCCGCGCTCGCCGGCGTGCTCGCGGCGGCTCTCCTGCTCGCCCTTGCCCACCTTGCGCCGGCGCTCGCCGCAGCGTACGGCGACGGCGCCGCCATCCCGTTCCTGCTGCTCCCGGCGGACAACCCCTGGAACACGCCGGTCGACACGCTGCCGCTCGACCCAAACTCCGCCGACTACATCGCTGGCATGAGCCCGCAGGCCCGTCTGCACGCCGACTTCGGGACTGTCTGGGAGGGCGCGCGGATCGGCATCCCCTACGTGGTGGTCCCCGGCACACAGCCCAGGGTGCCCATCCACTTCACGGCGTACGGGAGCGAGAGTGACCCCGGCCCGTACCCGGTGCCGCCCGATGCCCCCGTGGAAGGGATCGGAGGGTTCTACGAAGACGGCGACCGGCACGTGCTGGTGCTTGACGCGGACCACAAGGTCCTCTACGAGCTCTATCACGCATACAAGCAGGCGGACGGCTCGTGGAACGCGCACGCGGGAGCCGTCTTCGACCTGACCTCGAATGTCCTGCGGCCGGACGGCTGGACCTCAGCCGACGCCGCGGGTCTGCCGATCCTGCCGGGCCTCGCCCGGTACGACGAGATCGTCGGAGATGGCGTACTCGACCACGCGCTGCGGTTCACCGTCTCGGAGACGCAGCGTGCCTGCGTCTACCCGGCGACCCACTTCGCCAGCAGTTCGACCGACCCGGATCTGGCGCCGATGGGGCTGCGCGTGCGGCTGCGCGCGGACTTCGACATCGGCGGCTTCCCCCCGGTCGTCCAGACGATTCTGAGGGGGCTCAAGAAGTACGGGATGATGGTCGCCGACAACGGCGCCGACTGGTACGTGAGCGGGGCGCCGGATGCGCGCTGGGATGACGACGCCCTCCACGCCCTTGAGGGCGTGACCGGCGGGGACTTCGAGGTGGTGGACTCGCGCGCGCTGCTGCCGGGCGCGTTCTACGTGAGCCCGCCGGCGACAGCCAGCGCGCGCGAGGGCGTACGCTGGACGCGCGCCGGCGGGTTCTTCGACGGGGCCGGCGCGCGCTGGACGGCGACGGTGGACTACGCCGCGGGCACCGGCGACGAGCCGCTGCAGGTCACGACCGCCGGCGCGGGCCAGAGCGGCGCCTTCACGCTCGACCACACGTGGCCCGATGACGGGCGCCGCACTGTCCGCGTCGCCGTGACCGATGAACTCGCCCGCAGCGCGTCCGCAGCGGTGACGGTGAACGTCCGCAACGTGGCGCCCAAGGTGCTCGGCGGCGCCGACGTGAGGGTCCGCGCCGGCCGGCGCCTGACGCGGACCTGCTCGTTCCGGGATCCGGGCGCCGACACGTGGAGGGGCTGGGTCCGCTACGGCGACGGCACGGCGCGCAAGGCGCTGCGGATCCGCGCCGGCAAGACATTCAAGCTGAGCCACCGCTTCGCGGGGTCGCGCGGCCGCCGCTGCACCGTCACGCTGCGCGTGACGGACGGCGACGGCGGCCGCGGCGTCGACCGGTTCGTCGTCACCGTCCGCTGAGGCGACCCGGCGGCCTGGGGCTCAGAACGCGCCGGGGCCGATGTATGCGTGGAGCCCGGCGTCGGCCTCCTCGTAGATGCCCCACACCTTCTTGACCGGCGTGAGGTTCCTCCAGAAGCCCTTGCTGCCCTTGGGCGTGATGAGGATGTCGCCGGGCCCGGCGACGTGGACCTCGCCGTCGTCATCGGTGACCTCGACCTCGCCCTCGATGATGTAGGCGACCTCGTGGTAGGGGCGCTCGAAGTGGCGCCGCTGCACGTCGCGCTTCCAGAGGCCGAAGCTGAACTTGTCGTCGGCCGACATGGCCGCGGTACACTCCTGGCCCGGCGGGTCGGTCTCCTCGGGGTTGGTCATCGCCTCGTTCCAGATGACCTCGTCGCCCCTGATGACCCGGATCCTGGTGTCGCTCAGCTCGCCCATGCCCCCTCCTGATGGTCTGCGGCGTCGTAGGATAGCCGGTGCGCCTGCGGGGCACCGGCAGTTGAGCCAGCTGCGCCGTTCAAATCGCGGCGTCGCTCCGACGCCGCCATTGTATGCCCGTGGCGCCGCTGGTGTCCGTAGCCGGAGGAGGTCAGCTCGTGGAACTGCAGTCAGCGCTCGAGGAGCGTGTGGTCCAGGCGGTGCGGGACGCGAAGGACGAACTGGTGGGCCTCACGGCGGAACTGGTGGCCTACGACACGACGGCGAGACTGCCCGGCGACCCCGCGCGCGACGAGGACAAGCTGCAACGGCTGCTGGTCGCGCGGCTCGCGGCGCTCGGTGCGGAGACAGACCTGTGGGAGCCGGAGCCGACCGGGGCCGGCGACCGGTTCATCCCGGCCGGCCTCGACTTCGCCGGCCGGCCGCAGCTCGCCGCCGGCCTGCGCGGCGCCGGCGGCGGTCGCAGCATCCTGCTCAACGGCCACATCGACGCGGTGGACGTGGAGCCGCGCGACCAGTGGCTGAGCGACCCGTTCGTTCTCACGGAGCGCGACGGAGCTCTGTTCGGCCGCGGCGCCAGCGACATGAAGGGCGGTGTCGCCGGCCTGGTGGTCGCCCTGGAGGCGTTGCACCGCCAGGGCGTCAAGCTCGCCGGCGACGTCGTGTTCTGCACCGTCACCGACGAGGAGTCGTCGGGCGCCGGCGGCCACATATGCGTGCGGCACGGCGTCGGCGCCGATGCCGGCGTCGCCGCCGAGCCCACGGACTTCGACGCCTGGGTGAGCTGCCGCGGCACCGTGACGCCGACGATCACCGTCGCCGGGCGTGCCGGCCACGCCGAGATGCCGCAGGCGGACTGGCGCGAGGGCGGCGCCGTCAACGCCATCGAGAAGATGGTGCCGGTGCTGAACGCGATGGGCGCGCTGCGGCAGGAGTGGAAGTCGCGCCTCGACCACAGGCACCCGCTGCTGGAACCAGGCGACATCGTGCCGACCCTCGTCGAGGGTGGCACGTGGATCGTCACCATCCCGGCGTCGTGCGCCGTCACCGCCGACATCACCTACCTGCCGCAGCACGTGGACGCGGAGGGCACGGGCAGGGCGGTCGAGGCCGAGGTGATCGACCGCCTGGCGGCGGCCGTGGCGGACGACCCGTGGTTCGCCGAGCATCCCCTTCGGTTCGCCTGGTCCGAGGACGTGGTGCCCGCCGAGATGCCGGCCGACCACCCGCTGGTCACGTGCGCGCTGGGCTGCGCCGGCGCGCTCGGCCGCCAGGGCAAGCCGGCTGGCCTCAACAGCTGGCATGACGCAGCTACGTTCACGCGCGCCGGCACGCCCACCTTCAGCTTCGGCCCGGACGGCTTCGACACGGCGCACGCCGTCAACGAGCGTGTCGGCGTGGCCGCGCTCGTCGACTTCACCGCCGCGACCGCGCTCACCGTGATGCGCTGGTGCGGGGTGGCCTGAAGGCGAGGTCGAGGAGCATTCTTCTTGAGGAGGCTGGACGGCTTCGACAAGGTTTACATTAGTTTATCAACTTTTGCTAAACTGAAGTAATCCACGTAATGTCGAACAGTGGACCCGCGCGAGAACCCCTACACTCCGAACGCCGGTGCCCGGCCCCCGCTGCTGGCGGGCCGGGACGAAGAGATCGCCGCGTTCGATCTGCTCCTGTCCCGCCTTGCTCGGGGACGCACGCAGCAGTCGATGATCATCACGGGGCTGCGAGGAGTGGGCAAGACCGTGCTGCTCGGCGAGTTCAGGATGACAGCGGAGGCGCGCGGCTGGGTCGTCGTGGAGGCGGAGATCACCCGTCAGACGGTGTTCGCGCAGCGAATGGCCCTCCTCGCCCGTCGCGCCCTTCTCCAGATCGCTCCGCGCGTCCGATGGGGGGCGCGGTCGCGGCGCGCGGCGGGGGTCCTTCGGTCGTTCACGGTGACGGTGTCGGCGGAGGGCGCGTGGACGGCCGGACTCGATCTGGATCCGGTCGAGGGGAAGGCCGACAGCGGTCTCCTCGCCGACGATCTCACGGACGTCTTCGTCACGCTGGGAGAAGCCGCCCGCGAGCACGAGACCGGTGTGGTCTTCCTGCTCGACGAGATGCAGCTCCTCGCTGCCGAGCAGCTCGAGGCGCTCATCGCGGCGCTGCACAGGACCGTGCAGCGCTCATTGCCGATCACTCTCGCCGGCGCCGGGCTGCCGCTCATCCCCCGGCTGGCCGGTGAGGCGAAGTCGTACGCGGAGCGGCTGTTCACCTTCCCCGTCATCGGCCGGCTGCCGGGTCCGGAGGCGCTGATGGCTCTCGTCGGGCCGGCCGAACAGGCGGGTGCCCACTACGACCCGGACGCGGCAGCTGAGATCGTCGCGTATGCGGACGGCTATCCCTACTTCATCCAGGAGTACGGCGGGGCGGCCTGGGATGCCTCCGAGTCCACCTGCATCGGCAGGGAGGTCGTGGAAGAGGTAAGGGCTCTGGTGGAGGCCAAGCTCGACTCCGGGTTCTTCCGCGTGCGCGCCGAGCTCGCGGCCCGGCATGAGCTGCGGTACCTGCGCGCCATGGCGAGTCTGGGCGCCGGGCCACACAAGGCCAGCGCCGTCGCGTCGGCGCTCGGGGAGTCCTCCGCTCGCCTTGCGCCCGCGCGCTCCCGCCTGATCGAGAAGGGGCTGTTGTACACACCGAGCTACGGGCTGGCCGCCTTCACCGTGCCGCAGTTCGACCGCTACCTGCTTAGGAACTACGCCGCCGGAAGCGATTCCCGGTGACCTCGACAGCGTCGGGGGGGGGGGGGGGGGGGGGGCGGGGGGGGGGGGGGGGGGGGGGGGGGGGGGGGGGGGTGGGCGCCGGCGAGACGGCTGCGCCGGCGCAGGGCGCGGCCGGCAGGGTGCGAAGGTGCTCGCGGCCCGCGACGCTCCTCTGGCGCCGCGCCGCGCCTCTGGTACGCTTGCTTCGCAGGGGCTGGACCCACACGAAGGCCGGAGGCCGGGTGGACTGGGACTGGGAAGACGGACCACCGCGAGACGTCCCATCGTCGCGGCCGCGGCGGGAGCCCTCGGGGCCGCCGCAGGACGCGCCGTCCGAGCCGGTGCCCCGCTCCGAGCCTGATTCGGAACTCAGCTCCAGGCCGGACCCGGCACCCCAGCAGTCAGACGGTCCCGCTGGATCTCCGGAACGCCCTTTCGATGCGGGCCCGCCGTCCGTCTTCGACGAGCTGGTGGCGGGCGCGCCGAGGGGGCGTTCGCAGGACGAGCGCGCCGCCGCCCGCGCGCGCCGCCGCCGGCAGCTCCGGCGGCGGCGGCTCGTCGCTCTGGCGGTGATCCTCGCCGTGGTGGTGTTCGTCGCCGTCCTCCTCGTCCGTGGCTGCGGCGGATACTCGTCGGACCAGGCCGCCGCAACGTCGCATCCCTCGCCGACGCCCAGCGCGCTGCGCACGCCCACGGCCGACGAGCCGCTGCGTCTGGCCGCCTATGGCGAGTCGGTCGGTGGGGGCGCGCTCCTCGGCATCAAGCTCCTCACGGAGGAGCGCGAGGACGTCAAGGTCCACCGCTACGTCAAGGTGGCGAGTGGTCTCACCCGGCCTGACTTCTTCGACTGGCCTGACTATCTCGAGCAGGACATGGAGAAGCGCAAGCAGCCCTTCGAGGCCGTCATCCTCATGTTCGGCGCCAACGACGGGCAGGACACCAAGGTCGACGGCAAGCAGCTCGCGTTCGGCTCCGGGTCGTGGAACGCGATGTACGCGAAGCGGGTCGGCGCCGTGATGGACTACTACCTTGAGAACGGCGTCAAGAAGGTCTACTGGACCGGCATGCCGCGCATGGGCATCGGCTGGTTCAACGAGCGGATGCAGCTGATGAACGAGATCTACGAAGCTGAGGCGAAGAAGCGGGCTCCGCGGGTCGAGTACGTCGACGTATGGACCGCGGTGGACGCGCCGGCGAAGACGTACCGGGCCAGGTACCGGCAGGACGACGGCGTGCACCTCACCGTGGAGGGCGGGACCAAGGCGGCGCAGGCGATGCTTGCCCCGGTAGCGGAGGACTGGCACCTGCCGGCGTTCAAGGCGGAGGAGTGATGGCGCGGCCGCCGGTCGTCGCGCTGGTCGCGGCGGCGGTGCTGTGCGCGCTCGCCGCGCTCGCCGGCTGCGGCAGCGCCGCGCCGGAGGCGCCGGAGCACCCCTTCGGGGATCCCCCGGCGCCCGCCCCCGGCGTGCACGCCTGGGCGGCCGGCGAGCCGGGCGTGCTGCTGGTCACGGCCGACGGCGGCGCCGCGTGGAAGCGGCAGCGCTTCTATCTCCCGCAGCGCGGCGTGGACGTGACCTTCTCCGACGCGAGCACCGGCTGGCTCGTCACTGACGCCGGCACAGTGCTCGCCACCACGGACGGAGGCGCCGCCTGGACTGTGGTGGAGCAGGTGGAGCTCACCGCCAAGGCGATCGCGGCAAGCGACGCCGGCAGCGCCTGGGTGGCCGGCAACGCCACGGGGGCCGCCGGCGAGCCCGGGGCGTCTGCCGTCCTCCGCACCGTCGACGGCGGCGAGACCTGGGAGCGGATCGGGTTCGGGATGGCGCAGCTCGCCGACGTCGCCTTCGCCGACGAGCGCCACGGCGTGCTCATCGCGCTGGACAGGATCTGGTCCACGCGCGACGGCGGCCGGTCCTGGAAGCTCCGCAAGACGCTGCCCATGACGGTGCTCACGGGCATCGCCGCCGGCGACGCGCCGGACTTCTGGGTCGCCGGCTGGGACACGCAGACCGGCGACCCGCTGGTCTTCGCCAGCCGTGACGGCGGCACGACGTGGCGCCGGCTCCGCATCGAGCTGCCGCCGGCCGAGCCCGGGGCGCTGCAGGCCCGGCAGATCGCCGGCGCCGGGGAGGACCACCTGTGGATCACCTGCGCGGCGGGCGTCATCGCCACGGCAGACGGCGGCCGGAGCTGGGAGCTGCAGGAGGTCCCGGCCGGGCAGCCGCTGGCCGTCGCCGCCGCCGACGCGGAGCACGCCCTCGCGACCACGGAGAGCCAGCCCATCCTCGCCACCGCCGACGGGGGCACCGCCTGGCTGGCCTTCGGCCGCGACGGCTATCTCAAGCAGCCGCTCGTCGCGATCACCGCGGTCGCCGCCGAGCCGGCCGAGCCGGCGGAGTAGGCCGGCTGCCGCTCCTCACGCCGTCGCGGCCCGTCCGATAGGATGGCGGCGATGGCGACGCCCCTCGGCAGCACGCACGATTCGCGCCGCAAGGCGCTCGTCGCCGACGTGCTGCTCTTCAGCGTCGCCATCTTCTGGGGCAGCAACTTCGTGTTCATCAAGGACGTCGTCGAGCGGACCTCGGAGCTTGCCGCCGGCAGCATCGTCGCCGGCACCCTGCTGTATCTCGTGCTCCGCTACGTGGTCGCCACGGGCATCTTCGCCGTGGTGCGGCCGCGCAGCTGGCTCGGCTCGTCGCGCGGCGACTGGGCCCGGGGCGGTCTGCTCGGCGCCTTCTATCTGACCGCTCTCATCCTCCAGACGGTCGGCCTCCAGCGCACCTCGCCGGGGGTCAGCGGCTTCATCACCGGCATGAGCGTCGCCATGGTCCCCTTCCTGTACTGGCTCGTCGCGCGTCGCTCGCCCGGGCACTGGCAGATCGTCGGTGCGGTCATCGCCACGGTCGGTCTCGGGGCGCTGAGCCTGCAGGGCGACTTCTCCATCCGCTGGGGCGACGCCATCACGCTGCTCGGCACGCTGTTCTACGCCCTGCACATCATGGCCACCGGGTTCTTTGCGCCCAAGGTCAGGCCGAGCACCCTCGCGTTCACACAGATGGCGGCCTCCACCCTGGTGCTGGTGCTGGTCACGCCGTTCGTCGTGCACATCACCCTCGACCTGCCGTGGGAGGTGTGGGCAGTCGTGGTGTGGACCGCCGTCAGCGGCACCATCTACGCCTTCTTCATCCAGAGCTGGGCGCAGCGCTACACCACCTCCACCCACGCCGCCATCCTGCTGGGGTTCGAGAGCGTGTTCGCCGCCTTCGCCGGCATCATCGCGGGCATGGACTCGGTGACGTGGCGCCTGCTGGTCGGCGGTTCGATGATGCTCACCGGCGTGTTCATCGTCGAGCTGCTGCCGGGGAGCAAGGCGCTCGTCGAGGAGATCGAGGCGGAGCAAGGACCCGGCCTCTCCGGCCGGGAGGACGGCCACGGGGAGGAAGGGTGAGCGACATGGACTACAGCCCGAAGGGCGCCAAGCCGGGGTTCGACGCCGCGACGTACTCGCGCGACATGGCGCGGCTCGGCGGCAACTGGTCCTTTGCCGGCATGGTCACGATGTTCCGGCAGCCGCACACGCACGACATCGCCGGGGCCGATGTCGTCTTCCTGGGGCTGCCGTGGGACGGCACGGCGATGAACCGCTCCGGGCAGCGATTCGGCCCCCGGGCGATCCGCGACGAGTCGACCTACGTCCTCGAGGAGGTCGACTACACGCTCTTCGACCGTATCCGGTTCGTCGACTACGGCGACGCGTTCTTCCACAACGGCAACATGTTCGACTTCCTCGACCAGGCCGAGAGGACGGTGGCGGCGATCCTCGAGTCGGGCGCCTCACTGCTCGTCGGCGGAGGTGACCACCTCATCCCGCTGCCGGTGGTCCGGGCGCTCTCGAAGCGGATGGGGCGCTCGCTCGCGCTGGTCCACTTCGACGCTCACCAGGACAACTGGGACGTGATGCCCTACTCGTGGGGCGGGAGCTGGGGTAAGGAGCTGGTCGACGAGGGCTGCGTGGACCCGGCGCGCTCGGTCCAGCTGGGCATCCGCACGGTGGACGTTCCGATGTACCCAGACACCGAGACCGCGACGGTGATCACCGCCGAGGAGTGCATCGATGACGGGCCGCTGGCCGCGGCGGCCAGGGTGCGGGAGATCGTGGGCGACGAGCCGGTCTACCTGACCTTCGACGCCGACTTCCTGGACGCGTCCGTGGCGCCGGCCTGTCACACGCCGTGGTTCTGCGGGCCGGACATGTACTGGACGATGAAGTTCTTCCGCGCCGTGGCCGGCCTCAACGTGGTCGGCGCGGACGTCAACGAGCTGTGCCCGCAGTACGAGCCCGCCGGCGGGCCGACGCAGCTCGCGCTGACCACGGTCGCGTTCTGGGAGACCGAGCTGCTGGCGGCGGCCCGCGAACGGCGGGTGCGATGAGCGGGAGCCCGGAGCCGCCGCTGCGCCTCGGGCCCCCGCCCGGGGGCCTCCGCGTCGTCGGCGCGTACCTGGCGCTGCCCGGGCCACGGCGGGACCGACGCCAGTCAGTCGGCGCCCCCTCCCCCGCCCCCTCCCCCGCCTCCCCCACCGCCGGAGAAGCCGCCGCCTGAGAAGCCGCCGCCACTCGACCATGAGTCACCGCCACCGCCGCTCGTCACCACTGGAGGAGCGGCAGCGGCGACCGCGGTGTGCACCCCCGTGGTGAAAGACGAGACCGCGTGTGACACGCCGCCCACGGACTGCGTGAACTCGGGCGTCGTGAACCAGAAGACCGAGGTGAACTCGGGGTCGCTCGCCAGCTGTGGCACGTGGATGCGCATCTGCTCGATCACCTGGGTGGCGATGCCGAACACCACGGCCATCACCAGGTAGCGCTCCCAGAGCACCGCAGCGGCCGGCGGCTTCTCGTGGAGGCGGCCGAAATCACGCAAGTACCGGTTCAGCGCCTTGAATCGGGCGTGGAGTTCGGCTGCCTCCCGCGACCGCCGGCGCATGACGGGGCTTGCCACGGCGAACCCGATGCAGACGCCGGCCGGGAGGAACAGTTCCCACTGCCAGCTGAGCAAGGCCACGCCTGCGGCGACGAGCCCGGCGGCGACCGTGGCGAGGGCCGCGATGGCGGCTCGCCCTGTGCCGCCTTTCTCGACGAGGCCGAGCTCGCGCGCACGTCGCTGCACGCCGTCCCGCCAGGTGTCCACCCCGCCCCGGAAGCGCTGGCCGTTGGCCGCCGCCCATTGCCGGAGCTCGTCCATCGTCATGGAGCCAGTGCCGATGGCTTCGTCGAGCAGCCGTACCAAGGGCTGCGTGAGGTCATCGGCCTGGCCCAGCCTGCTTCTGTCGAGTGACAGGACGAACGCGCCTCCCGAACCCGGCGAGATCCTCAGGATCCCCGCTACCGCGAGGTCCAGCAGCGTGGCGGAGAGGTCGTCGTCGGTGACGACGCCCATGTGCCACAGTGCTCCGGCAAGCGCCGGCGGCACTCCCTCCGGGACCTCACGGAGGTACTTCGCCCGGAACGTAGGCCGGTGCTCCCGTCCGGTGCGGAAGAAGAGCACGAGCCAGAGCGCGAGGGCGGTGGCGGCCAGGGTGCCGCCGATCGCCCAGGCGATCCGGTCGATGCGCTCCGCGGTTGCCGACGCCGCCCGGGCGCTCGCCCGCCGCGCGTTGGCCTCGCGGGCGAGCGCGTTCTCCTCTGTCAGGCGGTCCTGCAGCACGCGCGCAGCATCCTTGGGCGCGTCTGCGAGGACTCGCTGCGGGAACAGAAGGTGCGCCTCGACGAACGTGTGAGGCGGCAGGTCGTCGATCGCGAACACCACGGCGCCGCCCGGGCTGCGGCGGACGACGCCGTTGAGGGGGCCGTGCCCCCAGGCGCGCACTTCGTCGGCCGGCGCGCCCGCCGGGAGGACGACTTCGGCGCGCACCCGCCCGATCGGGACGTCCCAGCCACTGCCGATGAGCTGCCAGGAGAGTTCGCCCGCGTCGGCGTAGCGGGTGGCGGCGTCTGCGGCGCGCCAGCGGAAGGCGAACGAGGCCGTGCGGTCACTCAGGGGCGCGAAGGCCTCGATGCGCACCGACGGGCCGCCCGCCGTGCTCCAGTCGCTGGTGACCCTGTAGTAGCCGAACGGCCGTTGCTCGGGGGCGATGGAGGACCAGGGCGACGGCGTGGCGTCACCTGAGGGGTCGACCTCGACGGGCGGTCCTGAGGCCGGCGTCCAGCCGCTCGGGAGCCTCTTGAGCGGCCCATCCGGTCCGGTCACGCCGGTCACGACGATCGGCGGCGTCCCGGGGCGAATGGGAATGTCGCGGAAGACCCGCGTGAAGTCGCCGTGGAAGGTGTACGAGAAGCGCTCGTCCACGGACAGCGCACCGTCTGCTCCGACCGTCGCCCGGATGCGCACTGCGTCCACGGCGTACCACTTGCGCAGCGACGGCACCCAGACCAGGGCGAACACGAGCATTGCGACGACGGCCACGACCACGACCCCCGCGCATCCCAAGCACCCATACTTGGCGCTGCGGCTCATGCGGCCCCCCAGATGCGCTTGCCCGGACCATACTACAGCGGGTGCGGCGACGGGCGGGAAGCGAAGCTTGACACACGCGATGTGAACGGTCATGTAGTCCGGAGTCAGCACACTACTCGTCCGCCGCCCTCCGGGGGCAGGGACGTCAGGAGGAACGCGCCCATGAGCACGTCCATGAGCCCCGTGACGGGACCCGCCGGCTACGCCGTCGACCCGGCTGCGCTGCCCGGCTTCGCCGCCCTGCGCGGCCGTCACTTCTTTACCGACCAGGAGTTCACGTGCGAGGAGCTCCTGGGCCTGCTTGACCTGGCCGTGGCCCTCAAGGCCCTGTGCCGGCGGCGGCCGCTCACGCCCTTCCTGCCCGGCCGCACGCTGGCGATGATCTTCGAGCACCCCTCCACTCGCACGCGCATCAGCTTCGAGGCCGGCATGACGGAGCTTGGCGGCCACGCGCAGTACCTCCGTCCGGGCGAGATCCACCTCGGCGGCCATGAGTCGGTGGCCGACACCGCGCGCGTCATCAGCCGTCTTGTCGACGCGATCATGGCGCGCACGGCGTTCCACACCACGCTCGCGGGGCTCGTCCAGCACGCGACCGTTCCGGTGATCAACGGCCTTACCGACGACTACGACCACCCTGTGCAGACGATGACCGACGCAATGACCGTGTTCGAGCACTTCGGCACGGTCGAGGGGCTCACGTGCGCTTTCGTCGGCAAGTGCGCCGACGCCATGGGCACATCGGTGGCGTTGACGATGACCAGGCTCGGAAGCAGCATGGTCATGGCGGCGCCGCACGAGGAGCAGATGACACCGGAGGTGGAGGCGCTCGCGCGGGCGAACTGCGCGCTGTCCGGCGCCTCTCTCGCGCTGACCGACGACGCCGTCGAGGCGGTCTCGCAGGCCGACGTCGTCTTCACAGTCGGCTGGTGGTGGATGCAGCCCGAGGACGAGAAGAACGAGTTGCGCCGCATCCTCGGGCCGTACCAGGTGAACGAGGAGTTGTGGACGCACGCCAAGCCCGGCGCGAAGTTCATGCACTGCCTTCCGGCCATCCGCGGCGAGGAGATGACGGACGCCATCCTCGACGCGCCGTTCTCGATCGTCCTCGACGAGGCCGAGAACCGCAAGCACTTCCAGAAGGCGCTGCTCCTCGCCCTGATCGGCATCGACGATCTGCCGGCCGACCCCGAACTGCGGCCGATCGCCAGGGCGGTGCTGTCGTGAGCCGCGCGATCGCCGTCGGTAGACTGTCGCCGACCGCGAGGAGGTCACGGTGACGCGTGAGGTGACGCTGGCGGCGACGCAATTCGCCTGTGGCTGGGACATCCGTGCCAATCTGGATGCGGCCGAGCGGCTGATCCGCGAGGCAGTCGGGCGGGGCGCACAGGTCGTCCTGCTGCAGGAGCTGTTCGCGACGCCCTACTTCTGCATCACGCAGGACTCGAGACACTTCGACCTGGCCGGGCTGGCGGAGGGACACCCGGTCATCGCCCGGCTCAGCCGCCTGGCCGGAGAGCTCGAGATCGTGCTCCCAGTGAGCTTCTTCGAGCGCGCCGGCCAGGTGTTCTTCAACTCCGTGGCGGTCATCGACGTCGACGGCGCCCTTCTCGGCGTGTACCGCAAGAGCCACATCCCCGACTCCGGCGGCTACCAGGAGAAGTACTACTTCTCTCCCGGCGACACTGGCTTCCGTGTCTGGGATACGACGTACGCGCGCATCGGCGTGGGCATCTGCTGGGACCAGTGGTTTCCGGAGAGCGCGCGCTGCATGGCGCTGCAGGGCGCCGAGGTGCTCCTGTACCCGACGGCCATCGGCAGCGACCCGCCGGCGCCGGACGAGGATTCGCGCGACAGGTGGCAGCTCGTCCAGCGCGGCCACGCGATCGCCAACGCCATGCCGCTGGTCGCGTCCGACCGTATCGGGCTGGAGGCGGCGCCCGACGGCGGTCCGAGCATCCGGTTCTACGGCTCGTCGTTCATCGCCTCCGAGACCGGCGCGCTGCTCGCCGAGGCCTCACGAGACCGCGAGGAGGTCGTGACGGCGACAGTCGACCTCGAAGCCGTGCGCCGCCAGCGCCAGGACTGGAGCTTCTTCCGCGATCGGCGGCCGGAACTCTACGGCCCGCTCTTCACGCTCGACGGCGAGGAGTGAGGGAGGCCGGGTCTCACTCCGAGATGCGGCGCAGGATGAAGGTGTCTCCCTCGCCTCGCCGGCTGACGATCAGGGCGTCCGCGCCCTCGTCGTAGACGATGGACCAGAGCACGTCCTGCTCTTCCGCGTCGTAGACGAGGATCTGCTCGCCGTCCAGGCGCGCCGGGAAGGGCGTGTCCGACATCCGCGGATAGGTCACCCAGTACGTGGCGTCGCCGTCCTCGCTGTCCACGCCATCCCTGGAGCTGACGGTCATCCGGACCGGGAGCGCGCTCGTCGACTCCTCCCACACGCCGAGGGCGCGCGTTCTGATCGACGTGTCTTCCGCGAACGGCTGCCAGACCAGCAGGACGACCAGCACGGCGACGATCGCCGCGACGACGACGATGATGACAACGGCCGTGCGGGACACGGTTCCCACCTCCGCTGGTCGGTGATGCATGCGAAGCCCTCCGCTTCGATGCTAGCACCGGGCAACGGGCCTGCGGTCACTCCTCTCCCTGCCGGCGGCGGAACATGCGGCTCAGGAAGAACATGATGACGATCATGATGACCACGCCGCCCATGCCGACGGCCAGCCAGGTCCAGTTGACGAACGGCTCGTCCTCGGCTGGCGTAGGGCTGGGCGAGGCGGCGCCCGCGGCGCCGGCAGTCACCGCGAGGAGCAGCGCCAGCAGGAGGACGAGCGCTGCTCCGCGGAGCAGCGCGGTTGTGCGGGTTCGAGTTGCCATGCGGTTCTCCCTGGTCCGGCGGTCCGGAGTCGTCGGACGCCGCCCCGGTGTGTGCCGACGATAGGGATGCGGCGCGGAGAGGTCAAGGCGGCGCGACAGGCGAGCGATCCGGAGATGCCCCGGCGGGCCGAGGAGTAGACTTGTCATCCGTCGCGAGTCCACGGGAGGCGACATGCCCGAAAAGCCATACGAAGACGTAGAGATCGAGGGTCACCTCATCGACTCGCTCATGATGCCGCACATCATGGACGAGGTCATGGACCTGGAGGGCGAGTTCGAGATGCTCACCTTCGAGGTCGGGCGCATGAAGGACGACCCCTCGCACGCGGTCATGCGCATCTTCGGCCGCGACGCCGCTCACCTGGACGAGATCATGACGGCGATCACTGAGTTCGGTGTCGTGGCCGTCAAGCCGCAGGACGCCGTACTGGAGGCAGGCGACCTGGACGGCGTCTTCCCCGACGCCTTCTACTCGACCACCAACCTCGTCACCTTCGTGCGCATCGGCGGCGAGTGGATCCGGGTGGAGCACCCGGAGATGGACTGCGGCATCCGCGTGGACGTCGAGGCCGGCACGGCAGAGACCGTGGCGATGAGCGACGCGATGGGCGGCGACAGCTTCGTCACCGGCCACCGCGGCATCCGCGTGCTGCCTCTCGAACGGCCGCGCGAGAGCCAGCCGTTCGAGTTCATGGCGTCCGCCGTCAGCTCGGAGAAGCCCAAGGCGCAGATCGTGCACGAAGTGGCGCACATCCTGCGCCAGGTCAAGGAGGAGGGCCGGTTGACGATCGCCGTCGTCGGCCCCGCCGTGGTGCACACGGGGGCGGCGCCGGAGCTGGCCCGCCTCATCGAGGCCGGCTACATTGGCTGCGTGTTCGGCGGCAACGCCGTCGCCACCCACGACATCGAGAGCAATCTCTACGGCACGTCGCTCGGCATCAACCTCGAGTCGGGGACGCCGGTGCCGGGCGGGCACGAGCACCACCTGCGCGCCATCAACACCATCCGGCGCGCCGGCAGCATCAAGGCCGCCGTCGACCAGGGCATCCTGACGGGCGGCCTCATGTACACGCTCACGAAGACCGGCACGCCGTACGTGCTCGCCGGCAGCATCCGCGACGACGGGCCGATGCCCGAGGTGATCACCGACGTGATGCAGGCGCAGTACGAGATGCGGCGCTACGCGCAGCAGGCCGGCGCCTGCCTCATGCTCAGCACCATGCTGCACAGCATCGCCGTCGGCAACATGCTGCCGGCCAGCGTCCGCACCGTGTGCGCCGACATCAACCCGGCGGTCGTCACCAAGCTGGCCGACCGCGGCTCGTTCCAGGCCATCGGCATCGTCACCGACGTCGGCCTGTTCGTGGAGCAGCTCGCGGACGAGCTGACGCGGTAGCGCTCCGCTACCATATGCGACCCAGATTTGCAAATAGTGACACTAGCTGCAATCATGACTGCATATGGTGCAGCGGGGCTACTGGATAGAACGCGTTGAACGCCTCTGGCAGCGGCGCTCGATCGTCTGGCTGACGGGGGTCCGCAGAGTCGGCAAGACGTGTCTCGCCAAATCGCTGGACGACGTCGAGTACTTCGACTGCGACGACGCTGCCGTGCGTCGAAGCCTCGCCGAGCCCATGGGGTTTCTGCGCACGCTCCGGGGCCGGCGGATCGTCCTCGACGAGGCCCAGCGGCTGGACGATCCCAGCCAGGTGCTCAAGAACGCCGCCGATCACTTCCCCGATACCAAGGTCCTGGCGACGGGCTCCTCTCGCATCGGCGCCTCACGCAAGTTCCGTGACTCGCTCGCCGGGCGCAAATACGAGCTGCATCTCCGGCCGCTGGTCCAGCCGGATCTTGCTCCGTTCGGCAACGAGGACTTCGCCCACAGACTCAGCGCAGGCGGACTTCCAGAGCATTTCCTTCGCCCCCAGCCCGGCGCGGCGTTCGACGAGTGGATGGACTCGTTCTGGGCCAAGGACATCCAGGAGCTGTTTCCTGTGGAGCGACTCGGGCCGTTCCGGCGTTTCGTGGAGCTGGTTCTGGTTGACAGCGGCGGGATGTTCGAGGCCTCGCGCTTTGCCGCAGCCTGCGAGCTCAGCCGACCGACCATCACCAGGTATCTCGCGATCCTTGAGGCGACCCACGTGGCCGTCGCGGTCCGTCCGTTCACGTCGCGCAGAGCTACGGAGATCGTGTCGGCTCCCAGAGTGTATGGGTTTGACACCGGCTTCATCGCCCACTATCGGGGCTGGCGCACGCTGAGGACGGAGGATCTCGGCCTTCTCTGGGAGCACTTCGTGCTGAACGAGCTCCTCACCCGTCTCGACCTCGACCATGTCAACTACTGGAGGGACAAGCGGGGTCACGAAGTCGACTTCGTCCTTGCGGCGCCCGGACGTGAGCCTGTAGCGATCGAGTGCAAGTGGCGGCAATCGCGAGGAGATGATCTCAGCGGCATGGCCGCCTTCAGGCGCGCGTACCCGGGCGGGCGCAACTACGTTGTTGCCGGTGATGCGTCGCGATCCCTCCCAGTGAGCAGCGCCGGAGTCGAAGCCACGGCGCTCTCGCTCGAGGACCTCGTCCAGGCTCTCTCAGCCGAGCCCCCGTCTGAATAGCGCCGCTCGATCAAGCGGCACAACCGCCTCCGCCTGCACTCTCGCGCACGCCGCTTATGATCGCGCGCGTCACGTCGCCCCCAGGGATGGGCACAATGTTGTCCGCCTTCCTGCTCTGAGCGCTATGACATCGTCGACCTCGCCGCGTAGCGGCCGGCCACGTGGCCGGCCGGGAATTGAACCTGGCGGAAGCAGTCCGCTCGGAGGAATCGCACGGCGCGACGGGCGTCCCGTGGCTTCGAAGCAGCAACCGCCTACTGACCTCACCCGAGCGGACCGGCCGCCGCCGTCAGGGCAACTCGGGCAGCCCGTCGTCGCCGATCGGCCAGAAGGGGTTGAAGGCGACCTCCCAGGCGTGGCCGTCCGGGTCGGCGAAGTAGCCGGAATAGCCGCCCCAGAAGCGCTCCCGGGCCGGCGCAAGGATGGTGCCCCCGGCCTTCTCGACATCCTCCAGCGCCTGGTCAACGAGCTCTCGTGACTCGACGTTCGTGGCGAGCGTCGCGCGGATGGTGCCGGGCTGTGCGGGCGTCTGCCCAGCCTCCTCCGCGATCCCGTCCAGTGGGTAGAGGGCGAGCCTCGAACCCGCAGTGCGGAAGAACGCGACCTGATCCTCCGGCTCGCCGCTGAGCGGCCAGCCGAGCGCCTGGTAGAACGCCCGGGCTCGCGGCACGTCGGCCACTCCGAGTGTGATGACACTGATCCGCGCCTGCATCTGCTCCTCCTCACTGCCGGTTGCCCGCCGGAGCGGACGGGGCCCTGACGTGGTTATACTCGGTTCGACGAGAACGCCGCCACGACCTCACCCGAGGTGACCATGAAGCCACGCACCATCCGAGACAACGTCTACCTGATCGGCGCCGTCGACTGGGACAGGAGGTTGTTCGACTCCCTCATCCCCTTGCCGGACGGCACCAGCTACAACGCCTACTTCGTCGAGGGCAGCGAGAAGAACGTGCTCATCGACACCGTCGACCCGCCCAAGGCGGCGACGCTCCTGCGCCAGCTGGACGAGCTGCCGGCGCCGGACTACCTGGTGATCCATCACGTGGAGCAGGACCACTCGGGGTGCACGCCTGCCCTGCTGGAGCGCTTCCCCGAGCTCACGATCGTCTGCAACGAGAAGGCGCGCGCGATGCTCATCGACCACCTCCACGTCGACGACGCCCGCTTCCACGTGGTCGCCGACGGCGACACCTTGAGCCTGGGCGACAAGACGCTCAAGTTCCTCTTCACGCCGTGGGTCCACTGGCCGGAGACGATGAGCACCTGGCTGGCCGAGGACGGGATCCTGTTCAGCTGCGACTTCTTCGGCTCGCACTACGCGACCAGCGACGTCTTCGCCGACAAGCACGAGGTGTACGACGGCGCCAAGCGCTACTACGCCGAGATCATGATGCCGTTCGGCTCCCAGGTGCTCAAGAACGTGGAGAAGGTGACGCAGTACCCCATCCGGATCATCGCCCCGAGTCACGGGCCTGTGTACGACGATCCGGGGTTCATCATCGAGGCGTACCGCGACTGGGCCGGAGGAGAGCCGCAGAACATCGTCTGCCTGCCGTACGTGACCATGCACGACAGCACGCGCCTGATGGTGGACCACCTCACGGCGGCGCTCACCGACAGGGGCGTGGCGGTCGAGCGCTTCGACCTCACCACGCTCGATGCCGGCGAGCTCGCCAGCTCGCTGGTGCACGCCGGCACCGTCGTCCTCGGGACCCCGACGGTACTCACCGGGCCGCATCCACTGGCGATGTACGCGGCCGTGCTGGCCAACGCCCTGCGGCCCAAGACCAAATACGCCACGGTGATCGGCTCGTACGGCTGGGCCGGCAAGACGGTCGAGATGCTGGTCGGGCAGATGAACAAGCTCAAGCTCGAGTACCTGGAGCCGGTACTCGCCAAGGGCATGCCGCGCGCCGAGGATTACGCGCGGCTCGACGCGCTCGCCGACACCATCGCCGAGAAGCACAAGGACCTCGCGCCGAGGAACTTCGCCGACCTCACCGTCTGCCGCACAGACTACTGAGCGGCGGCAGCGGCAGCTGACGGATCGCAGAGGGCGCACCTGGCCGCAGAGCTCGGCGCGCCCCTTCAGGTTGCGGGCCCGCCTGCCGGGATGGAACGGGCGAGTAGTTTAGTAGAGTACGCGCATGCTCACCGTCGCCTCCGGTCTCGCGTCGGCGTTCGGCTACGCCGTTCACGACTACCTGCTCGTCCGCATCGTCCGCTCAGCGTCTCTGTGGACGGCGCTCATGTGGGTGATGCTGGTCGGCCTCGCGGTCCTGCTGCCGCTCGCGCTCGTCGTTGACGGGCTGCCCAGCGGCGACGAGCAGTGGCGCGCCGCCGGGTTCGCGGCGGCCAGCGGCGTGCTCGAGTTCCTTGGGCTGGGCGCGCTCCTCAAGGGGCTGTCCACCGGCAATCTCTCGGTCGTCACGCCCCTGGGGTCGCTTGCCGGCGGGTTCGCCGCGGTGGCCGCCATCCTGCTCGGCGAGGCGTTGCCGCCGATCGCCTGGATCGGGCTGCCTCTGGCGGTCGCAGGAGGGCTGATGGCTTCGGTCGAGCGCGCGCCGGAGAGCGCCCTTGGCGAGCGGCGCCGGACGCGCGCCACGGCCGGCGCCGGCTGGGCACTGCTCTCCGCTGCGCTGTTCGCAGGCACGTTCCTCTTCTTCGCCGAGGCCACGGCGCTGCCACCAGTCTCTCTCGCCGCGGTGGGCAGGGCTGCGACCTGTGTCATCGTCGTCCCGGTGGCGTTGTTCACGGGTGGGCTGGCACTGCCGCGTGAGTTCCGGCGCCGCGCGGCCCTGGCCGGCGTGGTCGACGCCGGCGCCTTCGTGGCGCTCGCCCTCGCGATCAGCCTGGGGCCGGTGGCCATCGCGTCGGTGTCCGTCGCGCAGGCCGGCACCTGGGCAGTGATCATTGGCCTCGTCGTGCTTCGGGAGAGGCTGAGCCGCGTTCAGTTGGTCGGCGTCGTTCTCACGTGCGCGGCCATCACCATGCTGGCCGCGGCGGGGCTCGAGTAGCGGCTGGAGGTCCGGTCGGGCCGCTCAGCCGCCCTTCTCGCGCAGGTAGCCCTCGGCGATCTCCCTGAGCCTGATCCGATCGAACGGCCAGCCATGGCCCGGATAGACCACGTCCACGTCGAGCCGCCGCAAGAGGTCCATGGTTCGCACGTAGGCCGGCACGTCCGACTCCGGCAGCGTGTCGATGAGCCCGCCATCGTACACCGCGTCGCCCGAGACCAGTGCTCGCTCCTCGTGGTCGACGAGTCCAATGCTGCCGGGCGTGTGCCCAGGGAGGTCGATGATGGCGAGGCGGCGATCGCCAAGGTCGATCTCGTCCCCGCCCCGGACGTAGTGGGTCGGGGCGGCGTGCTCGGGGTGGAAGGTCAATGGGTCGAAGCCGGGGTAGGGGACGGCGTCGACGAGGACGGGTGGGGGGGCGAAGCCACTCTCGGCGAGCTGAGCCAGGAGCTCTTCGGACCACATCACCGGCGCCAGCGGCGCGCCGTTGCGGACGGTGGTCGCCAGGTCCTCCTCCGCTGGATGGAGCAGCCGGCGATCGAGCTCGTGGAAGCCGCCGATGTGGTCGATGTGCGCGTGGGTGCACACGCAGACGATCTCGCGCCGGCGCCCGCCGCGCGCGAGACGCGCGAGCACGGGCGCCAGCGCACCGACGCCGTTACCCGTGTCGACGAGCAGATCGCGGTCTCGACCGCGCAGGTACCAGAGGCCCGCGCGCAGCAGCTCGTCCACGTGCGGCTCGGTGAGCACAGCCGTGCGCCCGGTGACCCATGTGAGGCTGAACCAGTCGGCGGCGACGGGAAGCTGGGGCGTGCTGTCCATGCCGTCATCCTCCCCGGTGCGTGGGACGGCATGCAAACCCGGGTGGACGGCGTGGCGCAGGTCAGCGCCACGAACCTGTCCGGCCCGCAGGACGCATGGCCATCCGACGCCGTCGCCCGCGTGGCGCTCGGATAGACTGGCCGCGTGCTGACCATCCTCACAGGCCTGCTGTCGGCCCTGTCCTACGCCTCGAGCGACATGTTCTCTCAGCGCGTGACGCGGGAGACGCGGGCGCTCACGCAGATGGTGTGGGTGCTGGCGACCGGCTCTGTCATCATCGTGCCGGTCGCTCTGGTGGTGCGCGGCTTGCCCGGCGCCGGTGAGTGGACGGGCGCCGGACTGGCTGCGCTGGCCGGCGTCTTGTACTTCGGCGCGCTCTTCTGCCTGCTTCGCGGCCTCAACGTCGGCGACCTCGGCCTGATCTCCGCGCTCGTCTCGCTGCAGGGCGCGTACCTGGCGGTGACCGTCATCCTGCTCGGTGAGCCGGTCACTCCGCTCCTGGCCCTCGCGCTCATACTCTGCGTGGTGGGCGCGGTGCTCACATCGTTCGAGGGGCGCGCCGGCTCCACGAGGGGCGCGCCATGGGCCTTCGCGGCCGGCCTGCTCTTCACGGGCGTCATGCTCTGCTACGCCTACGGTGACATCGACTGGCTCTCGCAGACGGCGATCTCGCGGACGGTCTCGCTGCTCATCGCCCTGCCCGTGGCGCTGCTCTCCGGCAGCCTCGCCGTGCCCAGGGCACTGCGGTCGAGGGCCGTCGGCGCCGGCGTGCTCGAGCTCTCCGGCCTTTCGCTGCTCACCATCACCTTCGCGCTCGGCCCGGCCACCGTTGCCGGCGTCACCACCACGCAGTTCGGGACGTTCGCCGTGATCCTGGGCTTCGTGCTCCTCGGCGAGCGCCCGAAGCCCAACCAGTGGGCCGGCATCGCCTGCACCATCGTCGGCGTCAGCCTGCTGGCGGCGGTCGTCTGACGTCTGGCCGCGTCACGCCGACGTTCACCACCGGCCGTCCTTCCGGTAGACTGCCCGCAGCCCTTCCGGGGACCCGGCCCCGCATCCGTGGGTAGCCGTGCCGCGCCCGGCCGTTCGCGAAGGAGATCCGAGTCCGATGGCAGACAACCTCATCGACGATAGCCACCTCAGCAAGACTCGCGAGATGTTCGCCCAGTGCCAGGAGGTCATCTCCGGCGGCGAGTCCAGCTACGCTCGCCTGATCGGCACGCGCCCCATCGTCATGGAGCGCGGCGAGGGCGCCTACTTCTTCGACGTCGACGGCAACGCCTACGTGGACTGGTGCATCGGCTACGGCCCCATGATCTTCGGCCACCGCCCCAAGCCCATCCTCGACTCGATCGTCGCCCAGATCACCCAGGGAGGCATGCTCTACACCTTCCCGCACGAGCTCGACTACGAGGTTGGACGCAAGATCGTGCAGGCCGTGCCCGGCATCGAGCAGCTGCGCTTCGCCAACTCCGGCTCCGAGGCCACGCAGGCGGCCATCCGTCTCGCGCGCGCCTACACCGGCAAGGACAAGGTCATGAAGTGGGAGGGGAGCTACAACGGCTTCCTCGACTGTCACGCCTACTCGCACGTGCCGGAGCTGGGGGCTGCCGGCACGGAGAAGTTCCCGCGTACGCTGCCGTCTGGGGCAGGCATCCCCAAGGCCATGGAAGAGACGATCGTCGTCGCGCCCTTCAATGACATCGACGCGGTCGAGGTGCTCATCAAGCGCAACCGCGATCAGCTCGCCTGTGTGCTCGCCGAGCCGATCCTCGGCGACGCCGGCATCATCCCGCCGGTGCCGGGGTTCCTCGAGGGCCTGCGCCGCATCTGCGACGAGAACGACGTGGTGCTCATCTTCGACGAGATCATCACCGGCTTCCGCGTCTCCCTCGGCGGGGCGCAGGAGCTCTACGGCGTCACGCCGGACATCACCTGCGTGGCCAAGGCGGTCGGCGGCGGTACGCCGGGCGCCGCCGCCTTCGGCGGCACGAAGGAGATCATGGAGCTCGAGGCGGACGGAACCGTGCTGCACGGCGGCACCTACTCGGGCAACCCGATGACTTTGGCGGGCATGAACGCCGCGCTCGACATCCTCATCAACGACCGCGAGCGCGTCTACGGCCACCTCAACACCATCGCCAACGCCATGGTCGCCGGCATGCGCGGCATCTTCGCGGAGAACGGCGTGCCGGCCTACATCAGCCAGGTCGGGCCGATGTGGCAGGTGTTCTTCGGCCACGAGGAGCCGGTGACGAAGTACCGCCAGGCGCGCGCCAGCGACACGCGCTTCTTCGAGGCCCTGCAGACCGAGTGCCAGACGCGCGGCGTGTACTTCCACAACTTCAACTTCGAGCGCTTCTTCGCGAGCACGGCACACACCAAGACCGAGGTGGATCGCAGTCTCGAGGTGATCGCCGCCGCGACGAAGATCGTGAAGGAGAGGCTCGGCGCCCTGCCCGTGAGGGCCTGAGCCTCACCCTCAGCCCGCCGGTGCGAAACGGCGGAAGCCCTGTTCGTCGAAGTGCGGGTCCAGGCCGAGGTATTCGTTGATCTGGCGGGCGCGAGAGCCTGGAAGCCCGCAGCGTGCTCCGCTTCGCCGACCCGGAGCGGAAGCGCCCGCAGGCCGCCTTGGCCCGGCGGACGAGCTCGTCCCGCGTCGGACGGCTGCTCTCGGCGGCCAGTCGTTCGTCCACGGCCTCCCGGACGAGCGCGGAGACAGAGATCTACATGATGGCATGGATTGGGATCCGCACGAACGGAGCGCGTCTCGACGGCTGAGCGGGACGCTCAGCGCAGGCTGAGGATCCAGAGCACCTGATAGGCGACCACGGTGGCGAACACGCCGGTCAGGAGCGCCGCCGCCACGGTGGCGACCCGATAGGCGCGCAGGCGCCACAGGAGCAACGAGCCCAGCGTCACGATGCCCACCTTGAACGCCAGCGCGGGGACCGTCCCGGCACTCAGGAAGTAGTCCATGACGTTGTTGGACTCGGTGGCGAAGCCCAGCCAAATGGAGTAGCGCGTGAGCGCGAGGTCGGCGACGTTGAGCAGCCACAGCTCGACGAGGAGCAGCAGCAGGAGGCGGTCTCGTGACACGCTCGGGTGGGGCTTCGTGCGGCGCAGGCGCCGCGCCGGGATCGCCGGGCTCATCGCGGCAGCCTCATGACGATGAGCTCGTAGCCTGAGGCGCCGGTCGCCGCGATCCAGGCGACGGTGTCGCCGCTGACGGCGACCTCTTTGACCGTGCCGTCCGTGGCGGCGACCACGAAGGCGGGGCCGCCGTCGAGACGGCGGCCAATCACGCGGTCGCCGCTCGCCGTCCGCTCTCCCCAGACGACGGTCCGGCCGTCATATGCCGGGCCGGACAGGCCGGAGACGCCCGACGCCAGGGTCGTCGTTTCGCCGCCGTCGATGTCGACCGTCGCGACGACGCCGGCGGCGGATCCGGGCGCCTCCGGCGATTGCCCCCACACGAGCGTCCGGCCGGCGAGCGCCAGGCCGGTCAACCGGCCGTTCGTGAGGCCGGCCACCAGCGGCCGGCTCGTCCCGCTGGCGAGCTCGTGCGCGTAGAACGGGCCCTTCCAGCTCGCGGCCCACACCACCAGGCCGCCGAACACGACGGGGGCTCCGTCGCCCGGGCCCACCTCGAAGGTCGCGCCGTTGCCGACGCGGGCGCCGTTGATGGCCGGCGACCCGAGGGCGGCGGCCGAGCACCATACGGCCACGTCGCCGGAGATCGCCGGGTAAGAACGCACCGAGCCGATCTCGGCGAGAGTCCAGCGCCGCCCGGAGCGCGTGTCGTAGGCGACCGCACGGGCCGCGAGGCTCTCCATCCGCTCCGCCTCGAACCAGACGGAGTAGCGGTCCCCGACCGCCGGGTCCCAGGTCGTGCGCATGCCGGAACCGGGGCCGAGCAGGCGGAGGCGGCCGGAGGCGAGGTCGAGGTACTCGATGGAAGCGCCGTTCTGCCAGAGCAGGCGCGTTCCGTTGAGGCCGAGCCCGCTGAACTCCCGCTGCTGCTGCGCGGTGATGTGCCAGCCGTCCGTTGTGCGCTTGACGACCGGCGGCTGGATCGACGCCGCCCGCTCGTACTTGTACCACGCGGCGCCGAGGGCGAAGCCCGCAGCGACGACGGCCAGTGAGATGAGGAGGGCGCGCAGCCAGGACGGCGGGCGCGGACGGCTCTCTCCCTGCCCGGGCACGGGAGCGTCCACCGGGGGCGCCGCGGGCGGGCTGCTCGTCGCGGGTGCCATAGGCGAGCTCGAAGCTGGCGGCTGGGCCGGCCGCCTCGCATCGGCCGGATCCCCCGGCCGGGATGTCAGCTCATCCGGCACAGATGCAGCAGGTCCGCGTACACGCCGTAGGCGGTCTGGGGGACGAGCGCGTGCCGCTCGCTCACGAGGACGTCGGCCATGAGGTCGGTGTGGAGCAGCGCGCCCAGAGACTCACCGTTCACGGCCGCGAGCGGATGGTCGATGTCGAGGTCCTCGGCGCGCACGCGGGCATGGACGGGACCGGCGGCCTGCTCCCGCCGGACGCTCGCGACCAGCCGCAGTCGCCGCCCCTGCTCGTGTGCGCGCAGGATACGCTCGAGCGGCACGTCGCGCAGGCGCTCGCGCTCGACGTCGGCCGGGGTGATCCGGGCGCCCATGGCCACGTTGGCGAGGGCGGCCGCCTTGCTCGCCGCGTCCCAGCCGTCGAGGTCGTTTGCCGGGTCCGCCTCCGCAAAGCCCGCCGCCTGTGCCTGCGCCAGCGCGTCGGCGAAGCTCCGTCCCATCGCCATCGCCTCGATGATGGAGTTGGTGGTGCCGTTGAAGACCGCCTCGAAGCCGAGCAGCGTGCAGTCGGGGAGCGCGAGCTCGAGGAGGCTGAAGACGGGCAGGCCGTCCATGACGGTGCTCTCGAAGCGGATGCGACGGCCGCTTGCGGCCGCCGCATCCGAGACCTCGGGCCAGCTCCAGGCGACCGGGCCCTTGTTGGCGGTGACCACGTCCATGCCGAGGCGGAACGCCTCGATGACGTGGTCCGTGGCCACCGGACGGTGGGTCGCCGCTCCGACGGCGACCGCGGAGAGGTCGCCCATCACCGTGAGCTCGACGAGCACATCCGCGCCGGACGCGGCGAGGAGCTCGGTTGCCGGCCGGGCGGCCTGTGGCGGGGCCGGCCGTCCGCCGACCGCAGCGAGCGTCTCGGCCGGCGTCATGCCGGCCGGCTCGAGCAGGCTGCCGTGACGTGTGCCGGCCGCGGTGACCAGCATGCGCAGCTCGTGCCGCTCCTCGAGGACGCGCTCCTGCGCCGCGAGCAGCTCGCAGAGCGCGCGTGCCACGCTGCCGAAGCCCAGCAGGCACAGCTTGACGACGCGTGGACCCGGCCCCGCCGTCATCGCACCGCCCGCGAGAGGCCGGCGACCGCGGCGACCAGCCGCTCGAGCTCGCCCTCCGTGGTGTACGGGGCGAGCCCCACGCGGACGAGGCCGCCCCGGGGCAGCAATCCCAGGAGCTCCACCAGCCGGTGGGCGTAGAAGTCGCCGTCCCAGGTGAAGAGGCCGCGGGCGCCGAGCGCCCGGCAGACCTCGCCCGCCTGGAAGCCGTCGAGGGTGAAGGACACGGTGGAGGTGCGCGGGCTGCCCTCCGGCGGCCCGTAGAGCGTGACGCCGCGGATGCCGGCGAGCTGCTCGCGCAGCCGCGTGGCGAGCGGCTGCTCGTAGGCCTCGCCGGCCAGCATGCCGGCGACGACCGCCCGGCGCCGGCCCTGCAGGCCGGCGGGCAGGCGGTCCTCCACCATCTTGACGTGCCGCTCGCCGAGGTCGGCGATGAAGTCGATCGCGGCCGTGACGCCGGCCATGCCCTCGTGATTCAGCGTGCCGGTCTCCCACGCGTACGGCGGACCCGACTCCTGCGTGCTCAGGTGCACAGGCTCGAGCAGCGCGGTCGTCTCGCGGCGTGCGTACATGAGGCCCACGTGCGGGCCGAAGAACTTGTAGGCGGAGCAGAGGAGGAAGTCGCAGGCTACGGCCTTGACATCGATGGGCCCGTGCAGCGCGTAGTGCACGGCGTCGACCACGCTGAGCGCGCCGGCCTCGCGCGCCAGCTGCGCCGCCCGCGCGACGTCGTTGACCGTGCCGACCGCGTTGGAGGCGTAGCCGACGGCGATCAGTCGCGTCTTGCCCGGCTCCACGAGCCGCTCGAAGGCGTCCCAATCCAGCGTGCAGGTCTCGAGGTCCACGGGGATCTCGCGGATCACCGCGCCGCGCTCGGCCAGCCGTAGCCACGGTCCTCGGTTCGCTTCGTGGTCGAGCTGCGTGACGAGCACCTCGTCGCCCGGCCTGATGTCGCGGGCGACGGCGTCGCTGAGCAGGAAGGCGAGCGTGGTCATGTTGGCGCCGTAGCTGAGCTCCTCCCAGTGACAGCCGAGCAGGTCCGCGCCGGCCTCGTGCGCCGCCTGCACCACTGCGTCGGTCTCCTCCGAGGTGACGAAGACCCCGTGGACGTTGCTGTTGTGGTGCACGAGATAGTCGGCGACGGCGTCGACGACCCGCTGCGGCGTCTGCGTCCCCCCCGGTCCATCCAGGTAGGCGGCCGGCTGTCCGTCCACCGTGCGCTTGAGGGCCGGGAACTGGCTGCGGACGTAAGCGACGTCGAACGGGGACATGGGCTCACCTCGGGCCGGTGGTGGCAGGTACACAAGTGTACCTGCCCGTGCAGGAAGGGCGCACATGGGGCAGGATGAAGGACGATGCCGAGCAGCGGGGACAAGGCAATGCCACATGAAGGCGAGCGCGCGCGCGAAGCAGCGCTCGACCGCGCGCTCGACCGCGAGTTCCCCGTCATCTGCTTCGCCTGGGACGGAACGGCGGTGGGGCGCCGCGACGCGGACGCCTCCGCGGTCCGCAGCCGCGTGGAGCGGCTGACGGCGCTCGGCGTGGACTTCGCCGTCATCAGCAGTGCCGGCGTGCGCGAGGTGGACGAGCAGCTGCGGGCGCGACCCGGCGTGGAGGGCCGCCTCTTCCTCTACCTCTCTCGCGGCTCTGAGATCTATGTGGTCGGCCCCTCGGGGCCGCGGCTCCTGGAGCGCCGGAAGGCCTCGTCGCTGGAGCAGGAGCACCTCGACGAGGCGGCGGAGGCGCTGCGCGAGCGGCTGGCCTCCGCGGGCCTGCGCGTCGAGGTCGTCCGCGACCGGCTCAACCGCCGGTCCGTCGACCTGGCCCCCGACTGGACGGAGCCGGCGGGCACGGCCGTGGCGGAGCTTCGCCGGGAGGTCGAGGGGCGCCTGCGCTCTGCCGGGTTCGCGGGCGGGCTCCAGGAGTGTATCGAGCTCGCCCGGGAGTTGACCCGCGAGGCCGGTCTGGCCCATGCGGCCGTCATCAGCGACGCGCGGCACATCGACATCGGTCTCACCGGCAAGGGCGACGCCATGCACGCCGTGACGCGCGCCCTCGTCACCGGCCGCGGCAGACGGCCGCAGGACGTCCTGGTGCTCGGCGACACCTTCGGGCCGGTGGCGGACGGCCGGGGCACGGACTCGGCCATGCTCATCCCCGAGCTGCGCCGCGCGGTGTTCGTCAGCGTCGGTCCGGAGTTGGCCGGGGTGCCGCCGCAGGTGCTGCACGCCGGCGGCGGCCCCGTCACCTTCCTCGATATCCTGCACGACCAGCTCGTGATGCGCGAGATCGTCGCGGAGCAGAGCTTCCCCGAACCCACAGAGGACCCGGCGTGGCGGTTCGAGGTCAAGGGCTTCGACCCGTTCAGGGAGCGTGAGGTCGAGACGTGGCTCACGGTCGCCAACGGCGAGACCGGCACGCGCGGCGCGCTCGAAGAGGGCTCGGCGATATCGACGCCCGCCACCTTCGTCGCCGGCGTTTACGGCGACGGCACCGGCGACCCCGCCTTCCGCCAGCCCGTGCCGGCGCCGGACTGGATGGGCCTCCGTCTCATGGTGGCCGGCAGCGCGCTCACCCTCTCCAACGGCGAGATCCTCCACCACGAGAGGGTGCTGGACCTGCGCCACGGCATCGTGTACCGCATGTGGCGGCAGCGGCTGCGTAGCGGGCGCACTGTCCGCGTGCGCACCGCCCGCTTCGCCTCACTCGCGGACCGCCAGCTCATGGCGGCTCGCGCCGAGGCAGTCCCGGAGGACTTCGGCGGCACCCTCGTCTGGCAGAGCGCGATCGGCGTCACGCACGCCGGTGGGCCTACCCGGGAGACGGAGTTCGAGGTTCTCGAGGACCCGCCCGGGCTCATCGCAAGTACGCGCGGGCGAAACGGCGGCGGCCACGTGCTGGCGGTGACGACCAGCCCGGCGCCAGGCTCGCCCGTGGCGCGCACGCCGCAGCAGGCGCGCGACGTGATCGGCGGGCGTCTGGAGCAGGGAGACCCGGCTACGGTGGACAGGCTCGCCGCCATCGTCTCTGCGCGCACCCGGGTGCCCTCCCCCGAAATCGCGCGCCGTGCCCTGGAGCGGGCGCGCGACGCCGGCTACGATGAGCTGCTTCGGCGGCACCGAGCGGCGTGGGACGCCGCCTGGGCTGCCGCCGACCTGCGCGTGGACGGCGACGCCGACGACCAGCACGCGCTGCGGTTCGCGGTCTACCACATGGTGAGTGCCGCGCACCCCGGCAAGGAGACGGTCTCCATCGGCGCTCGCGGGCTCGGCGGCATGTCGTACTTCCTGCACGTGTTCTGGGACACCGAGATCTTCGTGCTGCCGTTCTTCATCTACACCCAGCCTGAGACCGCCCTCACGATGCTGAAGTACCGGTACCGCAACCTGCCCGGTGCTCGCGAGAAGGCGGCGAACATGGGGTTTCGGGGCGCCCTGTATCCGTGGGAGTCGGCCGACAAGGGCATCGAGACCACGCCGCCGTATGGCTACGGCCCCGATGGCGAGCAGGTCCCCATCCTCTCCGGCCTGATGGAGCACCACATCTCGGCGGACGTGGCCTGGGCGGCCTGGGAGTACTGGAAGGCCACCGGCGACGACGCGTTCATGGCGAGCATGGGCGTGGAGATGCTGCTCGAGACGGCGCGGTTCTGGGTCTCACGGGCCGCGCGCGACGACGACGGGCGCTACCACGTGCGCGTCGTCGTCGGCCCGGACGAGTACCACGAGGGCGTGGACGACAACGCCTACACCAACGTGCTCGCGCGCTGGAACATCAAGCGCGCGCTCGAGGCCCTTGTCTGGCTGGAAAGCTTCGACCAGGACCACGCCGAAGAGCTGAAGCGGCGGCTCGACCTGAGTGTGACGGAGCTCTTCGGCTGGCGCGGGGTCGTGGACGGATACGTGACGGGCTTCGACCCGGAGACGCTGCTCTACGAGCAGTTCGCCGGGTTCTACGACATGGCCGACATCCCGCTCGAGAAGCTGCGCCCGCGCCCCATGGCCGCCGACCTCCTGCTCGGCCGCGACGTCACGCTGGTCAGCAAGGTGGTCAAGCAGGCCGACGTGGTGATGCTGTGCCACGTGCTCGCCGACGAGATCGACGAGGTGACCACGCGCGCCAACTACGACTACTACGAGCCGATCACCTGTCACGGCAGCTCGCTCAGTCCGGGCATCCACGCCGCCGTGGCGGCGCGGCTGCACGATGTATCCGAGGCGACGGCCTACTTCAAGATGGCGGCGGCGATCGACCTCGGCGACAACATGGGCAACGCGGCCGCCGGCCTGCACATGGCCACCATGGGTGGCCTGTGGCAGGCGGCCGTCATGGGCTTCTGCGGCATCATGCGCCGCGGTGAGGCGCTACGGCTGGACCCGCAGCTGCCGAAGGCCTGGCAGCGGGTCCGGCTGCCGCTGCGGTTCCGCGGTGCGCAGCTCCACCTGGATCTCCGGTCCCGGAGGGGCGGCGTGGACGTGGGTATAACGGTGGAGAGGGCGCCGGTGACGCTGCGGCTGGACGGGGTGGACCGAGAGTTCCCGCCCGGCCGTCATCGCCTTCGGCGCCGCAACGGACAAGCTTGGCAGGTGGAGGCCGAATGACGCTCCTCGTAGCCGTTGCAGACGCTACCGCGGATCGCGAGGTGGTCCGCGCCGCGAGCGCGCTCGCCGCCGCCGCCCGGTGGGACGTACGTGGCGTGCACGTGCGCGAGGCCGGCGTGACTGAGCCGGCGAGCGCCGACCTCGAGGGTCTGGAGGTCACGGCGGTCGACGGGGACCCGGTGGAGGCGCTCACCACGCTCGTCGGCGGGACGGCGGTCGACGCCGTGGCGTTCGGCCTGAGCTGCTCGTGCGGACCCGGCCCGGCGGTCTCCGGCCTGGGGCACGTCGCCGAGGCGCTCCTCAACAACCAGGTCGCGCCGGTGCTGCTCGTCAGGCCGGACATGCGCACAGTCACGAGCCTTCGGCGCCTCATCGTCCCCCTGGAGGGCAGCCCGTCCACCTCCGCCGCCATGCGTGCCGCGGATCAGGCCCTCTGCGCCCGCGGCCGCGAGATCGTGATGCTCCACGTCGTCACGGGCGACACGCCGGTCGAGACCGGCAGCCTGCCGGCGCCCCGCATGATGGACCAGGAGCACTACGAGTGGGGCGCCTGGCAGGACGAGTTCACCATGCGGTTCTCCACCTGCCCCGAGGGCGGCAGGCACCGGGTGGCGGTCCGCGTCGGCGACCCGGCTGTCGTGATCGCCGAGGAAGCCGGCCAGGGCGAGGCCGAGCTCATCGTCCTCAGCTGGAGCGGGAGCTTCGAGAGCGGCCACGGCGCCGTGATCAAGGAGCTCCTCGTCACGGCGCCCTGCCCGCTGCTCCTCGTGCCCAGCGGCCTACCCGACCCCGCCTGACGGCAAGGCGGCTGGGGTCAGGATTCTCCGGCCGGCTGCGAATCCGGGGTCGCTACGACGCTCGCGCCGCCCGTCTCGTCTCCGCCCTGCTCGGCCGGGCGACCTCGCCGACCAGCACGGCCGGCTTCTTGCCGAAGACGAAGATCAGCCCGGCGCCGATGACCACGCTGGCGATGCTCACCCATTGCGGTTGCGTGAGCCCCGCGAACCAGACGGGGTTGATGCGGACGAACTCGACGAGGATCCGCTCGATTCCGGAGAGCACGAGGAACCAGCCGAAGGTCCACCAGCCGGACTTGTCGTAGCGCGTCGCCAGCCGCCAGAGGATCCAGACCACGAAGGCCATGGCGAGGATCTCGTAGATGGGCGTGGGGTGGACCTCCACCCCGGGCGGCGTGGGCACCGTGCCGTTGGGGTAGCCCATCGCCCACGGCAGGTCGCTGGGCCGGCCGTAGTCGCCGTCGCCGGAGAGCTGGCAGCCGATGCGCCCGATGGCGTAGCCCATCGCGGTGGCGGGCGCCATGGCGTTGGCGACGATGTCGAGCGGCACGCGGCGGATGAGAGTCCAGAGGACCACGCCGACAAAGCCGCCGATGAGGCCGCCGTACCAGGTGAAGCCGATGCCGCCGAAGGCGATGCCGAGGAAGTCCGCGCGCACCGCGTCCAGGTGCTCCAGCATGTAGTACACGCGTGCACCGACGAAGCCGCCGACCCCGGCGGCGATGACGAGCTCGTAGGCGAACTCCGGCGGCACCCCCCGGCGGCGCACCAGCGCGCGCACGACCGTGAGGCCCGGCACGATGAGCGCGAGCGCCGCCATGAGGCCGAAGCTGTTGAACTGGAAGTCGCCGATCTGGAAGAGGACTGGTCGCATGGGACTCAAGTGTAGGGGTTCACGTCAACAGCGGCCAGCGCGTACGGGCCGGTGGGGAGGATGCCCGGCCGGGCCGGCGTACGCTGCGCCCGCCAGCCGCAGCGCCAGGGCTGGGTCGAGGTGGCCCGTGAACGCGGTGGCGGCGTTGGCGGCTCCCGCCGCGGCGGCCAGGCGCAGGGCGGCCGACGCGGATTCTCCGCGCTGCAGCGCGAGCGTCAAGCCCGCGGCGAAGCAGTCGCCGGAGCCGACCGGATTGACGGCGCGGACGCGGGGCGTGGTCACACGCCATCCGGCGTCGCCCAGCACTGCGACCGCCCCGGGGGCGCCCAGCGTGACGACGGCATCCATCGCTCCGGCTGCGAGCAGACGCCGGCACAGCTCGAGGCCCTCGGCCTCGAGCGCCTCCGGCGTCCCGTCCTTCTCGTCGGCGCAGTGCGCCTCGGGCTCGCCGACCACGGAGCAGGCCTCGGCCAGGTTGACCTTGACGAGGTCTGGCCGCGCGGCGAGTGCTCCGGCGAGCTGTTCGCCGTCGGCGTCCACCAGCACGCGGTAGCCCGCGTCGCGGGCGGTGCCCACCAGGGCGGCGTAGAAGCCCGGCGCGGCGCCCGGCGCGGCCGCTCCGGTGATCACCGCCCACTCGCCTGCCCGGGCGAGGTGGCGGCCGGCGAGGGCGACGAGGCGCTCCTCGTCGCCGGCCGCCACGTCCGGGCCGAACTCGTAGAGGCGCGTCACGCTCCCGTCGTCCCCCAGGACGACGGTCGAGACGCGCGCCTCCCCGCCGATCTCAACGGCCTCGAGCGCGAGCCCTTCCACACGTGCCAGCTCCATGATGAGCCGGCCGCCCCGCCCGGCGGCGAAGCCGGCCAGCGCCCCGCTGCCGTCGAGCGCCAGCGTCGCCCGCAGGACGTTGGCTCCTTTGCCTCCCGCCTGCGTGCGGAGTGCCCGGCAGCGCGTGGTGCCGCCGAGGCGCACTCGGTCGGCGACGAGCACCCGGTCGATGGCGAGATTGGGGCAGATCACCAAGGTCATGGTCTTCCAGGGTCCCCGCGTGGTCGGATCCGTCAGGTCTGGACCGGGTTTACGCCGGCGGCATCCGGCGCCCCCGGCCGCCGCGCCGGTCAGCGCTTGAGATGCACGTACCCTTTGCCGTCGGCGATCTTGACGTTGGTGTCGAGCGCCGCCGAGAAGCCCTTGAAGCGCTGGAGGATGCTGTCGGCCTGGGAGTCCTTGGCCAGGTACGGTACGCCGGACCCGCCGCCCACGACCGGCACCAGCTGCGCGTCGATGCCGTCCTCGGAGAGCTTCGCCCGCACGAGGACCGTCTCCGCCGTCTCGCCGCTGAACCCGCTGAAGACGAGGTTGCCCAGGCTGTAGAAGATGAGTCCGCCGTTGTACGCCTCGACGCCGTCGAGGAGGTGCGGGTGATGGGCGAAGATGATGTCGGCGCCGGCGTCGATGATCGCCCGGCCCTCGCTCACCTCGAGCGAGCTCGGCGCGCGTTTGTACTCGAAGTTCCAGTGCCAGCCGACGATGACGTAGTCCGCCCTCTTGGCCGCCGCCTTGACCGCCCTCTTGACGGCGCCGATGTCGGCGCGACCGGGGGCCACGCCGGGGCTCGACGACGTGGCGGGGTAGCCCACCGGCAGCACGTCGGTGAAGCCGAGGAACGCGACTTTGACGCCGTCCTCCGTCTCGAGCACCGCGCCGCTCATCGCCTCATCGATGTCCTTGCCCGCGCCGACGACGGCGATGTCGTTCTTCTCGCAGTACTTGAAGCTGTCCAGCAGGCCGCTGTCGCCCATGTCGCCGGCGTGGTTGTTGGCCATGGTGACCACGTTGATGCCGCTGGCGGCCATGGCCGGCGCGAGGTCGGGATTGCCCTTGATGACGACGTCCTTCCACCCCTGGGCGTCGCCACCGGTGGTGAGCGGGCTCTCGAGGTTGACGAAGCCGAAGTCGCTCTTCTCGAAGGTGGGAGCGATGCTCTTGAACAGGCTGCCGCCCATGGAGGCCACGACGCCGCTGACGCCGAAGCCGCCGATGACGTCGCCGCCGGCGGTGACGGAGAAGGTCGGCGCGGCCGAAGGCGTAGGACTCGGGGACGGCGCCGGCGAGGAGGACTCGGCGGAGGCCGGGGCGGATGCTGCTGGCGAAGCGGCGACGGTCGCGGCTTCGCCGGCCGTCGCCTCGCCGCCGCCGCCGCCGAAGGGTCCCCAGCCGGCGACAGCGGCCACGCCGGTGGCCGCCGCGATGATGATGCCCAGAAGGATGACCAGGATGAGGCCGCCGCTCCCGCGCCTGTGGCGGCGGCCACGCCCGCCGCCGCGGCGGTCCCGCGGCGGCCTGCCGCCGCCCGCCGGAGTGCTCACCGGAGCGCCGTCTGTTGCCGTCCCGGCGCGGTAGAGGCTATACGGCTTGTCGTAGCGGGAGGGACTGCTCATCGGTCACCATAGTACACGCGGCACACCCCTGACGCGTTCGCCGGGCACACGAGGTACCCTTCAGGGACGCGTCCGGAGGGGCGATACCATGACCGGGCTCCACATCCGGTCTCCCAGGGGGTCACGTGCGGGCAGCGCGCCACAGCGTCGGGTTCACTTGCTTCGTCTTCGCCGCGGCCGCGGCAGCGTGCCTGGGCGTCGCGCTGGGAGGCTGCGGCCTGGGGACGGGCGCCGCGGACGACGCCGGCGACGCCGAGGCGCGGGCCACTCTCACGGCGGCGGACGAGGCGTTCGCGGCCGCCGCCGCGGCCGTCCTGACAGGCGACCGCGAGAGGTTCATCGACCTGCTCCCGGACAACGGCACTCAACCCTCTCTCACAGCGAGGGACGACCTGGCGGACATCTTCGACACGCTCTCGCCCCTGCCGTGGCGGACGTTCGCCTTCGAGGTCTCCCTTGCCGACGCCGAGCGGGGGATCTACCGGGTCCGGGGTACCGGTCAGCTGGGCGAGGCAGGTCCGGCCGACAGGATCGCCGTCGTCAGGTACCTTGAGCTGGAGGCCGCCGACGGCGGCGTCGCGGTGACCGGCGACGAGACGCCGGATGATGTGAGTGGCCGCTACCTGATGGCGCTGCACGAGCCGCTCGTGCTGCAGCGCTTCGGCCTGATCGTGCTCGGCGACCGGCGGGCGCGCGGACGCGCCGAGGTCGTCATGACCGCGGCCGCGCGCGCGCGGCCGCGGCTCGAGGACCTCGGCATCGACACGCGCCCCACCGTGGTCGTCACCGTCTACGGATCCGCCGCCGACGTGCGTGACGCCCTCGGCGTCGACGCGTCGACGTCCCGGCTCGTCTTCTTCGCCCATCCACCGCTGCGCGCGGCGGAGGAGTACTGGCCGACCTACGACGTCGGTGTCATGGGCCCGTGGCTCAGCGACACCGGAGCGGCGATCGAGGGTGTCCTCATGCACGAGCTGGCCCACGCGTACACCATGTGCTGGTTCGGTGACGACGAGCACCCCCCGTCGTTGCTCGTCGAGGGGATCGCCCAGGCCGCGGAGGGATCGCCCGTCGCGGCCTCGCTGCGCGAGGAGGTGGCGACCGGTGACCAGCTGTGGCCGCTGCCTGAGTCGTTCGCCGAGAGCGACATCTGGGCCGGCGGAGACGGTGCGGCGGTGCGGCTGGGCTACCAGGTCGGAGCGGCGCTCGTCGACTACGTCGTCTCGCACTGGGGCGCCGCACAACTGCAGCCCTTCGTCCAGGCGGTCGCCAAGGCGGAGCCCACGGAGGCCGGCATGGACGAGGCGCTTGCCGAGTGCCTCGGCGTCGGTTGGCGGGCGTTCTACGACGGGTGGCGCCGGTACGTCCTGGACGGCGGCTGAGCGGCCGCGCGGCCCGGGGCCCGGAATGGGTCGGGCGGCGCGGTCGGACGGCCCCACCGGGCCGGCGAGCCGGTCGTACAATGGCCGTATGGCTGCCGTGTCCCGCAGAGTACGGTCGCTCCTGCTCATGCTCGGGGCGGCTCTCGTCGTCGCCGTCGTGGCCCTGGTCGTGTCCGGCGTGCGGTCGCCCGCGTCCGGGGAGCAGGCCGAGCCGCGACCGGCGGCGCGGACGGTGCAGCCGCGGGACGTGCAGGCCGCGCTTGACGGGGCGACGGAGGCGCTGCTGGCGCGCGACAGGGCCGCGTGGGACGCCGCTCTGCCGGCGTCCGGCGACGCCCGCCGCGGCGTGGCCGCGCTCTACGGACACCTGGCGCGACTGCCGTGGACGAGCCTCCGGCTCGTCGCCGAGCCCGTGCGCGGCCGTCCCGGCCGCTTCTACGTGGGCGCGGTCGGCGAGGTCGGCGGCGCCGACCCGGCCGACCGCATCGTCGCCCGCCGCGTCTTCGACGCCGGCCTGCGCGGCGGGCGCCTCGTCCTGCTCGACGACGTCACGCCTGCCGTCCTCCGCCATCAGCAGGTCATGGCCTTCGACCGGCCTGTGGCTGTGCGCCGCAACGGGTTGGTCGTGATCGCCGACAAGCGGGAGCAGGCCGGCGCCGAAGCCCTCGCGGACGCCGGCGGCCCCGCGCGCGAGCGCCTCGCGCTGCTCGGCATCAAGGTGCGCGAGCCGGTCGTCGTCTACTACTACGCGTCCCGCCGCCAGTTGCTGCGCTCGCTCGGCGAGGACCCGGGTGAGAAGCGCATCCGCTTCTTCTCGCACGCCCCGACGAGGATGAGTGACGACCCCACCTGGACCCGCGACATCGGCGTGCTCGGTCCGGCCCTGGACGGCAAGGAGTCGTGGGCTCCGCGGATGCTGGCGCACGAACTCACGCACGCGTACACGTCGAGCTGGTTCGCGGCCGCGAGACGCGCGCCGACGCTGCTCGCCGAGGGGCTGGCGACGGCGGTGGAGGGCGGCCGCGACTTCCAGCCGCTGCGCGACGACCTGGACGCTGCCGAGTCGGCGTATCCGCTGGAGAAGGCGCTCCGGGCCAGGAGCCTGTGGAGGGGCAACCAGATCGACAAGGTCCGCCTGGCCTACCTGGAGGGCGCTTCACTCGTGCTGTACGTCCTGGACCGCTGGGGGCTCGACAGCCTGAAGGAGTTCGTCGGGGCGGTCAGCGACTCCGACCTCACCCGCAAGTGCCTGGACGCGGCGGCCCGGGACAGCCTGCGTGTGAGCTGGCAGGAGCTGCGCTCGGGGTGGACCGAGTTCGTGCAGACGTTGCCGTAGGCCGCCAGCCGTCTCCGAGGCCGGCAGCGTACCCGCGTAAGGTTGCGGCCGTGGTCGCGCGGGGGTACACCGTATGCAGAAGCTCCTCCCGAAAGGAGACGGGTATGCGCTCCAGGACCATCATGCTCGCAGTGCTCGTCGGTGTGGCTGCCGCCGTGCTCGTCGCCGTCGTCGCAGTGGCCGGCGCCGGCCAGTCCGACCCCCTCCCCGACATCTCCGCCCCGGACCTGCTGACGAAGATGGCCCAGGCCGACGGCCCCGCCGCGGTGAGCGGCGACGTCGCGTGGCGCAACGAGCTCTTCGGCGACGTCGCGGCCGCGAGCGGCATGGCTCATCTGCCGGCGCAGTCGCCGCTGACCGCGAGCGGCTCCGGGCGCATCTGGCTGAGCAACACCGGCGCCAGGGCCGAGTCGCAGGGTAGCGGCGGCGACCAGGTCGTCGTGGTGAACAAGGCCGAGCGCACGGCGTGGGTCTACGACGACGCGCAGAACACCGTGAAGATTGTGACGATGGCGGGTGAGGCGCCGGCGGAGACCGCGTCTCCGGCGCCCGACGCTGCGATGCTCACGCCCGACATGATGGGCCTCTACCTGCAGCGGGTCGCCCGGTTCGCGACCGTCGACGTGGCCGGGCAGACCCTCGTCGCCGGTCGTGAGGCCTACCAGCTGCGCATGACGCCGGTGGCCGACGACAGCGCCCTCGGCTACGTGGAGGCGGCGGTGGACGGCGAGACCATGTTGCCCCTGCAGCTGGATGTGTACGCCAAAGGTGGTGTCGAGCCGGTCCTGCGCTACGGCTTTACGACGGTGAGCTTCGATGCGATCGACCCGAGCACGTTCACCTTCACGCCGCCCGAGGGCGCCACCGTGACGACGAAGACCATCGACGGTGACGAGCTCCGAGACAAGATGGAGGCCCACGAGGGCGAGGCCGGCGACGAGCCGACGGACGCGGAGAAGGCGCGCGCCGAGGAGCTCGTGCGGGGCGCGCTGCTCACGCGCGCGCAAGTCCAGGAACTCGTGCCCTTCGAGCTCGCGTGGGCGCGCGACTACGCCCAGCGGCCGTTCCGCTGGGGCTACGTTCTGAGCAAGGCCGGGCCGCTCACCGGCTCCGGCACGCCGCTGCTGCAGACGCTCGGCGCGGCCACCGGCATGGACCTCGAGGCGCTGACGCAGGGCGCGCACGTGCCACGCGGAGGCGCTGCCGGCTCGGATCCGACCAGCGTCCTGCTGTACGGCAACGGCTTCGGCGCCATCGTCCTCGCCCAGACCAGCACCACACCCGAGCTCGAGAAGCAGCTCGCGGAGGCGCGGAAGGCCACGCGGGCCCTGGGGTCGGCCACGGTGAACGGCGCGCAGGCCACCCAGATCGGCACGCCGCTCGGCGGCGTGATCGTCTGGGAGCAGGACGGTACGACGCTCGTGGCCGCCGGCATGGTGCCCATGAGCGACCTGGAGGCGTTCGCAGGCTCCGTTCGTTGACGTGGACGGCAGCGTGACGCAGGACGTCGCAGCAGTGCAGATGCCGAGTGAATCGGAGGGGGCGCGGCCCGGGCAGCAGAGCTGCCGCGGCCGCGCCCCCATCCTCACCACCCACGCGCTCACCAAGCAGTTCGGCAGCCTGCGCGCGGTCGACGGCCTCGACATGCAGGTATGCAAGGGCGACGTCTTCGGCTTTCTCGGTCCGAACGGCGCCGGCAAGACCACGGTCATCCGGCTCGTCCTGGGCCTCATCCACCCGACGAGCGGCTACGCCGAAGTGCGTGGTCACCGCGTGCCCGGCGAGCTGCAGGGGGCGCTCCGGCACGTCGGCGGCTTCGTCGATGACCCGACGTTCTACCCGCTCATGAACGCGCGCCGGAACCTGCGGCTGCTGGGCAGCATGACCGGTCCGGTCAGCGAGGAGCGCATCGACGAGGTTCTGGAGATCGTCGCGCTGCGCGACAGGGCCGAGGACCGCGTCGGCGGCTTCAGCCACGGCATGAAGCAGCGCCTCGGCATCGCGCAGGCACTGCTGCACAGCCCGGAGCTCATCGTGCTCGACGAGCCGACCAGCGGGCTCGACCCGCGCGGGATGAAGGACGTGCGCGAGCTCATCCGCGATCTGGGCGCGGCCGGCACGACGGTGTTCCTCAGCTCGCACCTGCTGCACGAGGTGGAGCAGGTGTGCACGCGCGCGGTGATCATCAACAGGGGCCGCGTCGTGGTGCAGGGCCCCGTCAGCGAGCTCCGGCCTCAGAACGAAGCGATCAAGGTGCTCACCGGCGACCAGGGCCGTGCCGGAGAAGTGCTGCGCGGCCAGTTCGGCGCCGCCGGCGTCAAGGAGGACGAGGAGTACCTCGTCGTCGCGGCTGACCAGGACGCCGTGCCCGAGATGGTGCGGCGGCTGGTGGCCGACGGCGTCGAGGTGCGCGCTGTGGTACCGGCGTCGGAGCAGGGGCTCGAGGATTTCTTCCTCGAGCTCACCTACGACGCCGGCGAGCCGGCGCGTGGCAAGAGGCGCGCCGGCCTCGCCCGGCTGCTGCCCGGAGGCAGGCGATGAGCGCCGTGCCGGGGCCGGCCGGGCCCGCGCCGCAGGGCGCTCCGCCCGCCTCGCCTGGAGCTGCGCCCGGGTCGCCTGAGCGCGCCCACGGCAGCACCGCCGCCGGCATGCGTGGTCACGCGTGGGGGGCGCTGCGTCGCGAGTGGATCAAGCTGCTGTTCCAGCGCCGCAGCTACCTCATCTGGGGCGGCGCCTTCGTCATCCCGTTCCTGATCGCCCTCGCCTTCTACCTCACGCGGAGCGACCCGGACAGCGGCGGCGGGCCGGTGTTCATGGAGCGCATCACCTCAAACGGCATGTTCGTCACCATGGCGGCCCTCTCGGTGCTCATCCCGTTCCTCCTTCCGATGGCGGCCGCCATGGTCGCGGGCTACATGATCGCCGGCGAGGCGGAGCTCGGGACGCTGCGCATCGTCTTGCTCCGCCCGACCCGACGCGGCACCTTCATTCTGGCCAAGTGGACCATGGCGATGGTGTACCTCGTCGCGGGGTTCGGGTTCATGCTCGCCGGCGGCCTGCTGTTCGGGGGCGTCTTCTTCGGGCTGCACCCCATGATCACGCTCTCGGGGAGCACCGTCGGCGTCTGGCAGGGTCTGGCCCTCATCTTGCTCAGCTGCCTCTACGCCCTGGCGGCGATGGCGTGCATCGTCTCCATGTCGCTCCTGTTCAGTACCATCACCGACTCGAGCCTCACGGCACTGATCGCCACCATCGTCATCTACATCGTGATCACGGTGCTCATCCAGTTCAGCTACTTCGACTGGCTGCGGCCGTGGGTGTTCCCCCAGTACCTCATGGAGTTCACGAACTTCTGGCGCGATCCGATCTACTGGCGGCCGATCCTCAAGGGGCTCGGCATCTTCGCCCTGTGGAGCGGCGGGCTGACGCTGGCCTCGTACCTGGTCTTTCGGCGCAAGGACGTGCTGTCGTAGGGTAAGAGACGAGTATGCCGGCACTCGTCAAAGCCAGTGTGATCCTCTTCCTGGCGGCCGAGGTGCTCCTCGTGGCCGCGATCGGCCGCGATGCGCTCTTCGTCGTCGGGGCATGGGCGATCGTCGCCGTGGCGACGGCCGCCGTAGGCCTCCTCGTGCACGGCGCCACCGCACGCGTCGTCCTCGCGGCGCTGCTTGTCGCGGCGTGCGTCCTGTTCGCCGTGGAGCTGGGCCTGTTCTTCGTCCCGGCCGCCGCGGCGCTTCTGGCGGCGGCCGTTTCCGACCAGCAGCACCATCATCACCACCACCACCGGGTCCTCCACGGAAGGGGCTGAGCCATGACGGGCACCGGCGCACCGGCGACCATGCGCGCCATGCAGCTGGCGGCGCCCGCTTCGGCGGAGGAGGCGCCGCTCCGGCTCGTCGAGCTCCCGGTGCCCGAGCCGGGTCCCGGCCAGGTACTGTTGCGGGTGCTGGCCTGTGGCGTCTGCCGCACCGACCTGCACATCCTGGAGGGCGAGCTGCCGCTGCACCGCTCGCCCGTCGTCCCCGGGCACCAGATCGTCGGCGAGGTCGTCGCTCTCGGCGAGGGCGCCGGGCTGGTTCCCCCGGGGGGTGAGTCTGGCGCGCCGCCGCTCGCCGCCGGCGACAGGGTCGGGGTGCCGTGGCTGCACCAGACCGACGAGACCTGCCGGTTCTGCCGGCGCGGGCAGGAGAACCTCTGCGAACACGCGCTCTTCACGGGCTGGGACGTGGACGGAGGGTTCGCCGAGTACACGGTGGCGCCGGCCGGGTTCGTTTACCGTCTCCCGGCCGGCATGACCGCCTTGGCGGCGGCTCCGCTGCTCTGCGCTGGCATCATCGGCTACCGCTGCCTGCGGCTGGTCGGCATCGTCGGCGACGACGCCGGGCTGCCGGGCCCGACCTCCGCCGGGCCGATGGAAGAGCCGGAGCGCTGGCCAGACTGGCCGTCCGAAGACCCGGCCGGCCCGGCCGGCACGGCCGACGGGCCCAGGCGTCTCGCGATCTACGGCTTCGGCTCGGCCGCCTCGCTCTGCACCCAGGTCGCGATCTGGCGCGGCTGGGAGGTCTACGGCATCGCCCGCGACGCGGAGCACCGGGCGATGGCGCAGGAGCTGGGCGCCGTGTGGGCCGGCGAGACGGGCGACGACCCGGGAGTGCTCTACGACGCCGCGATCGTCTTCGCGCCGGCCGGCGAACTGGCCGTCGACGCCCTGCGCCGGCTGGACAAGGGCGGCGTCGTGGCACTGGGCGGGATCTTCAGCTCGCCCATCCCGCCCATCGAGTACCCGTGGATCTACCACGAGCGCGTGGTGCGCAGCGTGGCCAACTCCACGCGCCGGGACGCCCGCGAGCTGCTGCGCGACGCGGCCGCCATCCCCATCGTCAGCCGCGTGCAGGAGTACGGCCTCGAGCAGGCCAACAAGGCGCTCCTGGACCTCAAGGAGGACAGGGTGCGCGGCTCGGCCGTGCTCAAGGTCGCAGAGACGGAGGTGTCGGATGCTCCTCGATGACATCATGCCGCGCCACGACATCACCGAGATCCATCACCGTGTGGTCGCCGCGGATGCCCATGCCACCTTCGCGGCCGCCAAGGCGCTCGACTTCTATCGCTCGTGGCCCACGCGCACGCTGATGTTGCTGAGGCGCCTGCCCGAGCGCATCCTGCGCCGGGACACCGGCGCAGGGCCGGGTGCCACTCTGACGTTCACGGACATGCAGCAGATGGGCTTCTTCCCGCTCGGCGAGGTGGCCGACGAGGAGACCGTGTGGGGATTCGTGCAGGCCCCCTTCCCACAGAAGGAACAGGATGTCGGGCCGCTGACGGTCGAGGAGTTCACGGCGTTCGACAGGCCGGGGTTCATCCGCGTGGCCTTCGACATCTCGCTGCGACCCTACGGCAAGCGAGGCACCCTGGCGTCCACGGAGACGCGCGTCGCGGCCACCGACCCCGAGACGCTGCGCCGCTTTCGTCGCTACTGGTTGGTGGTCGGACCCTTCTCGGCGTACATCCGCACCGAGGCCCTGCGCCTGATCGCGCGGGAGGCCGAGCCCCGGTAGCGGCTCGGGCGGCGGTCGTCCCCGCTCCTCTTCGCTCACGCGATGTCCCGTCGCAGTACCGTGCGGGCGCCGACGACGGCGACCAGCGCGGCGATGGCCACGAGCAGCGCCGCGGCGGCGCCCGACGAGAGCGCGATCGCATCACCTTCAAGTGCCTGGCCGGCCAGCGTGCTGGCGGCCGTAAACGGCAGGTACGGGGCGACCGAGGAGAAGAGTCCGCCGCCGATGTGCTCGATCACGAGCGCCCACACGAGGATGCCGACCGAGGCGACGACGGTGTTCCGGATCAGGGTCCCGACGCCGACGCCGAGGGCGGCGAGGAGCGCCGCGCCGACGGCCGCGCCGCCGGCGTATTCGAGCATCGTCCCGGCGGGCAGGCTGGTGTCGAAGCCCTTCGCACTGACCCAGATGAGGCCTGTGGCCGTGGCTGCTCCGGCCGCCACGGCCCCGAAGACCAGTCCGGCGAGAGACGCGGCGAAGAGCTTCGCCACCAGGACCTTCCAGCGCCGTGACGTCGCCAGGTAGGTCGCGGTGGCGGTCGTGCGGAACTCGCCGCTCGAGACGATGGCGCCGAGGACCATGGCGAGGATCAGACCGAAGTTCGTCACCGTGATCACCTGGGTGAGGCCCTCGGCGGTGTCGAGTGGCGCCGGCGCCATCCTCCCGCCGCCGGCGCGCGAGGCAATGAGCACCGCGATGAGCACTGTCAGCGCGGCGGTCGCACCGAGCAGGATGGCGGGCAGACGGACGGTGACGAGCTTGAGGAGCTCGCTCCCGATGAGCCGCACCATCATGAGACCTCCTGTTTGGCGGGGCTGTCGGTGAGCTGGAAGAAGATGTCCTCCAGGTTGATCGCCTCGTGCGTGCTCTCGAGGAGCGGGATGCGGAGCTCCGCGGCCAGCATCCCGACACGCTCGGGCGTCGTGCCGCTGATCTCCAGGCGGTCGGCGCCGATGTGGACGATTGCGACCCCGTCGCCGTCGCGCTCGAGCGCATCGGCCAGATGCCGCGCCCGCGGCGTCCTCACGCGTACGACGCCGCGTATCCCGCCGGAAAGGTCGGCAAGAGACGACTGGGCGATCAGGCGCCCGCCGTCGATGATCACGACGCTGTCGACGGTCTGGGCGACCTCGGCGAGGAGGTGGCTGGAGATGAGCACGGTGCGTCCCTCTTCCGCCAGCCCGCGCACGAGTTCGCGCAGCCATCGGACGCCCTCCGGGTCGAGGCCGTTGGCGGGCTCGTCGAGGATCAGCACCTCGGGGTCGCCGAGCATGGCCGCGGCGATGCCGAGTCGCTGTCGCATACCGAGGGAGTAGGCGCCGACCTTGCGGTCCGCGGCCACCCCGAGCCCGACGAGGTCAAGCACCTCGTCGATCCGTGTGGCCGCGATGCCGGCGGCGACCGCCTGGACGCGCAGATGGTTGCGGGCGCTGCGCCCCGGGTGGAAGTCGGACGCCTCGAGCACGGCGCCGACGTGGCGCAGCGGATCGGTCAGATCGCGATAGTTGGCGCCGTTGATGGTGGCGCCGCCGCCGGTCGGCTCCACCAGGCCGAGGAGTGCCCGCAGCGTGGTGGTCTTGCCGGCGCCGTTCGGACCCAGGAACCCGACAACGGTGCCGCGGTCGACGGTGAAGCTCAAGTCGTCGACCGCCGCCGTGGGCCCGTAGCGTTTCGTCAGTCCTCGTATCTCGATCACCGGCATGGCGCCTCCTCGAAGCGTGGTCGCGGTCGCCTTCGAGGCTACGCACCGGAGCGCTGGCCGCCGTCGGGCGCAGTGGTGAACTCGTCTCCGCCGCGAGGATGATTCTCCGGCGGTCCAGATACCTACGGCGGAGGATGTGACAGACGCGGACGCGCGAGTAGCATGATCGCTGAGATGGATGCGCCTGTTCGCCGACCAGGAGTCTGGATGACCGGCCGGCTCAGTCCGCGCCAGGTCGACTGGATCGTGTTCGGCGCCTGTCTGGCGCTCTCGCTGGCGGTCGCTCTGTCGCTGCTGAGGCCCGCTCACGTCGTCGCGACGCCTGACCTGCACGTGCCGTCGCTGCTCCTCGTGCCCTTCGGCACCGTGCCGCTCCTCTGGCGGCGCCGGTGGCCGGCGGCCGCGCTGGGCATCCTGGCCGGCGCCTTCATCCTCTCGCTCGCCGTCGGGCCGCTGCTGATGCTTCCCGGCCTCCTCTGCGCCGCCTACGCCGCGGCCCTCTATGGCGACGCACGCACGCGCACCGTCGCCGGGGTGGCCGCCGTGGCAGCGCTTGGGGCCGCCTTTCTAACCGTCCTCATCACCGACCATTCGAGGCTGCAGGCGCCGGCGCATGCGGCACTCGTCGGCTACGGCGTCGCCTGGATCCTGGGGGACCGTACGCGCTCACGCCGCCGGTACGTCACGAGCCTCGAGGAACGCGCGCTCCGGCTCGAACAGGAGCGCGATGAGCAGGCGAGGCTCGCCGCGCTCGAGGAGCGGGGGCGGATCGCCCGCGAGCTGCACGACGTCGTCGCGCACAACGTGAGCGTCATCGCCGTCCAGGCGGGGGCGGCGCGCGCGACCTCCGCGGCACACCCCGAGCGTGCCGTCGAGACGCTGAGCCTGATCGAGCGCACCGCGCGCACGACGCTCAGCGAGCTGCGCGCCCTGCTCGGTGTGCTCCGCAGGAGCCGGGACGCTGCTCAACTGCGGCGGCCGGCGCCCTCGCTGCGGTACCTCGACGACCTGCTCGACCAGGCCCGAGCCTCCGGGCTCCACGTGGAGGAGACGGTCGAGGGAGCCGTGCGTCCGCTCGAGCCGATCACGGACCTCTGCGCCTACCGCGTCGTCCAGGAGGCCATCACCAACGCGCTCAAGCACGCCCCGCGTTCCAGCGTGGTCGTGTCGCTGTGCTACGCACCGCGCGGACTGGTAGTGGAGGTCACGGACGACGGGCCTGGACCTCGCGCCGGCGCGAACGGGGGGCAGGGTCTCATCGGCATGCGTGAGCGCGTGGTGCTGCTCGGAGGAGAGCTCACGGCCGGGCCCGGCCCGGATGGCGGCTTCTGTGTCGTGGCGCGTCTTCCGCTCGGGGAGGAAGATGTGAACGGCCCAGACGCCGGCGTCAGCCCGGCAGCCGACCGTGCGGTCAAGCCGTGAGCATCCGCGTTCTTGTCGCCGACGACCAGCAGCTGGTGCGCGCCGGCTTTCGCATGATCATCGACGCGGAGCCCGACATGCGGGTGGTGGCCGAGGCGAGCGACGGCGCCGAGGCGGTCGAGCTGACCCGAAGCGTGCGGCCGCACGTCGTGCTCATGGACGTCCGTATGCCCAATCTGGACGGGATCGAGGCGACCAGACGGCTTTGTTCGCCGGTCGCCGGGAGCTCACCGCGCGTCGTCATCCTCACGACGTACGACCTCGACGAGTACGTCTACGACGCCCTCGCCGCCGGCGCGAGCGGGTTCTTGCTCAAGGATGTGCCTCCGGAGGACCTCGTCAAGGCGATCAGGGTGACGGCGGCCGGCGAGGCGATGCTGGCGCCGTCGGTCACCCGACGCCTGATCGCCGAGTTCTCGCGGCAGCGACCCACCGACCCACTGTATCTCGACCTCGGGGATCTCACTGAGCGCGAGGTCGACGTGCTGCGACTTCTGGCAAAGGGGATGTCGAACGCCGAGATCGCCGGCACGCTCTATCTCGGCGAGAGCACGGTCAAGACGCATGTCGGCCACATCCTCGACAAGCTCGCTCTCCGCGATCGCGTGCAGGCGGCGATCTTCGCCTACGAAACGGGTCTGGCGCGGCCGTCGAGAACTGACGGATCAGCCGCGGGCTGAGAAGCGCGTCACGATCGTCCAGGTGGGCAGGAACCCCCTGCGCTCGTAGAACCGCAGGGCGTCGGTATTGCCGGGCAGGGCGCCGATCGCGAGATCCGTGATTCCGCGCGCCTCCAGCTCGGCGTCGACCAGATCGAACAAGAGGCCTCCCATTCCGCTGCCACGCTCCTCGGGGAGCAGGTACATGGTCTCGAGCTCCGCGACCTTGTCACCGACCTGCCAGGTGTCGCTCCAGAGCACGTCGCCGTCGGGCTCGACCGCGACCATCACGTAGCCGATGAGGCGCTCCTTGCGCTCGACCAGCAGGAGGAACGCGTCGGGGCTCAGCAGGCAGCGCTCGTACAGCCGCCGCCGGCGCCGCCACGACGCCTCGTCGTCCACGTGAGGCGCGAGCTCGGGATTCACCCCCCGGTGGATCTGATGCAGGGCAAGCCAGAACGGCCGCACGCGCTCGAGGTCGGCGGTGGAGCCGCGGGTCACCGTGACCCCATCCGGCAGCTCCGGACGCGCAGCGGGCTGGGGAATCGACGTCATTGGCTCACATCCTTTGACGGGCGCTTGACGAGTCCGCTGGTCCGCGCGGGGCACGCCCGCGCCGTCAGTAGCCTCATATGCAGTCGAAGAGCGCGTAGTCCTCTGCTCCGGCGGCGGACTGGCCGCCGCAGGCGCCGGCGGCCGGCGCGGCGCTTCCGGCGTCGGCGCGGCCGCCTGCCGCCCCGGCCTCCGCGGTGAGCTCCTCGAGGATGGGCCGCAGCAGGTCGCAGTACGGGAAGGGCGCCGCGTACCCGGCCCGGCGTCCCTGCGCCCGGGCGGCGTAGTGAGCCTGCACCCAGCACTCGCCGCCGCAGGCGTCGGCGACCGGGCAGGCGAGGCACTCCGCCCGGTCGTGGGCGCGCGCGGCGCGCAGCAGTCGCAGGCTGCTGGACGTGCGCCAGATGGTCTCGAGCGGTTGCTCGCGCAGTGAGCCGGCCACGAAGGCCGGGTCGCCGGCGGTGATCACGCAGGCGTGGACGAGCCCCGCCGGGTCGATCGCCAGGTCTCGGCAGCCGGCGGCGCAAAGGTCGTTGCGCTTGCCGACGCGCCGGCGCCAGCCGGACAGGTTGTCGACCGTCAGTCCTATCTCCGCGGCCGTGGTCAGCAGCGCGCGGACGGCGACCAGCAGTTCGGCGCCGGTGGGCACGAGATCCGTGCCGGCGAATCCCCTCTGGTGCGGCAGGATCAAGTGGAGCCGGCTGAGCCCGGCGCCGCGCAGCTCGCGCGCGAGCTGCGTCAGGCCGGGCAGCGCCGGCCGCACGAGTACCGTGTTAGCCACCGGCTCAAGCCCGACGGAGAGGAGGTTCCCGATCGATGTCATCACGTCGTCATGGCTCCCGGGCGCGCGCAGCCCATCATTGACCTCGCGCGGCCCGTCGATGCTCACCAGCGGCCGGAGCAACCCCCTGCCGGCGCGGCTCAGTCGGTGGGCCAGCTCCGCGTCCACACGGCAGTTGAAGAAGAAGCGCGCCCTGGCTCCGTGCCCGCCGGTGATGTGATCGACAAGCTCCACGAAGTCGTGACGCACGAGAGGGTCGCCGCCGATGAAGACGAAGCTGCCGGCGCCCAGTGCAACGCACTGATCGATGGCGTCGCGCCACTGATCCGTCGTCATCTCGTCGAGGAGTGACTCCGCGGCCTTGTCGTAGCAGTGCCGGCAGGTGCGGCCGCAGCGGTGAGTGAGGTGAAGGTAGACCTCGCGCAGGCCCCCGACGGCAGTCAGGCGGGGCGGAGCCACGCCGTTCAACCGGTCGAAAACCCCGAGGTCCGCAGGCTCGTCGATGTCGATCCACAGTGGCAACTGCGCGACGTGCAGCCCGAGCGCTTCCGCCGCAACCAGAGTGAAGTCGAGCAGAGAGGACGTACTCATGGGCGACGTCTCGAAGAGCGCCGAGACGGCCGGTCCCTGAGCCGTCCACGCCGCGCGGTCGAGACCGATGAGGTAGTACCCGCCGTCCGCCGCCGGACCGACGACCAGTCGGCCGGCGGACGGAGCTCCCCCGTCGGCGCGCGGGTCGGCTCCTCCCTCCGCGCGCGCTGAGAGCTCGACAAGGGCCCGGGCGAGGTACTCGGAAGGGAGCGCGGGGCTGTCGCTGCCGGCGAGGACGACCGCCTCGGCGCCTTTGCAGAACAGGTCGGCGAAGCTGTTCGCGAGCCGCTCGCCGAGGCCGTCGCCACGCTGGGCCAGGCGCGACCAGCGGCCATGGCGGCCGGCGAGCGGATCGCCGGCCGCCGGACCGGAGGTGGCTGGTGCGGATGTGGTCGGAGCACAGGTGGCCGGCCCGCCTGCGGCACCCGGCGCCTCGGCCAGCACCAGCGCCGCATCCGGGACGAGCTCGGCGCTGTCCAGCGTGTCGCGCAGGAGGCGTTCGTAGACGGCGAGGGCGCCGTCGTCGCCGAGCGCTCGCGCGAGGCGTGTCTTCACGGCGCCGGGTACCAGCGGCCGTGCCATCACTGCGACGATCCGCGTGCCCGGCACGAGCTCGCCGCGCGGGGCGCGGCTCATCGGCCTGTCATCATCGTCATCATCGCTTCAGTATGCCGAGTGCCCTGTGGACCGACAACATCACCCCCGCGCGGGCCGTGACACCGATCTGACTCCAGTCGCGGACGCGGGCGATCCACGCCGCGAGTGGCAGCGCCTCGTAGAGCGGGGTCACCGTCCCAATGAGGAGCGGCAGCCAGAGACCGGCGGCGAGACCCAGGGCGAGCGGCGCCAGCCAGTACCAGGCGTGCACGACAGGGAGGCAGAGGACGAGGAGCACCATCGTCCAGGCGAACGCTTCCGCCGTCCTCTCCCGCCCGCGGATGCCGCGAGCCAGCCAGACGCCGCCGGCGACGAAGACGGCCAGCGCCAGCAAGCGGGCGGTCTCGGCGCTGAAGAAGCGGGCGAACAGCAGGAAGAGGAACGACCCGCCGGTCCAGCGGGTGCCGCTTTCGAAGAGCGATCCGAACGAGCCTCCGGTGAGGAGGTAGGGGAGGTACGGCACGACGAAGGCGGGGATGAAGCCGGCGAGGAAGCGAGCGGGCGAGGTGCGACCGCCGAGCAGCGCCGGCACCAGCAGCCCGAGCGGCGTCACCTTGAACGCTGCGGCGAGGCCTAGCGCGATCCCCGCCCAGCCGTCGCGACGGCGCACGAGCAGGGCGGCGGCGAGCACGCAGAAGAAGACCGCCGCAGCCTCCGCGTGCGCCGACTCCCACGTCTGCACGATCACCGCAGGGCAGAGGAGGTAGAGCACGGTGGCGCGCACACGCAGCCGTCGCGCGGCCAGGAGCCAGACGGCCGCCGCGGTCGCGAGGTCGAACGCGCCGAAGACCAGCTTGAAGAGGATGACTTCGGCGCGCCCCGCGTCGGCCGCACCGCCGCCCGCGTCTGCGGCCGCGCCCAGGCCGAACGCCTCTGTCACCTTGGCTACCCCGCAGAAGACGGCCTGAGTCAGCGGCGGGTAGATCGTCTTCAGCTCGTCGTGGTTGATGCGCTCGCGGCCGGCGTAGCGGACGCCGTCGAGCGCCTCCTCGTAGGGCCGGTACTCGTAGGGATTGATGCCGGCCATCTGCACGCGCCCGTCCCACACATAGCGGTGATAGTCGTCGCTCAAGCTCGGCGTGACCGGCAGGAAGATGAGGCGGAGGACGACGGCGGCGACGACGGCGCCGCGCAGCGGCAGGCTCGTCGCCGCCGTCGCCAGCAGCGCGAACCCGGCGCCGGCGAGTGCGTAGAATGCGGTGAACCGGGTCGTGTGGACGAGCAGATCGCCCGAGAGGGCGAGCCCGCCGATTCCCGCGGCGAGGATGACCAGCCCGAGGTGCGCGCGGAACCGTGGAGACGTCAGCAGCTTCATCGGCGCCAGACTACTGCATCGTCGTACCGGTGCTCGACGAAGCCGAGGCTCTGCCAGCATTGCTCGAGGAGCTCCGGGACCTTGGCCTGCTGAGCCGCACAATGTTCGTGGACAATGGATCTACCGACGGCGGGCCGGCCCTGATCTGCGCCGCGGGCGCGGCCCTGCTGCGGGAGCCGCGTCGCGGGTACGGCTATCCCTGCCTGGCCGGCGCCCGTGAGGCTGCGGCCGCGGGCGCCCGTGCGGTCGTCTTCCTCGAGGCCGACGGCACCGACGATCCCTCTCAGTGCCGTTACCTGGTCGAGCCTGTGCTGGCCGGCGTCGCCGACCTCGTCATCGGGTCGAGGCGCCGCGCCGTGCGCGGCGCCTCGACCGGTCGCATGCCGCTCCATCAGCGGCTGGGGAACGACTGGCTGGCGCTCATCCTGTGGTTCTTCTTCGGCCTTCGTCTTCGCGACGACGGGCCGTATCGTGCCGTCAGCGTGGATTTGCTCGAGCGGCTTCGGCTGGAAGAACGCGCCTACGCCTTCACGATCGAGATGGCGGTGAAGGCACGACTCGCCGGCGCACGCATCGCCGTGCGCGACACCCGTTACCGCCCGCGCGCCGGCGTATCCAAGATCGCCGGCACCTGGCGCGGCTCCGCACTCGCCGTGCGCGACATCAGCTGGTGCCTGCTGCGGCTTGGGGTGGCCGGCTTCCGGCCGTGACTCCGCGCGTCAGTACGCGGGCACCTTCGGGTGCGGGTTCCGGCGCGCCAGCAGTGCGTCCAGCCCCAGCGTCCTGCCGGACTGCGAGAGCCCGATCGCGACGAGCACCACGCACATGATGATGTACGTGCCGGGCCACTCTCCGGTGCCCGAGGTCGCGATGAGCAGGTTGAGCTGGAACAGCGCCGCCAGCAGTGCCGAGACCGGCGTGAAGAGACCAAGCACCAGGAATAGCCCGAACACCACGAACTCGATCGCGAACTGGCTGGAGGCGAACAGGGTCGCGCTGGGGATCATGACCGACTCCAGCAGGCCCGCGTAGGGGCCGACCTTGGTGGTGTCGGCGTACTGCTGCACGAACTCCGCCCAGCCGTCGCCCGAGTAGAACCCCTTGGCCAGGTTGTCCGACCAGACGGCGAGGAAGATGACGCCCATGAGGACGCGCAGACCCGTGAGCATCAGTTCGCTGCGCGTCTCTCTCGTCGCCCAGAGCTTCACGGCCGGGACCCTCCTCGGTGGTCAGGGGGGACGGTACCCGCTCCGGCCGCAAGCAACGCAAGGCACCCGAAGGGGGCGGCCGGCCGCCCGTCGGGTCTCAGCCGCCGGCGACCGGCAGCATGATGTCGACCCGGTCGCCTGTCGCCAGCTCCGTGTCCAGGACGCCGCCGGGCGGCACGTGCGCGCCGTTCAGCGTCACCACCACCAACAGGCGCTCACCGTAGAAGATGCGCTGCTCGTACTGCGGGACCTGCGCGAGGACCGCCCGCAGCGCCTCCTTGACGGTGGAGGCCTCGCAGGCGATGTCCCGGGCGGGATTTGGCGAGGTGAGCGCGGCCGGCAGGCCGACGGTGACTGGGGGCACGAATCCTCCCGTGATGTAGATGTCGTGCAGGGATTATGCCACGCATTTCTCCAATCGCTCGCATCACGATTCCTGAAGCGAGCAGCAACGGCTTGACGCGATCGGCCTCGCGGGAGACAATGATTTACGATAAATCTTATCGGGAATACAGGTTTTGGGCAGGGCCGGTGAGAGGCCCTGAGTCGAAGGAGCCGCATGAAGGTCTCATCCAAGAGCAGGTATGCGCTCATGGCGCTCGTCGAGCTCGACCTGCGCACCCGCGGTAACGGCAGGCCGGTCCGCCTCGTCGACCTCGCCGCCGAGCGCGGCATCCCCGAGCAGTACCTCGAGCAGCTCTTCGCGAGCCTGCGGCGCGCCGGGCTCGTCACCGGCCGGCGCGGCGCGGGCGGCGGCTTCATCTTCGGGCGCCGGCCGGACCGGATGACGGTGCTGGATGTGGTCACGGCGCTGGACGGCGCCGATGACCCGGCGTTCCGCGACGTGGCCCTTACGGGGGATGTCGCCGGGTCGGGCGCGGTCTGGCGGGCCGCCGGAGAGGCCTATCAGGGCGTACTCGCCCGCACGACGGTGAGCGACCTCGCGGAGCGTGAGCGGCAACTGGACGCGGGAGCGACGTACGAGATCTGACCACGGACCACAAGGGAGCAGACCAGTGAAGATCGCAGAGGACATCACCGCCCTGATCGGCGGCACCCCACTCGTGAAGTTGCGTGGTATCTCAGAGCGCTCCGGCGTCACCGTCGCAGGCAAGCTGGAGTCGTTCAACCCCGGCGGGAGCGTCAAGGATCGCATCGGCCTCTCGATGATCGACGCTGCGGAAGCGGCGGGCCTGATCTCCCCAGACGCGACGACGATCGTGGAGCCGACCAGCGGCAACACCGGGATCGCGCTCGCGATGGTCGCCGCCGGCCGTGGCTACCGCGTGGTGCTGACGATGCCGGAGACGATGAGCGTGGAGCGCCGTAACCTGCTGCGCGCGTACGGCGCGGAGCTCGTGCTCACCCCCGGCGCACAGGGTATGAAGGGCGCCATCGCACGCGCCGACGAGTTGGGCCGCGAGATCGACGGCGCCTTCGTCCCGCAGCAGTTCGAGAACCCGGCCAACCCGGAGGTGCACCGGCGTACCACGGCGGAGGAGATCTGGGACGACACCGACGGCAAGGTCGACGTGTTCGTCGCCGGAGTAGGCACCGGCGGCACGGTGACCGGCGTGGGCGAGGTACTCAAGGCACGCAGGCCGGACATCGCCGTGGTCGCCGTCGAACCCGCCGATTCACCCGTGCTTAGCGGCGGGCAGCCCGGCCCCCACAAGATCCAGGGCATGGGCGCCGGGTTCGTGCCCAAGGTGCTCAACACCGAGGCCTACGACGAGGTCGTCCTGGTGAGCAACGAGGAGGCCTTCGAGGCGGCGCGGGAACTCGCCTCCGAGGGCATCCTGGTCGGCATCTCCTCGGGCGCGAACGCGAGGGCTGCGGAGTCCGTCGCGAGCCGTCCGGAGAACAAGGGCAAGCTCGTGGTCACCGTGCTGTGCGACACGGGGGAGCGCTATCTCTCCACGGTGCTCTTCGCCGGGCCCGAGCCGGAGACGGCCAGCATCTGACGGCCGCGCCCCGGTCCGGGTGACGCACATCGGGCGCGCCGTGACGCCGTGCCTCAGCGCACCGGCGGGAGGGGCTTGCGCATGTAGATGCGGTCGAGGCCGACCTCGTGCCGGCGTGCGTACTCGGCGTAGCCGATGCGCTGGTACAGTGCCTGGTTCTCGACCATGATCTCCTGGGTGTACAGGTAGATGGAGTCGTGACCGCTCGCACGGGCCTTGTCTTCCGCGAGCTGGAGCAGGCGCCGCCCTACGCCCGTGCCCTGGCAGCCGGGCCGCACGGCGACGTTGTCCAGGAGGAACCCCTCCTCGGTCTCTCTGACCACGAGCACGCCGGCGATCTCGACTCCGAGCACGGCGACGCTGACGTCGTGCTCGGCGATGACCTGTGAGTAGTCGTCCTGCATTGGTGCGGGAATCTTGCCGTTGCGCTCCACGTAGTGGCGGTACGCGGCCTCCACGCAGGCCGTCACTGCCTCGGCGTCGTCGAGAGTAGCGGGACGGACGTGGAAGTCGGCGGGAGCGCCCATCGCGTGCACTGGAGGCCTAGCGCGCGCTTCTGGGGCGCAGCAGCTCGGCAACCTGGAAGGCAACGTCGAGCGACTGGCGCGCGTTGAGGCGGGGGTCGACGAGGGACGAGTAGTGGACGCCGAGGTCGTGCTCGTGCACCGGCTCGACGCCGCCGACGCACTCCGTCACATCGTCGCCGGTGAACTCGAGGTGGACGCCGCCGGGCCACGCGCCCTCGGCGCGGCAGACGGCGAAGAAGGCCGTGAGCTCGCTCATGATGTCGTCGAAGCGGCGGGTCTTGATGCCGTCCGCCGTCACCAGGCCGTTGCCGTGCATGGGGTCGCAGGCCCAGACCACCGGGAAGCCCGCGGCGTCGATCGCATGGATGAGCGGCGGTAGGAGGGTCTCCACGCGGTCCGCGCCGAGCCGCGAGATGAGCGTGAGGCGGCCGGGGTCGCGGCCGGGGTCCAGGCGCGCGCAGAGCGCCACGAGCTCCTCCGGCCGCGTCTTCGGGCCGAACTTGCAGGCGAGCGGGTTCTGCACGCCGGCGAAGAACTCCACGTGCGCGCGTGCCGGGTCGCGCGTGCGTTCGCCGATCCAGAGCAGGTGCGCCGAGCAGTCGTACCACTCGCCGGTGATGCTGTCGCGGCGGCTCAGCGCCTCCTCGTAGGGCAAGATGAGCCCCTCGTGACTCGTGTACAGGTCCACCTCGTGCAGCTGGTGCTCGCGATCGAGGTCGATGCCGCACGCGGCCATGAAGTTCAGGGCGTCGTCGATGCCGCGCGCTATGCGCTCGTAACGGCGGCCCTCGGGCGAGCGCGCGACGAACTCCTGGTTCCACAGGTGGACCTGCCGCATGTCGGCGAAGCCGCCCTTGGTGAACGCGCGCAGCAGGTTGAGCCGCGCCGCCGACTGGTGGTACGCCTGCAGCATGCGCGCCGGGTCGGGCACGCGAGCGGCGGCGTCGGGGGCGTCGTCGTTCACCATGTGCCCGCGGAACGACGGCAGCTCAACGCCGCCCACCACCTCGGTGTCGCTGGAGCGCGGCTTGGCGAACTGGCCGGCCGCGCGCGCCAGCTTCACCACCGGCAGCGCGGCGCCGAACGTGAGCACCGTCGCCATCTGCAGCATGATCTTGAGGTTGTCGCGGATGCGCGGCGCCGAGAGGTCGCGGAAGCTCTCGGCGCAGTCGCCGGAGTGCAGCAGGAAGCCGCGACCGGCGGCCACCTCGGCCAGCGCTCGCCTCAGCTGCCGCGCCTCGCCGGCGAACACCAGCGGGGGCATGGCCTTGATTTCCGCCGTGACAGCGTCGACGGCGTCGTCGTCAGGCCAGCGGGGCTGCTGGTCGGCGGGCAGGGCCCGCCAGGAGTCCGGGCTCCACTCCGTGCGTGTCTCTGCGGCAGCGCTCATGGCTCGAGGTCCGATCTTGCTGGGGGTCGACGGGTGTGGCCATTCACGCCAGCATGCGCTCCACGGCCTGCAACGCTCTGACGCGGATGGGCTCGGGGACGACGACCTCGTGCTCGAGCACGTCGTCCCACTCTTCGCCGAGCGTTGCGACGGCCTTCTCCAGCGTGGTGCGCTTCATGTTCGGGCAGATCGCCTTGTTCGAGGCCGGGACGAACGTCCTGTCCGGGTACAGCCTGCCGAGCCTGTACAGCAGGCCGGTCTCGGTGGCGACCACGAACGTCTTCGCGTCGCTGGTCTCCGGGTAGCGCAGCATGCCCGAGGTGCTGGTGACGACGTCCGCGATCTCCAGCACCTCGGGCCGGCTCTCGGGGTGGGCCATGAGCACGCTGCCCGGGTTGGCGGCGCGGATCTCGTCGATCTCCGCGGCGCGGAAGTCGTCGTGTACGTGGCACCAGCCCTGCCAGAGGATCATCGTCTCCTCGCGCCCGGTCTGGCGGGCGACGTAGTCGCCGAGGTTCCTGTCCGGCACGAAGATGATCTTCTGGTCCTTCGGGAAGCGGTCGACGACCTGCACGGCGTTGGCGCTGGTGCAGCACACGTCTGTCTCGGCCTTGATGTCCGCTGAGGTGTTGACGTAGGCGACCACGACGGCGTCCGGGTGCTCGGCCTTGAGCTTGCGCAGCCCGGCCACCGTGACCATGTCGGCCATGGGGCAGCCGGCGCGCTTGTCGGGCATGAGCACGGTCTTCTGCGGCGAGAGGATGTAGGCGGTCTCGGCCATGAAGTGCACGCCGCAGAACAGGATGACGCTGTGCGGGTCCTTGGTGGCGATGCGAGAGAGTTCGAGGGAGTCGCCGGTGAAGTCGGCGGCGTCCTGTACCTCGGGGCGCTGGTAGTTGTGGGCGAGGATCACCACGTCGCGCTCGGCGGCGAGTCGGCGGAGCTCCTGTTGAAGGGCGGCGAAGTCTGACATGCGGGTCACCGGCGTTCGTGTGACGGGCAGCCCGCGCCCGTCGGTTGGCGTGAAGCCCGATTATACGCTCGCGGACTCCCCGGGAGGTTCCCGCTCCGGGCTGCCGCCGAGATCGCTGCCTCCCGACCGGCGCAACTCCACCTCGCGGTTCACCTCTACGCCGACGAGCAGCGCGATGTTCATGAGCCACACCCACACGAGGAACACGATCGCGGTGGCCATGGTGCCGTAGACGCGGTTGTAGGAGGCGAAGTTGTCCAGGTAGAAGCTGAAGAGCGCCGAGCCCAGCAGCCAGAGTGCGACCCCGGCCGCCGCACCCGGCGCCAGCCACCACAGCGCCGGCTGGCGCCGGCTGGGCGTGAACTTGTACAGCACCGCGAACTGGAGCAGCTCCAGCACGATGAGGAGGGGCCACTTGACCCAGGTCCACAGCCGGAGCGGACCGGTGCCGATGTCCGTGGCCTCGGCGATCCAAGCGCTGGTGGGACCGACCAACGTGACGACGGCCGCCGTCGCGGAGAGCAGCGCCAGGAGCAGCAGGGCGAGTGCCACACGCAGCGGCAGTCCCGTCCAGAACGGCCTGCGGTCGCTGATCTCGTAGATCCTGTCCGAGGCGGCCATGAACGACCCGATGTAGGCCGACGCGGCCCAGAGGGACGCCAGGAGGCTGACCACGAGGACGACGCCGGAGTTCTGGGACGTCAGCACGGAGTCGAGGACGTCCGAGACCAAGTCCGCCGCCCAAGGCGCGCCCAGTTCTCCCAGGGTGTCGAGCAGCGAGTGCACCGTGTCGGGAGAGAGACCCACGACGCCCAGCAACGCCACCACGACGATGAGCGCCGGGAGCAGAGAGAGCACGGTGTAGTACGTGAGGGCGGCGGAGAGCTGCGTGAGGTCGTGCGCGAGGACCTTGTTCACCAGGGAGACGAGCTCGCGCCGAGCGCCGCCGCCCCCGGTCCTCGGCCGTTCCGTCATGCCGTCCCCCTTGCCTTGCGAGAGCGTTGTCGATCCACGCAGCTACACTACCCTGCGCATGCCTAGTGGTCAGCGGAGAGGTTGCCGGACGAGCCAGCACGACCGCGCAGGCGCCGGGGCGGGTATCCACGCTCGCGACCGGGAGACTCTTGGGGGCAGGGATGTGCATGGGCGCCGGTGCGCCGCTGGGTCTTCCGGCACCCGACGCCGCCGGAGGACGTCGGCATGCGCATCACCGGCGGCCTCGTGCGCACCACGCGCCGCTACGTCGGTGGGTTGTCTGGCATCGGCGCCTTGGAGGCAGCCGCCGTGCACGCTCGTACATAGGCATCGCCGTCTTCGTGCTGACCATGGCCGGCGCCGCGGCAGGGGCCTGAGGGGGAGCCGGGCTCCCGGAGCCTCCCGCGGCTACTTGAGGTACTCGCCCGCCTGGCCCTTGACGGCGGTGATCACGCGGTTCGTGTTGCGGCGCGTGATGTGCACGCCGTCGTAGAACCAGTCGGCCTTGCCGCGGAAGCTCTTGATGGCGGTGAAGTCGAGGACCTTGATGCTGAGCGTCTCACTCAGCTCGGCAAGGTAGTCCCGCAGGCGCTGGCGCTCGCCGCCCATGTCGTGCTCCTTCATGACCCGAAGCACGCGCGGGTGGATGGGCATGAGCACGATCACGGGCGTGGTCCCGTGCTCGTTGAGCAGCCGGATGGTGTCCTCGAAATACCGGCGCGCACGCGTGTCCGGCTCCGCTGCGGCCCGGCTGGTGTGGAGCATCCGCGCGATGTACGCGTCCAGCGCCTTGCGGAGGGGGTAGCCGGCCGCCCGGCGCTTGTCGTAGCGGTTCCAGAGCAGCAGGCCGCGGGCTGAGTAGCGGTTGCGCAGGAACCCGTAGCTGCGCGGCATCTCGGCGACCGAGTCCGGCAGCTTGGCCCGCTGGCGGGCGAGCAGGTCGTCGGGGAAGTACGGGTAGAAGCGCTTGTCCTGGAGCAGCGCCGGGTCGAGGTCGAGGTCGCGCAGCATGCCCGACTGCATGCCCCACACCCAGCGCAGCTTGGCGCCCGGCCAGCGCTTGTAGAACCAGTTCAGGTAGCCCCATGCGTCCTCTGGGCGGGCGCAGCTGTTGGCGATGTTGATCGCCCGCAGGCCCGTACGCTTCCGGGCGAACACGGGGTCGAACCGCTGGCTGCGCGAGCCGCCGAAGAAGACGAGCTGTGGTGACTTCCTGAGATTGCGGCGGACGAGGTCCGCCTTGAGCCGAAGCTCCGTCTTGACGACGAGGTTCGCCGGATATGGTGGGTAGGCGCCGCTGCGGGCTGCCGATGCGGCGGCGCTGTGCGGCGCCGCGGCGAAGCAGCCCGCGGCCGCCGCCGCGGCGGCGAGCAGTGTCATCAACTCGAGCACCCGCCTCAGCCTCATCCCGTCGATCCCTCCATCGGCATCGCGCCTGTCACCCAGCACGAGGGACGGCTCCGCCCGCCCCTGAGTATACCGTCGAGGACTGACCCATCCCTTGCGGTGGTAGTGTCCCCGCCGGCACCCACGACGTACAAGGGAGTACTTGTGCAGAGCAGAGGGGCTTACGGAGCCTTGCCCACCATCATCCTGCTGGTCGGCATCTTCGCCATCGTGTACGGGGTCTTCATCGCCGTGGGCGTGCTGGCCGGGATCTACCTCGTCGTGCTCGGCGCGCTGCGTGTCATCGCCGGGTTCACCACCCCGCCACGCCCGGCGGCCGCCTGAGCCGCCGGCGCCCGCGGGGCTCCGGCGCCGAGCGCCGCACGACGAGAGGGTCGGCCGGCATTCGCCCGGCTGGCCCTCCGCGTGAGTCAGTCCAGAGTGATGAGTCCGGTGCGCAGCGCGTACTTTACGACCTCGGTCACGTCGTGAAGGTCCAGCTTGCGCATCGCGTTGGCACGGTGCGTGTCCACCGTCTTGCGGCTCAGGCCGAGCACCTCGGCGATGCGGTTGTTGTTGTTGCCCTCGGCGATCAGCTTGAGGACCTGGCGCTCTCGTGCGCTCAAGGACTCTGCGCCGCCGCCGAAGTGCTCATTGCCGGTCACGCGCAGGTAGTCGCCGATGAGCGTCGCCGCGATGGGCGGGTACAGGAACGAGCCCCCGGCGTGGACCTCGTGGATCGCGCGCACCAGGTCTTCGGTCACGACGCGCTTCAGCACGTAGCCGCAGGCCCCGGCCTGGATGATCTGGACCACGTACTCCTGATCGTCGTACATGCTCAGGATGAGCGTGCGCACCTCCGGGTGCAGCTCCTTGAGCTGCCGCGTGGCCTCCAGGCCGCTCATGCGCGGCATGACGATGTCCATGATCACGACGTCCGGGTGGAGCTCCTCCACCAGGTCGAGCGCCTGTTGCCCGTCCTCGGCCTCGCCCACGACCAGGATGTCCGGCTCACGCGCGAGCAGCGCGTGGACTCCCTGCCGCAGAATGGCGTGGTCGTCCACCAGCAGGATACGGATGGGGTCGGTCTTTGCGGCGCTCACGCCGTCCCGCCCCCCAGGTCGCCGGCCGCGAGTGGTATGACGACGTACAGGCGCGCGCCGCGTCCGACTGCTGATTCCACGTTCACGGTTCCTCTCGCAAGCTCGACACGTTCTCTGATCGACGCGAGGCCCAGTCCGCCGAGCGCGTCTCTGCGGAGGACGTCGTCGAGGTCGAATCCTACCCCGTTGTCGATGACGGCGAGACTCGCGAACCCGGACCTGATGGTGAGGCGCACGAGGATCTTGGTCGCCGAGGCGTGCCGCACGGCGTTCGAGAGCGCCTCCTGGGTGATGCGGTAGAGCGCCGTCTCGACATCTCCGGGCAGTCGCACGCCGGTTTCGTCGAAGTCGGTGACCACCTCCGGACCCACACCCTGCGCGTGCGACTGGATGTACCAGCGCAGGGTCGGCACCAGGCCGAAGTCGTCGAGCATGACGGGCCGCAGGTCGTAGACCAGCAGCTTTATCTCGTCGATCGTGTGCCCCAGCAGCTCCTTGCAGGTCAGCACCTGGCGGTGGGCCTCGGCGGGATCGTGGTCCTGGAGCGCCTTGTCGCAGAGGTCCAGACGGACCAGTGTGGCGGTCAGGGTCTGACTCGTCTGGTCGTGCAGTTCCCTGCCGATGCGCCGGCGCTCTTCTTCGACGCTGGTCAGCTGTCTGTCCGCGTAGCGCAGCGACTCGTCGCCGAGACGGCGGCACATCTCGTTGAACGAGGCCGACAGCCGCCGCAGGTCCTGGTCCTTCCAGTCGTCCTTGACGCGGCACTCCATCTCGCCGCGGTGCATGCTCCCCATCGCCCGCGCGAGGTCCTCAAGCAGACCGCCGGCCGGGCCGACGAGGGCGAGGTTGACCACGACGGCCGCAAGCGCGGCGGCCGTCAGCAGTGCGAAGACCAGCAGGGCATGGGCTACGTCGGTCCTCGAGATGATGAGCGCCGTGCCGGCGGCGACGACGGCCGCGAGCAGGACGTTGGCTCCCACCACGCGCAGCACCATCGGCCGCCGGAAGCGCGACGTCTCGTCGCGACGGTCGGCGTGCCCGTCGGCGGGGACCGGCTGATCGCGTCTCTTCCGAGCCGTGGTCATGCCCTGGGGTTCTCGCTCATGATCCGGGCAGATCCAGCGGCTGTGGCAGCTCGAAGGCGAACTCCGCCCAAGAGCCGGGCTCCGACCGGGCCCTGATGCGCCCGTTGTGCAGTTGCACGATGCGCCAGGCGCTGTACAGGCCGACGCCCGTTCCTCGCTTGGCCTCGCCGCGAGTGCGCAGCCGTGAGAACCGCTGGAACAGGCGCCCCCGGTCCTCGGCGGCGAATCCCGGCCCCTCGTTCCACACCGAGACCTCGATGCGGGACGGCTCCCTGACGACGCGCACGCGGATCGATCTCCCCTCGCTTCCGTACTTCGCGGCGTTGCTCAGGAGGTTGGTCATGACGATGCGCAGGAGGCCCGGGTCGCACTCGGCAGTCGCCGTCTCGGTCGGCAGGTCGAGCTCGAGCTGCATGTGGTGCTGGTCCATGTCGGAACGCACGAGGTCCAGTGACGGGGCGATCACGTCGGCCAGCACGTCCACGTCCTGGCGCCTGGCAAGCGCCAGGTCGCCGCCGTCGATGCGTGCCAGGTCAAGGTAGTCCTGGACGAGGCTCAACAGGTACTCGCCCTTGCCGATCATGCGGTCGATCTTGTCTTCCTGTCCGGGCTCCAGCGAGCCCAGATACCCTTGTCGCAGCAGGCGGGCGTCCGTGACGAGGGACGCCACGGGGTTCTTGATCTCGTGACTCACGAAGGCCAGCATCTCCATGTACGCCCGGTTGGCCGTCGTCAGCTGCTCGATCCGCCACGCCTTCTCCACCGCCTGGCTCAGGCGCTCGGAGATGGAGGCCTCGAGCCGCACGTGGTGGGCCGTGAACGCCTTGGGGTCGCGTGCATCCCTGAACATGAACCCGAGGACGCGACCCTCCACGACCAGAGGACACGTGAGGCTCGAGCGCACGCCCTCCCTCACGAGCAGCCGCGAGGAGTGGCTCGAGGGATGCTGATCGGCGTGCGCGGCGAGGTCATCGATGATGCGCGGCTCGGCGCTCTTGATGACGCGCTCCAGCGAGGTCCCGCGCAGGTCGGCGGTGTACCCCTTCGTGAGGAGGAGCGGCTGATAGGTGGCGCGCGCGTACTGGGCGATCACCCGCTCGCCGCTCACGTCCACGAAGGCGAGGCCGATCCGGTCGCAGGGGATGATGCCGCGTGTGTGTTCGAAGAGGAAGTCGGCGACGTCGTTGAGCGACTGCTTGGCCGCGACCTTCTGGTTCACCATCCTCAACGTGGCGCGCTCTTCCGCGCTGACCCGCTGGCGCATGCCGCGGTCGTGGAAGGGGTCGAGATAGCGCAACGTCGACTGCAGACTCATCCCAGCCCTCCAGGTCCCACCTCGTCGGCGAGTGGCCGCCCGGGCCCTGCTGGTAGCTCTACCTGAGCCCGCGTCGGCTCCATCCCACGACCACGATAGCACTCCTCGCTCGGGTGACAACGGTCGGCGACCCGCCCGCGCACCACGTCAGCCTTGTGCTGGCGGCGCTCGGTCGAGGCTGATGGCGGGCGGTCGTCTAGGGTGATGACCTGATAGTTACTAGAAGTACTTGATTGCCACTAGGGTACATCTAGTATTGCATGTGGATGAAATCACAAGGCTCTCTGGGCCGGAGGTTGGCGCGACACGAGTCGCGAGAGCGCGATCACGGAGGGACAGATGAGGATCGGCGTCTACGTGTGCCGGGCCGGCGACGTCGCCGGTGACGGCGTCAACTACGAGTCCGTGGTCCACTACGCAGCCAACCTCCCCCAGGTGGAGCTGGTGCGGTCCACGGGCGTCATGCCCAAGCTCGATCCGGAGGCCCTCGCAGACGAGATCACTGCCGAGGGCGTGGATCGGATCGTGATCGCCGGCGATTCGCCCGGGTTCTTCAAGCCGGCGTTCACACGGGCCATGGTGCTCGCCGGCGGCGAGCCCGACGAAGTCAGGCTCGCCTCCTTCCGGGAGCACGGTCTGGGCGGCGACCCGGCCACAGACAGGGCGAAGGCCATTCTCGCCTGCGCCGTCTACGGGGTGCCGTTCACGCTCGCCGCTCAGCCCAAGGACACCAAGTGGAACTCCGCCGCTCTGGTCATCGGGGGAGGTATCGCGGGCATCCAGGCGGCGCTGGAGATCGCGGATGGTGGCAAGCGCGTCTATCTCGTGGAGCGCTCGGGCACCATCGGCGGCCACATGGCGATGTTCGACAAGACCTTCCCCACACTGGACTGCGCCGCCTGCATCCTGACGCCCAAGATGGTCGCCGTGGGGCAGCACGAGATGATCGACCTTCTCACCTACTCGGAGGTCGAGTCGGTGACGGGAGTGCCGGGAGCGTTCAAGGCGACCATCCTGCGCCATGCGCGCCGCGTGGACGAAGCGGCGTGCGTGGCCTGCGGCCTGTGCAGCGACGCCTGCCCGGTGCGCGTACCCAGCGAATTCGACGCCGGCATCGCCGAGCGCAAGGCGATCTACATCCCGTTCCCTCAGGCCGTGCCGAACGCCTATCTGATCGACGAGGCCTCCTGCACGTACGTCCAGACGAACGGCCAGAAGTGCGGCGCATGCAAGAAGAAGTGCCCCAAGGACTGCATCGACCTCGACGCTCACGGCGACGTGGTGCAGGTCGAGGTCGGCAGCGTGGTCGTGGCCACAGGGTACGAGACCCTCGATGCGGGACGCCTTGACCGCTACGGCTATGGCGTCCACCCCAACGTGCTGACCGCCCTCGAGTTCGAGCGCCTGACCAACGCGTCCGGCCCGACGGGCGGGCGCATCGTGACCAGGACGCAGCAGTACAACAAGCGCAAGAAGGCGGACGAATGGGTGTTCGACCCCGACGGCCCGTCGCCGAAGAGCGTCGCGATCATCCACTGCGTCGGGTCGAGGGACATCAACCATAACGCGTACTGCTCCCGCGTCTGCTGCATGTACTCCCTGAAGTTCGCCCATCTCGTCAGGGAGAAGTTGCCGGAGGCGGAGTGCTACGAGTTCTACATCGACATGCGCGCCTTCGGCAAAGGCTACGAGGCCTTCTTCGACCGCATCGCGGAGGAGGGGACGTTCATCGTCCGCGGGCGGTCCGCGTCGGTCGCGGAGCACGACGGCCAGATGTACGTCAAGGGCGAGGACATCCTCAGCGACACGCTGATGGAGTTCCCGGTCGACATGGTCCTCCTGGCCGTCGGCCTCGTGCCGGCGGCGCGCTCGGACGAGCTCGCCGCCATGCTCGGCATCCCGCGGGACGACTACGGGTGGTTCACCGAGGCCGACTACAACGGCGACCCGACCGGGACGGAGCGCGGCGGCGTGTACGTGGCCGGTGTGTGCCAGGGCCCCAAGGACATCCCGGACACGGTCGCGCAGGCCTCGGCGGTGGCCGCGAAAGCGCTGGAGGGCGCCATCACGGGGCGTGGCCTCCAGAGCGTGGGCAGCCTCACGCTCACCGACATCGAGGAACGTGCCAAGAGCCTGGTCCCGGTCTCCTAGGAGGATGACATGGCAACACGGGCCAATCCCAAGCTGATCGAGGAGCTCGAGCCGTACGGGGCCGAGGACGTGATGAAGTGCTATCACTGTGGCAACTGCTCGGCGGTGTGCCCGTTCTCGGCCGACCCCTACGTGTTCCCGCGCAAGCCCATGCGCTACCTGCAGATGGGTCTGGAGGACAAGCTCAAGGGGCAGCTCGACCCCTGGCTCTGCTACTACTGCGGCGAGTGCTCCGACCAGTGCCCGCGCGACGCGGAGCCGGGAGAGACGATGATGAGCCTGCGGCGCTGGCTCACGTCCAAGTACGACTGGACGGGCATCTCGCGCCTGTTCTACCAGTCGTGGCGCTGGGAGCTCGGCGCCATCGTGCTGGTGGCGATCCTCACGGCCATCGGCTTCACCCTGTTCGGCATGTCGCAGGGCAGCCTCTCCGCCTACGACGGGCCCAACGCATTCCTGCCCAGCGAGAGCGTCCACGTGTTCGACTGGGTCCTCGCCGGTGTGCTGATGGTGTTTCTGCTCAGCAACGCGGCCCGCATGTGGTGGTTCACCATGGGCCGCGCCAAGGACTTGCCCACCACGTTAGGAAGCTACATCGCCAGCCTGTGGATGCTGCCGACGCACTTCTTCACGCAGATCAGGTACAGCAAGTGCGAGCACAAGGGGCCGTGGGTGACGCACTTGGCCCTCATGCTGAGCTACGTCACCATGCTGGTGCTCATCATGTTCTTTCTGACGGACATGGCGTCGGGGCCGGCGATCGACTGGTCGGTCCACGTGGCGGGCTACCTGGCTACGGCAGGCCTGGTGCTGGCCACCATCCTCTTCCTGCGCAACCGCGCGAAGAAGTCGTCGGCGCAGTATCGCCACTCGCACGAATCGGATTGGATCTTCCTCGTTCTGATCCTCGTGGTGGCGCTGACGGGGATCCTGCAGCACATTCTGCACCGCAGCGGCCTGGATGCCGCCGCCAACATCACGTACATCGTGCACCTGTCCCTGGTCGTTCCGATGCTGGCGCTCGAAGTCCCGTTCAGCAAGTGGTCGCACCTGGCCTACCGGCCTCTGGCCATGTACCTCGCCCAGGTGCGGGCCACGGCGCTGTCCCGCGCGCGCGCCGGCGGGGTGGACCCGGCGCGGCCCGGCGCGGAGCGGCACACACAAGTCCACCCGATCTGAGGGGGTGAGGAGATGACAGAGAAACGCATCGGCGTCTACGTCTGCAACTGCGGCACCAATATCGCCAACGTGGTGGACTGCGACGCGGTGGCTGAGGCGGCGGCGGATCTGCCGGGAGTCGTCGTGAGCCGCTCCTACAAGTACATGTGCTCCAACCCCGGGCAGGAGATGATCACCCAGGACATCCGGGACGAGCAGCTCGAGCGCGTCGTGGTGGCGGCCTGCAGCCCCCGCATGCACGAGCCGACGTTCAGGCGCGCCGCGGAGACGGCCGGGCTGAACCCGTACCTCGTGCAGATGGCCAACATCCGCGAGCAGTGCAGCTGGGTGCACGACGCCGGCGAGATGGCGACGGAGAAGGCCAAGGACCTTGTGCGAGCGGCTGTGTACCGCGTGACGCGGCACGAGTCGCTGGAGCGCCTGTCGGTGGACATGTGCCCCCACACTCTCGTGCTCGGAGGAGGCATCGCGGGGATGTCGGCGGCCCTCGAGCTGGCCGACGCCGGCAAGCGCGTGTACCTGGTCGAGCGGACCAAGGCCCTCGGCGGCAATGTGGCCCGCGTCGACCTGACGGCGCCGTACCTCGACTCGGCGCGCGACATGATGACGGACCGGGTGACGCGGGTCATCGAGCATCCCGACGTGAGCGTGATGCTCGAGAGCGAGCTCGAGAAGCTGGAAGGCTTCGTGGGCAACTTCAAGGCCACGATCTCCCACCACTCGTCCGGCGAGGGACCGCCAATCGAGGTGGTGGACGTCGGCAGCGTGATCGTCTGCACCGGCTACAAGGAGTTCGACGCCTCGCGCGTCACCCACTTCGGGTACGGCAAGCTGCCCGACGTGATCACCTCCTTCGAGTTCGAAGGGATGCTGAAGCAGGGCCGCATCGAGATGAAGGACGGGCGGCTGCCCCAGTACGTGGCCATCGTCCACTGCGTGGGCAGCCGCAGCGAGGAGTTCCACGGCTACTGCTCCCGCGTGTGCTGCATGACGGCGCTCAAGTACGCCCACGAGGTGAAGTCGGCACTGCCCCGTACGTACGTTTCCGACGTGTACGTGGACATGCACGCGTTCGGCAAGGGTTGCGAGGACTTCTACCGTCGCAGCGCCGAGGTCAAGACGCTCTTCCTGATGTACGGCAAAGGCGACCATCCCGTGGTGCGCAGGGCAGACCCAGGTGACGACTGCGAGATGCTCATCACTGTGGACGAGCAGCTCTCGGGAGAGCAGATCGAGTTGCCGGCCGACCTCATCATCCTCATGGTCGGCATGGAAGCCCGTGAGGACTCCGAGCAGGTCACGCATCTGGTCAACATCAGTCAGGACAAGGACGGGTGGTTCATCGAGAGTCACCCCAAGCTCGACCCCGTGGCGACCACCACCGACGGCGTGTACATCGCCGGCGCCTGCCAGGCGCCCAAGGACATCCCCGACAGTGTGGCCCAGGCGAGGGCGGCGGCGGCCCGAATCCTGGGCAAGATCAGCCGCGGCAAGCTCGAGATCGACGCCATGTTCGCGGCCGTGAACGAGGACCTCTGCTCCGGGTGCCGGGTGTGCAACGAGATCTGCCCGTACTCCGCCATCGAGTTCGACGCCGAGACCAAGCGCAGCCACGTGATCAGCGCGCTCTGCAAGGCTTGCGGTGCCTGCGTAGCCACCTGTCCGTCGGCCGCCATCGAGGCCAAGCACTTCACCGACGAGCAGATATTCGCCGAGATCGCGGGGGTGCTGGCATGAGCTTCGAACCCAGGATCGTCGGCTTTCTCTGCAACTGGTGCTCCTACTCCGGTGCGGACCTGGCCGGCACGAGTCGCATCCACTACAGACCCAACGTGCGCGTGATCCGCGTGATGTGTTCGGCGAGGATCGACCCTACGTTCGTCATCAAGGCACTCGCGGAAGGGGCGGACGGCGTGCTGGTGTGCGGCTGCCACCCCGGCGACTGCCACTACTCGGAGGGTAACTACAAGACCATGCGTCGCATGCCGCTCCTGAAGCGCATGCTCGAGGACTTCGGCATCGAGGAGGAGCGCGTCCGCCTCGAGTGGGTCAGCGCCAGCGAGGGCAAGCGGTTCGCCGACATCGTCGACGACATGACGGAGCGCCTGCGGGCGCTGGGGCCCAGCCGCGTCAAGCTGGCGCTGGCATACGACGCTGTGGAGAGGTGACGTCCGGTGGCCGGCGAGAAACTGCAGATCGCGCTCTACTGGGGCGCCGCGTGCGGCGGGTGCGACGTCGCCGTGCTCGACACCAACGAGTTCATCCTCGACGTGCACGCCGCCGCCGACATCCGCCTCTGGCCCATCGCGGTGGACGGCAAGTACTCCGACTTGGAGGCGATGGAGGACGGCGAGCTCGACCTCGCCATCTTCGACGGCGCCGTGCGCAACTCGGAGAACGAGCACATCGCCAAGCTCCTGCGGCAGAAGAGCAAGGTGCTCGTGGCCTTCGGGTCCTGCGCGCACCTGGGTGGGATCCCCGGGTTGGCCAACCTCATGCCGCGCGACGAGATCATGAGCGTCGCCTACCTCCAGAACCCGAGCATCGAGAAGGGCAACGTGACGCTGCCTCGCCCCGAGAGCGGCATGAACGGCGCCACCCTCACCATCCCGGAGTTCTACAAGCGCGTCTACAAGCTGGACGACATCGTGCCCGTCGACTACTACGTGCCCGGCTGCCCGCCCGCGGCCGACCAGGTGAAGGCGGTGCTGCTGGCCGTCGTCACCGGCCAGCTGCCGGCGCCCGGATCCGTGGTCGGGGCCGCGGAGACGGCGCTCTGCGACGAGTGTCCGCGCACCAAGAACGAGAAGAAGCTGACGAGCTTCCATCGGCCCTGGCAGATCATGGCCGACCCGGAGGTCTGCCTTCTGGAGCAGGGCGTGCTCTGTGCAGGCGTCGCCACGCGTGGCGGCTGCGGCGCCCGCTGCCCCTCGAGCGGCATCCCTTGCCGGGGCTGCTACGGTCCGTTGCCGGGGGTAGTGGACCAGGGCGCCAAGCTGCTCTCGGCCGTCGTCTCCGTGATCGACTCCAACGATCCGGACGAGATCGATCACATCCTCGACGGCCTGCCCGACTTCACCGGCTTCGCGTACCGGTTCAGCACGCCGGCCTCGCTGCTGCAAAGGAGCGTCCGCCCATGAGCAGGAAGATCAGCATCGATCCCATCACCCGACTCGAGGGCCACGGCAAGATCGAGATCTTCCTCGACGACTCCGGGGCCGTCGAGGACTGCTACTTCCAGATCCCGGAGCTCCGCGGCTTCGAGCGCTTCGTGGTGGGGCGACCCATAGAGGAACTCCCACGCCTCGTCACACGCATCTGCGGCGTGTGCCCGGCGAGCCATCACATGGCCAGCGCGAAGGCTGTGGACGGCTGCTTCGGCGGCGAGGTCGCTCCTCTGGCGGTGAAGCTGCGGCGCATGTACTACAACGCCCACTACATCCACAGCCACATCGCCCACTTCTACGCCCTCGCCGCGCCCGACTTCGTGCTCGGCCCGGACGCCGACCCGGCCATCCGCAACGTGCTCGGCGTCGTCGGCAAGGTGGGGCTCGAGATCGGTGGGGCGGTGATCGCCTCCCGCGGCAAGGCGCAGGAGATCCAGCGCATCATCGGCGGGCGTTCCACTCAGGACATCTGGTGCATCCCCGGCGGCGTGGCCAAGGGACTGCGCACCGAGGAGCTGGAGCAGATCAGGCCCATGGTGGCCGAGCTGTATGACTTCACCCAGTTCTCGCTGCAGCTCTTCCGTGACGTCGTGCTCGGCAACCCCACGTACCTGGACATCATCGCCAACGGCCCGTACACGCTGGACGTGCACAACATGGGGCTCGTCGACGAGCGCAACGCCGTGGACTTCTACGACGGGCAGGTGCGCGTGGTGGACTTCGAGGGCGAGGAGATCTGCCGGTACGAGCCTCACCAGTACGCCGACTACGTGGCGGAGCACGTAGAGCCGTGGTCCTACCTCAAGTTCCCCTACCTCAAGCAGCGCGGGTGGAACGGATTCGTCGAGGGCATCGACACGTCCATCTACTGCGCCACACCACTTGCTCGTCTGAACGTGGCCGACCGCATGGCCACGCCCAAGGCCCAGGAGGGGTTCGAGGAGATGTTCTCCACACTCGGGGCTCACCCCAGCCGCATGCTCCTCGCCCAGCACTGGGCCCGCCTCGTCGAGATGGTGCAGAACGCCGAGACGCTGCAGCTGTACTGCGACGACCCCGAGATCACCGGCGACGCCTTCCGCGTCATCCCACAGCAGGTCACCGGTGAGGGATTCGGCATCGTCGAGGCCATGCGCGGCACCCTCACCCACCACTACACCTGCGACGAGAACGCCATCTGCACGAGCGCCAACCTGATCGTGGGGACCACCAACAACAACGCCCCCATCCAGATGGTGACGCGCAAGGTGGCTGAGACCCTGATCAAGCCGGGTACCGACCCCGACCAGGGCATCCTGAACATGATCGAGATGGCCTTCCGCGCCTTCGACCCCTGCTACAGCTGCGCCACACACAGCCTGCCCGGGCAGATGCCGCTGCGCGTCACGGTGCGCCGGGGCGGGAAGGTGACGCATGACTTCCGGCGCGGATGCTAGTCGCGACCGCGGACCGGCCGGCGCTTCGCGCGAAGGAGCGCCGGCCGTGAAGACCCTGCTCCTGGGCATGGGCAACCCCATCCTGGGCGACGACGCCGTTGGTATCCGCGTCACGGAGCGTCTCGGCCGCAGACTGGGGCCGGTCCCGGACCTCGCAGTCCGCGAGGAGTGCTGCACCGGGGGCCTCGAGCTGCTCGAGGTGGTCGAGGGGTTCGACCGTCTGATCGTCCTGGATTCGATCAAGACCGAGGGGGGACGTCCCGGCGACTGGTATCGCTTCGACGGCACGGCGCTGCGAGAGACCATGCACCTGAACAACGTGCACGACGCGAATTTCGCCACCGCTATGGAGCTCGGCCGCCAGATGGGCGTCCACGTGCCGGACGACGCGGACATCCACGTCCTTGCCGTCGAGATCAGCGAGAACCTCACATTCAGCGACCGTCTCAGCCCGGAGGTGCAGGCGGCCCTGCCGGACCTCATCGACGAGATGCACGAGGAGATCCTGACGCTCCTCACACGGACGGCGGCCATCCCGAGGCGCCATGTCCTGTGAGAGCAAGACGCGGCGCGGCGTGTCTCCCTCCTCGCGGACGGCTGCGGCTCGTCTCCGGGCTCGCGGGGTGGTGCAGGGCGTCGGGTTTCGGCCCTTCGTCTACTCGCTGGCCCGGCGTCACGGCCTGGCCGGCTGGGTGCGCAACACGTCCGCCGGCGTGGAGATCCACATCGAGGGCCCAGAGAGCGCGGTGGAAGCCTTCGTGGCCGCGCTCCCCGGTGAGGCGCCGCCGCGGGCCTCTGTCGCCGCGCTCACCCGCGGGCCGGCCGAGCAGGAGGGCGTCACAGGCTTCGCGATCTTCGAGAGCGCCGTCGCGCCCGGCGAGTATCAGCTCGTGTCTCCCGACATCGCGACCTGCGACGATTGCCGCCGCGAGATGCTCGACCCAGACGACCGGCGCTTCCGGTACCCATTCACCAACTGTACGAACTGCGGCCCGCGCTTCACGGTCATCGAGGATCTGCCCTACGATCGCCGGCGCACCACGATGCGGCGGTTCCCGATGTGTCCGGCGTGCCGCCGTGAGTACGAGGACCCGCTCGACCGCCGTTTTCACGCCGAACCTACCGCCTGCCCGGTGTGCGGGCCTCGAGTGGAGCTGGTGGAGTGTACACCGGACGGCGGCCTGGCGGAGCGTGCGGTAGGCACTTCCGAGGACCCCTCCGCCCCGATCCGCTCCGCCGCCGCCCTGCTGCGTGGCGGCGCGATCGTGGCCGTCGAGGGTCTGGGCGGCTTCCATCTCGCCTGCGACGCCACCGACGGCGACGCCGTGCGGCGCCTCAAGCGCCGCAAGCGCCGCCCCCATAAGCCGCTCGCCGTGATGATCGCCAGTGCCGACGAGGTGCGCCGGCACTGCCGCCTGACGGCGGCTGAAGAGGCAGTCCTGACCTCGCCGGAGCATCCGATCGCGCTCCTGGAGTGGCGCCTGATCGGGCTCGCCGGGGAGACGGGACCGGAGCTCGGGAGCGGAGCCGGGGCCGGCGGGCCGGCGGTGGCCGGAGACCCTGAGCCGGCGGCAGCCATCGATCCCGAGGTCGCCGTGGGCCAGCAGTACCTCGGGGTGATGCTGCCGTACACGCCACTCCACATCCTGCTGCTGTGCGAGGCAGCGCGCCCCCTCGTCATGACCAGCGGCAATCTGGCGGAGGAGCCGATGGTCACAGACCCGGACGAGATCGGCCGCCTCGTCGGCGTCGCCGATGCGTACCTGGTGCACGACCGAGCCATCGCTGCGCGCTGCGACGACTCGGTCGTTCGGGTGTGCAAGGAGGGGCCGCGCGTCCTGCGGCGGGCGCGGGGCTACGCCCCACTTCCCGTGCCTCTCCCGCGGCCCCTTCCCCAGGTGCTGGCCTGCGGCGCCGAGCTCAAGAACACGTTCTGCCTGACGCGCGACGCCAACGCCTTTCTCAGTCCACACATCGGCGATCTCGAGAACCTGGAGACGCTGGAGAGCTTCGAAGACGGGATCCAGGCCTTTCGCCGGCTCTTCCACGTCGTCCCCGAGGCGGTGGCGCACGACTTGCATCCCGAGTACCTCGCGACCAAGTATGCACTGGGGCTGCCCGGCGAGAAGGTCGCGGTGCAGCACCACCACGCTCACGTGGCCGCCGTCCTGGTGGAGGCGGGCCTGGAGGGTCCCGCGATTGGCGTCAGCATGGACGGCCTCGGGCACGGCGACGACGGCGTGCTTTGGGGCGGGGAAGTGCTGGTGTGCGACTTCGGCGGCTACCGTCGTGTGGCTCATCTGGAGGAGCTGCCGCTGCCGGGCGGTGCTCTCGCTATCCGCAGACCCTGGCGCACCGCGCTGGGCTGGTCGCTGGTGGCGCTTGGGCCTGCAGGCTTTGAGCGCGCGACTCGGCTCCTGCACTCCAATGCTCCCTCCGGGGAGCAGCGGCCGGGCGAAGAAGCGATGGCGGCACTGGCGCGGCAGGTGGAGACGGGCACCAACGCCCCCCTCACGACGAGCTGCGGGCGGCTCTTCGACGCGGTCGCGGCGCTTGCCGGCGTGCGTCTGGAGATCAGTCACGAGGGACAGGCGGCGATCGAGCTGGAGATGTGCTCCCGGCGGGGGCGGATGCCCTACGACTTCGTGCTCGACGGCGATCCAGGCTCCTCCGCCACCGCGCCCTTGCTGACGGCCGCCGATCACGTCGAGGAGAACTCTCGTGGGGCCGGCCGGCGGCCGGCCGTGGTCCGTCTGGCGCCGCTGCTCGCCGGGGTCCTCGCGGACCTCGAGGCCGGACGCCCCGCTGGCTGCGTCGGCGGCCGCCTGCACGCGACGCTCGCCGCACTCGTGGCGGACGTGTGCCGCCGGGTCCGCGCCACGACTGGTCTCGGGGTCGTGGCGCTGGCCGGCGGCGTCTTTCAGAACCGGCTCCTCGCCGAGCTGTGCGAAGAGGCTCTGCGGGGCGAGGGTTTTCGCGTCCTCACTGCGGGTCTCGTCCCCGTCAACGACGGCGGTGTCTCTCTCGGGCAGGCCGCGGTGGCGGGCTATACTCTGCTCAAACGGCGCGGGGGACACTAGAAGCGGCCTCGGCAGATCGGACCAGGCATGTGCATCGCTCTTCCCATGCGCGTCCTCTTCATCGACGGCGATCTGGCCACGATCGCCGCGGAAGGCCTGGAGCACTGCGCCAGCTTGGCGCTCGTGCCGGACGCTCACGTGGGGGACTGGGTGCTCGTGCACGCGGGGTTCGCCATCACCGTGATGGCCGAGCACGAGGCTCACGAGACGCTGGCTCTGCTGGCTCAACTTCGGGAGTCGGTCCATCGGGAGCGTGCGGACGAGGATGACGGCTGAGACCCTGCATCGTCTTGCCGCCGACCTTGCCGCGGAGGCCGGCCCCGGCAGCACCTTCATGGAAGTCTGCGGCACCCACACGATGGCCGTCGCGCGCCACGGATTGCGCGACCTGTTGCCTCCTGACGTGCGCCTCGTCTCCGGCCCCGGCTGCCCCGTGTGCGTCACGGCGATGCACGACCTCGACACGGTCATCGCACTCTGCGCCCTGCCCGCGGTGACGGTGGCGACGTTCGGTGACCTTATCCGAGTGCCGGCCTCGCGCAGCTCACTGGCCGCCGCGCGAGCCGGCGGGGCGGACGTACGGGTGGTCTACTCGGCTCGCGACGCCGTGGATCTCGCCGTCGCCCAGCCCTCCCGCGAGGTGGTCCTCGTCGGCATCGGCTTCGAGACCACCGCGCCCACCACGGCCGCCTCCATCGCGGAGGCGCGGCGACGGGGCGTGCGCAACTTCTCCGTCCTCTCCCTGCACAAAACCATGCCGCCGGCACTCGAGGCGTTGCTCGACCTCGGCGAGACGCCGATCTCCGGCTTCCTGCTGCCCGGCCACGTGAGCGTGATCACCGGCACAGCCTGCTTCGACTTCCTGGCGGCGGACTACGGCGTCGCCGGTGTGGTCGCCGGCTTCGAGCCGGGTGACATCCTGGAGGCGCTTCTCATGCTCGTGCGGCAGAAGATTCCGGCCGTGGAGAACCAGTACGCGAGGGCCGTGGCGCCGGAGGGCAACACAGTGGCGCAGGAAGCGATGCGGCGGGTGTTCGAGCCGCGCGACGCCGACTGGCGCGGCCTCGGCGTGATCCCCGGCTCCGGCCTCGGCCTGCGCGCCGAGTTCGCAGACCACGACGCGGCGGCGCGGTTCCCGGTCGACGCCGGGGAGCCGCTCGAGCCGGCCGGGTGCCGCTGCGGCGAGGTCTTGCGCGGCGTCACCGACCCGGCGGACTGCACTCTCTTCGGGCGGCGCTGCACGCCCGAAGCTCCCGTCGGGGCCTGCATGGTGAGCAGCGAAGGCGCCTGCGCCGCTCGCTACAGATACAGGGACCTCGATGACTGACGGCGGCGGCGACCGTATCCTGCTCGGCCACGGCAGCGGCGGGAGGCTCTACCGCAATCTGGTCAGCGACGTGTTCGTCGCGGCTTTCGGCAACCCGGTGCTCGCGCGACTCGACGATGCGGCGGTGCTCACGTCGTCTGGCCGCATCGCGGTCACCACCGACAGCCATGTGGTCCGGCCGCTCCGCTTTCCCGGCGGCGACATCGGCCGCCTGGCAGTGGCCGGCACGGTGAACGACCTGGCGACGGCGGCGGCGCGGCCGCTGGCCCTGGCCGCCGCCTTCGTCATCGAAGAGGGCTTCTCGGTCGGCGAGTTACGCTCACTGTGCGACTCGATGGCCTCGACGGCGGCGGAGGCGAACGTGGACATCGTCACGGGCGACACCAAGGTGGTGGAGCGCGGCGCCTGCGATGGCCTCTTCATCACCGTGACCGGGGTGGGCGAGGTCGTGGTGCGGCACGACCTCGGCGCGGGGACCGTGCGCGAGGGTGACGCCGTCATTCTCAGCGGCGGAGTAGGCGACCACGCGGTGGCCGTGCTCGCCGCCCGCGGCGAGTTTCACTTCCGGACGCCCGTGGAGAGCGACTGCGCCCCTCTCTGGGGCCTGGTCGACGCGGCCGTCGAGGCCGCCGGCCCGGGTCTGCGCTTTCTGCGCGACCCGACCCGCGGCGGCCTTACCACGGTGCTCGCCGAGCTGGCCGAGGAGTCGGGTCTGGGCCTCGAGATCGAGGAGGAGGCCATACCAGTCTCGCCGGGTGTGCGTTCGGTCTGCGATCTCCTTGGTCTCGACCCGCTCACGCTCGCGAACGAGGGCAAGATGATCCTCGTCACCGCGGCTGAGACCGCCGATGCCGTGGTCGCCGCCTGGCGCGTCGAGCCGTACGGCGTGCAGACGCGACGCATAGGCTCAGTTACCTCCGCGCACGGAGGCCGTGTGGCACTGCGTACGCAGTTCGGCACCCGGCGGGTGCTGGACATGCCGGTCGGGGAACTGCTGCCGCGCATCTGTTAGTGCCGCCCACGATGACGCGGCCGAGAGAGGGGGCGCCATGCATGAACTGGGCATCACGCAAGGCATAGTCGACCGCGCACGGGATGCGGCTGTGGAGAACGGCGCCAAGAGAGTCACGGAAGTGCACGTCGTCATGACGCCCTCCGCGGACTTCACCGAGGACTCGATCCGCATGTACTTCTCGATGCTGACGGAGGAGGACGACCTCTTTCGCGGCGCCGTCCTGCACGTGGACCACAAGCCGGTCTCGGGCGTCTGCCTTGACTGCAGCGACGAGTTCACGGTCGACGCGCCTCAGCCCGTGTGCCCGCAGTGCAGGTCGTGGAACGTGCGCCTGGACCCCGAGGCTCCGATGATCCAGCTCACGGACGTGGTGATCGACGAGGAATGAGCCCGGCGAGGGCTGATAGCGGCGTCGCTGCTCAATCCCCCCTGTCGCCGCCGGTCGCTGACGCCTCGCCGCGCACGGCCGCGAGCCGCTCATTGAAGCCGGTCTCCTCGAAGATCGTCTGGACCTCCCTGACGACTTCCGCGGGCGGGAGCAGATCGCCCAGGCCGAGCTCGGCGCGGACCTCCAGCAGATGGTCCATGCAGTCGACCCACCCCTCGCCCCAGGCCGCGACGATGGCCGGGAACATGAGGTGCGGGTCGCCGCCCATACCCTTCTCGTAGAAGTTGTTGCACCACTCGGCGAACATCTCGACGTGCGGGCGCCCGCGGCCGCTCTCGACCTGCATGCCGCGCACCACCTGGTTGATCACCGCGACGCTGTTGTGGCGCGGGCAGCGGCTCTGGCAGGTGTAACAGTAGTAGCAGTACCAGATCGCGTCGTCCTCGAGCAGCGTCGGGTCGCCGTCGAGCGCGCGGCGGGCCGTCTCGCGCGGGGAGTACTCGGTGAACCGCGCCGCCGGGCAGCCCGACGTGCAGACGCCGCACTGGATGCAGCTCTCGAATCCGTCCTTGTGGTCGTGCATGCGCGGGTCCTCGAGGATGCGCCGGATCAGTTCGGGGTTGCGCCGCGGTGCGGCGGCGAACGTGTCGTCCGCGATGTGCGCGTAAGGGCTGTCCTTGCGGTCAGTCATCGGGCCGCTCCTCGGGGGCGGTGGGGACGGCAGCGGGCTCGCCCGCGGGGACGGCCCGGAAGAACTCGGGCCAGAAGTGGACGGGGACGTCGTGCTTGAGCTCGCGCGCGGCCGAGCGGAGGTTGTCGAGGCAGAGCATGCACGTCGTCACGACGGGCGCCTGCTGCGCCGCGGCGAACTCCAGGAGCCGCGCGCTGCTCTTGGTGGCGCCCCGGTACATGCCGCCCAGGGCGCCGCAGCAGCCGTTGTGGAGGGTGGGGTAGTCGACCACCATGGCTGCGCCGGACTGCTCGGCGGCGTCGCCGAGCGCAGCCAGCGCCGCGTCGCGGTCGGCGAGGCACCCGACGTAGGGGACGAACCGCTCCCCGGACGCCGCGAACGAGATCGCCGAGCTGCGGCCGGCGCGTTCGGCGAGCGCGCCCCAGAGCGGGACCGCCTCGATGCCACTCTCGGCGAGGCTCGCGTCGCACGCCGGACAGGCCGTGAAGACGCGCTCGCCCGTCTCGAAGAGGCTGGGCACGGCGCCGCGGCTCGGGTGGCCGCAGCAGCCGGCGTCCGTCGTCTCATCGAGGCGGACACCGAACCCCGCGGCCACCTCGTGGACCACTGCGTGCAGCTCGTTGCCCTGCGGGAGCGCGCAGCCTGCGTAGAACGGCAGCGTGACGGCGTCGGCCGGCGGGGCTTCGCCGGCCGGCCTCTTCTTCCCGCCCGGCAGCAGTCGCCTCGCCAGCTTCACGCCCATCTCAGCGGCGCCGACCTTATCCTTCGGGACGTAGCCCCTGGAGACCATGGCCGCGCCGAAGCGCAGGTTGTCGATGCGCGATCGCCTCCCGAGGTGCCTGGTGGCGACATCGGCGGCCGCACGCTCCGCACAGCGGATGCCGCCGTGCACGCGCTCCAGCTGCCGCAGCTTGTGCAGCACGCCGGCGACGTCGATATCCATGCGGCAGACCTCGGTGCACGTGCCGCACTCGGTGCAGCGCCACAGGTCGTCGCTCTTGAGGACCGCATCCACTTCACCGGCGAGGATGAGCCGGACGATCCGCCGCGGCCCGCGGTAGAGCTCGCGCCCGCTCGGGCAGCTCGAGGTGCAGGTGCCGCACTGGTAGCAGATCGCGCACTCCTGCTTGAGGGCCTCGAACGCATCGAGTACCTCCTGGGGAGAGCGCGTCTCAGTGACCACAGCCACAGGGCTCACCTCCCGGGTAGCCGACGCCGGCAGCCGCGGTGGCGCCGATCAGTGCCATCTCGTGGGTGACGAGCTCGGGTGTGAGCTCGACGCCCACCGCCTTAGCGTGGAACAGGCGGATGCGTCGGCCGACGCTCATGCGGTCGACGGCGCAGAGGTGCCAGAGCTCCAGCGGCAGCGGCATGCCTCCCTCGGCCAGCACCTCCTCCGCGATCATCATCTGCTCCAGGGCGCTGGTGTCGCCGCTGCGGTACTGGCAACGGCCCTCCGCGCAGCCGGCGAGGAACACGCCGGCCGCACCCAGACGGGTCGCCTCCACGATGTGCAGTGCACTCACGCGCCCGAGGCACGGCAACTCGATGAGCCGCACGCCCTGGGGGTACTTGTCGCGCCGCAGGCCGGCGAGGCCGATGGCGGCGCCGGCGCACTCCTTGCAGTAGAAGCCGACGACCGGCCTGTCGACGCCCTGCGTCATGGTCGCGATGCGACCGAGCAGGGCGTCGTCACTGAGGGTGTGCGCAATCGCCACCTCGGGGCAGTTGGCGGCACAGATGCCGCAGGCGCGGCAGCTCTCAGCGTCGATGACGGCCAGCTTGCCGTCATCCTTAACCTCATCCGGTCGCGCCTCCCCCTGCGGCCGGTCGACCAGCGTGATGGCGTTGAACGGGCACATCGCAGCGCATGTGTCGCAGCCGACGCACTGGCTCGCGTCGACGCGGGACGCGGCGGTGCCGCGACGTCCGGTCGAGGTGAGGAAGTTGTGGATCTCGCTCGCCACCGCCGAGGCCTCGGTGTTGACTTCGATGAGCGCCTTGGGGCCGGCGGCTGAGCCGCAGACGAAGACGCCCTCGCCGCTCGTCTCGGTGGCGCGGTTCTTGCGGTCGAGGATCTCGACGAAGCCGTCCTTGTCGCGCTCCACGGCGAGCGTCCGGGTCAGCTGGTCGGTGCCGTCTGCGGGGATCATGCCGGTGCTGAGCACCACGAGGTTCGGGCGCAGCACGCGCTTGCGCGCGGCGGTGACGTCCTCGACCTCGATCACGGGACGGCCGGCGGCGTCGAACTGCACCTCCGGCGGCGTGCCGCGCAGGAACTCTACCCCGGCACGCCGCGCGTCCAGGAACCAGTTCTCGTAGCCCACGCCGGCCGTCCGCATCTCGAGGTAGCAGATGGTAACCTTCATCCGCGGGAACAGGGTCTTGAGCCGGATCGCGTGCTTGAGCGCGATCATGCAGCACAGGCGAGAGCAGTGCGGCAGGTGCCGCTGGTCGCGTGAGCCAGCGCACTGGACCATGACGAGGTCCTCGACCGGCATGCGGCCCAGGGAGGCCTGCGCCGACCAGTCGTCGAGCATCTCGGCGAGCTCGACCTGGGTGATGACCCGCTCGCCGTCGTAGCCCAGGTAGTCGAAGTACTTGCGCGGCGCCGGCTCGCAGCCGGTGGCCGTCAGGATCGCGCCGGCGTTGACCGTCGTCCGTCTGGGTGACTGGGCGAAGTCGATCGCCTCCACCGGGCACTCGCCGGCGCACTTGGCGCAGAAGATGCAGGCCTCGAGGTCCACGGTGCGGACCACGCGGCCGTCGTAGAACTCCGTGAAGATCGCCTTCTTGCCCGGTTCGGACGACTCGACCTCGCACACGGTCTCGCAGGTGCCGCAGTTGATGCAGGCGTCGGTGACGATGTTGGGGAGCGTGCGGATGCTCACCAGGAAGTCGCCCGGGCGTCCGGTGACCGTCTCGACGGTGGAACGGCGGCGGATGGCGAGGTTCGGGTGGTCGATCGCCAGGTTGCGGTGGAAGCACTTGCGCGTGCCGGCCTGCGCGTCGGTGGTCGGCAGGCACTGGCCGCAGTCGTTTGTGGGGAACACGGTGCCGATGCGCGCGGCGCGGCCGCCCAGGAAGGGCCGCCGCTCGACCAGTTCGACGTGGTGCCCCATCTGGGCGAGCTCGGCGGCGGCCTGCGTGCCGGCCACGCCGCCGCCGATGACCACCACGGTGTCGTGGCGCTCGGCGTAGCTCATGGTGTCCGCGGGGGCATCCGGGTATGCGATGGAGGAGTCGACGATGCGGACCGCCTTGTCGGTGACCGCCCCGACGTCGTCTTCGTGGACCCAGCTGCAGCCCTCGCGGATGTCGGCGATCTCGATCTGGAGGCCGCGCGCCAGGAGCTTCTGGAAGCGGCGCGCGGCGAAGTCCGCCGAGCAGCCGGCGAAGACGAGCTGGCGGCCGGCTCCTGCCTTGCCCTCGCCCCCGGTCTCGCCCCCGGCTCCAGCGTCCATGAGCTCGAGCATCTGGGCCTGGCCGACGCGGCTGCACCAGTGGGTGCCGCGGATGACGTCGGCGTGCAGGACCGCGTGGTGCTCGAGCCGGTCGAAGTCGATGTTGGACAGGGTGCCGGCGCACTCGCAGAGGAGCACCAGTGGGCGCGCGGTTGCTCGAGGACTCATGCGGACACCCCCTCGGCCGTCGCCGACTGAGACGGCGCGGCGTCCGCCTCCGGCGGCCGCGCCTCGATCGCATCGGCGGGGCAGCCGCGGGCGCAGGTCCCGCAGCCGAGGCACTTCTCGTCGTCGTAGACGATGGTCCGGTAGACGGTGACGCGCTCCGGCACCTCGACGGGGCCGTCGGGCTCGTGCTGCATCAGCACGTGGAGGGCGGCGCCCAGCTCGCCGCGACGGCTGCCCTCCGGTGCGTCCAGGAGCTGGGACACGTCGAAGAAGTCGCCGCGCTCGGAGGCGCCGCTCGGGCAGTTCCTGGCGCAGGTGCCGCAGCCGACGCAGAGCTCCTCGTGGCGGACGATCTCGCAGCCTACGCCGGTGGTGCTCCGCAGGTGACCGCCGGGCACGCGGCGGAGGATCTCGCGTCCGCGGTGGGTGAGCGGCATCAGGCGGCCCCACTCGTCGCGTCGAGCGCCTGCGCGCCGTCGGTCGATCGCGGCAGCGGCGGCAGCCCGGTGATGACTCGGTCCATCTCGCGCACGGCCGCGACGAACCTGGGCGGCTCGCCGGCGCTCATGGTGAACATGCGGCAACGCTCGGCCTCCACGCCGACGCTCTTGAGGAGGCGCTGCACGAACGCCACTCGGTCGACGGCGTTGAAGTTGCCCTCGCGGTAGTGGCACTGGCCCAGCAGGCAGCCGGCGACCATGACGCCGTCGGCGCCTTCCGCCAGCGCCTTCAACAGGTGCAGCGGGCTGACGCGGCCGGTGCACGGCATCAGGACGAGGCGTACGGTCGCTGGCAGCGGCGTGCGCGCGTTGGCGCTCGCGTCGGCCGCCGCGTAGGCGCACTCCCGGCAGCAGAAGGCGACGATGGTGCGATCGGCGCTCGTCGCGCCGGCACCGGCTGCCGTTCCGGGCGCCGTGGTTGTCGTGGGGGTCGCCATCAGACCGTCGCCTCCGCCAGCACCTCGGCGTCGCTGAAGCCGCCGAGCTGCATCGCCCCCGTGGGGCACTCGGCGGCGCAGATGCCGCAGCCGCGGCAGATGTTGGGGTCGACGGCCGAGTGGGCGTCGGCTCCGACCGTAATGGTGATCGCCGTCTGCGGACAGGCGGTCTCGCAGACACCGCAGGCGACGCAGACGTCCACGTCGCTCGCGGCGACCTGCGCGGGCGTCATCGCGAAGCCCGTGCTCAGCATGCTGACGGCACGGGCCGCCGCGGCCTTCGCCTGGGCGATGGACTCGGGGATCGTCTTGGGGCCCTGAGCGGTGCCGCACAGGAACATGCCCGTCCGCTGCGTGTCGACGGGGGCCAGCTTGGGGTGGAACTCGCGGATGAAGCCGGCGGCCGCGGTCTGGACGCCGGCGACGCGGGCGATGTCCTGCGTGCCCTTGGAGCCCTCGAGGCCGGCGGAGAGCACGACGAGGTCGTACTGCTCCTCGCTCTTGCCGCCGGTCATGGTGTTCTCCATGCGCACGGTGAGACTGCCGTCGAGCTCCTCGAGGATCTCGCCGACGCGGCCGCGCACGTAGCGCACGCCGCGCTCCTGCACGAGGCGGTAGTACTCCTCGTGCGCCTTGCCCGGCGTGCGCATGTCCGTATAGCCGATGGTGATCTCGGCGTCCGGGTAGTGCTGCCTGATCAGGGAGCTGTGCAGCGTGGCGAACAGGCAGCAGATGGCCGAGCAGTGCTCGTTGCCGCTGCTGGTGCAGTCCCGCGAGCCGACGCACTGGAGCATGAAGATGCGCTTGGGGATCTCGCCGTCGGACGGGCGTTTGAGCTCGCCCGCGGTCGGCCCGGAGGCCGACAGCAGCCGGGCGAGCTGGCTCTGCGTCAGGACGTTCTTGAAGCGGCCGTAGCCGAGCGGCAGCTTGCGCGTGGCGTCGAACTCCTGATGGCCGGTGGCCAGGATGATGGCGCCGACAGTGAGATACTCATCCCAGGGCTTCTGGTCGAAGTCGATGGCGTCGGCAGGACAGGCGGTGATGCACGACCTGCAGTCGGAGCACACGGCGCAGTCCAGGCAACGCCCGGCCTCGGCGCGGACGTCTTCCTCGCTGAAGCCGAGGCGGACCTCCTCCCAGCCCTTGCGCCGGGTGATGCCCTCCAGGGTCTTCATGATGCGGCGTGCCTGCGGTTCGAGCGGCTCGAGCTCGGTGTGCGGGATCTTGGCCTTGTCGGCCTCGCTGTCCCACACCGGGACGAGCTGCTCGCCGCGCAGGAAGTCGTGGATCGCGCGGGCGCCGCGGCGGCCGGCGGCGATCGCCTCGATCGCCGTCCAGGGACCCATGGCGGCCGCGTCGCCGCCGGCGAACACGCCGGCGCGGCCGGTCATCATCGTGTCGGTGTCCACCTGGATCTGGCCGCGCTCCACGGAGACGTCGTCGGCGCCGGCGAGGAAGTCGTCCACGATCGCCTGGCCGACGGCGAGGATCACCGTGTCGGCCTGGATCTCGATGAAGTCGCCGTCGACGGGAACGGGCGGGCGCCAGCCGCGCTCGTTGGGCTCGCCCAAGGTGCAGCGCTGGAACTTGACGCCGGTCGCTGTGCCGCCCGCGCCGAGGATCTCGACGGGCAGGAGCGAGTACTCGACGGCGACCTGCTCCTCCTTGCCCTCGTCGATCTCCTCGGACGAAGCCGGCGCCGTGCGCTCGTCCTCGATGCAGGCCAGGGTGACCTCGTCGGCGCCGCAGCGGAACGCCGTGCGGCCGGCGTCGTAGGCCACGTCGCCGCCGCCGACCACGACCACACGCCGGCCGGTCTTTGGGTCCTCGCCGAGCGCCTGCGCGCGCAGGAACTCGACGGCGCGCACGACGCCCTGCTGGTCCAGGCCGTCAATCGGCAGTCCCTTGCTCTGGTGGAGGCCGGTCGCGAGGAACACGGCCTTATAGCCGTCGGCGAACAGCGAGTCGACGGTGAAGTCCGTGCCGCAGCGCACGCCGGTCTTGAGCTCGACGCCGAGGGCGGTGATGCGGTCGATCTCGCCCTGCAGCGTCGGGCGCGGCAGGCGGTACTCGGGGATCCCGACGCGCAGCATGCCGCCGGCGACCGGAAGAGCCTCGAACACGGTCGTCTTGTACCCGAACTGCGCGAGCTCACGGGCGGCGGTGAGGCCCGCGGGGCCGCCGCCCACGATGGCGATTGGCTCGTCGTAGAACACGGGCAGCGGCGCGGGCGGCTCAGCCGGCGCGCCGTTGTCCGCCACGAACCGCTTGATGCCGGCGATGGCGATGGGCTCGTCCACGCTACCGCGCGTGCACTCGGTCTCGCACACGTGCGTGCAGATGCGGCCGCACACGCTCGGGAACGGATTCGGCTCGCTGGCGACCCGGTAGGCCTCCTCGTAGCGACCCTTCGCCACCAGGGCGACGTAGCCGTGAGCCGAGGTGTGCACCGGGCAGGTGGTCTTGCAGGGGCTCCAGCCCCTGCGGTCGACGGCGAATGTCGCCGGGACTGCGTTGGCGAACGGCCTGAAGATGGCGGTCCGGTCACTCACGCCGAAGTCGTACTCATTGGGATAGGTCACCGGGCACACGGCGGCGCACTCGCCGCAGCCGACGCACTTCTCGTTCACGTAGCGCGCCCGGTGCCGGACGGTCACGTTGAACTCTCCTGGCGGTCCGGTCACGGAGGTGACGTCCGACAGCGCGTGGATGTGGATGCGGCTGTTGGTGGCCGCGCCCGTCAGCCGCGGCGCGAGACTGCACATGGCGCAGTCCTCGGTCGGGAAGGTCTTGCTGAGCCGGGACATATGCCCCCCGATGCTCTGCTGGCGCTCGACGAGATGGACCTCGATGCCCGAGGCGGCCAGCTCCTCGGCGGCGGAGATGCCGGCGATGCCGCCGCCGACCACCAGCACGGAGCGATTGAGGAACGTGCGCCGGCGTGGCAGGTCGCTCATGTGCCGCAGGCGGGCGACGGCCCCCTCGACGATCTTCTTCGCCTTGACCTGCCCCCGCTCGGGCTCGTGCGCGTGTACGTAGGAGCAGCCCTCGCGGATGTTGCCGAAGGCCACGGAGTTCTCGCCCAGCCTGAGCTCACGGGCGATACGCTCGAAGGTGGGACCCTGGAACCTCGGTGAGCACGAGGCGATGACGAAGTGGTCGAGGCCGCGCTCTTCCACCGCCTTCTCGATCATCGCACGGCCCTCGGTGCCGCACATGAACTGGTTGATGTCGACCTCGACGACCCCGTCGAGTCCGCGTGCGTGCTCGGCCAGCGGCTCGAGGTCCACGACCCCGCTGATGTTGCCGCCGCACTCGCAAAGGAAGACTCCGGCTCTCATCGCGCACCCCCAGCCGTCGTGGCGGGCTGCCGGGCGCCGATGCGCTCGAGGAAGGGCTCGACGTCCTGGCTGTGCGTCTGGACGCCGACGACCTTCTCGGGGTCGGCGCCGAGCGCCAGCGCCAGGAGCTGCTGCACGTGCAGATGGATGAGGGGGAACTCCTCGCCGGTGGCCTCGGAGATGGTGTCGCTGTAGCGGTCGAACTGGATGTGGCAGTTGGGGCACATGTGCACCAGCACGTCGGCCTGCTCCTCGTGTAGCCGGTGCAGCTTCTTTTGCGTCACCGCGACGGAGATCGACGGGTTGACGAACCGCTGGCGGAAGCCGGCTCCGCAGTGCGTCTGCTTCTCGTTGTACGCACCGGTACAGGTGACGCCGGCGGGGATGAGCATCTCCTCCGGCACCATGAAGTTCTCACTGTTGCCCAGCGTCTCGTCGGGGAAGACCTTGCAGTAGTGGCAGGCGGGGTGCGTGGCGACCTTGATGCCGTCGAGCCGCCGCCGGATCAGCTCGGGGACGCGGTGATGCACGCCCCAGAGCACATCGAGGATGTGCTTGTGCTGCACCGTGCCGGCCACATTGTCGTCGTAGTCGCGCCCGACCTTGGCCAGCACGTCGTTGGTCTCCGCGCGGTACTCGGGCACGTCGAGGATGTTGCGCGCCTTCTTGTTGATCGCGTAGCAGGTGGAGCAGAGGTAGCTCATGACGGGATGGCCGTCGTCGACGCAGACGCAGGCGTTGCGCGCGGCGATGCCGACGGTGGTCTGGATGGGCATGAGGTCCGAGTAGTAGCCCAAGCCGGTGCAACAGGTCTGCGCGGGGTTGATGGCGTACTCCACGTCGAAGCGTTCGAGCAGCCACTTGGTGGATGCCTCGACGCCCGGGAACTCGGCCCCGACGAGGCAACTCCGGAAGATGGTGACCCCTCGGTCGATGCGGGGCACGTCGGGAGTGGATGTGAAGCGTTTGCCCATGGACATCCTCGCGGTAGCTGACGACCCGTCGATTATCCATAAGCAATACTATTATTTCCAATAAGCATTGCGAATACATTTGCCAAGCAGGATAAGCGTGGGGTTCCGGCAGGCCGTTCCCTGCCCCTGGTCCCGAGAAAGGGCGAGGCCGGGGAGGCATCTCTTGCCTCCCCGGCCTCTCGGTGCTTCGCGCCTCCGGCGCGCGATGTGTCGGAGCTCTACCTGACGCGGATCTTCTGCGTCGACGTGTAGCCGTCGAAGTACCAGCCGTCACCGGGGTAGCGAACGACGAGCGTGAGGGTCTTGAGTGGCTTGAAGTAGGGGGTGACGTAGGCGCCGTACGCGTTCGTGCGCACGGAGCCGACCTTGACCCAGCCCTGGCTCTTCGGGTTCCACTTGGTAGGCACCCTGGCGGTTCCCCTGTGCGCGTACAGCGTGACCACCTTGGTCTTGCCCTTCTGGCTGCCCCAGTGGCCCTCCGTCGGCACGATCCCCTTGACGCGGATCTTCGTGCCCTTCCTGACCTTGGTCTTGGAGGCCTTCAGTGTGCAGACCTGATACATCTCTTCGAGATACAGAGGGTACTGGTTGCCGGAGCCGTCGATGTGCTGGAAGCCGATCCAGTAGCCGTACCCCGCCTTGGCGGTCGCGGGAATCTTGTAGGTCTTGTACTGCGTGCTCGTGCCGGCGGACGTGTGAGACCCGAACGACTTCGACGCCGTGCCCACCGGATCGTCTGTGTAGCCCGTGACCCTGTTGATCCAGCCTGCCAGGAAGTTGTCGATGGCGACGCGGACGTTCGCGCCCGGCTTGCCGGAGTACCAGTAGGGGGACGAGAACCAGATGCGCTGCGCATCCGCTTCGTTAACGGTGAGGGAGCCGGACGTGGCTCCTGAGGCGACGTTGTAGGTCCCGAAGAACTCCAAACCCTCGTCCCAGAAGAACTTGGCGCTGCCGCCCCAGTAGGTCCCGTTGAGCGTGTCGATTGTACCGGTCACCGGCGTCGACGTCGTGTCGCTTGTGTGGACGACACCCTTGGAGTACACCTCGGACCCCCACATGCGCACGAAGAGGTGATCGAAGTCGCCCCAGCGGCCGCCGCGGTGCCCGGTTACGGAGATGCGACCGGGATAGATGGCGTAGCCGTACGACCCGCCGTTCGCCCACGCGCCGGCGCTGCGGGCCAGCGTGGAGTCGTCATCCGGATACGCCCAGATCTCACCGTTGGCGGTCGGCGCGGCGTTGGAGATGGAGAAGGAGCCGTCGGCAGCGGTCTCGTCCTCCGCATAGACCCACGAGTCGCCGACCTCCGACCACGCCTCGACCCAGGCGCCTCCCGTCGGCGTGCCGTACGAGTTGACCACGTGGCCGTAGACCGTGGCCGCCCCGGAAGAAAGGCGCGTACCAAGTGGAGCGAACGCTGCCTTTGCGGAGAGTGCGCCGGCGGCGTCCGTGGTCGCCGGGCTCTCGGCGCGTGGAGTGTGGTGACCGTCACCGATGTGGTCTGGCGGCGCGGCGTAGGCCACCGCCGCCGGTAGTAGAAGGGCGGCGCACACGGTCGCCGCGACGAACAGACGTTTCATAGAAGACTCCCTCCCTGACGCGGACACTTGGCCCGCCTTGCCCTCGTCACATCCTACTCTGCCTCCCGTACGGCCACTAGCAGGCTGCGGAAGAAGGCCGGCTTGAGAGGAGCGCAGTTGCCGAGGGGAGTGGTAGAGAGCGGGCTGCGGGTGGGTTCGGCGTCATCCGAGCCCGCAAGGCGGGCCCAGGAGGCCCGTTCTTG
>Ga0209164_1000418_pt1 | contig 104994 bp, 72 predicted proteins | sample MTBNYHSulfiMetaG_FD_187458 | JGI IMG/M metagenome (GOLD analysis project Ga0209164, IMG submission 187458) | Enrichment culture microbial communities from rom New York Harbor, USA that are MTBE-degrading - MTBE-NYH (New York Harbor Sulfidogenic)... | ecosystem: Environmental > Aquatic > Marine...
CCGCCCCCAGCGAGAACGCCGCGGGCGAGGGTGCGCACGAGCCGGCCGTCGGGCGCGAAGACGCCGAGGTCGACGAACGCTTCGCCGGGCAGCTCGAACCGTATTGTGGTCTGCAGCGTGAAGGGACTCGGCCCCAGGAGCATCAGCCTGGCGTCGGGTTCGGCCGACGCCTGCCCATCGTGCGCCTCGACATCCGCGACCGGCCCTTCGGGAACAAAGATGAAGTCCTGGAACACGACCTCTTGGCCCGCGGCGGGGGTGCCCTCGAGCTTCCACAGATTCAGATGCAGGCGCGGCTGTTCAGGCCGAGGGATGTGAGGTCCCGTGTAGGTCCAGGCGTGGATCGTCGTCTCGGGCGATTCGTCGGACGGTCCCCCGCGCCACACCCGATACTCTACTCGGTCGGCCAGCCAGCGCATGGCGTGGCTGGTCACCTGATCGGGTGCGAACGTCACGTCGAAACGTTCATGGTTGCCGGGCCAGTCGTAGGGCTGCGCGACGAACTGCGCGATGTCGTTCCCGGGATTGCCCCAGCGGCTGTATTCGATGTCGATCTCGTTGTAAGGGTTCCACCAGAGGTAGGCCGGATCCCAGCAGGGACCATATTGCCAGAGGAAGATGCCGAGCACAGCCTGGATGTCAAGAAGGTCAAGCCGCCCCACCGTGGTGACGACGTAGTCGCCGTAGCCGAGAGCATCCTCAAGAACGACTTCTGTGCTGGCCCAGTATCCCCCGCGGTCGGTGAGCGTCAGGTGCAGCCAGCCGTTCCCATCGACCCAGACACACTCGGGATCGTTGCAGAACTGGTTCGGGCCCGGGCCGTAGTACCCGGGGCCCTTGACCCGCCAGGTGCGATCGGCGAACTCGAGGCTCGTTCCCCCAGGGAAGTCGTGCCACTGCATCTCGTTCATCGTGGGGGGACTTGTGCTGAAGATCGTCACCTGGTCGAAGTAGACATCGGGGGACGGATCGCCGGGCCCTTCCAACACCCCCAGCAGGAAGTGGATGGCGGCGGTTCCCGGCGGGGCGGGATTACTGAGCACGCTGAAGTCGATGTATTCGTCGGGCGGCGTGTTTGGGTCGGCCACCGAGAAGGAGTCGTAGTCGATGAGCTCGCCGCTGGCCGCGCGCCATTCGATGTTGACCAACGCGACGCACGAGCCGGTGAGCGGGTTCGCCGAGGGGTGCTGGATATGCCCCGTGGCCTCCCACTGCTCTCCGGGCTCGCTGTCCAGGCGCTGCCAGTAGCCCGAAACGTCCCAGCCGGCGCCACCGGGTCCCCTCACCCGGGCCGCCTGGCTGCCATGGCTCGCGATCGAGACCGAGCCGAACTGCCCGAACTGCTCCCAGCCCCCAAAGACGGCTCCGCCCGTCCCATCGATCTCGAAACTTGGATTGGCGAGGATGCACTGGCCGTTGGCCTGGCCGGCGATCCCTGCCAATAGCGCCAAAAGCATGAAGATCAGGGCGGGCGCGCGTCCGGTCGCGGGCCATCGCTCGCTGCGATGCTCGCTGCGATGTTCACTGCGGTGCATGGCCGCCTCCTCTCTCAACCGCGGCGGAGGGTGTGGGCGGGAATGCTGACGCGGAGGTGGTCGACGTGACCTGTGCGGGCGAAGACCTTCGCCGCTAAGCCCGCGTCGAGGGTGGTACCCGCCTGCTCGCGCGTGGATCCATCGGCCAGCGTGACCAGCATCCGGGAATGCCCCGCCACCCGTTCGTAGATGACCGGAACCTGACAGAAGGTAAACGCCAGGCCGCCGGCGGGAAGCGGCAAGGCGCGATCTCGCCCCTCGACATCGCAGTACCGAAACTCGGTCGGCTCCTCCAGGAACTCACTGGCAGGCAGCAGGTGGGGCTGGAACCGAACCGCTCCCCCCTCGACGCGGACACCGAGCTCGCCCAGTCGATAGAGAATCTCCTCCTTGACCTGGCCGGTCATGCCCGGCTGCTTCGCGCCCCCTGTGGAACGCGTATGGGAATAGGGGTCCGTGGGAAAGGCGCCGTATTCGGCGGCCGTCTTTCGATACCCGAGGCCGGATTGGACGCGATCGTACATGTGCGCCAGCCCCTCACGGATCGCCGGCGGCAACTCCGCGCGCAGGGCGTTTTCCTGAACGGCCAGGAGCAGCTTGGCCACCATGTGCCAGTAGATGCATCCGATTCCCTCGTAGCCGTACATAACCGCCGATCGGCCCGTGTAGAACCGGTGTCCAAAGACCTCCTCGAAGAGCGCCAGGGTGGCCGCGCGATCCCGGCCGACGGTGCGCGACCAGGCGGGCTGCGCCGCGAGGCCGTCGAGGATCGCCGCCACGTCGCGAACGTTCCGGAGGTCGCCATGGAAACGCCCCACCCCGGAGGCATCCCGCGCCCAGAGGGATCGATCGCCGCGCGACTCCAGCTCGCGCAGGAGGGGGATCGCGGCGATGCGCTCGTTCGGAATCCTGTTGCGGGCCATGAAGCCCGGCAGCTCGCGCTGCGGGTAGAGCATGAAGCTGCGCTGATCGGGCCGGTAGAGCGCGCTGGCGTAGAGCCGCTCGAGGATCTTGAGCGCCTCGGCGGGCGAGATGGCGCCGGAGCTCAGCACGGCGACCTGGCCCTCCAGCATCTCCTGCAGATGGACCACCTCGACGCGCGAGGAGTCGGCCGAGAAGGCAAGCCGATTGTAGGTGTGATAGAGACCGTCTGCGCGCCGGTTGGCCGCGATGGAATGGTCGATCCACGCCAGCGCCGCGCGGCACAGTGCGGTGACCCGGCCGGTCGTGAGTGGCGCGCGGCCCGAAAATCCCTGCGCGTACACCGCCGACCGGTAGTCGCCGAATGCGCCGCTGAGAGCATCCATGATCCTCTTGCGGCGCGCCGGATCGGTGGTGGCCATTGGCAGGCTGTCGTGCTCCCCCTGCAGGACAGCGGCGATCCGGTCGAACCACGCCACGATTTCCGTGGACACCGGCAGCTCGCGACCGGCCGCGGCTTCCAGGCGCTCGGCCAGAAAAGTCAGATACCGCCGGAGATGGCAGAGGGTGACCACCGATACGCTGCCGCCCCCCAACGCGTTGTTGGCGTCATTCCACTCCGGGCGCTGGGTGTTCATCCAGATCCCGGCGCCGGGAATCAGGTTCGACAGCTTGGACAGAGCGGGCACGAGCAGCTTCTCGAGGAGATTCACAGGGTAGACCACGTCGTTGGGGCCGGGCAGCAGCTTCCCGTCGGTCCCCATGCGCGCGACCCGCTCTGCGATCCGAGCCGCGTGATTGGCGTCGAATTCGATGGTGGCCTGGGGATCCCGGAGGAGTTCCTCATACGGCTTGATGCGATAGGGCACGTCCGCGTAGCTGAAGATTTCTTCCCCCAGCATCGCCGGCAGGGCGGTCGGATCATAACGATCCATCGCCTCCAGCAATCGGAGCAAGTAGACGATCTGGTGGTCGCCCCAGTAGCCGATGTTGCTCCAGGGATGGTCGGGCGAGGGGACTTCCCAGTCCACGCCGTCCTGGGTGATGCGATACGGATTGAAACCGTCCACGGTCGACGCGTTGACGAAGCGGGCGACCATGCTGGGCAGGAAGCTTGGGAAAGACACCCCCAGGGCTTCCCAGTTCTGGAAGATGTCGCGCCAGTTGCCCTCGTGGTGCAGGACCTGCTCACCGTTGCGACCACGCACCCGGATCTCGAATCGATTCCACGGCCGGCTCGGATCTCCGTGACGCCGGCCGAAGTAGAGGGGTAGGTATTCATGCGCCAGACGCGCGAAGTCCGCGTCGCCGGTCTTGAGCGCGAGTTCGCGCAGGCGCCCCACGGGGATCCGCTCCGGTTCCCGCGCGAGCGCGGGCGCGTGGCGGTCGGCAACAGCCCGCTGGCGCACCTGCAGGAGACGGGCGAAATCGGCGAGCGGGACGTCGTCGTTGTGCAGGAAGACCCCACCCCGCATGTTGTTGAACAGCACGCTGGCGAAGTGATGCCACCACGACTCCGGTTGGCCGGTACGCTGCAGGCCGTCGGCGCTCGCGACGATGCGCCTCAGGTTCTCGTCCGCCCGGCGCAGGCTTTGCTCCACCTGCGCGGGCAGGTCCCCTCCCGCCAGCAGCCCCCGGCGCAACGCCTCAAGGCGGACGTGATCGCGGCCGACATCGGCCACGAGGTGCCACGTCGACGATTCTCCGGGCTCGAGCTCGAGGGTGGCGTTCATCAGGTAGTTGCCGCGCTTCCCGGTGAGCACGCTGCGGCCTGGGAACGGCCGCCCGCGCCGGAAGGCTTCCAGCGCTTCGAGCGTCAGATGAACCCGCGCATCCCCCAGGCCACAACACCACACGACATTGGCCCGCAACACCTCCAGCGCCTCGGGCCGATCGGTGATGCCCGCGGTGAGGCAGTAGATGCCAAGACCGGTCGCGGGATCCAGCTCGCTGCGCTTGTAGGCGTCGACGAGGTTGCTCGCCTGCTGGTAGAGGCCGAGCGGCGCGCCCCAGGGAAGCACATTCCGCAGCCCGTCCAGGAGGCGGATCCGCACCCGCGCTTTGCCCCGGTTCTCCACGGTCGCCGTGCGCACCCAACCGAACTCGTCGCTACCGGCCCAGCGGTACCGAAATGCCAATCCCAGGGCGTGATGAATCTCCTCGAAGACGATCTGGCTCCCGCTCAAGTTCTTGTAGAGGTTCCGCTCGACGCCGCGGTGTTGGGCGGTTCGATCGGAGAACGGCTCCCATGATCTGCGTGGACTCGACGCCCGCGACGGCAACTCCACGCGCATGAGGGTAACGGGCCCGGTATGGCGATGGGCATCGTACAGTTGGTCACCGGTCAGGTAGGGAAAGAGGCTTCCGTCGGCGTCAACCCGTCCAGCGGTCAGTCCGCCGCTCGACGCGACAAACATCCAGAGGTCGGTGTCGGTAGCCAGGTTGACCAAGAACGGATCCAGCCGATCGTAGCCTGCGATCCGGTACACCGGTCCACCGTCGAGCACGACGAACTCATCCGGCCGCGCCGTGGACGCGCCGGCGGGTGAACCAAGTCGGCTGGCGTGTGCAGTGCTGCGATCCAATGGATTCTGTCCCAACGCTTAGGTCCGGGTCCGAGGCTGAAGTCCGGGCCCGGCGCTCTGGCCCGGGGCCCGCCGCCAATCGCCTATTGCGCCAGAATCATGCGGCCGGACATTGCGCCAGCCTGCGTTCTGAGCACATACCAGTACGTGCCGCCGGGCGCGCGGCGGCCCGCCGACGTCAACCCGTTCCAGGAAACCTGATGGCTGCCGGCGGCGCGATCGCCCCGGGACAGGACCGCGACCTGACGGCCCGCGATGTCGAGAATCGAGAGTTCGACATGCCCGGGCTGCGCGAGTGAGAACTCGATGCGCGTGCTGCCCGCGAACGGATTGGGAGCGTTCTGGTGCAGGGCGACACGCCAGGGTTCCTGACGCTCGGGAACGTCCACGGAACCAGCCCAGTCGAAAGCCAGATTGTCGTAGAAGATCCCCGACGCCTCGTAGTACGTGGCTGTGTTCATGAAGCCGATCTGGAGCAGCTGGTCGACGAGCGTAACGTCGATGGCGATCTCAAGCGTGTCCGCCGCCCATGTCTCGGGGATCGTGGTCATGTCTTTGGTGATGAAGTTGGTCATCTGATAGCCGGCGCCGGGATCCAGGGTCTTGATGAACGCCTTCGCCGTCGTGGCGCCCGTGATGTTGCCCCGCTTGCGCTGGAAGGCGAAGCGCCAGATGGAGCCGACATCCGCGGCGTCAATCACCTGCTCTTGGTAGACGTTCGATTCGATCAGGTTGCCGACGGCGTGATCGCCGTTCTCATAGTCGCTGAAGACCGACAGCACCTGCTCGCCCTGCTCCGGGCCGCCTTGCCCGAGGACGATCTGGCAGAACGCGAGGCTGTGATTCGGCGCGGGAAAGGGACCGTAGCCATAGATGTAGGTCGTGTCAGGCGTGAAGACGTTGCCATACACCAGCCAGCCATCCTCCGCCAGCGCGGTCGGGCTTGACTGGAGCAGTCCCTCGAAGTTCTGATCATAGGACTCCAGCGCGAAACTCGCCGCGGGGAGCAGGCTCAGCGCGGCAATAGCCACCAGAGAGGAGATCGCACGATTCCGCATGGCTTGCCTCCAGTTGAAGAACCCATGCCGATTCCAAAGAGATTGCTTTACAAGGACATCCCTATGATACACTATGTTCGGTGGCCGAACAAAGGCATTTGAGGGCTTCGTTGGCGCGGGGGATCCCGTGACGCGTGCCGGCTGGGCCCGGCTCGCGCGCCCAGGTCCGAAGGCGGGCTCAGCATGTCTATCCTCTACTTCCCAAAGGAGTTCACTTGGGGGATCGCCACCTCGGCCCAACAGATCGAGGGGGCCTGGGACCGGGATGGGCGGGGCGAGTCGATCTGGGACCGATTCGCCTCCGAGTCCGGCCACATCGAGGACAACTCTCGCCCGCGCACGGCCTGCCACCATTACGATCGCTGGCGCGAGGACCTCGACCTACTGCGTTGGCTGGGGGTCGGGGCGTACCGATTCTCCACGAGCTGGTCGCGGGTCATGCCGGCGGGACGGGGGGCACCCAATCCGGCCGGCCTCGACTTCTACGACCGACTCACCGACGCCCTGCGGGCCGCGCGCATCGAGCCGTATTTGACCCTCAATCACTGGGACATGCCGCAGGCACTGCAGGACCGGGGCGGCTGGCCCGCCCGCGACATTTGCGCGGCGTTCGCCGAGTACGCCGCGGTCGTCGCCCGCCGGCTCGGCGACCGGATCCGCTTCTGGGTGACTCATAACGAACCGTGGTGTGTGGCCACGCTGGGTTACGAACAGGGCTCGCACGCCCCCGGCCATCGTGATCCTCAGGAAGCCTTGCGGGCAGCCCATCACCTGCTGCTATCGCACGGGCAGGCCGCCGAGATCATCCGCGGCCAGGTGCCGAGCGCCCAGGTGGGTATCGTGCTGAACGTCTCTCCCGGCCAGCCCGCGTCGTCGTCGGAGGCCGATCGCGATGCCGTCCGCCAGTTCGACGGCTTCTTCCATCGTTGGTTTCTGGATCCACTCCTTGACGGCTGCTATCCGGCCGACGCGATCGCGGACCGCGTCCGCTGGGGGCATCTTCCCAGCGACGACTTGCCCTTCGTGCACAGCGGCGATTTGGACCGCATCCGCGCTCGGCTGGATTACCTGGGCGTCAACTACTACAGCAGAACCGTGATCGCGGCCGGTCCCGACGGTCGCCCCCGCGCGGAGGTCAAGGTTCCGCGCGAAGAGCTGACGGAGATGGGCTGGGAAGTTTACCCGCCAGGCTTGACCGAGGCCCTGCAGCGCCTCAGGCGGGACTACAACCTGCCGGCCTACTACATCACCGAGAACGGCGCCGCCTTCGTCGATGAGCCCCCAGTTCGCGGACGCATTGCCGATCCCAGACGCGTGGCCTACCTGCGCGATCACCTTGTGGCGGCCCACGCTGCCATCGCCGAGGGGATTCCGCTGCGCGGCTACTTCGCGTGGTCGCTGCTGGACAACTTCGAGTGGAGCAACGGCTTCACCAAACGCTTCGGCCTGTTCGGGGTCGACTTCGCGACGGGCGAGCGCACACCCAAGGACAGCGCCCATTGGTATCGAAAGACCGTCACCGCCCGCGCGGTGGATGACGGGACAGGGCCCTGAAACGCGAGGAGGGAAACCTTGATGACGCGCAACTTCATCGAGTCCCGGTCACCGCAGCGCCCCGGGATAGGCCGGTCCCTGTCACCGGAGCGCCCTGGGATCGTCGCCGGTCTGCGGATGGCGCTTGGGATGGTCCTGGGGGTCCTGGGGGCCCTGGCGCTCACGACCAGCGCCGTCGTGGCCAACGAATCGCCCGCCATCGCTGGCAGTACCGCGCAGGGTGCCGCCCAGGCCGTGCGCGTCGTAGCTGACGCGAGTGGACAGCGCCTGCAGGTCGACGGCCGCGACTTCATGGCCTTCGGCATGAACTGGGACTATATGCCGATCGGCCAGAACTACACCTACAGCCTCTGGAACCAACCCGACGACGTGATCATCGACGCGCTGGCCCGCGAAATGCCCCTGCTGCAGGACCTGGGCGTCAACTGCATCCGCCAGTACGCCGGCATCCCCGCGCGGTGGGTGCGCTACATCTACGAGCACTACGGCATCTACACGGTGCTCAATCCCCTCGTGGCGCGCTACGGCTATACCTTGGGCGGCGTGTGGATCCCGTCGGTCGACTACTCCGACCCCAAGCTGCGCGCGGCCCTCAAGGAAGAAATCACGGCGCTGGTCACCGAGTTCCGGGACACGCCGGGCCTGCTGATGTGGTTGCTGGGCAACGAGAACAACTACGGCCTGAGCTGGTCGTCGTTCGAGATCGAGGCGCTGCCCGAGGGCGAGCGCGACGTGGCGCGGGCCCGCTACCTCTACTCGCTCTTCGATGAGCTCACGGTCGCGATCAAGGATCTGGACCTCCGCCACCCGGTGGCCATCGCCAACGGCGACATCCAGTACATCGACCTCATCGCCGAGGCGTGCACCCACCTGGACATCCTCGGCACAAACGTCTACCGCGGCATCTCCGTGCGCGACCTCTACGACGTCGTCGTCGCGAAGCTGAACCTGCCCGTGATGTTCACCGAGTTCGGCGCCGACGCGTGGAACGCGCGCGCGATGCGCGAGGACCAGGCCATGCAGGCCCGCTACCTGATCGGGCAGTGGCGCGAGATCTACGAGCAGTCCGCGGGCAAGGGCCGCGCGGGCAACGCCATCGGCGGGATCATCTTCCAGTGGAGCGACGGCTGGTGGAAGTTCGGTCAGGAAAGCCGCCTCGACATCCACGACACCAACGCCTCGTGGCCCAACGGCGGTTACGTCGAAGACTTCGTCGAGGGCCAGAACAACATGAACGAGGAGTGGTGGGGCATCACCGCCAAGGGAACGCCCGACCAGCGCGGGCTCTATGACGTCTACCCGCGCGCGGCCTACTACGCGCTGCGCCAGGCTTTCAGCCTCGATCCCTATGCTCCGGATGTGAACCTGGGCGTCATCAGCGAGCATTTCGCGGCCATCCGCCCGATGGCCGCCGAGGTGGCCGCCCGCGGGGATCGCGCGATGCTCCAGTCCGAGGCCTCGCGACGCGCGCGCGTGGCCAACGTGCGCCTCGAGCTCGAGACCTTCTCGACCGGCGGCGACCGCGTGAGCACGCCCGAGGAGGACGCGGGCAGCGGCGATTCGCCCGCCTTCCGCGGCTTCGATCACATGCAATCGTTCTACGTGGACGTCGAGGCGCAGCCGGCGCAGAACGTGATCGGCCGTGCGTCGGTCAACATTCTGGGTCACGTGCCGCGCAACCGGATCGACGAGATCTTCTACGAGAAGCCGGGCCAATCCCGGACGGTGGCCGCTGAGGGCGAAAACGTCGACCTGGGCGCGCTGGAACGCGTGCGGGTCTACCAGGCGTCGGTTTCCTGGGACGACCGCTGGTTCATGCTCGACGGCTTCTACCGCACCGGCCATCTACACTGGGGCTTCGAGGGCGACTTCTTCGGTCTCTACCGCAACGCCTACTACGGCGAGAATATCGACATCTACAACGGCATGGCGCCCGTGGGCATCGAGGTCGGCGGCAAGCGGCACCTGGAGGGCTTCAAGCTGGCCTTCGGCCCGCAGCTCTGGTGGGGCGCGAACCCCGCGCTGCTGCTGAAAGGCCAGCGCCGCCTGGGGCCGTTCGACGCGACGCTCGTCTACCACGAGGACATCGCGCCTCAAGGGACCGTGACCTCTTCGAACGCCATCCCGGTGCCCGAGACGCGCAAGGTCTCGCTGCAGGCGACCACCCGCCGCGGACCGTGGCTCTTGGAATGTGGCACGCTCTGGTCGGGCGAGACCAAGATGGACGAGACCTTCCAGATGGTCGACAAGGTGGACGGCGGCTACGTCGTCTACCAGGACCGGATCAAGGACGGGGACACCTGGGGCTTCAAGGGCAAGGTCACGCTGGAGCGCGGCCGCTTCCGCTGGTACGGGCAGGGCGCCTACATGGGCCTCGTCGCCGATGCCGGTCCCACCGAGGTCATCACCTTCACCGGCTGGCGCCTCAAGGACTCCGGATCGGGCAACCAGAGGAATCTGCTGACCGGCTTCACGGTGAACAGCGGCGACTTCCAGTTCGGCCCGAACGTGCTATGGCAGGTCCCGATCGTGGGCCCCATCCCGGCCGATGCCCCGCCCCCGGGACGGCCGCGCAATGTCCTGGCCGACCCCTTCGCCGTGCTCGGCAACCGCGAGATGGTCGGCGCGGAGCTCTTGCTCTGTTACGATCCGACGCCCGCGACCTGGATGTGGGCTTGGGACAACGACCTTCGTGAGGACGCCTCCTTCGCGGCCAGTCTGGGGTTCGTGTATCGCGATTATCGGGACACGCGCGACGCGCTCAACTTCATCGCCGAGGACGGGCGGACGATCTACGCCTTCGGCGCCGCGCCCCCGGCCCAGGAGCTGTGGGAGGTGAACGCCCGCCTCGTCTCGCGTCTCGCGCCGTCGACGCGGCTGGTGGCCAACGTATACGGGGGCGATGCCGAGCCGAGTGGCTACGACGCCTCCGGCCAGAATGAGACCCTCAACCGGGTCCTCCAACGATTCGGTTTGATCGGCCGTATCACGCACGGGCCGCTGGCGCTGGGCGGCTTTGTGAAAGTCGACGACTGGGGACCCTACGACTATCACCGCGACTTCAACCTGACCTACCCGCTGCAGCTCATGGGAGATGTCTCCTACGCGCTGGGCCGGCCCGTCTGGTTCGGCGAGCCGCAGACGCGCGTGGGGGTCCAGGCCTGGTGGCGGTCGCTCGACGTGCACTCTCCGCGCTACAGCCCTACCGGAGGCGATGCGCTGAGCGGTTACGACAACGGCGACGAATGGGAGATTCGCACCTACGTGCACACGTCGCTGTAGCGGGGCGCGCGGTCGCGTCGGGGCAATAGGCTGGAAAGCGATGTAGAACCTGAGCTGCCTGCAGGGGCCGGCTTACCCCTTCACGCCCTGTTCTCGTCTTCGCCCTTTGCGCCGCCGGGCGCCTCGGATCCGCCCTCCGGCTCCGCCGGGCTCGTCGCGCCCGAGCCGGCGGGAGGCTCACCCTCCGCCTGCGGCAGGAGCCCGCGGCGGCGCGCTCGCGCTTCCCAGTACCGGCGCGCCAGCTCCTGCATGTCGGCGACGCGGTCCACCTCGTCCACGATCTCCGTGCCGATCAGGGTCTCGAGCACGTCTTCCATCGTCACGATCCCCGCCGTGCCGCCGAACTGATCGACGGCGAGCGCGATGTGCACCCGCTCCTCGAGCATCTCCTCGAAGAGCTCAGGCAGTTTCATCGTCTCGGGCACGACCTTGATGTCGCGGCGCAGCTCCGCGAGGCGCAGGCTGTGCTCGTCTCGCGCGACACGCAGGAGGATGTCGTCGCGCAGCGCGTAGCCGGTCACATCATCCAATGTATCGCGGTAGAGCGGAATGCGTGAGAAGGGGTTTCCCTGATGCTCTTGCATCACCTCGCCGACGGTCTGGTCCTCGGGGAGCGCGAAGACGACCGTGCGAGGCGTCATGATGTGCTTGACGGCCAGCGACTCGAAGCGGAACACGCTGCGCAGGATGCGGCTCTCTCCCGAGGCGATCACACCCTGCTCAGCGCCGAGTTCGGCCATGGCGCTCACCTCGTCGCGGCTGACCGGGATCACCCCCTCGTGCCCGATCAGCCTCGAGATGCCCCGGGAGAGCTGAACCAGCGGCCACATGAGCACGATCAGCGATCCCAGAATGCGGGCCGTCGGCGGGGCCAGCCGCCGCCAGTACAAGGCGCCAAGGGTCTTGGGGATGATCTCGGACAGCACCAGGATAAGCAGCGTCATCACGGCCGAAGCGATCCCGACCCAGGCGTCTCCCAACAGGATGGCCGCCTGCGCTCCGACGCCGGCGGCCCCCACGGTATGAGCGATGGTATTGAGACTCAGGATCGCGGCGAGCGGGCGGTCGATGTCGGTCTTGAGCTTGTGAAGCCGTCTTCCCGCCCGCTTCCCATCGCGCACGAGGGCCACGATGTACGGCGGGTTCACGCTGAGCAAGACCGCCTCGAGGATCGAGCAGAGAAACGAGAAGCTCAGCGCCAGGACCAGGTACAAGATGAGAAGCGTCATCCCGACTCCTTCAGGGAATCCGTGCACCGCGGACGCGTCGCCGGGGAGCGTACCAGATCGGGGGGCGAAAGTAAGATGCAATCATTCATGGTCATGCAGCGAGGAGCGGCGCGAGATCGGAGGGCTTCACGGGAGCCGGGCCGAGCTCGCCAGGAAGTCGGTTGAAGACCTCGGGAGTCACTTCACCGAGCGCCGTGATGGGGCGACTCCTGCGAAGAGTGACTTAGAGGGTGACGTTCCTCATCTCGCTTGTCCTGTTAGCCTCCCGCACGGGCGCTTACCAGTCCCACGACTCCGGCCGTTACCGGCTGGTCAGAACTTTGCCCCCTGAATCGGGAAGGAATTGCGAGCGTTCTCAGCGCCCGAAGTGGTGTATCCGCTCTCGATCCGTCAATCGATAGTCCCGAGTCCGGCGTCCGGGGTGTGCCCAGAGCGTTGCAAGCTACTGATTTTCATTCCGTTGTGGCATTGCGCGACCATCTGGCTGCTGTCGTTCCTTCAGCCCGCTGATCAGCGGCCAACTGCTGACTCACTGTCCCGGGCAATACCCGGGGGCGGATGCGATGAGGGCGCGGGCAGCAATATCGCGCGCGGCCAGTCTGCGGGCGGTGGCGTACCCGATGCAACTGTCGCTGTCGGTCAGAATCGACGATCTTCTCGTCCAAAGGGGCCTGGCAGTAGATCTCTCGGGCTGCCGATGACAGGAGCCCCGGGGGTATCAGGACAAGGGCGATGACGGGCGGGAAGTGGTTAACATTCATCCCAAATCTCCTTGGTCGCAATGAGGCGCGCGGACTGCGGCGTTACTGCATCTACCGGCAGACGAAGCATCACTACAGCCGCCGCCGAAGAGATGCACCCTGTCTGCGCGGTGAGGGAGAATCAGTCCGCGACTTTCACGCTCAGCGTCAACCCATCTCCGATCGGCAGGATCGTGCTGTAGAGGCGCGGATCGGCGAAGACGAGCTCGTTGTACTGGTGCATCGGCCGGCTGAACTTCTCCGGCACGCCCATTGGGCGGAAGAGCGTGTCGTCGGCGGCGAGAATGCCCCGGCGCCGGACGAGCGCAATGGTGCGCTCGAGCAGCTCGGGATAGAGCGCTTTCTCCGAATCCTGTAAGATCAGGTCGAATGGGCCCGAGAGCCCGTTCACCGACTCGCGGGCATCGCCGAGAATCCACTCGACCCGTTCGCCGTGCCCTGCGGCGGCGAGGTTTCCCCGGGCGCGCTCGAGCAGGCGCGGATCGCGCTCGATCGTGACCAACCGCCCACCGGTCGACTGCAGCGCTTCAGCGAGCCACAGGGTCGAGTAGCCCAGGCTCGAGCCGAACTCGAGCACGCGCTGCGCGCCGGTGAGACGAACGAGCAGCGCCAGCAGCCGTCCGACCTCGGGCCCGATGTTCGGCTGAAGCCCGGTTGTCGTCCGCTCCTGCTCGAGGACAGCCTCGACGCCGGCCCGCGGCAACGGGAGCAGGGCACGGATGTATTCCCTGATGGGTTCGGCGTCAGGTTCCAATGCTTCCTCCGCGATTCGATCTGGCCGACGTCATCGGCGGCCCTTCGCCGCCCTGCCATCATAGAGCAACTCGAGATCGTCTGCCTTCTCTCAGTTGATATGATCCGCCAGATGCCGGAGGATCCCCGGGGAGTCCACGCGCAGTCGCGAAGGATGCTTGAAGATGCCCTCCCCGACTATCTCAGGAGCACAAACTTGTCCGTCGCCGTGCGACCCAGCGCCCCTATGCGCACCATGTACATGCCCGGGGCGACACGCTGTCCGCCCTCCTCCCGTCCGTCCCAGGTCAGCGGATGCGTGCCTGGCCGCGCCGGTCCGTTCCACAGCGTTGCCACACGCCGGCCCTGCACATCGAAGACGTCGGCGCGGACGGGGGCGACCCTCGCCAGCGTATAGGACATCGTCGTCCGTCCGCTGAACGGATTGGGGCTCGCGGAGCCCAGCCCCAAGTCCGGGTTTCTTCCCCCTGCTGGTCCCGCCACGCTTGAAAGCTGGTTGAAGTAGAACCGCCCCATGTCGGCTACCGTGCCGTCGGGATCCGGGGGCGAGGCGGGATCCCCTGCGTCGATGCACGGGGACTCCGCCGTCAAGTGATGGTCCCCCGCAGGCTGGTTTACATAGAGCGGATCCATGAAAATGTTGTAGTAGGCGTCGCAGGAATCACCATTTGCGTTCTCCTGGACGAGTTCTCCGAAACCGGCAGGGATGGTGCCGGTGATATCGCCGCACTCATTGTTGAAGAACGCCGAGTGGTGAAGCGTAAGGGCACCAAGTGCATTGACGCCCTGGGCTGGGTACCCATAGGAATTGGAGATGATGCAGTTCTTGACCATCACCGGGCTGCCGCCATCCGCATACAAGATTCCGCCCGGGCCACCATAGACGCCATTGTGATCCACGGTGCACCGATCGAGGGTGAACGAACTGCTCTGGGTGGCCGCGATGGCGCCCCCAGCAGCGGCCCCGATGTTCTCGAACAGGGTGCAGCGCGTCAGGATCGCGCTCGCGCCGCTATAAAGCGAGATCGCGCCACCACCCTGGAAACCGGCCGTGTAGTTGCACGTATTGCCGATCAACGTGCAGTCGGTGAAGATCGCCTGCGCGCCGTCTCGGGCATAGACCGCACCGCCCGGTCCGTCAAAGGATGTGCATTCATTGCTGCTGAACGTGCAGCCGGAGAATGTCAGGTTGGCAGGCATCCAAATGCAAACGGCGCCTCCCCCCCGACTCCCCGTGTGCGTGTTGTCGCTGAACAGACAGTCGATGAAGGTGAGGTTACAGGATGACAGCACCATGACCCCCCCTTCGCCGGGGGCCCCGCCACTGCCGCCATTCGAAGCAATGACACAGTCGGAAATGGTCCCGCTTACATAGCTATCCCACCAGATGCCGAGCGCGTTGTTGCAGATCGTGGAATGGGCGAGACGGGGATTGCCCGAATTCCTTGCGCGGATCGCCGCTCCGCTCGTGCCACCTCCGCTGATGCGACAGTGAGAGATGTCGGGGCTGGAGTTGTCGCAAGTCAATACAGAAGGCAGAAACCCGGTGACGCTGTCGGAGAACGATGTGTATACGACGTGACTCACAACGCTCGGATTCGTGAATGTGACGCCTCCCCACGAGGAACTCGCCGTGAAGCGAATGGAGTCGGCTTCCGCACCCTGAGCCTGCAGGTACCCGTTCACGGTGAGGCCGTACCAGCCCTGGAAGCTCACTTCGACACCGGGTTCGATCGTGAGCGTCGAATCGATGGGCACGGCGATGTCGCCCTGAACGAGGTAGGGCGAACCGGCCGCCGTCCAGGTGCCGGAGACGTTCCCGCCCGGAACGGTCGTCGCCGCGATGGCCGAGAGGCCGGCAAGAAGAAGGGGGAACTGAACTGCGGAGACAAGCGCTAGGCGCGTAAGTCTGCTCGTCCTTCGGATAGTCATGAGACACCTCCCCTGGGGAAGTGGTGCCGCTGCCCAGGTCTGTGTGAGGTCCGGATTTCGCCGGTCGGAGCAGCGCTTCAGCCAAGCTACCGACCGTAGAGCAGACGACCCACCTCCGCGGGTTCCACTCGTACGGGGGGACACAAAGAGCGGTCTCACGGTGCTCCGGGACGATACAACCCTAGATTATGCTAACACATCCCGGTCCTGCCTGCCAGGCCAGACCGTTGTGGCGGAGGTAGGCTCACGCATTCCTGGTACCGGCGGCTGTCGTGGAGCTGGCGGTCGAGGATCGCTGTGGTCAGCACCTCGTCTCCCGCCAGCAGCTCGGGCCTCACGGCGGTGCCGTCCGTTATGGAACAAGAGGCACTTCGCCGAGCCGCATCGCCTCCCCGAGGCGTCCTTCCTGCAGGGCCAGAGCTCCGCAGACATCGGCCGTTGATGGGCCCGGGGCGTAGACCCGCACGTAGTCGACCAGCATCGTCTGCGGGAACTGCGTGCTCGCATCGGGGTCGCCCACAAAGCTGCCGCCCACGGCGACGTTGAGGAGGATGAAGAACGGGTGATCGAACACCCAGCGCGCGCCGGACGGCAGGTCGCTGGGGCTGCGCCGCTGGTAGACCTGCCCGTCGACGTACCAGGCGATGGACTCCTCACCCCACTCGATCGCGAAGACGTGGAAGTCGGCATCGAACCCGTTGCCGGGCAGCACGAAATGGCCGGTGATGGCGCCGCCGCCCGAGTAGCCCGGTCCGTGGAGGCTGCCGTGGACCACGTTGGGTTCCTGGCCGCGGTACTCCATGATGTCGATCTCGCCGCAGGCGGGCCAGCCGACACGCTCGAAGTTATCGCCCAGCATCCAAAACGCGGGCCAGATCCCCTGCCCGACCGGCAAGCGAATGCGCGCCTCGAACCGCCCACGCGCGTGCGAGAAGCGACCCCGGGTGTGAATGCGGCCCGAGGTGTATAAGGATCCCTGGTAGTCCTCCCGCCGCGCGGTGACGGCCAGATGCCCGTCGCCGTCGAGCGAAACGTTCTCGCTGCGGGCGGTATCATACTCGAGCTGCGCGTTGCCCCAGTCGGTCCCTTCGTCGAACCGCCAGCGGGTGGGATCAGGCAGCTCACCGGCCGGACCGTCGAATTCGTCCTGCCAGATCAGGGTGATCTCCTCGGGGCCGGTGCTCGAGGAGCCGCAGCCGCCGACCAGGCAGGCCGCCGCCAGCAGGAACGCCAGCGCGGCCGCGAGCGCAACGACGCGGGGCGCCGTCATGACGAGGGCACCCGCGCCTCGGTCCCCGGTGACCTGTCCCCCGGGGCCAGCAGGCGGCCGTCGCCCAGCGCCTCCTTGAGCACCATGGTCGCCGCACCGACCGCGATGGACTGCGTTCCCAGGGAGCTTGTGACCAGTTCGGCGGCCGTCACCTGGCTGACCAGGGTTCGCCGGCGGACCGTCTCGCGAATCGGGCCCAGCAGCATCTCGCCCAGACCGGCCAGGTCGCCACCCAAAATCACCATCGCGGGATTGATCAAGTTGAGCAGACCGGCCACGGCGATGCCCAGATACTCGGCGGCCTCGGTGACCACCTGACGCGCCAGCGGGTCGCCGTCGAGCGCGGCCTTCTCGATGTCGCCGATGGTCAGCACGCGCCCCGCGAGAATGCTGTCGGCATTGGCCACCAGAAGCTCAGCGGTGCGCTCGACCAGCGCGCGGCTGCTGGCAACGGTTGCCAGGCAACCCCGCAGCCCGCAGATGCACTGCTTGCCTTGCGGGGCGATGGCCAGGTGGCCGATTTCGCCGGCCACACCGGTCGAGCCGCGGTAGATATCGCCGCCGATCACGAAGCCGCAGCCGATCCCGGTGGCCACCTTGATGTAGGCGAGGTGGTCGACCCCCCGGCCGGCCCCCCACCAGTGCTCGGCGAGAGCGCCGAGGTTGGCGTCATTGTCGACCATCAGGGGCGCGCCGAGCCGGCGGCTGAGATCATCCAGGCCGAGCTGGCCCCCCCACGCGGGGAGGACCACTTCGGACAGCCCACCGTCCGGCCGGGTGGGATTCACCGGGGAGGGCACCGCGATGCCGATCCCGACGAGGGGCCGGCCCGCGGAGGCTTCCGCGAGGCAGATATCACAGAGCTCGCCGACCAGACCGCGCGTACCCAGAGGATCGGTCCGCACCGGGTGCAGGCGCGTATGCCAGGCCAGGACCCGGCCGCGGAGATCGGTCAGCGCGACCCCCACATGGGCGGCGCCCATCTCGACCCCGAGAATCAAGGCCGCGTCGTCCTGGAATTCCATGATGATCGGCCGGCGTCCCCCACTCGATTCGCCGATCCCCACTTCCGCGATGAGGCCCGTGGGCAACAGCTCCGCCACGACCTCGGACACGGTCGAGCGTGAAAGGTTCTCTTCCCGAACGATTTCGGCTCGCGACATGCGCCGGCGTTCCCAAATCAGCCGCAGGATGGCGTCGGCGAGGGGGCGGGGACGGTCGGGATCCTCGCGGCGAAGTCCCTTCCACTGCACATGGTTGTTCTTCAAGTTGCCTCTCCCGGATCTCAGCATCTCAGACATGGCGGCATTCTAGCGATGGAAGAGGACGTTGTCCAAGAACACGATCCTGGCATCGCTCGAGGATATGATGAGCTGCGCCAGGTGCGAACGGTTGTCGAGCGTGAAATCGTCCAGTGGAATATCCAATACACACCACTGGCCGGCGGTGAAGGGCGGCGTGGACGTCGCGCGGAAGGTGAGCTCCGATTCGTCGATCGGCAGGTTGTAGATGCCGTCCTCGCCGAAGTCGACCAGCTTGACCCTGAAGATCGTCCCGGCCGGGGCCCACACGTCCAAGCGCAGGTGCGTCATCGTGGTGGCATCGATGAGCGCGGTGGTGAACTCGATGCCGGCATACACGAGGCCGGTGTAGAGCTTGGTGCCGTTGCCGCCGATCGCATAGTCCTCGACGGGTCCGCTCTGACTCCAGGTGGCGCGCCAAGTGTCGACCGGCACGGTGTCGTGGACGTCGCTGAAGAGGGCAATGACGTCGCCGGCCGGATATGTCGGGATCGGCGCGGCCCCAGCGGGCGGCGTCAGGACGTTGAGCGTGATCGTGCCCGACACATCCACGCTGTCGAGCTTGGCCGTCACGGTGGCCACGCCCCCACCCACGGCCGTGATCACGCCGCCCTGCGTCGTGGCGACCGAGTCGTTGGAGCTGAAGTAGTCGAAGTAGTGCGGCGAGTGGTCGACCCGGACGTCCACGCCATTGACGGCGAAGGTCACGCGCGTGTCGGTGGGCGTTACAGTGGCTCCCGGGAAGGATTCGATGCTCTGGGAGCGCATCGTGGGTCGGGGACTGGTGATCGTGCCGACCTGGGTAAAGCGCACCTCGTCGAACCAGAGCGTGAATCCCTGGTTGTTCTCGTGGCCTTCCGCGAAGAAGAACAGACCGCGCTCCAGGACGAGTCGCGCTGGATCTGGAATGGGGATCACGACCAGCGACCAATCAGTGGTGAGGCCGATGGCCGTGCGCTGGGCGTCGTAGCGCGAGGTGCCGGTGTTGTCGTTGCCCAGACCGGCGACGTCGAGGGTGGAGGCCACGCTCGATTTGGCGTAGAAGACGAGCGCGTCATACTGTGAAAGGTCGCGGTAATCGGTGCAGGTGAAGGCGCCCCCCGCGTAGGTTCCCTCGGTGGCGCCAGGCCCCGGCACGGTGACCCTGAGCGATGCGGAACCCACCTTGGCCTCGTTGGGGTCGATGGCGACGGCATCGGTCTGCGAGCCGGCGAAGGCTTGATAGTCGACGCCGTCACCGAATGTGTCGTCGAAGACCAGGGGATCATTGCTGGCAGGGGCTGGAGACAGCTCCGAGAAGTCCCGTTCGCTGCAGCCGCCCAGGCTGAGGAGGGCTGCCAAGGCCACCATGGGGACGATCGCGGCGAACATCCGCGGAGACAACCTGCGCGCGCGCATGGCTTAACCTCCTCTTCACTTTGTACGGGGTCCGATCAAAGTATCGATGGTCTCGTTCGATGTGTCAAGCGCTTCGGCGGCGTCAGCGCGCGTTTCCACGACCGGTGTTGCGGCTAAGGTCCTGCCGCGGCGCTGTTTCCTGTTGACGTTGAACCCGGCAAGGGCTACTTTGTTCGGACAGCGCACAAAGCGAGGTGGCCACAGGCGACAAAAACGTCCGTGGCTGCGATCCCTGCGCCTGCCCGTCATGGGTGCCGGCGGGGATCGCGAGCCCCAGCGATGAACCAAGAGGACCCCATGAACGCCCCCGCCCTACCCCACAAGACCGCCGCAGAAGACCGGGTCAGGCTGACTCATCGGGTCGTCTACGGTGCCGGTGCCTTCGTCAACAACATCCTCGCGGCGGCCAGCGGCGGCATGATGATCGTCCTGAATCTCGGGCTGGGCATGAACCCCGCGCTCGTGGGGCTCCTGGGGGCCCTCCCCCGACTCACCGATGCGTTGACTGACCCGTTGATGGGGTTCATCTCCGACAACACCCGCTCCCGCTGGGGACGAAGGCGGCCCTACATCTTCGCCGGCGCGATCGCGGCCGGCCTCATCTTCGCGCTGCTCTGGCAACTGCCCCGCGGCCAGAGCGAGACCTTCTATTTCGTCTACTTCCTGGTGGGCTCGATCCTCTTCTACATGGGGTACACGGTGTTCGCCACACCCTGGGTGGCGCTGGGCTACGAGTTGACGCCCGACTACAATGAGCGGACCCGCCTCATGGGCACGCAGAACTTCCTCGGCCAGTTGGCCTACGTCATCTCGCCCTGGTTCCTGTGGTTCATGACCAACAAGTCGCTGTTCCCGGACCAGGTGAAGGGCGCGGCGTATCTGGCCATCCTCGTCGCGGTGGTGGCGATCGGCCTGGGCATCCTACCCGCGATTGTGCTGCGCGAGCGGATGCAGGGCATTGCCACGTCCGAGGCGCAGTCGCGCCCCACCCAGGGCGCCGGAACCGAGGGCACCGGAACCGAGGGCACCGGAACCGAGGGTGAAAGTCTGCGGGGCGTCGGCGGATTCTTCCGCGGCTTCGGCATCACGCTCTCCTCCAAGCCGTTCCTCATGCTGTGTGTCGCCACGTTCTTAGTGTTCAACGGCTTCATGCTGATCTCGTCGTTCCAGTACTACGTGATCATCTATTACGTCTGCGGCGGCGACCAGGCCCTCGGCGCCAAGTACGCCGGGTATGCCGGCACGGTGGGCGCGGTCTGCACCTTCGCCGTGGTCGTCCTGGCGACCTGGCTCGGCACTCGCCTTGGAAAGCGGCACGCCTTCTTCATCTCCACCGGTCTCTCGATGGTCGGTTACGCGCTCAAGTGGGTGTGCTACAACCCGGTTCACCCGATGCTCGTGGTCCTGCCCGCACCGCTGCTGGCCTTCGGACTCGGGGGCTTGTTCACCCTGATGCCCTCGATGGTGGCCGATGTGGTCGACACCGATGAACTGAAGACGCACCAGCGACGCGAGGGGATGTTCGGGTCCGTCTTCTGGTGGACAGTGAAGCTCGGCATGGCCGCCGCCTTGGCGGGTGGAGGCTATCTGCTCAACGCGACGGGATTCGATGTCGCGTTGGGCGGCGGGCAGACCGGCCGGACCATCGTGCTCATGCGGCTCTGCGACGCCTTCATTCCCATTCTGACATCGGCCATCGCTATCTGGGCGGTCGCGACCTACCCCATCACCGAGGCCAAGGCCAACGAGGTGCGGGCGCAGCTGGAGCGCCGGCGCGGCAAGGCTGCCCTGCCGGACGCGGTTCCGCCGCCGATCGCATGACGTGCAACCGCCGGCGATAGCAGGGCGGCGACGCGCCCCCTCCCCCCGGCGCCCGCCCGGTCCTCTGGGTCATGCTTTCGCGCTGCTGAATGGCACGCCGCATGGTAGAATCCGCCTTGGGCCCGGTGATCGGATGCTGCGGAGCGGACAACCCAACGGCATGCAGCAGCCGGCTTCGCAGCGAGGCTTCATTGGCCTCTCATGAGGCCGGGAGGGATTCGCATTGAAGCTGTCGCTGTGCATCTTCGTCACGATCCTGGCGCTCCTCGGGGCAGCCTTCGGCGCGGACAGGATCGTCCACTACGAACACTTCACGTCTGCCTATTGAGGCTTTTGCCCTGCCGCCGCAGTTGCGGTCGAAGAGTTCATGAATGCCCACGGTGAGGATGAGATTTGCCTCGTCCAGAATGACTATGATGACACCTTCAATGCGGATAGGGTCGCATTCTATGGTGTCGGCGCCTGGCCGACCGTCGTCTCGAACGGCGTCACGGATGCGTGGCCGTTGGAGTGCCTTGAAGGCGACTACCTGGCGAACGCGGCCATCCCGTCACCCTTGACCATCTCCATCATGGAGAATGGTGTGGGTGATTTCACGGCCCACATCACCGCCGAGGAGGATGTGATCAACGCGGCCTTCTTCATGGTGGCGACGCTCGACGAGGACGTGCCTTCGTCTTCAGGCACCTCGCATCTTCCACACCACGTCAAGGTTTACATGACGCCGCCATCGACCGGCAGCGCCTTCACCCTCCTGGCAGGCCAGAGCGTCGACATCAATCACACCTTCGCCGTTCAACCCGGTTGGGACTACAACCTGATGGGCGTTGCGGCGTGGATTAGCCGGCCCGGCGGCACCAGCGTGAGCCCGTGCACCGGTGGCCTCCCCCTCATCAAGAACGAGGTGCTTCAATCCCGGTGGGTGCCGACGACTTCCGGCACGTCGGCAGTAGAAGACTTGACCGCGAATCTCAGCGGGGTGCTCAAGTTGCATGCCTTCCCCAATCCAGGGATCGGCCAACAGACTATCACGTACACCCTGCCGCACGCGGGACGCGCACGCCTTGGTATCTATGACGCTCAGGGTCGACTCATTGAAGAGCTTGCCGTGCGGGAAGACGCTGGAAGTCATACCATCACTTGGTCTCCATCGCCGGCCCGCGTGGGCCAGTTGGCTTCGCACGGGGGTGTCCGCTTCGTTCGGCTTGAGTTCGGCGGGCAGATTCTGACCAAGGAACTGCTGCTGATCCGATAGACCTGTCGACCGGCCACTGTGTCGACGTCTGTGACCGCGCTCGTAGGCGGGCGGCCCGAGCGTCCGTCGCTGCATGCCTCTGTGCCACGCGCGTGCGATTGTGCCCTACGGCTTTCTCCACACGGGAGGTGCGTCATGAGGCCCTTAGCTGCATTTCTGTCTGGCGTCTTCTGCTTCCTATGCACAGCCTGCCCAGCTCCAGCCGACTACTCGATCCAGCATTACGCCCCTGGAAGCCTGTACAAGGCATTCTGCCTGGTCGACATGACCGGTGACGGCATGCTCGATGTCGTCGCCGGGAACTCCACCGCACGAACGGTTGAAATCTGGAGCTACGATGAGCGGCTCGACTCGTTGGTCCTCTGCGAGTCCATCCCTGGCATCGCCTTCGACATCAACTCCATTGCCGCTGCCGATCTGGACCACGACGGCGACCAGGATGTTGTCGTCGGCCTGCGCTTCTACGGGCTCTACATCTGCTTCAACGATATAGCGGGGTGGAGGATCGTCGAGGTCGACCCAACCTACTCGTGGCAGGTGTTCGCGGCGGATTTTGATCGCGACGGCAACCTCGATATCTTCGACAGCACGGACTGGGGATACCTCCAGATCTTCTACGGGGACGGGGCGGGCGGATTCATCCAGGGTCCGGCCCCGCCGAGCGTCCACGACTACGGGGCCGCGCACGGGTTCAACGCGGTCGACCTGAACGACGACCTGCGACTGGACCTGTTGGGCGCCAGTTACGAGTACTACCCTGACGAGCACTTTCTGCGGGCGTACCTGAACCAGGGCGAGCCGGGATCCATGGCTTGGTCGGCGTCGGTGGGGCCGCCGAAGCCAATCCCCGGACTGGCGAGCTGCGCGCACTCCAGCGGCGATCTCGACGGCAACGGGCATGCAGATCTCGTCTGCATGCACACAGAAGGGGTGGACGTCTACCGGGGCCGGGAGGAGGGCGGCAGCCTCTACTGGGAATGCCAGGTCGTTGGGGCCTATCCCTCCGGAGTGCGCATTGCTGCGGCCTACGATGCCAACTCCGACGGTGACTTGGACATCCTGGTGGCAGGCGGGGAAGTCTTCACGGGCCTGGACATCTATTACGGAAACGGCGCCGGCGGCTTCACGCGGGTGGCGTACCCCTTGGACCACGGCACCGGTTACGCGTTGGGATTTTGCGCCGGCGACGTCCGCGGGAAGGGCTGGTGCGATCTCGTCAGCAGCCGCTACACCGATTCGGCCGATGGCTTCGAGCTGTTCTGCTGGATACCCGAGTCCGGTCCGACTGCCGAGCCGCAGATCCTCAGCATCCTGGACGTGGGCAACGACCAGGGCCGGCAGGTGAGGCTTCGGTGGCTGCGCTCGCGTCATGATGCCCCCGGCGACCCGATCATCACCGGGTACGGGATCTACCGCGGACAAGATCCGCTCCGCGCAGGGAACATGACGGGTGGGGGACCGGAGCCCGCACCCTCACCGCTGGGGCTGTGCCTGGACGGCTGGGACTTCCTGTTGACCGTCCCCGCGCGGGGAGACTCGATCTACCAGGTGCTCGCACCCACGCTGTGCGATTCCACCGCGGCGGGCGGGATCTGTTGGTCAGCCTTCTTCGTCTCCGCCATGACGATCGATCCCCTGGTCTACTTCGATTCGGCGCCCGACAGCGGCTACTCGGTGGACAACCTGGCGCCGGCCGCCCCCGGCAACCTGCGCTTCGCGTCACCCACGCTCCTGGTTTGGGAAGAGGCCGGTGAGCAGGATCTCGACTACTTCACCGTGTACGGATTGGACGCCGACCAGCAGGGAGAAGCGGGCGTCGTGCTGGGCCACACCACAGAAACGCGGATGGAGATCTCGGGCAGGACGTACCCCTGCTACCGTGTTACCGCGACCGACGTGGCGGGCAATGAGGGCGAGGCCGCCACGCTCGGCGACTGCGTCGACGGGCCGAACGGGAATCTCGCGGGGGACGGGCGCAACCTCCTGGTTGTACAGCCGGCGAGGCCGAGTCCCTCCGCCGGCGAGACCACGATCTGGCTCGACGTGCCCGCGCGCTCCGCTGTAACGCTCGAGGTGCGCGATCTCGAGGGTCGCAGCGTGATCACGCTGGTGAGCGGCACCCTCGGGCCAGGTCGCCACGCCATTCCCTGGAGCGGGATGGATCGCTTCGGTCGCAGCGTTCCGGCGGGGATCTATCTCTACGAGGTGCGGGCGGGCGCGCTGCTGACGGCCGGCCGGATCGTCCGGCTGAAGTAAGGGCGGCAGTCCCGCACCCGGTGCCCCGGTGACCGCCTAGCAGATCCGCGGCAGCCCCGCGCCCGACAGCAGGTCCAGCGGCCGCTCCACCCCCAGCGCGTTGACAATCGCCACGGGCGCGCGGTCGGTGCTCGCTGCCGTCAGGCGCCCGATGCGGGCCGCGTCGCGACCATCGCCTCGCGCGTGCAGGACCGCGAGCGCGCGCTCGGCCTCCCCCTCGGGCACCCAGATGAGCGCCCGCCCCTCGCAGGGCACCGCCAGCGGATCGAGCCCGAGCACCTCGCACAGCGCCAACACCGCGGGACGCACCGGCAGCGCCGACTCGCGCAGCACGATGCGCAGGCCCGTGCGCTGCGCGACCTCGTGGCAGGTCGTCACGACACCGCCGCGCGTGGGATCATGCATCGCATGGACGTCGATGCCCGCGCTGAAAAGCGCCTCGGTGAGACCGTTCAGCGGCGCGCAGTCGGAGCGCAACGCTTCGCCGCTCAGCTCGTGGCGGCAGGCCATGATCGTCGCCCCGTGGTCCCCCACCGGGCCCGAGACGAGCAGCACATCGCCCGGTGCGATGCGCGCATCGCCCACCGCGCGATTCGGGGGCATGATGCCCAGGCCCGCGGTCGTGATGTAGATCCGGTCACCCTTGCCGCGCGGGACGACCTTGGTGTCGCCCGCGACGATCGCGATGCCCGCCTCAGCGGCGGCGCGTTGGGCGCCCTCCACGCAGCAGCGAACCAGTTCGCCCTCGGTGCCCTCCTCCAGCACAAGCGCCCATGTGAGATACAGCGGGCGCGCGCCGGCGACGGAGAGATCGTTCACCGTCCCGCATACCGAGAGATAACCCACATCGCCGCCGGGGAAGATGGGCGGATCGACGACAAACGCGTCGGTCGTCAGGACCGGGCGCGACCCAACCGGCAGCTCGGGCAGCACCGCGGCGTCCGAGAGCGCCGCGAGCTGCGGATTCTCGAAAGCCGGCAGGAACAGGTTGCGCACCAGCTCCTGCGTCAAGCGCCCGCCCGACCCGTGGGCCAGGAGGATGCGCTCCGGGGCCTGGGCCGGTGCCTCCTTCAGCTGGTCACGCTCGTTGCCCAACGCCCCGCCCCTCGCCATCGCCCTGCTGAACGTCGTGCTGTTCACCGCTGTGCTCCTACGCTGTGCGTGTCTGCTCCGGTACCCAGCCGCTCGTGCCGATACCAGGCCGCGCACGATCCCTCGCTCGATACCATGCAGGCCCCCACCGGCTCATCCGGTGTACAAGTCCTGCCGAAGAGCGGGCAGGCGGGTGGATCGATTCGCCCGCGCAACACTTCGCCGCACCTGCAGCCCGCCGGCTCGCGGGGCGCGGCGAGTGTGACCGGGATGCGCGCGGCGTCGCGATGCGCCCATTGCGCCCGCAGGGTCAGGCCCGATCCCGGGATTGTTCCCAACCCACGCCAGACCGCATCGCCTGACTCGAAGAACCGGCCAATGAGCTCCTGCGCGACTCGGTTGCCTTCTGCGCTTACGACGCGGCTGTAGTGGTTGACCACCTCGGCGCGGCCGGCCGCGCGTTGCCGGACGAGCTCGAGGATGGCCCGCGCGATGTCGGCCGGCGAGAATCCCGTGACGACCGCGGGCAATCGGTGCTGGCGCGCGACAAAGGCGAACGCATCGGCGCCGGTGATGACCGACACGTGTCCGGGCAGGATCAGCCCGTCCAGGCGCACATCGGGATCGTTCGCCAGTGCCCGCAGAGCCGGCGGGATCGTCTTGTTGCCGGGGAGGATATGGAAGTTCGCAATCCACGATCGCTCCGCCTCGGCCAGCACAGCCGCGATCGTCGGGGCGGTCGTCTCGAAGCCGATCGCCAGAAAGATCACGCGCTGCGAGGGATTCGCGCGCGCGATCGCGAGCGCATCGTGGGCTGAGTAGACCACGCGCACCCGGCCACCCGACGCGGCGAGCTTCTCCAGGCTCCCGCGGCTCGAAGGCACGCGAAAGAGGTCACCGAAGGTGCACAGGAGCGTATCGGGCAGGGCCGCCAGCGCCTCAGCGTGATCGAGGTACCCAACGGGCGTGACGCACACAGGGCAGCCGGGCCCCGAGACAAGCCGCACGTTCGCGGGCAGCATGCGCCGCAAGCCCGCAGCGCCGATCGCGTGCGTGTGCGTGCCGCACACCTCCATGAAGGTGACCTGCCGATCGAGCCGGGCCGCCGCGACGTGCAGTTGGTCGAGCACCGCGCGGACCGCCCGCGCGTCGGTGTAGACCGCCTCATCTTTCACGGTTGACATCTCCTCGCCGCGCGCCCTCGTCGAACTCCGGATGAGCGTCCTCCGACGACCCCTCGGCTGCGATGATCTCCTCGAACAAGCGCACCGTCTCGGCTGCCTCCTCGGCATCGACGGCGCCGATCGCGTAGCCGGCGTGGACCAGGAGGTGATCCCCGACCCGCGCCTCGGGCGTCAGCATGAGCGACACGTGCCGCCGGACGCCCTTGAGCTCCACGACACCCTCGTGTTCGTTGCGATCGACCAGCTGCATCGGAATGGCGAGGCACATGATGATCTACTCCATCCTGGGTTCGGCGCCACGGGCCAGGGCCACCGCCGCCAGCACCGCCTGGCCGTAGGCGAGCCCGCCGTCGCCCGGCGGGACCTCGACAGGCAGCCAGACCTTGTATCCGGCCTCCTCGAGACCGCGCGCGATCCCCACCCGCAGGAGCCGGTTGACGAAGCAGCCCCCACCCAGCGCCACGCCTGTGACGTTGCTGGGAATCACCCTCACTGCCATAGCGACAATGAGTCGGCAGAAGGTCGTGTGGAATGTTGCGGCGCATGGGGCCCGCGAGTGCGTCGCGCGCCAGTGCGCGGCCATGGCAGCCAGCAGGCGTCCGGCCGGCACGCTCCCATCCGGTTTGACACCGCACGCGTCCCACGCGCCGAGCCAAGGGCCACCCGCTGCCCACTCGCCCGCTGCTACCGCGCCTGCTTGCGCCGCGCCCATTGCCGCTTCACGTCCCGCCTCCGCCTCGCACAGCGCGGCCGCTTCGCCTTCGTAGTGGTTGACCGCGGTCAGCCCGAGCAGCGCGCCGGCCGCCTCGCACACGCGTCCGGCACCCGTCGCCTGCGGCCAGTGCTCGTCGAGACTGAGCCGCGCCACGGCTCGTACCTGTTCGGCCGAGACGATCGCCGCCAGGGGCGTGTCCGCGACGATCCGTGCCACAGCGTCCACGTCGCCCGGCGCGGCCTGCGCCAGCAGCGCCACCGCCACCCGCCAGGGCTCGCGCACGGCGCGTTCGCCGCCCACCAGCGGGAAGGGCGCCAGATGCCCGGTGCGCCGCCATCGCAGGTCTCCATCCACAAGAAGACATTCACCACCCCAGGCCGTGCCGTCGGGTCCCCAGCCCGTGCCGTCGAGGACGATCGCGGCCGCTTGCTCGCCGGAGCGCGGAAACGCCCGGTGCTCCGCCAGCACCGCCGCGGCGTGAGCAAGGTGATGCTGCACGCGCACGAGCGGCACCTGGGCTTCGCGAGCCCAGGCCTCGCCGAGCCAGGTGCTGGGATAGTCGGGATGCTGATCCACGACCAGGGTTTCGGGTCGCGCCTGAAGCAGGTCGCACACCCCTTGGGCCGCCTCCCGCAGGAAGCCGCGGGCCGCATCGTTGTCGAGATCTCCGACGTGCTGCGACAGCACCGCCTCATCACCCAGCGCCAGGCACGCCGTCGTCTGCAGGTGGCCGCCCAACGCCAGCACCGCGCGCGGCGCGGGTTCCGGCAGCGGCAGCGGCCGCGGGACGTAGCCGCGCGAGCGGCGCACGAGGAAGGGACCGCTGCTGCCCGTGCGCGCCACCGAGTCGTCGAGCCGGCGGACGACATCGCGGTCGTGCAGCAGGAAGAGGTCGGCGATGTCGCCCAAGCGCGCGAGCGCCTCGCGATTGCCGCAGGCGATCGGCTCGTCCGAGGTATTGCCCGAGGTCATGACGAGGATGTCGTAAGCAGCATCACGGAAGAGCTCGATGTGCAAGGCTGTCGTGGGCAGCATCACGCCGAGGTCGGCCAAGCCCGGAGCGACACCCGCGGACACCAAGCCCGACTGGCCACTCGGCGCGACGCCCGCCTCGACCAAGCCCGACCGGCCACTCGGCGCGACGCCCGCGACGACAGGTGCCCGATCGCGAATCGGAGCGAGCAGGATCGGCGCAGGCGCTGATCCGAGCAGCGCCTCATCCTCCGCCGTCAGTGCCACCACGCGTCGCGCGACGGCCAGGTTGCACACCATCACGGCGAGCGGTTTGCTCGGCCTGCGCTTGCGTTCGCGCAGCCGCGCAACGGGCGCCGCGTGATCCGCCCGGCAGGCGAGCTGGAAACCACCCAGCCCCTTCAGCGCGACGATCCGACCCTCCGCCAACGCCGCCCGCGCCCTCTGTAGCGCTTCGCCGCCCTCGGCTAGCTCGTGGCCGGTGGCCTCCGCCAGCCACAGGCGCGGGCCGCAGGCCGGGCAGCAGAGCGGCTCGGCGTGAAAGCGCCGGTCGCCAGGGTCCGTGTATTCACGCGTGCACTCGGGACAGAGCGGGAAGCAGGCCATCGAGGTCCGGGCGCGGTCGTACGGGAGCCGATGTACGATGGAGAAGCGAGGACCGCAGTTCGAGCACGTTGTGAAGGGAAAGTGAAAGCGGCGATCCCCGGGGCGCTCCAGGTCTGCCCGGCACGCTTCACAGGGCGCGGTGTCCGCCGGGAGGGAACCGCGGGCCTGGTCCCCGGGGCGTGACGCGCGCACCGCGAAGGACGTCTCCCCACGCACCTCCACCTCGCTGACCGCGCATCCCTCCAGTCGTGCCAGGCTGGGCAGCTCGCGGGGCAAGCGCTCCGCGAACTCGGCCACCGCGGCCGGCGGCCCCTCGATCTCGATCGTCACGCCCGCGGGATCGTTGCGCACCCAGCCGCCGAGATCGAGTGACGTTGCCAGCCGGTAGACGGCCGGGCGAAAGCCCACGCCTTGCACCGTGCCGCGGCAAAGCAGCCGCTGGCGAACGGCGCCGGTCGCGGCGCCGGCCGCGGGCGCCCCAGCCGCGGCCGCGAGCTTCACCGCCAGGGCCGGCGCGGCGCGCGGCGTGATCGCTGCCCGGGTCATCGCTGTCCGGCGCGGCGCTTCTGGATGAGCGCGTCCTCGACCAGCGCGAGCCACTCCCCGATTCCAGGCTGACCGCGCACGGAGGTGACCACGATCCGCCCCTCGGGTCTGAGCGTCTTCACTTGTTCGTGCACCTCGTCCATGCGGAAGTCGGTGTGCGGCAGCAGGTCCGCCTTGGTGATCGCCGTGACCTGAGCGCGCGCGAAAATGCCGGGGTACTTGAACGGCTTGTCATGGCCCTCGACCACCGACAAGAGCGCCACCTTGAAGTCTTCGCCCAGGTCGTAGGAGGTTGGGCAGATCAGGTTGCCGACGTTCTCGATGAAGAGCAGGTCCACCGGAGCCAGCTCCATTCGCTCGAGCGCATCGTGCACCTGCCGGGCGTCAAGGTGACAGGCGCCGCCGGTCAGGATTTGGTGCGCGGGGATGCGCATCGCGCGCAGGCGCTCGGCATCGCGCTCGGTTGCGATGTCGCCCTCGATCGCCGCGATGCGGTAGCGCTCGCGGAGTGCTGCCACCGTGGCCTCGAGCAGCGTAGTCTTGCCCGATCCCGGCGAGGAGATCAGGTTGAGCACCAGCGTGCCCTGTCGCGCGAAGCGCGCGCGGATCTCCTCCGCCCGCCGGCTGTTCTCCTCCAGTACCTGTTTGCGGACATCAACCGTCTTCTGCGTTCCTTGCATGATCCTCTCCTGTGTCGGCCGAATCCACGTTGCACGGGACGGCGCCCACAACCGCGTCCACGGACGCGTCCACGGCCGCGCCCGCAGGGGCGCCCACGGACGCCCCATCCGGCTCTTCCAATGCCACGCGGATGTCGATCACCTCCAGTTCATCGCCGCCCTCAATGGCCAGCACGGCGCCGCAATCGGGGCAGAGCGGCCACCAGGCGCCCTGGGCGCGCGGCTTCTCCGCCGCGCAGACCGGGCACACTTGGCGCGCCGGTCGCCACTCGATCTCGAGCCGCGATCCCGCGTGCGGGCCGCCGGCGGTGAGCGCCTCCCAGGCGTACCGCAAGAGGTCGGGCTCCACCGCGGCGAGATCGCCCACCCGCAGGCGCACAACCTCGATGCGGCCGCGCCCGTGCGACGCCAGCGAAGCCTCGCACACCGCCAGGATGTCGCTCGTCAGTCCCAGTTCATGCACGCCGGATGGCACCTCACCCCAAGCGCCGGTGCCCGCCGGTCTCATGGACGGGCGGGCACGCGCAGGGCGACCGGAGATAAGTCCGGTCTAGAGTTGAATGGTCGCCGTCTTGTAGCCGCCCTGATCGACGATGCTCACCAACACCTTGCCCGTGTCCGCGCACCACTTCTGGACATCACTCGGGAAACTCGGGCAGTCGGCGCGCACTTCCAGCACACTGCCCGCCGCCATCGAGTTGGCCTTGATCGCGGCCTTCAGAACCGGCTGCGGGCACTTCATCCCACGGCAATCCAACACTTCCGCCATCTTTCACCTCCGTACCAGGTCCACGTTGCTTCCAGTGGCCGCGCTGCCCTCGTCATTCCCGGGCCTGTGGGCTCGCCCCCGTCGGCCCGGCGCCGGTTCAGCACCTTCGCTGCGTGCCATCACTCTCGCGAGTGATGATCGCCAGCGACTCGCCATTGGATCTCCTCAGATTGACGCGCAAGGGCATCTTCCCCGGCAGGCAGTGCGTGGCACAGCCCAGGCAGGGGTCGTAGGCCCGAAACGCCATTTCCACCATGTTCAGCAGTCCGTCGTCAGCCCGCCCGTCACGCACCAGCCCGCGGGCCGCCTTCTCGACCGACATGTTCATCGCCGCCGCGTTGTTCAAGGTCGCCACGATGAGATTCGCGGTCTTCATGATGCCACGCTCATCGGTGGTGTAGTGATGGATCAGCGTCCCGCGCGGGGCCTCGACGATGCCCACCCCCTCGCGCGGGGTCTTCAAGTTGGTGTTGCGGATCTCGGGCGACGTGAGTTCCTGGCGATTCGCGAGCGCGACCAGCTCCTCGGCTGCGAAGAGCGCCTCAATCAGGCGCGCCCAATGATTAGCCAGGGTGCTGTGGGCCGGCTTGCCCCCCAGGGTCTTGTACATGCGCTCGTAGGTCTGCTGCGCCAGCGGCGTCGACATGCCATCGGCCGCGTTGAGCCGCGCCAGGGGCGCCACGCGGTAGACCCCGCTCTCCTTGCCATCCACGAAGCCCTTCCAGCCGATCTTGCGCAGGTAGGGAAACTTCATGTACGACCAGGGCTCGACGTGCTCGGCGATCACCCGCGCGTACTCTGGCTCCCTGAACCGCTCGATTTCAACGCCGTACGGGTCGACAACCCGCATCTCGCCGCCGTAGAAGTCGACGCAGTTGTTCTTATCTACCATACCCATGTAGTGCGTCGCATGGCTGTAGGTGTCCGAGGTGATGAGATCGACGTACTGCTTGTTGCCGAGCACGATGTCGTCGAACGCCTTCAGCGAAAACTGCGTGAACTGGACCGCATCGGCCGCGACAGTCTTCAGTTCCGCGCGGATCTCCTCGGTCAACTGCTTCGCAACGCCACCGGGTAGACCGAGCACGGGGTGGATGGGCTTGCCGCCGATGGTCGCCATCAACGAACGGATCCTCCCACGCATGTCGATGAGCTGGCGGCTGACGTCCAGGCCGACCTTCTCGACCACGCCCAGGATGTTGCGCGCGGCCTTGGGGGCGGTCGGGCCCACGATGAAGTCCGGCCCGCCCAGGAAGAAGAAGTGCAGCAGGTGATCTTCGATCATGAAGAGGTTGTAGAAGACGCGACGAATGGTCTCGGCGGCCGGCGGCGGCTCGACACCGTACAGGGCGTCGAGGGTCTTCGTCGCGGCCATGTGGTGCGCGCTCGGGCAGACCCCGCAGATGCGCGAGGTGATCTGCGGCATGTCCTCGCTCCGGCGTCCCTCGACAAAGCTCTCGAAGCCCCGCAGCTCGGGGACCTGGAAGAAGGCCCGCTCGACGTTGCCGGCGTCATCCAGGAAGAGGTCGATCTTGCCGTGGCCTTCCAGCCGGGTGATCGGATCGATGGTGATGGTCTTGCTCATCGTCGACTTCATCGTCGACTTCATCGACGGGTTCGTCGTCGGGTTCATCGTCAGGCGACCTCCTTGGAGTCCCGTTGCCGCCCCAGCAGCGACGCGGACATGCTGTAGCGATAGAAGGTCCCGGCCGGGTCGGCCAGCGAACCCGCCATGCGCCGGACATCGTCCTCTTGCTCGGCCTCCAGGACCCCGCCCAGCGCGGCGATCATCCGGGCGGCCGGATCGCCGTCACCGACCGACCCGAAGCAGCCCGTGCAGGGCATGTTGCCGTTGATGCACTGGTGCCCGCACCCGGTGCGGGTGGCCGGGCCCATGCACAGGATGCCCTGCGTCAGGAAGCACTCGTCCGGATTGGCCTGGACCTCGTGGATCCGCTTGAGGTCCTTGATCGTGAAGACATCGGGCTTCGTCTCGTTGCGCGGACAATCCGTACAGAGGGCCTTGTCCGGCCCGAGGACGCTCCCGCGCGGGGGCAGCTGGCCCGACACGATCGCGCCCAGCGCGGTGGCGATCAGCTCGGGGGTCGGAGGACAACCCGGCAGGTAGTAGTCGACCGGGATGACGTCGTCGAGCTTGTACACCGTCTCATAAAGCTGTGGCAGCTCCAGCCGATGGCCGTCCTCCACATGCTCCTCCCGGGGCACGACACCCTGGGGATTCACGACCGTGGGCGACTCGAGATACGAGCGTTTGAAGATCGCCGTCTTGCTCGTGAGGTTGGCCAGCGCCGGAATGCCACCCGTCCAGGCGCAAGCGCCGAAGGCGACGACGAGCTGCGCCTTCTGGCGCAGCAAGCGGACCATGTGCTCCTGCTCCGATGAGCGGATTGCACCATTGATGAGGGCAACCGCCAGCGAGCCGTCGGGCATGGCCTCGACGTCCGCGCGCTTCGGATCGAGCGCGCACGGCCAGAAGACGATGTCGACCTGGTTGACCACGTCCAGGATCTTCTCGCGCAGATCCACGACAGCTTCCTCGCAACCACCGCAGGACGCGCACCAGTAGAGCGCGATCTTGGGCTTCACTGGCGTCCGCTGGGGTGCCTTGGCGACCTGGCGGGGCTCATGGGAGGCCCCTGGGGCCTGGGAGGACTTCTTGGCTGGCATTATGCAACCTCGCGATCGACGGAACCTGTCAGGGTGAGCGGGCCCATGGCACGGACCGACTCGGTGAAGGAGGTCGTCACGGCCTGCAGCCGTTCGGCCTCACCGGCGCCGACCCAGTCGAGGCGGAACCGCTCGGGCTCGATGCCGAGCTGAGCGAGAAGCGTCTCGAAGATCCGGAAGCGGCGCAGTGCCTTCATGTTACCGTTGCGATAGTGGCAGTCGCCGGGATGGCACCCCAGCACCATGACGCCGTCCGCGCCCTCGCGGAAGGCGTCCATCACGAACTGCGGATCGACCCGGCCGCTGCACATCACGCGCACCAGGCGCACGTTGGACGGATAGGGGAGCCTCTGTCCGCCCGCCTTGTCGGCGGCGGCGTATGAGCACCAGTTGCAGACAAAGGCCACGACAGTCGGCTCGAACTCAGCCATGGACCACGCCTCCAATCTCTGCGTAGATCTGGGTGTCGGTGAAGTGCTTCGCTGTACAAGCCCCGCTGGGACACGTGGCCGCGCAGGTGCCGCAGCCTCGGCAGAGGGCCTCGTTGACGGCGCAGACATGCTCCTGCTGGTCGTACGAGATGGCCTTGTAGGGACAGACGGCCACGCACATTCGGCAGCCCGCACAAACATCTTTGTCGATGTGGGACGTCATGGCCTCGAGCTGAATCTTGCGACCGGGAACGAGCTTCGAGAGCGAGTCGCCCACGGCCGCCTGAGCCATCGTGACCGCCGCCCCGCTGTCGCAGGGCTGCACGCAGCCGCCCACCGCGTAGATGCCGTCCAGGGTCGTCCCGGCCTGGTGCAGAACCGGATGGTCGGGCTTGAGAAACCCATGGGCGTCGCGATCGATGTTGAGCTGCTCCGCCAGCCGGTCCAGACCAGGCGGCGGGGTCACCCCGGTGACGAGGACCACCATATCGACGTCAAGATCGGCCATTCCGGTGGCCGTGATGTGAATTCCCTGGGGTCCCTGCGCCAGGCGGATGCTCTCGAGATCCTTCACGTGCAGGTACTTCGTCCCACCCTCGATCTGATGGTGGTAGAAGGCTTGCCCGGCCGGGCCCTCGAAGACGAGCCGGTCGTGCAGGTTGTACACGGCCATCCCCGGGACCTTGGCGCGGGCCAGATGGCCGATCTTTCCGGCCCACAGACAGCAGGTGCCCGAGCAGTAGGGCACGCCCTCAGCGGAGAGCGATCCCACGCACTGGATCACAGCCAGCGAGGTAGGCTGCTTGCCGTTCTTGAGCAGGATCTGCCCGCCGCAGGGGCCGTTCGAGGAGGCCAGGCGCTCGAACTCGGCCAGCGTGTAGACGTTGTCAATCTTGCCGTAGCCCAACCGCTCGATGCCGGACGGGTCGACCGTGCCGTGCCCCGTGGACACGATCACCGCGCCGGCCTGGAATTCGAGATCCCGATCGGTGTCATCGAAGTTGATCGCCCCGAAGGGGCAGGCCTCGGCGCAGGCCTTGCACGAATCGTGCGTGAAGTGCCGGCACGCCTCGCGGTCGATGACCGCCGCGGCCGGGACCGAACCCGCAAAGAGCGTATAGATCGCCTTGCGCGTGCCCAGGCCGAGGTGGAACCGGCTGGTCACCGAGGTCGGACACGCTTCGAAGCAGGCCTCGCAGCCGATGCAGTCCTTCGTCACGTAGCGAGCCTTGGCGCGCACCTTGACAATGAAGTTGCCAAAGAACCCGAGGACATCCGTCACCTCGGCGTTGGCCACGACCTGGATGTTGGGGTGGTCCCGGATGGCCGACAGGCGCGGTGCCAGGAGGCAGGGTGCGCACTCCATGTTGGGCGCCACCTCCTCGGTCTTGATCACCTCGCCGCCGAGGGAGACCTCCTTCTCGATCAGGACTACCTTGCGGCCCGCGTTCGCGGCCATGAGCGCGGCCTCGATCCCCGCGAGGCCGCCGCCGATGATGACGATCTCGCTGCAGCACTCCAGCTCGCGGGCTTCCAGATCCTGATGGTGGGAGATCCGCGCCATGGCGCCGCTGATCAAGGTGAGGGCCTTGCGGGTCGCCTGCTTGACATCGGGCGTCACCCACGCGCACTGCTCGCGCAGGTTGACGATCTGCACCATGCCCATGTTCAGGCCCGCCCGTACGGCGGCGTCGCGGAAGGTCTGCTCGTGCATCTTGGGCGAGCAGGCGGCCACGAGCACTTGGTCGGGATGGTGCTTGGCGATCGTCTCCTCGACGAACTTGCGCCCCTCGGGAGAACACATCAGATTATGCGTGGAGACGAAAGCCACATCGGGCCGTTTCGTCAAGCTGGCCTGCACAGAGTCCAGATCGACAAAGCCCGCGATGTTGGTCCCGCACTTGCACAAGAATACGCCGAGCTTCTTTGCTTCCCGGCTCATAGCGACTCCTTTGTTGCCGCCCATCGGGCAAGAATGTCTCCAATGCGGTCCACCGCCTCTCCCAGAGCCTGCTCGACCGGGGCGGTCGGCCGCTCGGAGAAGGTCGCGAACTCGGTGCCTTCAATTCCCAGGAAGACCGACTCCCTGGGCATGGGGATGCCGCAGAGGGTCCCCAGGCGGAAGAGGGCGGGCAGGTCGAGGCTGTGCGGCACGAGCATCTGCCCGGACGACCAGTCGAGCACCCTGTCCGCTGGAATGAGGTGGCAGTAACCGGCCGGCTGCTCCCCCGTCTGGATGCTGTCGACCAGAATCAGACGCTCGCAGTCCGCGATCTCGTAGAGCAGGTCGAAGGAGTCTCCGGTATGGGTCGCGTACTGGACGTTGTCCCACCGGCCCCCATAGCGCTCACGGGCCATGCGCACCGCGTGCAGCCCGGCCGTGTCGTCGGCCAGGAGCGGGTTGCCGACGCCAAGCACCAGAATGGACCCACAATCTCCGCCATTGGGTCCCTGGTCTTCACTGTGTCCTGGGGTGGGAGCCATCGCGATTGCCTATCCAACCTTCTGCTTCATGCAGTCCAGGAGCTGGCGGAGCATCTCCACGCTGTCGGAGACATGACCGACGCCCTCCGAGGCCTTGGAGGTGGCCTGCTCCAGCCCCGTCACGCTCTGCGCCACCACCGTCGAGCCATCCGCCAGCTCCGAGACGCTGCGCGAGATTTCGTTGGCCGCCTGCCCCGCGCCGGCCACGTTGCGCGCGATCTCGTTCACCGCCGTGGACTGCTCCTCGACCGCGCTGGCGATGGTTTGCGACGTGCGGTGCACATCTTGAATCGTGGCGGTGATCGCGCCGATCGCGCCGATCGAGCTCTCGGAGTCGCGCTGGATGTCCTCAATCAGCTTGGCGATGTCACCCACCGCCCGGGCCGTCTGCTTGGCCAGCTCCTTGACCTCGCTCGCCACGACGGCGAAGCCCTTGCCCGCCTCACCGGCCGACGCGGCCTCGATGGTGGCGTTCAAAGCAAGCAGGTTGGTCTGGTCGGCGATCGTGCCGATGATGTCCAGCACCTTGCCAATCTCGCGGGCGGACGAACCCAGGGATTCCATCTGGTGCTGGGTGGTCACCGCCTTCTCGTTCGCCTCGGTCGCTGTCTGCAGCTCCTTCTCGCAGGCGCGCGCGACGTCGGCCAGCGAGGCGCTGATCTGTTCGACCGCCGTGGCCACGGTGTTGACCGACGACGACATCTGCTGCGCCGAGGCGGACATCCCCTGCAGGCTCGTGTTGGACTGCTCGCTGGCCGCCGCGACGTTGTGGGTGTGGCTCACCAACTCCTTGGTCTCCCGCGCCAGGGAAACGGCCAGGTCCTGCAGCTCGTTGGCGCAGAAGGAGAGCGTCACCGCATCGCCGGCGACACCCTTGACGGCGGTGCGACCTTGGGCCAGCAGAGCGCTGGTCAGGCGGGCAATGTCCCAGAAGGGATCGCCCGGATCGCGCTGGGCGATCTCGGCCTCGGCCTGCTTGTCCCCGCGCTGCGCGGCTTGGAGCCGCTCATGGATCTGGCGCCCGGAGGCCGCTGCTCGGCGCATTAGCACCGTCACGAGGCCGAAGGAGGCCGCGGCGATGATGAGAGTCACGATGACGAATGAGATGACGGCGCCCGAGCCTCCTCCGGGGGAGCCCCCCAGGATTCTCCCGGGCGCCAAGAACGCCACCGCCACGATGGCCGGGACGGACCCGATCGCGGAAAACGCCAGGAGACGACCGTAGTGCCGCCACAACGCGTGAGTGTGTGCTTCGTTCTCCATCACTCGCCTTCCTTGCTGGTGCTCACTAATCACGGATCACGCACTCCCGGCCGGGTGCTGCAGTTGCTGGCCAACCGGGCCAGGAGCGGGTCATCAACATCCAGCGCACGCATCGCCGGTCACTGTCGTTTTCGACCAGCTAGCGCGTGGAAACGATTGGTAGTTGTACCGTTTTGGATGTGGGACGAGACGCCGGGAGGGTGGCCCACGAACTCCTTCGCCCGCTGAGACCTAGAAGTTCGTCAGCCCCTCGCGGATCGCCAGCTTCGTCAACCCGGCCACCGTGTGGACGCCGAGCTTGCGCATGATCGCGCGGCGGTGGGCATCCACCGTCCGGATGGAGATGTGCAGCCGTACCGCAATGTCCTTCGAGGGACAGCCTTCGGCCACGAGCTGGAGGATCTCACGTTCGCGGGGCGACAGCATCGTGGTGGCCTGCGCCAGAGCACCCTCATCACGCGCCCATGGCCCAGCAGCGTGCTCGGCCAGCGCGGGCGAGACGTAGGTCTCGCCTTGACACACCGCCTGAATGGCTGGGTAAAGCTCCTCGAGGACAGCGTTCTTCAGCAGATAGCCCGAAGCTCCCGCGGCGAGCATCTCGTGCACGCACCCCTGCGCGGCGTGCATCGACAGCGCCAGGACCTTGACACCGCGATGCTCAGCCAGGATCCGGCGGGTCGCCTCGATGCCATTGAGGCCCGGCATGGCCACATCCATGATGACCAGGTCGGGGGAACAGCGGCGCAGCGTGTCGATCGCCGCCGCGCCGTCGGCGGCCTCGCCCACCACCTGGATATCCCGGTGCTTCTTCAGGAGCGATGCCAGACCTTGACGAACGACATCGTGATCATCGACAAGCAGTACCGAAACCATCACAGCACTCATCCTCTGCAACATCGTTCCGCACTGGCGAAAAGCCCTTGAGGGGCAGGAACAGCGTGCATCGCGTGCCCTCCCCTGGCGACGATGCGATATCCAGCCGCCCGCCCAGGTACTCGAGGTGGCTCCTGATGCTGAAGATGCCGAAGCCCTTCGACACCGAATTCGTCGACAGCACCTCGTCTGGAATGAAGCCGATTCCATCATCGATCACGGCGATGCGCAACCGCTCCGCCGCCTGATTCACGACCACCCGCACCGCCGTGGCCTGGGCATGCTTGGCCGCATTCTGGAGCAGTTCGCGGACCGCCCGGAAGACCAGTCCCAGGATCTCGTCCTCCATGCGCGGCACGGGCGCTGTCGACCGCAGGCGAGTCTGGAGGCCCGTGCGCTCTTGAAAAGACTGGCACAACCACTCGAGCGCCGCGACGAGGCCGCTCTGGTAGAGCACCGGCGGGCAGATGTCGAACGTCATCGCCCTGACGCGCGTCACAGCCTGGTCGACCAACGCCAGGACTTCCCCGAACTTCTGGCGCTGCTCGGGAGAGGCCTCCTCCCGCAACAGGCCGACACCGATCTTGGCCGCGATGAGATCCTGCCCGAGTTCGTCGTGGAGCTCGGCGGCCAGGTCTCGGCGTTGCCGGTCTTCCGCCAGGGCCAGCTCACGAGCCGCTTGCGCGAGTCGCCGGGTCGTCTGGCGCAGAACACGGTCCCGCTCCGCGATGCGCTCGCTCAAGACCGCCGTCAGCGCGGAGACGACCGCGATCATCGCGGCCCGGCCGGCCTCAATCGCAATCCCGGATGGGCCGAAGAAGACCAAGTGGCTGATCACGACCAGCGCCGCCATGGTCAGGCCGACCCAGAGGCCCCGCCAACCCCACCAGATCGCAGCCAGAATCGCTGGCAGGTAGAAGACATGCGAGACCAGAACACCGCTGCCCAGGAACCTGTGCGCGCTGGCCGTCAGCGCGACGCCGGCGACCGCCAGCGCGGCCACGGTCCAGGCGCGTCGGCGCATTACCCCTGCGGACGACGCCTGTGTTGCGGTTGCTGTCCGTGTAATCCAGCCCATGCGAAATCCAGCCCATGGGTGGCTCGTTCCCCGCCGGCCCCCGACCCAACGCGACATTCTGGGCCGCCTCGTCAGACGCCTTCAGGCCAATCCGGCGGACAGGGGATTATCCCCAGGGTCCCATCCGAAGTCCAGGGCGCTCGGCCCGGCCCCTGTCACGCCCGGGCATCAAGGGTCTTGCGAGGGCGCCCTCGTTGTGGCAGAAACACCCTCTTCGTGGTAGAAACACGGGACGCGGTGCGCAGCCCGTGGGGAGGATCGCTACGATGGCTTCCGGCGAGGTCGGGAAGGCTCAGCTCTTCAAGGTCCAGAGCTCTCCCCACGTCCGCGGCGACCTGACGACGCCGCGCGTCATGGCCGATGTGCTCATCGCCCTGCTGCCCGCGACGATCGTCGCGATCTGGCTGTTCCGGGGCTACACGGCCGTCCTCATGGCGGCGTGTGTGGCGGGCGCCGTGGCAGCCGAGGCCCTCGCCAACCGTCTCATGCACCGGCCGAGCAGCCTGGGCGACCTCACCGCCATCGTGACCGGCGTCATTCTGGCGATGTGCCTGCCGCCCAAGTTCCCCTTCTATTTTGCGTTCCTCGGGGGAGCGGTGTCGACCGGGATTGGCAAGATGGCCTTCGGGGGTCTAGGAGCCAACATCTTCAACCCCGCCATGGTCGGCCGCGCCTTCCTCACTGCCTGCTTCGGGACGATGATGACCGCCTGGACCGAGCCCGGAACGCTCCAGGCGATCGGGCTCGAGGCGGTGACGCAGGCGACGCCGCTCGGCCTGGCCAAGCAGATCCTCAAGTCGGGCGGTGATGATCCGCAGAAGATGCGCGAGCTCGCCGCCCTCATGCCGCGCATGTTCCTCGGCAACATCGGCGGGTCGCTGGGCGAGACTTCGGGGCTGGCGATTCTCATCGGCGGGGCGTGGCTGTTCATCCGCCGCGCGATCACCTGGCACATCCCGGCCGGCGTGATCCTGGGCGCGCTCGTTTTCGCGGTGCCAGCCTGGCTGATCGACTCGACCGCCGTGCCGCACCCCGGCATCCACATCTTCGGCGGCGCGATGCTCTTCGGCGCGCTCATCATCGCCACCGATCCGGTGAGCTGCCCGCTGTCCGCGCGGGGCCGTTTCGTCTTCGGCCTGGGCGTGGGGCTCTTCACCATGTTGATCCGCATCGTGGGCGGCTATCCGGAGGGCGTGATGTACGCCGTGCTGCTCATGAACGCCATCACCCCCTTCCTCGACCAGTGGACCTTCACGCGGCCCCTCGGGCTGGGAGGTGGCGCCCATGCTTAGATTCCTGAAGGCATCCTGGCTGGTCCTGGCGAGCGCCTTTGTCTTCGGCCTCCTGCTGGCGGGCGTTCACGCGAGCTGGCAGCCCCGCATCGAGGCCAACGAGCGCGAGAAGCTGCAGCGGGGCATCCGGTCGATCCTGGTCGACGCGGACTCGATCGCCACGAGACCGATCACCCTGGCGACGGGCGGCATTGCCGAGCAGACCGACCTCTACACCGGCTTCGATGCGGCGGGGCAGGTGGTCGGCTACGTCTATCCGGCCGAGGGCACCGGGTTTCAGGACAAGATCAAGCTGTTGGTGGGCGTGGATCCCGACTTGTCGAACTATCGCGGGATCGCGGTGATCTTCGCCGCGGAGACGCCGGGCTTCGGGGACGCCATTCGCGACTCGGCGATCTTCAAGGGGCAGTTCATCGGCGCGCCGGTCGACCCGCCGCTCACCGTCATCAAGGTCGGCGACCGGAGCAAAACCGACGACGAGGAGATCGTCTCGATCACCGGCGCGACGATCACCTCCGAGGCGGCCACGACGATCATCAATCGGCGCTGGCAGCAAGTGCGCGAGGCATTGCCTCCCACCGCGCAGCGTGGGGACCAGCCCCAGCATTGAGGGGAGCATTGAGGGGCTGCGCTGGCGGCGGCGCAAGGAGAGGGTGGCGATGATCGACAAGGGTGGCGCGGTCATCCGGCGGTCTGCCGACGGCGGCGGGGGTGGAGGCGCGGGCGTCGCGGCCGCGGCGGCGATGGTCGGCGCAGGGGCACCGGCGGCCGCGGCGATTCCAGCCGACCCCGGGACCGGACGGATCGCGGTGACGCAGTTCGTCAAGCAGCTCTGGGAAGAGAACCCCACGCTGCGCACGCTCTTGGGCATGTGCCCCGCGCTGGCGGTGACCGCTACCTGCAAGCCGGCGCTCACGATGGGCCTGGCGGTGACTTTCGTCGTGGTCTGCTCCAACGTCATGATCAGCCTGATGCGCCGGGCGCTGGCCCCGCACCTGCGGATTCTGATGTTCACGCTGACGATCGCAGTCTTCGTCACGATCGCGGACCTGTTCCTACGCGCCTTCTTGCCCGAGATGAGCGAGGTGCTGGGCCCCTTTGTGCCGCTCATCATCGTCAACTGCCTCATTATCTCCCGGGCGGAATCGTGCGCCGCCAAGAACGGTGCCTTCATCTCCACGCTGGATGGCTTTGGGGCCGGCTTCGGCCACGCCCTCGCGCTCCTCATGCTGGCGACCGTCCGCGAGATCCTCGGCAACGGAACCTGGTTCGATCTGCGCGTGCTGCCCTCGTGGTGGGTGCCGTGGACCGTGATGAAGCTGCCGGCCGGCGCCTTCATCACGCTCGGCTTCATGCTGGGCACGATCACTTACCTGCACACGCGCAGACACGGGAGAGGGTAGCGCCATGGGCGGGCTGACCAAACTCATCGTCGTGTTCCTGTCGATCGCGCTGGTGAACAACCTCGTCTTCATGAGGTTTCTGGGCATTTGCCCCTACCTGGGGGTGTCGAAGAAGGTCGACATGGCCTTCGGGATGGGCCTGGCGGTCACCTTCGTGCTCACGCTGTCGGCCACGCTGACCTGGATCATCAACCACCTGGTGCTGATCCCCATTCACCTCGAGTACACGAAGTACATCGCCTTCATCCTGGTCATCGCCAGCATGGTGCAGCTCGTCGAGATGTACCTGCGCAAGTTCTACCCGACGCTCTACCGCGCCTTCGGGATCTTTCTGCCCCTGATCACGACCAACTGCGCGATCCTGGGCACGTGCCTGTTCATCGACTTGTGGGGCTACAACTTGGTCAAGGCGGTGGTCGCCGGGTTCGGCGGCGGGCTGGGCTTCACGATGGCGATCAGCATCATGGCGGGCATCCGCGAGCGGCTCGAACTCGTCGACCTGCCCAAGGCGCTCGCCGGTCCCGGGATCACCCTGATCACGGCCGGGATCCTGACGTTGGCCTTCATGGGCTTCTCGGGCATGGTCAAGTAGCATCCGGGGACCGCCGGCCCCGCGGGGTGGAGCGCGGCCAGGGCCGGAGAGCCTCGGGGGGCCTGAGGGAAGGGCGAGCGAGGGAAGAGGGAAACGGGAAGATGCTCTGCATGGCACTCACGATCAGCACCGTGATCAGCACGCCGCTGATCCTCCTCGTCATCGGGCTCATCTTCGCGATCATGCTCACGATCGCCGACTCGAAGCTGAAGGTGGCCGTCGATCCCAAGGTGGCGGCGGTGCGCGATGCTCTGCCGGGCGCCAACTGCGGCGGGTGCGGATTTGCGAGCTGCGACCAGTTCGCCGAGGCGCTGGCCGAGGGCCAGGTTGAACCCGGCGGGTGCGTCGTCATCGGGGCCGCGGCCAAGGCGGCCGTGGCGGAGATCCTGGGGGTCGCGGTGCAGACCGCCGCCCCCAAGAAGGCGATCATCCATTGCGGCGCCCGGCGCACCGACCGCCATGGTCTGGCCGAATACAGCGGCGCGCTGAGCTGCACCGAGGCCAACCTGGTCGCGGGTGTGATGGCCTGCACCTACGGCTGTCTGGGTCTGGGCGAGTGCGAGCGGGCCTGCCCCTTCGATGCGATCGAGATGGTCGCGGGTCTGCCGGTCGTGTCGATCGAGCGCTGCACGGGCTGCGGCAAGTGCGTGGCCGCCTGTCCCCGCGGCATCATCTCGCTCGAGCCGCTGCTCGACGATCCCCTGGTCGTGAACGCCTGCGGCTCCCGTGATACGGGCAAGGTGGTGCGCGAGAACTGCGCGGTCGGCTGCATCGCCTGCGGCATCTGCGCCAAGCTCGATCCCCAGACCTTCAAGGTCGACAACAACCTCTGCGGCGTGCAGTACAATCGCGAGACCTACGGTCGGAGCGCCGACCACGACGCGCCGGTCGGCAAGTGCCCCACCTTCTGCCTGCGCCAGGTGGGGACGGCTATCCCCGATCCCTACGCCCAGGTGGATGCGCGCCGGCGCGAGAAGGCGGAGAAGGCCGCGCAGGCCAAGGCCGCGGCGGCGGAGCGCGGCTGACGGACCAGCCGCGGACCCGGGCGCGTCCTCGCCGGCACCCCCGGTAGGTGACCCGGCAGGTGATTCAACCCCAAGGATTCGCGCCGCGCGCGCCGATATTACCCTCAGCCGAACTGCGTCTTGGATCTAGTCACGCCGCCGGGAGGATTCGCCATGCGTGATCGCTGGCTGCGACTTCTGCTGGTGCTGCTGCCTTTGACCCTGGTGGTCGTCGATGGGTGCTCGCAGGACGAGAAGTCCACGAACCCAGGCGGCGAGACGATGACCTCCGCCGAGTTTCAGCAGGAGATGGAAGCGGTCATGGAACTCGCCAGCGCGGACCTGATGGACTGCCAGGTGGGCTATCTGATCGATCCGGTCGCCAACGCCGACCTCTTCGAGTTCCTGCAAACCGAGATCCTCGTGACGGTGGGGGAGGGTGGTGGACTCGCGCAGTACTACGGCACATGGGATGACACGAGCGCCCATCGGGACGATGGCATGGGGGTCACCCGCACGCTGGCCACGCCCGCCAACGCCGTACGCCTGATGCTGGTGGGCGCCGATACGCTGGGCACGCCGCTTGCAGGTAACCTGACCGTCAGCAGCATCAGCGTTGAGGTCGATACGGTGAACAATGTCTACGAGGTCTCCCTCGACGCCACCCTGCAGGAGTACACGTCGAACGACGTCGCCGAGACGGCGCTGTACCTCGAGCTGATCGGCGACCCCGAGGGCGGCGGCGGTTCCGGGGACTTCACGCTGGAGCTCACGTCGGCGGGTTCGATCTGCGACGTCGCCTACGACCTCGCCGTCGCCGCCGACAACGGCACCGTCACCGCCAGCGGCTGGTTGCAGGGCCAGATCCGGGTCGCCTTCCAGGTCGCGATGGCGACGGCCGGCACCGACACGACCGTGACCGCCACGATCTCGTTCGGCACCGGAACGCCGCCGCGCGTCCGGGCGACGCTCACGGCGCATCCGGGCGCGGATCAGAACTGCCTGAGCGGCTCGGTGTTCGTGCGGGGTCAGCAGCAGGCCGACATCGTCACCACCGGCTGCGGGACCGATGAGATGACGGTCTTCATGGTGGTCGGCACCGATTCCTTGCCGGCTGCGGAGGTTCTGGAGGACCTGTGGGGCCTGATCAGCGGACTGACCGGCGTCAGTGGGACTCCGCTGATGGATCCTATCTCCCTGCCCTTCGGGTCCAACCCCGCAGCGGGCCCTACATCCGGCCTAGGTTGCGGCCCAGCATGGCCCGCATCTGGCGATTCTCGAAGTTTCCGGCAGCTTGAAGCTCTTCCAGGAAAGCCCAGATCTCGCGCTCATCCGCGCGGCTGATCCAGGGCACCAGGTCCAGGTGCACGCGGTCCCAACCGAGCCGCTGCAGCGTGCCGGCCAGCGACCGCACCGCGAGCGCACCCTCGAGCGACACGATGAAGAGCCGCTGCCGCCGCGGGACGAGCTCCGGATCCTCCACCCGATCCCCGCCCTGCGGGAAGATCCGCACGCAGGCCTTGCCCCCGGGCGGCATGCCGCGCACGACGGCGCTGTCGGCCGGCAAGAGCCACGTGACTCCCTGTTTCGCGAAGTGCTTCACGTACTCAGCATCGAGTGCGCTTGGTGCGCCGCCCGGCCAGCGGGCCACGGCGACACCGAGATCGCGCAGCAGGCTCATCCGCTCAGGCGCGACCCGGTCCCGCTCGTGACGCAGCCCGAACAGGCAGGCGCGCCGGCCACTTCGGACCGCGGTCTCGATCTGCGCGAGTGAACTGGCCAGCGCCAGCGTGTCGCCCGCGGCCGCCCGCGTCTTCAGGTCGTCCAGGCTATCCAGGAAGGCGCCGCGGCCGAACAGCTCGGCGTCGAACCACCGCACCTGGGCGCCGACGTAACTGGGCAGCGGGTGGCGCAGGATGCCGTCGAAGTCGACCTGATAGGACGCGTAGAGCAGCGCTCGGCCCGCGCGATGGACGGTCAGCAAGGGTGTGGGCCAATCGGCCAGCGTGCGGATCCAGCGCTCGGCCATGCGCCCCAGACCGCCCAGGACGCCCGCGTCGATCCAGGCGGCGTCGTCCTGAATCGAATGGTAGAAGTGGTGATCGCCCTCGCTCCAGACGTTGCCCACCGGCACACCGGCGCGGCGAAAGGGCGCGTGATCGCTGCCCTCACCGCCCCAGGCCCGCCCGACAGCGAGGCTGTCGGCCAGCGCCGGGCCGAGGGCCGCGCGGAAGGCCGCCCAGACCTGGGGGTAGAACTCGCCGCCCCCGATCCCGACGCGGCCGTCGCCGTGGCCGACCATGTCCAGGTTGATCATGGCGATCACCCGGTCCAGATCGATCGGCGGGTGCTTCGCCATCGCCTCCGAGCCCAGCAGGCCCTGCTCCTCACCGGCGAACGCGGCCAAGACGATGGTGCGGGCGGGTCGCAGGTCACCCTGAGCCAGCGCGCGCGCCAGCTCCAGTACGACCGCCGTGCCTGAGCCGTTGTCGTTGGCGCCGTTGTAGACCAGACCCCGCCCGTCGGTGCCGATGTGATCGAGATGCGCGCCGATCACGATGATCTCCGCGCTCAGTCGCGGATCGGCGCCCACCACCTGCGCCAGGACGTTGCGGCTGTGCGCATCGGCAATGGGCGTAACCTCCGTGCGGATGCGCATGCGCTTGCCGGTCGGGAGGGGAACGGGATGCTCACCGAGCTGCTGCTCATAGCGTTCGCGTGAGTAGCCACTGTTCATGAGCACGTGCTCGAGCACCCGCTGACTGATGTAGGCGACCGGCGTCTCCGGGAAGTAGGAACCGTCGTGGACCGCACCGCCGTGAACGGCCTGCGGACCCTGGCTGTACAAGACCGCGGCGGCACCTCGACGCATCGTCTCATGGAGCGTGGAATCGCGCGCGCCCGCGTCCCCCCAGTCGTAGCCGTTGTCGGGGGTGCCGCGCAGAATGAGGACAATCTTGCCGCGGGCGTCCAGGTCGCCGTAGTCGTCCCAGTGGCGCCGCGCATCGCACAGCCCGTGGCCCACCAGGACCACCTCGGCCGTGACGTCGCCACTGCCGGAGTTGGTGACGAGGGTGAAGTCATCGCCATACAGGAACGGCACGACCCCGTAAGGGCTGTCGAGCAGCGCCAGCTCCCCGCCCTGCTCCTCGGTCGCGAGCATGGCGAGGGTTTGGAAGTAGGTGCCGTGCTCACCGGCGGGCGCGAGCCCATAGGCAGCGAATTGCCCTGCAACGTACTCCTCGGCCCGCCTGCCGCTCGGCAGGCCGCTCTTGCGGCCCGCATAGGCATCCGCGGCGATCTCGGTGACGATCGCCATGGCGCGCCGGCCGTCGAACGCGGGCGTCGCAGCCGCTCCCGCCCAGGCCGGATAGGCGCTGAGCAGGACGAGCAGGACCCCTGGCCATGAAGTGCGCATCATGTCACCCCCCATGCGATGTCGCCGGCGGATTACGGGTCAGCCCATCCGGTCCGCCGTGCGCTGACTTTACGGGGTCCTGGAGCTCAAGACAACTCGGCGTAGCCACCGGCTGTGTAGTCCCCCTCGAGTCTCCGTCCAACAGCTCATGAGCGCCGAGAGCGCGCAGGGCGGCCGCCCGTTGAAGCTGATCAAGATGCTCGCGAGGCGGCGCCCACCGGTCTGCCTTTGGCCGGCGTGGCGTCGGGCCGATCCAGCGGCCCTTAAACGAAATCCTCCGAGCCGCGACTCCACTATCGAGAAGGGAGGTGCGGCATGGAAGCGGTCGGACGCGCACCGGCGAGACCGAACGTCGCAAGCCGGACCACTGCGGATCGAAGCCAACCTGGCTCGGACCTGGCCCTGGTCCGGCGCGCTGCCCAGCACGACGAAGCGGCCTGGCGCGAGCTCTATGAGCGGACGCGCTCGCGGCTCTTCGCACTCCTCGTCTATCACACGGGTCAGAGGGATGATGCGCTCGAGCTGTTGCAGGAAACCTATCTGAGCGCGATCCGATCGCTTCACAGCTATGACGGCCGCGGCCCGATCGAGGCCTGGTTCGCCGTCATCGCCATCCGCCGCGCACAGGATTGGAAACGCTCCCTGTTGCGCCGCCGCCGGTGCGCCGAGGCGCTGGCGCGCGCGCGCGACCCAGAGCCGGCAATGTCGCCGCAGCGGATCCCGGACGACGACCAGCGCCGGAGGCTTCACCAGGCGCTGGCCCGGCTCAGCGGGCGAGAGCGCGCTGCCTTCCTGCTGCGCGAGCTCGAGGGCTTGAGCTTCCGCGCGGTCGGCCGGGCGCTGGGTTGCTGCGAGGCGACCGCGCGCTTCCACCACTTTCGGGCGCGGCACCGCATGCGACGTTTCCTTCTCGAGGAACCGAACGACCCGGACGCGAGCCCGCGGCCCGCGCCGGCATGCGGTCGAGGGTACCAGGCGAGACCGAAGACTTGAGCAGCACCACGGAGGTGACGTCATGAAAAGGGAACTGGAGCGCTGGCGCGATGAACTGTCGGCCGCCGAGGACGCGGGGCTGTGGGCGAGCCTGCAGGGTGCCCTGCGCGCCCACCGCCCGCGCCAGCCGGCAGCCGAACGGCGGCTGGCGCCAAGCTGGCGGTCGCAGCCGCTGATCATGGGCCTGAGCGTTTGCGCGGTGGTCATCTTCGTGGGCTGGATCGCGCTCTCGTCGCGCGACCCGGCGCCGCCCGTGCCCGCGCCGCTGACCGCGCGGATGCTCGACGCCGACAGCCTCGCCGCAGGCTGCCGTGCAGCGGCAGCACGCGGCACCTTCGCTGAGGAGCTGGCTGCGCGGGCGAGCGAAGTCGCCGTGGAGGCTGGGCAGGCCCCGGCGGCGCTCGCCGACTCCTCGGATTCCTCGATCGCGCTGCCGCCTCGGCCGGCGGATCCGGGCGAGATCCGCGGTGTCGTCCGGGAGCGAGCGACCGGCAAGCCGCTCGCGCCCGCCAATGTCCTGATCCTGGGAACGCCTTGGGGCGCGATGACCGACGCCAACGGCGGCTTCGTGATCCGCCACGTGCCGCCGGACACCTACCAGATCCTGGTCCAGATGATGGGCTACGAGGACATGGTGTTGTCGGACGTGGAGGTCCGCCCCGGGGAATACCCCGAGCTCGCCGCTGAGCTTGACGCCAAGATCGTGCTCTGCCTGGACGCGGCCGTGGTCAAGGGCAGGAAGAAAGCGATCCGGGCGATCCCCACCGGCACGCGTCACTCGGTCACCGTCCAGTACTTGACCGTCTGTCCACGGGACGACGTCGGGGGGGGCGCCGACCCCGAGCCGGCATACGCGCCCCCGCCGCCGGCTCCCGCGCGGCGATCGGCGGGCGCGAGGCCCTCACCGGCGCGCTTTCCCTCGGGCACGGGCGGCCACCGTACCGTGAACGGCCAGCTTGCCGACGACATGTTCTTCGAGCACACCGGCACCAATCCGTTCATCGACCCGGAGGAGGACTCGCTGTCGACCTTCGGGCTCGACGTCGACACAGGCTCCTACACGATCGCCCGGCGCTACCTGGAGGAGGGGCATTGGCCGCCGCCGGCCGCTGTGCGCGTCGAGGAGTTCGTCAACTTCTTCCGCAAGAACTACCCGGCTCCGGCGGAGGGCGACTTCCGGATCCAGGTCGAGGGCATGCCGGCGCCCTTCGCCCGGCCCGGCTCGAGCGACTACCAGTTGGTGCGTATCGGCATCCGGGGTCGGGTGGTTGACACACGCAAGCGCATGCCGGCCCAGATCGTCCTCGTCATCGACACCTCAGGCTCGATGAGCCAGGAGGGCCGGCTCGAGCTCGTCAAGAGCGCGCTGGACATCCTGCTCGACGAACTGCGCACCGACGATGAGATCGGCATCGTCACCTACGGCAGCTGTGCTCGGGCAGCTCTGCCGTTGACACCCCTGACGGAGGCCGGAGCGATCCGCAGCACCCTACGCGGGCTTTATCCCTACGGCTCGACCAACGCCGAGGCGGGCCTGCGCCTGGGCTACGAGCTGCTCCGGCGTGCCGCACGACCCGATCGGATCCATCGCGTAATCCTCTGCTCCGACGGCGTGGCCAACGAGGGTCAAACGATGGGCGCAGCCATTCTGGCGGCAATCCGCGCTGACACTGAGACGATCACGCTGACGGCTTTGGGTTTCGGCATGGGCAACTACAACGACGTCCTGCTCGAGAAGCTGGCCGATGCCGGCGACGGGCAGTATGCCTACATCGACAACCTCAGCGAGGCGGTGCGCGTCCTGCGGGAGAACCTCACCGGCACGTTGCAGATCATCGCGCGCAACGCCAAGGTCCAGGTCGAGTTTGATCGCGCGCGCGTGGCGCGCTATCGGCTGTTGGGGTACGAGAACCGCGACGTGCGCGACGCCGACTTCCGCAACAACAAGATCGACGCCGGCGAGATCGGCGCCGGCCACGAGGTCACCGCGCTCTACGAGATCAAGCTGCGCGCGGGCGCACCCGGCGGCCCTCTGGCGACGGTGCGGCTCCGCTACGAGCGACCGGAGCGCGGTGAGTTCGTCGAACTGGAGCAGGCGATCGCCTCCGAGCATCTGGCGACGACGGCTGATCGCATCTCACCCAACATGCTGCTCGACGCGGGTGTGGCGGAGTTCGCTGAGATCCTTCGCCAGAGCTACTGGGCGCGCGAGAGCTCGCCGGCAGCGGTGCTAGACCTGCTCCAGCGCCTGCCGGACGAATTCGCAGATCGGCCGGAGGTGGCCGAGTTCATCGCCTTGGTCGAGCGCGCCAGCGCCATCGCGCCGGCGAAGGCGTCGCGCTGATCCCTGCGCTGATCCCTGGCGGCCTGTCCTCGATGCAGGGTCAAGGGTGCGGGCGCCCGCGAACGACCGGTCAATTCGTGGGCGGCGCCTCATCACCACGCCAACCCAGCGCCCGCTTGACCGGAACGGCCACGCTGCGACGGCCCCAGACCTTCATTTCCTCGATCGCGGCGTACATGACCGGCACGACGACCAGCGTCAGGAACGTCGCCACACCCAGACCCCAGATCACCGCGACGCCCATGCCGCCCCACCACTGGCTCGAGCCACCGCCGACAATGAAGGCGTGCTGCCAATCACCCTGGAACAGGTGGCCAAAGTTGACCGACAGCCCGAACGTGAGTGGCACCAGCCCGAGCACCGTGGTGATCGCCGTCAACGCCACCGGGCGGAAGCGGGTGCGGCCGGCCTGCATCAGGGCTTCGTAGAGCTCCAGACCCTCGTCCTTGCGCAGTTTAAGCACGTAGTCGAGAAACACGATGGCGTTGTTGACCACCACGCCCGCCAGCGAGATCGTCCCGACGCCGGTCATGATGATGCCGAAGGCCTTGCCGTGCACGAGTAGCCCGGTGAAGACCCCGATCGTCGAGAGGATCACGCTCGACATGATGATCAACGGGATGGTGACCGAGCCGAACTGCGTGACAAGCACCAGGCCGATCAGCGCCAGAACCACGAGGAAGGCCTCACTGAGAAAGGCCTGCGCTTCTTCCTGGTCCTCGCTCTCACCGGCGTAGGCGATGTGGTAGCCCGGCGGCAGCGGCAGCCCGGTCAAGCGGCGTTGCGCCTGGGCCAGCAGGGCGTTGCCGTTGTAGCCGGTGGCGGCGTCGGCCGTCACCGTGACCATGCGCTTCGAGTCCTTGCGCTGGATGGCGCCGAGGCCGGCCGCGTGACGCACCTCGGCGAACGCGGTCAGGGGAATGTGCTGGCCCTCGTAGAAGACGGTCAGATCCTTGAGATCTTCCACGCTGCGGCGTGAGGGCTCGGCCAGACGCACGATGATGTCGTACTCGTCCTCGCCCACCCGGTATTGTGAGACCTCATCGCCGTGGATGGCGGTGCGGATCGTGCTGGCCAGATCGATCGTGCGCAAGCCCAGGCGCCCGGCCTTCTCCAGGTCGGGCTCGATGCGGATCTCCGGGCGCCCGCGGTCGTAGTCGTCGTCGAGATCGACCAGGCCCGGGATGTCCCGGATGCGCTCCTTGACCTGCTCGGCCAACGCGCCCAGGGTCGCAAAATCGTCGCCGGAGATCTCGACCGTGACCGGCTTGCCCGTTGGCGGCCCCATCTCCTGCTTGTCGATCACAACCTGGGCCCCGGTGAAGTCCGTGACGCGTTCCCGCAGTGCGGCCAGCTCCCGGCGCGTGTTGCCGCGGCGCTGCTCCTGCTTGAGGAACTCGATGCTGATCACACCCAGATGCGATGCTGACCCGCCGCCACCCTGCTCGCCGCCCGTGCCCACCTCCGTCACGTAGCTCTTCAGGTCGCCCAGCCCCGCGACGACCGGCTCAAGCTGGTGCAGGTAGCTGTCTGTGACCTCGAGCCGCGTTCCCGAACCACCCTTCACACTGAGGTAGGCGTAGGTCGGGTCGGTGTCAGGGAAGAGCTCCACGCCATGATTGAACATGGCGAAGATCACCAGCACGAGCACCAGGGTTGCGAACATCCCGCCCAGAGTGAGGGTCTTGTGCTTGAGGGCCCAGCGCAACGTCGGCTCATAAGGACGCAGGCCCAGCGCCAGCAGCCGGTCGCCGAAGCGCTGCATGCGGCCCGGGGCCTGAGGGACGCGCATGAAGCGCGAGCAGAGCACCGGGTTGAAGACCAGCGCCACGAAGAGCGAGGCCGACAGCGCCGCGATCACCGTGATCGGCAGGTACTTCATGAACTCGCCCATGATGCCGGGCCAGAACACCAGGGGCAGGAAGGCCATGACCGTGGTCAGCGTCGAGGAGATCACCGCCCCCGAGACCTGATGGGTCGCGGCCTTGGCCGCTTCCACGGCCCCGTAGCCCTGCTTGCGGAAGCGGAAGATGTTCTCGACGATCACGATGGCGTTGTCGACCAGCATGCCCACCGCGAGGATGAGCGAGAAGAGCACCACCATGTTGAGCGTCACGTTCAAGGCGCGCAGGATCAGGAAGGTGATCAGCATCGAGAACGGGATGGCCGCCCCGATGAAGAACGAGTTCATCAGTCCCAGGAACACGAAGACCACCGCGACGACCAGCATGAGGCCGCTCAGGATGTTGTTCTCGAGCTCGGCCACCATGTCGCGGATGTACTCCGAGACATCTCCCGTGACCGTGTGCCGCGTCCCCGCCGGGAAGCGCGGTTCGAACTCGACCAGAACACGGCGGACGTTGTCGGCGATCTGGACGACGTTCTGGCCCGACCGCTTGGTGACCGAGAGCGTCACCGCCTCGACGCCGTTCAGCCGCGAGATCGTCTGCCGGTCCTTGATGCCCAGCGAGACTTGGGCGACATCCCGGATGTAGACCGGCGTCGGGGCCCCGGGGTTAACCAGGATCCCGGGGATGATGTCGACCGACTCGAACTCCCCGGGCACGCGCACCTGGTAGTCGTAGGTGCCGAGCGAGAGATCGCCGCCTGGAAGCGTGACGTTCTCCAGGCGCACCGCGTCCGCGACGTCGTCAAAACTCACGCCATAGTGCCTGAGGAGCTGCGGATCGACGTCGATGCGCACCTCTTGCTCGACGCCACCGCTCAGGTTGACCGCTAGCACCCCGGGGACACGCTCGATCTCCTCCTGCAGGTCCTCGGCGACCTTCTTCAGCCGCACCGGGTCGTAGTCGGCCGACAGGACCACCTGCATGATCGGCCAATCGCTCGAGCTGATCTCGCGAATCGACAGGTCCTCGCGCACGTCCTGCGGCAGGTCGGGCTTGGCCATCTCGACCGCGTCGCGCACCTTCTGCAGGGCGTCGCTCATCTCCACGCCCGTGTCGAACTCGAGCACGATCGAGGACATGCCCTCGGCCGAGGTGCTGGTCATCTCCTTGAGGTCCGCCAGCCCCTTGAGCTGCGCCTCCATCTTGCGGGTCACCAGATTCTCCATGTCGGCCGGGCTGGTGCCAAAGTAGGGCGCCGTCACGACCACGAAGGGAATCTTGACGTCCGGCGCGGCCTCGCGCGGCAGAATGCGATAGGCGTGGAACCCCATCAGGATCACGATCGCCATGAGGACAAAGACCGTGATGGCCCGGTCGATGGACATGCTGGTGATCTTCATCGTGGCTGTCCCCTACTGCCGCTTAGCGTTGCGCACCGTTCGGCCGGCCGTTCGAGACGGCCTGCGTCTGCGTGACGACCCCCGGATCGCCGGACTTCGTCCCATCGGGAGAGGTCGCGACTTCCTGAACGTTCACCAGCGTCCCGTCGTGCAGCTCGCGCTGGCCGCGCACGACCAACCGCTCGCCGATCGCCAGGCCCTGCTCCACGATCACCATCAAGCCCTGGCTGGCGCCCAGCGTGAGATCCCGCCGCCGAGCCCGATCACCTTCCACGACGTACACGACCGGCAGGCCGCCGATGAGCTGCACGGCATCCCGCGGGACGGCCAGCACATCCGCGTGGGTCATCTTCAGCACCCGCGCGCGACCGATCACCCCGGGGCGTATCGCCAAGTCCGGATTGCTCACACGGACCTCGACCGCGAACTTGCCCGTGGCGCGATCGGCCTCGAAGCCGATGAAGTGCACGCGCCCTTCCACCGGCTCGGGGACGCCCTCGAAGGAGACGAACGCGGTCTCGCCCTGATAGATGCGGCGCACCTCCTGCTCGGTGACCGACCCTTCCAGTTTCAGCACGTAAGGATCGATGATGCGCCCCACCGGTGTGCCCGGCGCCACGAGTTGGCCCAGCTCAACGAAGCGATCGGCCACGAGCCCGTCGAAGGGGGCCGTGATGGCCGCGCGCTCGTAGCGGATCCGGGCGGCGTCGGCGGCCGCCTGGGCCTGGCGCTCGCGGGTTTCGGCATCGAGCAGCTCGATCTGGCTGACGGAGTTGGCGTCGAAGAGCTGGCGGATGCGTTCACCGTTGTAGCTCGCCAGTGCCAGCGCGGCCTCCGCCGAGCGCATCTCAGCCTCGAGCAGCCGCCGGTCGAGCAGGATCAGCGCATCGCCCTTGCGAACGCGCGCACCCTTCTCGTGCCTGATCTCGGCCACGTGGCCGCCCTCCTCAGCGGAGAGATCGGTGCCCCTCAACGGGGCGGCCGAACCGGAAATGATCAGATACTCTTCGAGCTCCGTGGGCGCCAGCGTGAGCACGCGCACATTGCGGGGCACTTCGGCGGCCGGCGTTGCCCGGCCTTTAGACGGCGCACCGCCCGGGGTGCCGCCTTCCTGCGCCCCCGCCTGATCGTCACGCGAACAGCCGCCCAGCGCCGCCGGCATCAGCAGCGCCAAGAGGCAGGCCGTGAGCAGCGCCAGTTCATCGATCCGGACCCGCCGCCGATTCATCGCCGTTTCTTTCGCCTTGCGCATGACTGTCTCCTCGAACCTCTCAATGTTCAGCCGCCGCGGGCGCGGTCCGGGCTGCTTGCTCCACGATGGCCTTGATCTCGGACAGCGGGCGCGTGGGCGCGAACCCGAGCGCCCGCTTCAGGGATGCCGTGAGCGTGAGCACTTCGTTCTGGGCGGTGATGTAGTTGCCGCGGGCCGTCAACCAGGCCGCCTGCACGTCGAGCACCGACAGGTAGTCGGCCTTGCCCAGCTCATAGCGCAGTTTGACTTGCCGTTGGGCTTCCTCGGACGCCTGCAGATTCAGGCGCGCGGCCGTGAGGTTCTCGTGCGCCGCCTCGAGCGCGCCGTGGAGCGACAGGATCTCCAGCCGCGCCTGCCGGCGGATGTGATCGTGCTGGTACTCGAGCCGCCGAATGCCGGCCTCGACCTCCTGCACCAGCCCGTGCGTCTGCAGTCCGTCGAACAGCGGCACGGTGAGCGACAAGCTCGCACTCCAGAAGTCATGCCCCTCATCGGTCAACTGGTCGAACTCGCTGGTGACGTAGCCGTAAGAGGCGTCGGCCGACAGCGAGGGCCGGCTGTCGGCCTTCTTGGCGCCGCGATTCTTGCGCTGGATCTCGACCGCCATGGCGAGGGCCCGCAGGTCGGGCCGCTGATCGACCGAGCGTTCCGCCAGAACGGTATCGATGCGCTCGTTTTCGATCGGCTGCTCGCCGACCACCGCGATGGGCGTCAGGGGTTCACGCCCCATCGCCGTGTTCAACGCCGCGCCCGCGTCGCGCAGCCCCTGGGCCGCGCTGCGGCGCAGGGGTAGCAGATTGGCCAGCGACACGGCCGCGCGCAGCGTATCCAGCGGTGTGGAGAAACCGAGCTGGAAGCGCCGGCGGGTCACATCGAGGAACTCGCGCCGCTCATCCAAATTGGCGTCCAGCGCCGCGAGCTGATCGCCAGCCTTGACGACGGCGTAGTAGGTCCGCATGACCTCCTCAGTGGTGCGGTGCTCGGTGTCGGCAATGACCAGCTCCTCCTGCTGAATGCCCAGTCCGGCCGCGCCGATCGCGTTGTAGATGAGCGCGGGATTGATCTGCCAGCGCGCGTTGAGCGAGGCGCGCCAGTAGGTCTGGGCGGCGATGTCCTCGGCCGCGGGGATGAAGCTGAGGCCCCCCAGCCAGTCCACAAACCAATCGGGATACTCCGGCGGAAAGGCCGCCACGCTGTCGGTCGCGCCCCCGCTCCCGCCGCCGAAGACGCTGCTGAACGCATAGCTGGGATCGCGCCCCCGACTCCACATGCCCACCGCATCGACGCTGGGCAGCCCCAGCGCCAGCGCCTGGTACTTGAGCCCCTTGAGCTCGCCGCGGCGCATGCGCTCGGCCTGGAGCGCGCCATTGTGCTCGAGCGCCGCGCTGATGCACGCCGGCAGGTCCATGGGCGGGGCCCCGGGAATCGCCTCCACGACCGTCGTTGCACCGGCCATGCAAGCGGCCAGCGGCAGGAGCGCGGCGAGCACGGCGGTGCGCATGCGGCGCATGGCGCGCGCGCAGCGCCCGGGAGAACGCGGGGACGCAGCGGGCCTGGATGTGCGCGAGGAGGCACCGGACATGGGGGTGCGCGAGGAGCGCGCGGAGGCGGTGCGTTCCGGAGCTTGTTCGACCTCGGGGTGATTCGCAAGGACCCCCGGAGCGATCGTGGCGAGCAAGCGGTCGCCCATCTCGTGCGTCGGTGCCGGCGCGTTTGGATCGAGCAGCCAGACGACTCCCAGGTATTCGATCCCGCCCATCAGAAGTATCTTCACCTCTTCGACCCGGGTCTCCTCCAGACAGCCGGCAGCAGCGCACGCGGCCAGCGCATCCTCCATGGGCTGCGCGAAGTGGCCACACAGGCGGGCCACCCAGGGTTCCTTGTCGACCGGCAGAAACAACAGCGCGTAGATCCTGCGGCTCAACGGGCGGTCTTCGAGAAACTGGTCGAGGTAGGCGTGCACCAAGTCCCGCAGCCGGCGAGAAGGCTCCTCGATGCCCACGAGCCGGGCCAGGACCCGCTCGCGGCGGCGGCGCACTTCATCCTCGATGGCCACCCGAAACAGGGTCTCCTTGTCCGGGAAGTGGTAGTAGAGCGCCGCCTTGGTCACGCCGGTCGCCTCGGCAATCCGGCGCATGGAAGTTCCCGCATAGCCGTAGCGGGTGAACGCGTCCCGGGCGGCGCGCAGAATCCCCTCTCGCCGCGGTTTTTCCCCGCCTCGCCCGCCGGTGGCGCGCGGCGTGCGTACGGCTTCCGCGACCCTCCTGATGCTGCCGCTCCCGCTGGCGCTGTGTCTTTGCGCTGCCATGCTCCCCTCGATCCGGTCGGCGCCGTCCTGAGGATGTCCGCCCGACCGCGATTCGTCACCCAACGCGCGGGCCCGGCCGCTCGCCGACCGGGCCCCACGACATCTCAGCCATGTGGCATGTGGAACGACCAGTTTACTAACCGATCGGTCAGAATGTTTCAATAAAAGTCTGTTAGAATTTCACCCCCTCATGCGAACCCACCACACAAGGGCCGGACACGGGACACCTGCCAACTGGCAGTTGACATTGGCGAAGGAGATACCAAGGCCGCGCCGTTTCAGGGTACGCGCCGTTCAGGCGGGGGTCGGCACCTGGGGGCTAACCTCTAGCCAGTCGGGAGGATCCGGCCGCCTCGTGGAGATACGGGGCGCCACGTGACCGGACTTGCTCGGGCGGGACCACAACCGTGCACCGTGAACGTGAAGCCGGGTCTTCCGGCCGGCTGACAAAGCTGGGCTGCCGGCCTTGAGGCAACCGGCCCTGCGGGGCGTTCCTCCCTACGCAGGTCCCGGGCTCCCGCGCCCCAGCAGCGTGATCGCCTGCGCGCTGATCGCCTCGCCCCCACCCTCAGGCCCCAGGCCTTCCGCTGTCTTGGCCTTGAGCGACACTCGATCCACCTCAATTCCCAGAACGTCCGCCAGGCGCGCGCGCATGCGGTCGCGATAGGAAGCCAGCTTGGGCTTCTCGGCGATCACGGTCGCATCGACGTTGGCGACCTCCCAGCCCGCGTCGCGCAGGCGGCGCACGACCTCGGCCAGCATGCCCAGGCTCGCGGCATCCTTCCAGGCGGGGTCGTTGTCGGGAAAGAGCGTCCCGATGTCGCCGCCCGACGAAGCGCCGAGCAAGGCGTCGATGATGGCATGCGTGAGCACATCGGCGTCCGAGTGACCCACCGGTCCGCGATCATGCTCGATCTCGACGCCGCCCAGGATCAATCGGCGTCCGCGCTCCAGCCGATGGATGTCCCAGCCTTGCCCGACGCGCCAGGGGTGGCTCATCCCTTTGACCTCCATATACCGCGCCCGGACGAACGCCGGCGAGCACCGGGCCCGCGCAGCCAGGCCTCCAGCAGCGCGAGGTCCTGTGGATAGGTGATCTTGATCCCGAGCGGCGAGCCGGGGATCACCGCAACCGGCCAGTTGCGCCACTCGAACAGCATGGCGTCATCCGTGACCCGGTAGCCCGCAGCCTGAGCCTCGCGATGCGCCTGCAGCGCGGGTCCCAGCGAAAACGCCTGCGGCGTCTGCACCCGCCACAAGCCATCCCGATCGACGGTGCCGGTGATGTGGCCGGTCGGGCCGGGGCTGCCGCCGACCCTCTTGAGCGTATCGCCCACCGGCACGACCGGCACAGCGCCGATGGCGATCGCTCCCCCCTGGCCGTTGGCGCGCAGGCGGGCCAACAATTCGTCGATCAGTCCCTCGGCCACGATGGGTCGGGCCGCGTCGTGGATGAGAACCGTGCTGCGCCCGAGATCGGCGCCCCGGCCCAGGTGCGCGGCAGCCTCGAGGCCCGCCCGCACGGAATCCTGGCGGTGCGCTCCGCCGATCACCGGGCGATGGACGCGGCCGTGCCCGCGGGGCAGGGTCGCCCTGAGCGGGCCGAGGATCTCCCGTTCGGCCTCAGCAGCCCATCCGCGCGGCACGACGGCCAAGACGTCGGTGACCGCGGGGTGAACCGCAAACGTCCTGATGCTCCACGCCAGGATCGGCTGGCCCGCCAACGGCACGAAGGCTTTGGGATGACTCAGCCCCAGGCGCGCGCCGGAACCTCCGGCCACGACCACAGCCCAGCAGCGGCTCGGGCTCGTGCCCCGGCCAGCCTCACCGCCCGCGGTCATCGCTGGCAACCTCGCCGCCGCCGATCGAGCCGCGTCCGCCGGGGACCTCCCCGAGCGCCAGACGCAGCGCGTCGCGCAGCGTCGCGACGGGTAGAAGGCACGCTCCCTCGGGCGCCTTCCAGCCCCGTCCCTTCAGATCCCGCGCCGTCACCGCCGGGATCATGATGCGCCGAAAGCCGAGCCGCGCGGCCTCCGCGATGCGCCGCTCCGGACTGGCGGTGCGCCGCACCTCGCCCCCCAATCCGATCTCGCCGAAAACCGCCAGATCATCGCCCAGCGATCGATCGCGCAGGCTCGAGGCGATCGCGAGCAGCAGGCCGAGATCGACGCCGGGCTCATCGACGCGCAACCCGCCGGCCACGTTGACGAAGACATCGCTGGCCGCCACATCCAGGCCGCCGCGCTTGATCAGCACCGCGAGCAGGATCGCCAGCCGGCGCACGTCGAAACCCGTCGCGATTCGCTGCGGGATCCCGTAGCTGGTCGGGTGCACCAGCGCCTGGACTTCCATCAGGAGTGAGCGCGTGCCCTCCATGCCGGCCACGACCACGCTGCCCGTCGCGCGCCCCGCATCCTCACCCAAGAAGAGCTGTGAAGGATTGGCGACCTCTTCGAGGCCGTTCTCGCGCATGTCGAAGACGCCGATCTCGTGGACGCTGCCGAAGCGGTTCTTGACGCTGCGCAGGATGCGATGCGCCTGGAACGGGTCGCCCTCCATGGTGAGCACGGCATCGACGATGTGCTCGAGCGTGCGCGGCCCGGCGATGTGGCCCTCCTTGGTCACGTGGCCGATGAGCAGCACCGCCATGCGGCGCGTCTTGGCCGTCCGCGTCAGGGCCAGCGCGCCCTCGCGCACCTGCAGCACGCTGCCCGGTGTCGAGGGCAGATCGCGCAGGAAGGTCGCCTGGATCGAATCGACGACGAGCACCTCGACCGGACGCGGCGTCTCCTCGGTCGCGAGCACTTCGGCCCGCCTGCCGCGCGGCGCCTCCTCGGTCGCGAGCACTTCGGCCCGCCTGCCGCGCGGCGTCTCCTCGGTCGCCAGCGTCTCGGCCTGGGGCGGGCTGTCCGCCGGCTCGCGATTGCCGGCCCTCGCGGCCGCGCCATGGTCAGCCAGCTCGCCGACCCGCGCCCGGTAGACGCCATTCGCCGCGGCCTCGAGAATGCGCTCGAGATCGGCCTCGGCTAGCACCGGCAGGGCGGCGGTCACGCCCAGCCGCTGGGCGCGCAGGCGAATCTGTCCGGCCGACTCCTCGCCCGAGGTGTAAAGCACGCCCCGGCCGGCGCGGACGAGCTGTGAAGCGACCTGCAGCAGCAGCGTCGATTTGCCCACGCCGGGATCCCCGCCCACCAGAACGACCGATCCCGGCACGATGCCGCCGCCCAGCACACGATCGAACTCGCCGATGCCCGAGCGGATCCGCTCCGGACCGCCTGAGCGCACCTCGCCCAGAAGCTGGACCTCGGCTTCCTCGAGCGCGCCGTCGGCGCCGGCGGCCCAGCTCGCGGTCTGCCCGGGCGTCAAGGTCGTTGAGCGCCGCGGGCGGCCGGGAATCCCCAGACCGCGATCCGGCGCCCCGCCGCGGGCTGCACGGTGCCCAGCGCCCGGCCCCGAACTCAGGGCGCGATAGGCGGTCAGGCTGTTCCACTCCCCGCAGCTTGGGCAGCGCCCGTACCACTGGGGAAAGTCCTCGCCGCAGCTCTGGCAGAGGTAGGTTTGGGTTTCGCCCTTCTTGCGCGCCATCGTAGGGCCCTTCCGCATCGGACGACTCGCGGCCGATCATGCGATCATGATCGTAGCAGGCCATGGGCCGGCGGGGGTGGAAATCGTGTGCCTGCCCCACAGGCCCAATGGGGCTGTTCAGCCCAGTGGGACTGCTCGGCCCAATGGGACTGTTCAGCCCAGTGGGACTGCTCGGCCCACTGAAGCTGTTGCCCCGGGGCAACTCGTGCAATTCATTATGGTGTTGGGGATTATGGGTTCAGGGTTGTTCCTTTTCGCCTCCGGGCGTGCGCGGCGCCCACGGCCAAGGCCGAGCGCCTGCTGCCGACAGAGGAGATGCCCACGGCCAACCGCGGGCGCCTCCTACGCCCCGATCACCGCCGCCACGATCGCCCGCGCCTCTTCCTGGATGCGGCGCAGGTGTTCCTCACCGCGAAAGCTCTCGGCGTAGATCTTGTACACATCCTCCGTGCCCGAGGGCCGCGCGGCGAACCAGCCATTTTCGGTCGCCACCTTCAGGCCGCCAATCGGGGCATCGTTCCCGGGGGCGTGCGTCCAGCAGGCAGTGATCGGCTCGCCGGCCAGTTCGCGGGCGCGGATGGCGTCGGCCGACAGACTCGCGAGGGCCTTCTTCTGCGCGGGCGTTGCCGCGGCATCGATCCGCTCATAGCAGGCCCGGCCATGGCGGGCCTCGAGCGCCCGATAGTGCTCCGCGGGATCCGCGCCGGTGACGGCGGTGATCTCGGCCGCCAAGAGGTCGAGCAGGATCCCGTCCTTGTCGGTCGTCCAGACGGTGCCGTCCGTGCGCAGGAACGATGCGCCCGCGCTCTCCTCGCCGGCAAAACCGAAACGCCCCGCCAGCAGCCCCTCGACGAACCATTTGAATCCCACCGGCACCTCGACGACCGCGCGGCCCGCAGCCGCCGCCACCCGGTCGATCATCGAGCTCGACACCAGCGTCTTGCCCACGGCGACGTCGCGGCCCCACGCGGGACGATGGGCGAAGAGGTAGTCGATCGCGACGGCGAGATAATGGTTCGGGTTCATCAACCCGCCGGTGCGCGTGACGATGCCGTGGCGGTCGAAGTCGGGGTCGTTGCCGAAGGCGACGGCGAAGCGGTCCTTGTGGGCGATCAATCCCGCCATGGCGTAGGGCGAGGAGCAGTCCATGCGGATGCGACCGTCGCGGTCGACGTGCATGAAGCTGAAGGTGGGATCGACCGTATTGTTCACCACCTCGATTCGCAGACCGTAGGCGTCGGCGATGACGGGCCAGTAGGCGATTCCGGATCCGCCCAGCGGATCGACGCCGATCTCCAGGCCGGCCCGGGCCACGGCGGCCAGATCGACGGCGCTGGCCAGGTCCCGCACGTAGGGCGCGACGAAGTCGTGCGCGTGCGTGGTTGGCGCGGAGAGCGCGCGCGCATGCGGGATGCGCTTCACCTCACGCAGCGCGTGACCCAGGATCTCGTTGGCGCGATCCTGGATCGCGCGGGTCACCACGGTGTCGGCCGGACCGCCCGCGGGCGGGTTGTACTTGATGCCGCCGTCCTCGGGCGGATTGTGCGAGGGTGTGATGACGACGCCGTCCGCGCGACCGGTGGCCTTGCCCCGCTGAGCCCGATTGTAGGTCAGGATTGCGTGCGAGATGACCGGAGTGGGCGTGTAGCCCCCGCCCGCCTGGATGAAGATCTCGACCCCGTTGGCGGCGAAGACTTCCAGCGCCGTGACCATGGCCGCCGTGGAGAGCGCGTGGGTGTCCTGGCCGAGGTAGAGCGGGCCGTCCACGCCCGCGGCCGTGCGCTGCTCGCAGATCGCCTGGCAGACGGCCAGGATGTGGTCCTCGTTGAAGCTGGTGCGCAGCGACGAGCCACGATGGCCCGAGGTGCCGAAGGCGACGCGCTCAGCCGGCGCACGCGGGTCGGGACGGCGGTCGTGATAGGCCGCGAGGAGCGCGGGCACATCGATGAGCATGTCACGGGGTGCGGGCTGGCCCGCCAAGGGATGGATGGACATGGGGCCTCCGGGCAACCTGGCCATCTCGGCGACTCCGGCGATCCTGGGGGTCTCGCCGACCACGCGCGGCCGGCCCTGCGCACTGTGGCCGACCGCGGACGATCTCACCATGCGGGCCGACCCACGGGGAGTCAAGACCGGCGCCCGCGCGCGGGACCTCCGGGCGTGCGACGTGTGGGCGGGCGGGCGCGCATCTGGACCGCCCGCCCGCGTCGCGCTATCATGGTGGGGATACGGACGACGCCGGGCCGGCGGAACTCGCCGGCCGGGCTGCGCCGGACAGCGTTCTCGGAAGGGAGTTCGAGATGACCGACAAGCGCGAACGCATCGAGTTGGAGGTGGCTTCGGGTGCGCTGGTGGTGCAGCGTGCCGCCTGCCCCGCGGGCTGCGACCTCATGGACCCCAAGGTAACGATCCACGATCATGCCTCCATTCACCTGGCCTACGCCTTCGAGGGTGTGCAGGGGCACATTCACCTCGATCCGGTCTACGGCAGCTTCGACAACGTCTGCGATCGGGAGATCCCCAAGGGCACGGTCGTCTCGTTCACCTGCCCGAGCTGCGGCGTCTCGCTCACCGATACGGGGGCGTCGTGCAGCCGGTGCACCGCGCCGATGTTCATGCTCCATCTTCCCAAGGGCAACTTCGTCGAGGGCTGCCAACGCAGCGGCTGTTACAACCACAAGCTTCACATTGTCACCGGCGAGCAGATGATGCAGCGGTTGTTCGATGACCTGGGGATGGACTCGTATCTCTGATCGCCGGCCCGAAGGGGGCTGGTATGTGCCGCACAAGGGTTTTCGTGTGCATTGCGCTTGCACTCGCTCCGATCTTGACGCCGGCACCGGGAGCCACGGTCTACGTCGTCGATCCCTTCGGCACCGGCGACTTCCCCACGATCCAGGCGGCGCTCGATGGCTGCACCCACGGTGACGTGATCGAGCTCACCGCCGGGGTGTTCCAGGGCGAAGGCAATCGCGACCTCGACTTCCACGGCAAGGCGGTTCTCCTGTGCGCGCAGGGTGGACGCCCAGGCGATTGCGTGATCGACTGCCAGGGCAGTGAGACCGAGCCGCACCGTGGCTTCCACTTCCATTCCGGGGAGGGCCCGGACGCGGCCGTGCACGGAATCTTGATCGCTAACGGTTGGGCTTGGCAGGGCGGTGGCGTCTGGTGCGAAGGGACAGCCTCACCGTCCTTCAACGAGTGCATCTTCTCTGCCAATCAAGCCAACACCGGTGGTGGTGTGTATGTGGACGAAACCGCATTCTTCACCGGGTGCACTTTCGAGGACAATGAAGCGACCTGGTCGGGCGGAGGGGTGAACGCCCACGGCCGAGCGGAGCTGCGGAACTGCGCTTTCCAGGGCAATCGCGCCACCCATGGCGGTGGGCTCTACCTCTACTGGAGCGACGCCTCGATCGACGCGTGCACGTTCATCGACAACGAGGCGACCGGTGGCGGCGGCGGGGCCCACTGCGAGATGCCCAGCACCCCCACCTTCACGCGTTGCACGTTGGCCGGCAACACCGCCGGCTACAACGGCGGCGGCGTGAATGTCGAGGTCGACTGCACGCCGATCTTCTCGGCCTGCACGTTCGCGGGCAACGGCGCCCCCAACGGCGGGGGCCTCCGGACGGGATCGCTCTGTTCGGCCCGTCTGGGGAACACCCTGATCGCTTTCAGCGTCAGCGGGGCGGGGGCCGTCTGCCAAGAAAACGAGACGGAGTTCACCTGCTGCGACCTCTACGGCAATGCGGGCGGAGACTGGGTGGGTGAGATCGCCACCCAGTACGGCGTGAGTGGGAACATCCAAGCCGATCCGCTCTTCTGTGACCCCGCTCTGGGAGACTATCGACTCGACGCCGCCTCACCGTGCGCGCCCTTCTCACCACCCAACCCCGAGTGCGACCTGATCGGCGCCTGGCCGGTGGGCTGCGGGACGACCCCGGTCGAGATCATCACTTGGGGTGGGCTCAAGCAGCTCTTCCGCTGATCGCGCTGGTCGCGGAACCCCTAGCCACGCGGTGGTTCGACTCATCGGCGGCCGCGTGATCAGGGCGCCGGGACCGGGGCGAGGGTGCCCGTCCTAGGGGACTCGCGCGAGGGGACCCGTCCGAGGGGGGCTCGCCCCCTGGGAGGGGTGTTCATCTTGCTAAGCAGGCACCAGTTACGGTATCATTAAGAGGCTTAGCAACTCAGGGTCCATCATCAGGAGGAAGTAACCTATGCTCCTCAGCGTACGCACTTTACGCCTGTTCCCCCTCCTCCTGCTCTGCGCCCTAGCGGCCCCGACGACGGGCGCCCAGAGCCTCTCCTTCACGCGGGTGGACGCTCAGCTCGGGATCAACGTCAACGTGGAGAACTACGGTCCCGCCTGGTGCGACTACAATGCTGATGGCTACGACGATGTCTTCATCGCCAACCACTACCAGGCCGGCAACCTTTTCCGCAACGACGGCGGCCAGGGCTTCACCGATGTGATCCTCGGGTCGGGCATCCCCACGACCGGCGACCAGCACGGCTGCGCCTGGGGCGACATGGACAACGACGGCCTACGCGATCTCTACGTGGTTGTGGGCGATCCAGGATCGGGGGGCACAGCCCGCAACCAACTCCTGAGGAACCTCGACGGGGTGCACTTCGTGGACATCTCCCGCCCCGCCGGCACCATGGACTCGACCGGTCGCGGGCGCTTCGCCCACTGGTTCGATGCCAACAATGACGGCTGGCTGGACCTGTTCGTCACCAACACCGCCACCCCCAACAAGCTCTTCCTGAATCAAGGCAACTACACGTTCACAAGTGTTCCCGACGCGGGTGGACTCAGCGCCGAGGCGCTGCGCCTGTCGGCCATCACGGACCTCAACAACGATGGTTATCTCGATGTGCTGCTGACCGATTGCGACGCCGGCTACCTGACGCTCTTCCGCAACATGCATAACGGGACTTTCCAGGATATTACCACCGGCTCGGGGCTGCCCGCCTGGCCCTTGTGCGTATGGAGCGCGTGCTGGTTCGACTACAACAACGACGGAGCCCAGGACCTCTATTTCTGCCGCGGCGGCTGGCCGAGCCATCGCGATTCCTACACCCTGAGCTCCACCCTCTTCGCCTTTCAGACGTTCATGTCGCCCTTGCATCCCGAGGACGGGCTGGACGGCTACGACCTCACGGCGAGCAGCACCGCACTGGATTTCAAGATTCGCCTCGATACCATCTACGGCCCCAATCAGTACATCTACCTCGGCCAGAACGGTATTCACCCGACCGGAAACCACTTCGTCGCCCAGGATGGGCAGTATCTTGGGCAACCGTCCTTCGTGCCCGGGGTCAGCCTCGGATGTTACATCTGGCAGGATGCCCCCGGCGGGGTCTGGCATGTGCGCACGTCCACCGATTTCGTCTCGAACCACCGCTTCTGGGCGGAGGTCACCGCCCAGGGCGGCACCCTCACGGCGGTCGAGACGATTCAGCTCGAAACGAACCTGCCCTATCTTGACCGTCTCACCGACAAGCTCTACCGCAACAACGGCAACGGCACGTTCACCGAGGTGAGCGCCGCGGCCGGGATCGGGGACGTGGCGGACGGCAAGAACTGCTTGGCGGCCGACTTCGACAACGATGGCTGGATGGACATCTACGTTGTCAATGGCCGCGAAGTGACGGGACCGCTTGCATCGCATGCCCCCTGCTTCCTCTACCGCAATAACGGAGACGGCACGTTCACGGAATGCGCCGTGGACGCGGGCGTCGACTGTCGCGTGTCGGGCACCGGCTCAGCCGCCGCGTGGAGCGACTACGACAATGATGGCTTCGCTGACCTGTTTGTCACCAACGGATCGCAGCATTGGCCCTTCAATTACGGACCCCACGTGGTCTATCACAACGAGGGCAATGACAATCACTGGATCAAGCTCCGGCTCGTCGGCACGGCCTGCAACCGCGAAGCGATCGGCGCCCGCGTGAGGATCGTGGCCGGAGGCCAGGCGCAGTACCGCATCGTCACGGGCAGCGTGATCGACGCCGGGCAGAGCTCGGTCGACCTGTTGTTCGGCCTGGGCAGCGCTACCACGGTCGATGCCGTCACGGTCTGGTGGCCGGGCGGCGAGATGGAGATCTACGACGCGCTGCTGGCGGATCAGACCTACGTCCTGCGCGAATCGGACTTCAGCGAAGTCGTCCCGACCCCGACATCGGCTGGGTCGATCCGCCTGGCCGCGCCGCAACCCAACCCCGCCCGCGAGGCGGTCACGTTGGCTTATTGGCTGCCGGGCAGCATGGACGCCGAGTTCGCCATCTTCGATGTGTCCGGCCGGCAGATCCGGCTGCTGGCGCACGGCGCGCAGGAGCCCGGCCGCCGGGTGGTGACCTGGGACGGTTGTGACGCCGCCGGTGAGCGCCTGGCCCCCGGGATCTACTTCTCCCGGCTCAAGGCGGGCGGCGTGGTCCAGAGCCAACGCTTGCTGATGGTCCGGTAACGCCTGCTGATGGTTTAGTGGCGCACGCGTGCGACGCCGGCCCACCTGTGGTAGCTTCGGAACGATCATGTTCGCGGTGAGGCTGACGCCTCGCCGCGGCCGGCATCGGCCGCGGTAAGCGCAGATCTAGCCGTGTGAAGCCGGGAATACTGGAAGGCGACGATGACCTCTTCACATGGCCAGCCGTCCCGGGCGTCTCTGGCGGGAGCGCTGGCGCTGCTCTGGGTGATCTGGGCCGGGCTCAGTGTCTGGCGCGACCTGCACGCGCAGCGCTATCTCGAGCTCGGCTATCCCTACCTGACCCTCGTCACCATCGCACAGGTCTGCCTGCGCGGCCTGCCCTACCTGCTCGTCGGCATTCCCCTGGTAGTCCTCGCGCTGCGCCTCCTGCGCGACCGCCGGTACGTGGCCGCCGTTTTGCTGGGTGTGGCGATGCTAATCCTGGCGCTGCCCCGCTTGCCGGAGCTCAATGTGGCGCTGCGCGCATCGCTGCCGGCCCAATGGCTGCGCGCGGCAGCTCTCGGCGGCATCCTGCTGGGCGCGCTCGCGGTGGGCGTCGGGCTCGGTCTCCTGATCTGTCGCTGGTCCGTGACCGGTGGCCTGTGCGCGTGGGTGGCGCAGGCGCTGCGGACCGGCGCCGAAGCCCTGCGGGCTCGCCGCATCGCGCGGATCGCCGGCCAGCGGGCCGTGTGGGGTGCCGCCGCGCTGGCCGCCCTGGCGGGACTCGCCCTGCCGAGCGTCACGCGGCCCAACCCGGCGGGCCGACCCTCGTTGGTCATCGTGCTCATCGACACGCTGCGGGCGGATCACCTGGGCTGCTACGGCTACGATCGTGACACCTCTCCCAACGTGGACCGGTGGGCCGCCGGATCGACGCTCTTCAGTCGCTGTATAGCCCAAGCCTCCTGGACGGCGCCGTCGGTCGCCTCGCTGTTCACATCGCTCTACCCGACCGTGCACCGGACGGGGAGCGGGCTGGAGGAGCGGCGCGTCATCTGCAACGGCCAGGTCGTGATGATGCCGGCCCCCGCCAGCGCCCCAGAGATCAGCGCCGAGTTGCCGCCCGGCTTTGTCACCTTCGCGGAGGTCTGCCGCGAGGCGGGCTACCGGACCGCGGCCTACGTGGCCAACGGGATCATCGCCGCGACGCAGGGCTACGGCCAGGGCTTCGAAACCTACCTGATCATGAACGACCGCAAGGTCACGCAACATGCTCGGCAGTGGTTACGCGAGGGGGGCCAGCGACCGTTCCTGCTGTATCTGCACTACATGGCGCCCCACGCACCTTACAATCCGCCCGCGGCCTTCAACCGGTTCCCCGCCGATGCCCCGCCGCTCGACCTCCTCAATGCCGCGCTCCGCGACAGCATCAACTTCGTCGGATCGCGAACGCTCACGCCGCAGGAGGTGGCCAACCTGATCAACCCCTACGACGGCGAGATCCTCTTCGCCGACCACCAGGTGCAGCAGATCCTGGACAGCCTGGCCGAGCTGGACCTGACCGATCGCACGGTGGTCGTGCTCACCGCGGACCACGGCGAGGAATTCCTCGACCATGGCTGGATCTGGCACTCGTCGACCCATCTCTACGAGGAGCTCATCCACGTACCGCTGATCATCGACCTGCCGGGCGATGGGCACCGTGGCCAGCAGGTGCCCCAGGTGGTCAGGCACATCGATCTGGCGCCGACGCTGCTCGAGCTGGCCGGCCTGGATCGGCCGGCGGAGATGCAGGGGCGTTCCCTGGCGGCGCTGCTGCGGGGCGAGAGCCTCCCTTCGCGTTCGGCGCTGGCGGAGACCATCGATTGGGGCTGGCAGCAAGCGGTCCGGACCGACTCCCTCAAGCTGATCCACGACCGGGAAGGGGGCCACGTCGAGTTCTACGACCTCGTGAGCGATCCGCGCGAGCAGCAATCGCTCAATTACCTGGACGCGGCCGCGGGGCCGGCCTTGCTGGACAGCCTGAATGCCCAGCATGAGCGGAACATGACGCATATCGACCCGACCGCCATGGGTCGCCCCGAGAAGCTCTCCGCCGAGGCCCGCGAGCGGCTGCGCTCGCTCGGTTACATCCAATAGCCGGACGGGGGCCTACGCTCACTCGGTTACCTTCGATAGTCGGCCGGGGTCGGATTCCCGAACCGCTGGCGACTGCAGGGGCACCGGCAGGGCGCGCATCTGCGGCGGCCCGAAGCGCAGGTAGCCGCCGGACAGGGCGAGCACCCCGAAGAGCAACCGGTAGATGCGGGCCGCCTCATCGCCGTTGAGCACAGCCGCCAACTGCGCCCCGCGGACGCCGGGCCGCGGGATCACCAAGACGGTCGACTTCCCGGCCGCCACACCGCCTTCGTCCCAAACGCACGTGGGCCGGCGGGCCAGGCCCGAGAGGATGATCTTGCCGGCGCGGATCTGCCGGCGGCGCCGCGCGCTCACCGCCGGGTGACGCAGGTCGAGCACCGGTTCGCGGTAGCTGCGGCCCAGGTAGCGCACGGCACGCGACGCCCACGTGTGGCCCGCCCCGACGATGTTCCCGCTCACCACGAACGGGGCATAGCGATCCGGATCGCGCTCCCAGAGATCTCGCCCGCGATCCACGATCGCCGGCTGCCAGGCGTAGGCCTCGGTCACGGTGGCCGCACCGCACACGTCGGCCAGCTCGGCGAGTCGCGGCAGGCGCCCCAGCGAGCCTGCGATCGCTTCACACTCGCGGTCCAAGAGCGCTCCCCAGCGGTTCCCGACGCAATCGAGCAGGTGAGCAGGTGCCGCATGCGTGTGGTGGAGCTCGAGCGGGCCGCCCGGCTGAGCGCCGCGCCAGATGTGGACGGCGGGCGAGCCCGCCGGCGGCCGCGCGCTGCCACCCGCGCCTTCGTCCGCGGGCCGCCGCCGCCCGATCGTGACCACCGGGTAGACCCCGGCCGCGAACGGGCGCGTGTCCGTGAGATCGGCCAGCGCGAGCAGATCCATTCGCTCGCGGTAGTGCTCGCGCAAGTCGGCGGCATACTGAGCGCCGAGCAGCTTGTCGGGGGTCAGGGCCGCCAGCACGCCGCCCGGGGCCAGCAGATCGATGCTCAGCTCGATGAAGGGAACGAAGAGGTCGAAGCAGCCCCGCGCCGTCCGGTACGTCGCTCGCAGCCGGCGGCGTTCGCGCGCATCGCGCGCCTCCATGGCGACCATGTTCAAGTAGGGCGGGTTGACCAGCACGATGTCGAAGGTGCGCGGCACCTCGGCCGCCGGCCAGGCGGTGAGGGCATCGGCAACGATCACGCGGCGCGTCAGAGTCCCGGGCGCCGGCGCTTGCGGCGCGTGGGCCGTCAGGGCTTGCGCCAGCCTAGCGCGCGCCGCGACGGCCACGGCGGCATCCAGCTCGATTCCGTAGAGGCTGGGCGCGCCGGGCGTTCCCGCCCAGGCGCCGGCGCCGCCGGACGCCGCATCATCCCCCCACGCCTGGCGCCCGCGCAGTGCCCGCCAGGCCGCCATCGTCACGTCCAGGAAGCCGACCAGCAGAGCCCCCTGACCGCAGGCGGGATCCATGACGCGCAGGCCTTGCAGGCGCTCGCGCAGGCGTCCCGACTGCGCCCGGGTCAACAGGCTGGCATCACCGCGGTCGATCCACCGCGCGATCGCTTCCGGTGCGGCGTCACCGGTCCCGGCCAGGTGAGCCTTGAGCGCCTCGCGCCCCATGAAATCGACGACCACCGGCGGGGTGTAGTGGGCGCGGGCGTCGGCGGCGCGGCTCACAGCAGCGACACCCAGTAGCAGAGCTGCGCGGTGACGAACCCCAGGAAGTTCCCGAGCGCATACCCGACGATCGCCATCAGCACGGAGAGCGGAATCAGGGCCTCGCGGTGATAGGCCGCCACGACCGGGGCCGAGGCCGCCCCGCCGATGTTGGCCGCCGAGGCGATCGCCGCGGTGTGCACGTCGACGTGCAGCAGCCTGGCGCCCAGAAGGATGCAAGCCCCGTGCAGCGCGATCCAGACGTAGGCCGCGCCGATGAACCAGGGCGCCCGCGCGAGCCCGGTGAGCTGCGATTGCGCGCCCATGCGCGCGACGAAGACATAGATGATCGCCATGGCGAGGGCGTGGCTGCCGGGGATGCGCCGCGCCGGCGTGAACGAGAGCAGGATGCCCAGGCAGGTCACCAGGAGGATCTTCCACGTCGAGGCGGTGAGCACCGGCGGGATCTCGGGAATTCGCGGCGCCAGCAGAGCGGCGAGCTGGGTCGCGGCCAGACCGAGCAGCAGGAGGTAGAGGATGTGGCGCATCTCCACTTCCTTGCTCTTGGTCTGCATCCGGCCCACCGCGGCCTCCAGCCGTTCGACGCGATCGGCAGCCGCTCCCGTGAAGGCCTGGAACTTCCCCGCCCACGCGCGCGAGGCCAGCAGCAGCGGTAACCAGACCAGGTACACGAACTGGTCGGCGAGCACGGCCAGACCCTGCTCGGCTGGCGATGTGCCCAGGCCCTCGGCCACGGCGGCCAAGTTCCCCGTGCCGCCGATCCAGCTTCCGGAGAGCGCGCCAAACCCCTTCCAGCCCTCAGGACCCAGACGCGTGCGGAACAGGAAGAACGCGATGGGCGCGCCCAGTACGACGCCGGCGGTGCCCATCAGCATCACCAGGAGCCCGCGCCCCAGCACGCGCACGATCGCGCGCAGATCGATCTCGAGCAGCATCAGCGTGATGAAGAGGGGCAGCGCGTAGTCCTTGAGGCCGTCATAAACCGCGTTCTCGAGCGGAATGACGCCCGTGTTGCTGAGCACCATCGGCACGGCATAGATGAAGATGAGCGGCGGCAGGTACTGAAAGAGCCTCCAGCGAAACTGCTGTTCGAGAAAGAAGAAGAGCCCGCAGATCGCGAGCAGGACCAGGAGGGTGCCGGCCGGACTCTGGACCACGGGTGACCTCCTCGCCGGGGTTGCTGGGCGACGCAGGCCACCGCCGCTGCTCCCGACCTTGCCACTGCCCCAGACCTAGCTACTGACCCCAGGAATGCGCTGGCCAGTATTGGAACATCCGGTGCGTCAGTCTAGCGGAAACCGTTGGGCTCTGCGCGGGCGCCGCCCGGCTGGCCGCGCCGCAAGGTCGCGCGGGCGCCGCCCGCAACCCCGCGCACCCAATCCCGTGCCCGCGACCCCGTGGACCAGATCCCGCTGGTGATCGAGGTGCAATCGAAGTAGCCTCGTCCGGGGCGGAACGAGGCCCGCCCATGGTTGGCACACCCGGATGGAGAAGAACAATGGCGTGCGCCTCCGATGAAACGCCCGGCGCCTCGGGTTCCGGGCCCGCCGTCGAACGGCAGGTCTTCTGCAACCGCACCCTCAACCTGCGGGCGATGCGCGCCATCGGCTACGACATGGACTACACGCTGGTGCACTACCGCGTGGAGGCCTGGGAGCGCGCGTCCTTCGCCCACTTGCAGCGCAAGCTCGCCGAACGTGGTTGGCCGGTCGCGGATCTCGTCTTCGACCCCGGCGCCTTCCAGGTGGGGCTGGTGATCGATCGGCAGCTCGGCAACATCGTCAAGGCCAACCAATTCGGCTACGTGAAGCGCGCCGCCCACGGCACGACGATGCTGGACTTCGAGGCGCAGCGGCAGACCTACGGCGAAGCGATCGTCGATCTGTCGGAGCCACGGTTCGTCTTCCTGAACACGCTCTTCTCACTGTCCGAGGCGTGCATGTATGCCCAGCTCGTCGACCGACTCGACGCCGGGCGGCTGCCGGGGGCGCTGGGCTACTCCGATCTCTACGTGCTGCTCAAGGAGTCGCTCGACGAGGCCCACATGGAGGGACAACTCAAGGCCGAGATCCTGGCGGCGCCCGAGCACTTCGTGGAGTTGGATCCCGAAACACCGCTGACGCTGCTCGATCAGCGTCAAGCGGGCCTGAAGACCCTGCTCATCACCAATTCAGACTGGCCCTACACGCGCTTCATGATGAGCTACGCCTGCGATCGGTTCCTGCCGGCGGGTTCGACCTGGCGCGACCTCTTCGATGTCGTGATCGTGGGGGCGCGCAAGCCGGTCTTCTTCGCCCAAACGCAGCCGGCGTTCGAGGTGGTGAGCGACGAGGGCTTGCTCTCCCCCCTGACCGGCCGGCCCCAGCTCGGCCGCGTCTTGCTCGGCGGGAACGCCGACATGGTCGAGGAGCTCCTGGGTGTGAGCGGCTCGCAGATTCTGTATGTCGGCGACCATGCTTACGGCGATGTGCACGCGTCGAAGAAGCTCCACCGCTGGCGCACCGCGCTCGTGATCCGGGAGCTGGAACAGGAGATTCTCGCCCAGCAAGGTTTCCGTGCGCAGCAGGTGGAACTAACGGGTCTGATGCAGGAGAAGGCGGCGGGCGAGCAGCAGCTGGCCGAGGCGCGGCTCGCCCTACAGCGCACTCGCCGGCCGGCCGGCGAGTCGGAGCACCGGCGGTTGGAGTCGGAGCGACGGCCAGCCCGCGCGTCGGAGCTGCAGACCCGGGTCGAGCGAACGCGCGCACGCCTGCAGCAGCTCGATGAACGGATCACGCCGCTGGCCCGGGCCTCGGCCGAGCTGCTCAATCCGCGCTGGGGTCTGCTCATGCGCAGCGGCAACGACAAGAGCTACCTGGCGCGCCTGGTCGAGCGTCACGCCGACATCTACACCTCACGGATTTCGAACCTGCGACGCACCACGCCCTACGCCTTCTTCCGCGCGCACCGTGTGGAGATGCCGCACGACGCGGCCCAGGGGTAATCTTCCCGGCAAGCCCCTGCTCCGCTCGCGCGGGCCGTCTTCTGAGGCTACGTTTGGCTGCGCTGCCGCTCAAGCACGACCATCTCGCGGCACCCATGCCAGAACAGCAGGCGGCTGGCCACCGAGGCCTTGACTCGGGAATCGGCCAGAATCCCCGCGATGCCACCCGCCGCCAGGTAGTCGGCGAAGGGACGGTAGTGCCCCGGCCCTCCGGATACCTCTACGATCCTCAGGGCGATTCCGTGGGGATTCCATGGCAGCGGGACCTGCGAGTCGACAACAATGACTTGGGGGGCGACGCGCAGAGCCTCCTCGAGCACGGCAATCTGTCCCTCCCGGTCGATCTCGTGGAAGAGCAGCAGAATCGTAGCCAAGTCGAAGGAGTCGGCTCCAAAACCGCTGAGATCTGCTGCATCCGCGACCTCGAAGCGGACCTCGGGATACCGATTGCGCTTCCGGGCGAACGCGATCATCCGCGGGGACAAGTCAATGCCGACAACCCGACAGCTCTTCTGACGGGCAAGGTCGAAGCAAAGCTCCCCCGTACCGCACGCGATCTCCAAGATACTGGATGCCGGAGGCACCGCGTCCACGACGGCCTTGCGCGTCGCCGCCAACGGTAGATCATAGAGCGCGTGGTAGACCGCGCCGTGCGTGACACGGCTATGATCCCGGCTTCGGGTCTGCTCGGCGGGCTTCATCTCTGCATGTCCCCTGGTCACGATAGTGCCTTCTGGGCCTTCGCTGCGTGCTCGGCGGCTGCTATACTCCCTGTGCCCACGCTACTTCACCCCGCCGGTTTGACCGGCGCACAAGGAGTCCGCCATGCGCGCTGCGATCTTCCTGGTTGCCTTGCTACTGCCTGCTGCCTCGCAGGCTCAGACGCTATCCGGACCGACCCACAGCCTCGGCGCCCCGGACGTTTGCACCGCCGATGTCCGCTCCGAGGTCACCCGCGGCCCGCTCTCGCCCTCGGCAGCGGTGCTGCGCGGTCCGCGGTTGCCGCGCCTCGAAGGGTACATCCTGGCCGACTCGGTCCGCACCCGTACTTTCGTACCGCCCGGCGAGGAGCTGTGCGTCCATTTCGACGCCGGCGCCGAGACGCTGACGGAACTGCCGGCCTATGAGATCACACCGGTCGCGCGCCAGGCGATCGCCTACGCGCCTGAGTGGCTGCGGATGGACCTGGAATGCAATTTGCGCCTGTTACCGGCGGACCATCAGGATCGCTACGGCTACCTGCTCATGAGCTTCACGAACCCAGCGCTGATCGATGAGGTCGCCTTCCAGATCGCGCACTTGAGCTGGACCATCCTGCAGAATCCCTACTGGGACGAAACACTCCTGGTGAACAACGCCTCGCTGCTCTATCAAATCGACATGGAGCTCGACTACGTCGAGATCGTCGAGTACGGCCTCGGCACCGAGGAGCAGTACTCGACCACGCGCTACGTGGTCGACATCGGCGGCCAGCCCACCACGGTCGAGATCCCGCGCGAGGTCTACTACGGGTACGTGGTCATGCCCAAGCTCTCCGATGAGCGACCCCTCCAGGACGCCAGCGTCTACAACTACTTCTGGCGCGAGTACCTCTTCTATCACCACGACGCCGGCTATCCGCTCATGCAGGAGGTGATCACGCCCCTCTCCGTGCTGTGGGACGGCGCGCAACACGACCTGCCCGCGGGGCGACCGTTCACGCCCGATATGCTCGTGCTCGATGCGATCGGCAACTGGGTCTCCGAGACCGTGCCGTTTGCCGCGGCTGGCAATCGGCCGATCCAGCCCAACGTGATTGCGCATGAGCACGACGGCAATTGCGGCGAGCTGCAGGACCTGCTGTGCGCGACCGCGCGCACGTGTCTGGTGCCCTGCCTGTCGACGATGGACATCCTCGAGGACCATGTCTGGTGTGAGTTCTGGTGGGACGGCGGGTGGCATCCCTATCAGGTGGATCTGGGGCACGGACCGACGCACATCGATAACCCTGGCATCGCCTACGACCGCGATCACGGCGGCGGAAAGGACTGCTCTTGCATCTGGGACTGGCGCAACGACGGCTTCACCTGGGAGTCGATCGCCACCTACTCGCAGACTTGTCTGCTGACCGTCACGGTGGTGGATCCGGCGGGGATCCCGGTCGACAACGCCGAGGTGACGCTGGCCAGCGAGTTCTACTACCCGCCCTATTCGCTGTACGCCGGACTGATCAGCAACACGGGTCCCGACGGGACCGTCCAGTTCGAGCTCGGCGATCGGCAGAACTATTACGTGAAAGTCGTCACCTCGCTCGGTAGTTATCCGACGTCAGGCTACGCCTTGATCATCAGCGATTCGCAGGCCGGCGAGCACTACCAGTGGAGCTGGACGACGCCGCAGGCCATGACGCAGCTCGAGATGACCGCCGGTACGCCGGGCACGCAGGCCGATTGGGTGATTGAGGTTGAGTACGATCTGCCCCATGACCTGCTCTACGGCAAGGACATCTTCGACTCCCCGCTCAGCTTCTACTTCGAGCCGGTGCCCGACGGCCACCTGGACTTCTTCATCGCCGATGAGACCAACTTCAGCGCCTACCAGGCCCGAACGCCCTTCACAGCCTACGAGATCGCCGAGGGGTACTCGTCCCACCACGTCTTCTTCCATACCCCGCGCCTGGAGGACTACTACGTGGTCCTCTCCGGCGCCGAACATCACGGCCTGCTGACGCGGGCCGACGTCACCGTGCGGCTCTGGGAGCGCGATCCGGCATCGGTCGCTGAGGCAGGATCACCCGTGCTCGCGCTGGTGACGCCGCCGAGCCCGATCGCGGGTCGCGTGACGCTCGAATTCGAGCTGCCCGCCGCGGGCCCCGCGACGCTGGCCGTCTACGACGTGGGCGGCCGGAGGGTCGCGACGCTGCTGGATGCGTGGTGCGACGCGGGCCGCCAGCGGGTTGTTTGGGATCGCGGCGCCGCGGCGGGACTCTACTTCCTGAGGCTCGACAGCCGCGGCGCGCGCACCAGCGAGCGGATCGTGCGCGTGGAGTGAGGAAGTCGTACGATGCGTCTCTGGCTGGTCTGTGTGCTGAGTCTGTTGATCGGCGGTTGCGGGAGACCGCTCCGCGTAGTGCACCCCAAGCCTGGAGACGTGGTTCGAGTCACGTCAGAGCGCTGGCGGATGGAGAAGCAGACGGCCGAGTTCGTGGATCTGATGGGCGACACGCTGATCGTCACGCAGTCAGGTGAACGAGTACCACTCTCGGTCGCCGACGTGGACACGCTCGAAGTGCGTGTGGGTCAGAGAAGCAACATAGGGAAGGGCGCGACCATCGGCTTAGGAGTAGGCCTGGTGTCGGCCTTCATCATTGTGTTCGCCGCGGTTACATCTTCGAGTTCGTCCTCGGAGTCCTGCTGCGGACCATCATCGCAAGACATGACCATCGTCGGTGCCATCTTTCTGGCGCCCCCCGCGGCTGCGCTTGTGGGGGCCTTGCTGGGCGCCACCGCGAATACCGAACGATGGGTGGTGGTCGAGGACCTCGGGAGATCAACGCCCTAGGATTGCCGCCACACCTCCCGTTCGACCTCTTTGGGCAAAAACGGCGGCGCGCAGGTGATCAATCGCACGGGGATCTTCCGGCGGATCTTCGTCTCCCGCATGATGGTCATCTTGGGCTCCAGTCCCTGGCCGACCATGTATGCGGCGCGGGCGGCGTCGCTGGAACCTGGCATGATGAATGCCGGCGCCGTTCGAGCGCGTTCCCGCATGCTTCATCAGGGCAGCAGGAGGAACTGCCGGCAGATGCGCCGCTCATCGGCACGCACGGAGAGGTAGTAGATGCCCCTGCTGGCCCGTGAGCGTGTCTCCGTGCTGCCGTCCCACGCAAACGACCAAGCCCCTTGCTGCAGAGCGCCCTGGAAAATCGTATGGATCTGTCGCCCTTCAACATCGATGACCGAAAGCTTGACGTCGGAGCTCCTCTCCAAGCGCAACTCGATCGGTTGATGAGGGCGATACGGATTCCCGAGCGACAGGGATATGAGCGGCGAGCGGGATCCATGGCCCGGCGGCGGCAGCGCGACGCTGGAGGACTCCGACCAAAGCCCGATGCTATAGGATGGCTTGCCGCCGGCCAGCCGGAAACCGCCCCCGGCATAGAGCAATTGGCTGACCGGACACAGGGCCTCTACACCCCAACCTCCGTACACGCCCGATCCGAGGGCACGCCATGTGGCGCCGTCCCAGCGCGCGATGTCGTTGACCTCCACGCCCGCCATCGTGGGGATGATCCCGCCCGCGTACAGCGTGTTCTCGAGAGCGGTCAGCGCCAGGACAGGATAGTCTGTTTCGTCGACGCCCTGGCCGACCGGGGCCCACGTGCTGCCGTCCCAACTGGCTATGCAACGGGCCTCAACGCCGCCCGCCTGACTGAACGACCCTCCGGCGATGAGAAGATCCTGATAGGTGGTCAACGCATCGACGTGCCCACCTCCATAAGGGAAGGTGGCGCCCTCTCCCAGGGGGTGCCAGGCCGCGCCGTCCCAGCGCGCGATGTTGTTCACGTCCAAACCTCCGGCGGTGTGAATCTGCCCGCCGGCGATGAGGTCCCCGTCGTACACCTCCAGCGCGGATACGTACCAGTCGATGCCCTGTCCCAGTGGGCTCCAGGCGGCGCCGTCCCACCGGGCGATGCCGTTGGTTCCCACGCCGCCCGCCGCGGAGAACTCTCCGCCCGCGATGAGGCCGCCACCCCAGGTAACGAGCGCAAAGACCCGACCGTCGAACCCGGGGCCGATCGGGCCCCACGCCGAGCCGTTCCAGCGGGCGATGTTGTTGACCTCGACGTCTCCCGACAGGTGGAAATCACCCCCAGCGATCAGATCCTCCTCGTAGGTCGTCAACGCGGAGACGGAGGTTCCATAGGGCCCTCCGCAGAAACCATCCCCCAGGCTGGTCCAGTTTGCCCCGTCCCAGCGGGCGATGTGTTGCACCTCGGCCGATCCGGCCCGTGTGAAGCTTCCGCCCGCGACCACATCTCCGGCGTGCTGCAGAAGAGCTTGGATGTCTCCAAGCAAGCCATTGCCGGGAAGCGGATCTCCAACGCCACCCCAAGCGTATCCATCCCAGCGGGCGATATGGCTCACCTCGGTAGCGCCAGCCCGATCGAAGCGTCCCCCGGCGATCAGTTGATCCTGGTGGCAGGCAAGCGCCACCACACGCAACCCCTCCACCGATCCGGTGATGCCGGATCCTAGACCCGACCACGCATCGCCGACCCAGCGAGCCACGCGTCGCGCGTCCTGCCCACCGGCCTGCGTGAAGTAGCCGCCGGCTAGGAGCGCCCCGCCGCACACGCTGAGCGCATAGACCGACGTGGTGTCACCGCTGCCACTGACACCTGAACCCAGGGAGTCCCAGGCGGCGCCGTTCCACCGGGCGATGTGGTTGGCGGGCACGGCGCCGGCGATGGTGAAGATGCCACCCACGACTAGATCGTCCTCGTAAACGGTCAGCGCGCGAACTTGGCCGCCAGTGGGCCCACCGGAAACGCCGGCGCCGAGGGGATGCCACTCGCTGTCGTCCCACCGGGCGATACGACCCACCGGTATGCCCCCAGCGGACGCGAAGCTGCCACCGACGATCAGGTCCCCGTTGTACACGGTGAGAGCATAGACACGCGGCCAGCTGCCGCCCACCCCGCCGCCCACGCAGTCCCATTCCTCGCCATCCCAGCTGATGAGGCTGACGCAGTATGGGCCGCCGGGGCTGACGATGAAGTCCCCGCCGACTACTAGCCGGCCGGCATGCACCGCGAGAGCGTAGACCTCATCGTCCCCGGGACCGCTCAGTCCGGCGTCCAAAGCCCGCCAGGAGGTGCCGTTCCAGGCAGCCAGGTCCCCGGCCTCGACCTCCCCGGCCTCGCTGAAGTCGCCGCCGGCGATGAGCTCCCCTTCGAAAACGGCGAGTGCCAGCACATCATCATTGATGCCGGCGCCCAATGGATGCCAGTCAATGCCGTCCCAACGCGCGATGTTGCGGGCGCCAACATCGCCAGCTTGATAGAAGGAGCCAGCCGCAATGAGGTCACCTTCGTAGATCGCGAGACAGTAGATCCCGGCAAAACCGTAGACCCCAGGCACTGGATCCGGATGACCGAAATCGGACGACCAGTTCTCGTCCCCCGGCACTCGCGGCCCCGGGCCCGAGAGTGCCCGGAACACCGGCTCACCGTGCTCGCCGCGCAGATGGATGCGCAATCCGGACAGATCCAGGGGGCCTTCATAATGCGACTGTTGCAGGCGCTCCTGGTCGAGGCGGCCATCCGACGTCAGGAAGGCTTTCACGCTGGGGCAGGCTACCTTCTCGGAACGCAGGCCAGCGGCCTCCCGGGGTGAGGCGCTGTCTGGGCTCTGCGGGGCGGCATAACTCGCGGCGGGCATGTGGCAGCATGCCACGAGCAGCATCGCTGGCAGAAGGGTATGCACCGTCATTGGCGTCTCCTCTCATGGTCTTCACGTCAGGCGAGTTGCGAGTTGGCCTTGACCGAGGCCCCTCGTCACGCGCCATCCAATCACGATCACTCAGCTAGAGGATACACGAGCGGTCCCGCCCATGTCCAGAGCACATCCCGGTGGACCGCCGCTCTGCACTTCGAACAGCGCCTCGATCCCTCCCCAGGACATGGTCTCGCGTGGTGCCTCGCCGCAGCCGATCGTGAAGATCTGGTCGGGAACCGGGCCACCCCACGCGCGCGGCTAGTCCATCAGCTCCGACTCGGGGGCCGGATCCTCCACGACCGGCAGCCGGAACTGCTCGGGTCGTTCGGACAGGATCCGCCGCAGCCAGGCTTCCGGATAGCCCAGCTCTTGGGGCTTGCCCTCCTCATCCTTCACGTAGCCGTCGTTGTACTTGCAGATCAGATGTTCAGCCAGGGCCCGCCACCGGTCCACGACCATCTCGGCGTGCGATACCGAATAGTCGGTCAGGTAGCGATTCATAAGACCCGGGTCGCTCTGGTGGAGGCGCCGCGCCACGTCTTCCACAACGGGCTGCAGCTCCAGAAATGTGCCCTCCATCTCGCGCTGCACTGCCTGCAGCTCGGGAATCATCTGGGAGTACTTCAAGCAGACATAGTTGGACACGAGGTTGAACACCCACCAGGCCGAATCCCAACTGAAGCTGCCCAGGCTGCCGCGCTTGAACGACTGCGGCACGGCGTCGATGCCGCAATAGAGCGGGCAATAACACGTGACGTAGGTATCGTCGACACCGTACCACAGCACGCCACCCACGGCGTCGGGCAGCCACGCGCGCGACTGGGATACGAACGAGAATCCGGTCTGCTGCGTGGAGATGGGCCGCTCCCAGACGTAGGCAACACTGTCGATCTCCCAGCGCATCGGGCGCCAGCGGTTGGGCATGCCGTGCGGCCCCGCGTCGATGCCCTGGGTCATGTCGAAGTCGGTGCCCTCGTAGTGATCGCGCATCAGCGCGAAAACATCGCTCACGGACAGCTTGCGGTCCGGCTCGAGCCAGAGGGGATAGGGCTCCGCCTCCGGAACCGCGCGATGGTAGTCGGAAGAGAGATTCTGGGACGGGGCCGCGCGGCGGAAGAGGCTCCACACGCGCGCATCGGCATAGCGTTGATTGGCGGGTGTCGCCGGGCAATAGGCCTCACAGAAGCGGAACGGCCCGCCGGAATTGGGATCGCAGTAGCCCCGCTCCACGGCGAAGGAAACGACATTGGGCGCGTACAGGCAGCGCTGCGGGTTGTCCAGGGGGAAAGCACCGATGCGCGCCTTGTTGGCATGGGCACAGATCATCCCGTCGGGCACTTGCACGGCCACCCAGATCGCCCCCGAGCCACCGGGACCGGGGCCGATCATCTCGAGAATCCATGCCTCCCGTGGGTCGGCGATGGAGAAGGACTCGCCAGTGGAGCGGTAGCCGCACTCGGCGACGAGGTCGGTCATCACCTCAATGGCCTCCCGGGCGGTCCGCGCGCGCTGCAAGGCCAGGTCCATCAAGTCCCAGTAGTGGAACAGCCCGTCGGGGTTCTTGAGCTCCTCACGGCCCCCAAAGGTCGTTTCGCCGATCGCCAGTTGGTGCTCATTGATCAAGTGCACGACGGCATAGGTATGCGCAACCTGCGGGATCTTGCCCCGCACGCGGCCATCCCAGCTTTTGATCTCCAGCGAGTCGCCGGGTTCGTGGTCGGCCGCGGGAGTGTAGTCGAGGTGCGGCACGAACTCACCGTCGCAGGTGTAGGTCACCATGACCGACCCATCGCTCGATGCCCCCCGAGTCACGATCAGGTTGGTGCAGGCGCCGGCCGCCGGCGCGATCGCCCCCAACATCCCCAACGCAACTGCCAATCGACCTGGTTCCCACGCCTTCATGACCCCAGCCCTCCATCATGCGGTCCGCATCCGACCTCGGGGCGGCGCCATTGCCGCCGAGCGCCCGAGCCGCGATTCCCGGCGCCATTGCCGCCGAGCGCCCCACCCGCGATCGCCGGCCCTGAGAGTAGCGCAAGACAACCCCCGCGTCAGGGGGCACGACTCGCTTGCGGTCCGAGCCCGCGACCAGCAGACTGAACGGTTCCGCCCTCCCGAACGTCCAGCTTCGGGAAGTCGAAGCCCCGGCCACAGGCGCCCCGCGCCTGAGGCCATGCACGCTTTGCAGGGAGTAGCACCATGCTGCAATGCTCGGCGCGACGGGCGGTCATTCGCGGGGTGATCCTGATCTGCCTCGCCCTGGGTTGCTCATTGCCGGCGGTAAGCCAAGCCGATGCCCCTGCGGAACGAGCGGGCGTGCCCTGCGTGAGCAACCCGGCCACGCCGCGCGACGGCACCCGGACCGTGGCCCTGAACGAGTTGTGGCGCTTCTCCTCTGAGGATGACGGCAACCTCCTGATCGGGCGCGTGCAGGACGTGCTGGCCGACGAGACGGGGAACTTCTACCTGCTCGATCGGCAGCTTGCCCAGGTGCACGTCTTCTCACCCGACGGCCGCTACCTGCGCTCGCTGAGTCACGAGGGCGACGGTCCCGGCGAGACCCGCAGCCCCACGAGTATCTTGCTGCTGCCCAACGGCGCGCTGGGTATCGTGCAGGCCTTTCCCGCGCGCATCGTCACCTTGGACCTCGCGAACCGGCCGCTCAGCCCCATCGAGCTGCGCCCGCCGGGGGCGGAGCTGGGGACGAACCGCTTCGCGCTGTGCGTGCGCAGCCGGGGCGGCACACTCGCCTATGCGGGCCGCACCCTCGGCACGCGCCAAGACGGCCCGCCGCCCCGAGACATGCTGGTCACTTGTGACCTCGACGGCCGCGAGCGAGCTGTCGTGCTGCACAAGGAGAGCGCCGACGTCATGGCGACGCACAAGTGGATCGAGACCGAGGAGTACTTTGTTGGACGCCGGGGCTGGACGATCGGCCCCGAAGGCAACATCTACGCCGCCCCCGAGCGCGACGTCTACGCCGTGCACGTTTTCTCGCCCGACGGAAGGAGACTGCGCATCTTCGAGCGCGACTACGTGGCGCGCTTGCGGAACGAGGCGGAGAAGGCGGATATGGGTATCCAGATGGAGGCCGACGGCCAGGAGATCCCCATCGACAACGTCATCGCCGATCGGGATCCCGCCATCACGCGCATCCACGTGACCGCAAACGGGGAGACCTGGGTGCTGCACAGCCTGAGCACCCACGATCTCCCCGATGGGATTCTGCAGCGGCACGATGTGTTCGATCGCGAGGGCCGCTACATCCGCGAAGTCGCGTTGAGCTGGCCGGAGCGGCGTAACGAGAACGACATGGTCTTCTATCCGAGCGACGAAAGGCTGATCGTCGTGCGGGGCTTCGACCCCCGCATCCGTATCAGCATCGGCGGCGGCGGCAACGACGTGGAGGTTCCCGCAGAGGAACGCCCGCCGCTCGAGGTGATCTGCTACGCGCGGCCCGACAGGTGACCATCCCACAGCACGACCGATCGGCCGGCCGCAAAATCGAACGCGGTCCACGCGAAGGAATAGCCGTATACGATGTGGCCCTTGATGATGTCGTGCAGAGCGGCCTGCAGATCCTCGCCGTAGAGGCCCGCATAATCGATCAGGGTCTGCCACGGATCGAGCAGCTTAGCGCCGTCACCGACCCTGCCGTTCCACAGCCCGCCACGAGCGACCAGCCCGTAAGATCGATGGGATTAGCGCCGGCATTGTAGACTTCGACAAGTCGATCGCTGGTGCAGTTGAGGCGGGGGATCGCACATCTGCGACCGCGTGATCGTCCTAAGTGAACGCCACCTCTCCCAGCTCATCAAGAGCTTCGTCCGCCACTCCCACAAGGACCGTTGGCACCTGGCTCTGGTCAAGGACCGCCTTGCAGGAAGGCGATCGACGACTCCAGCAGGCTGATCGCATACTGGGAGTTGTGCACGCCGTGGCTGCGGTCCTCGTGCACGAGCAGGTAGTTCCAGACCGCGCCCGCCGAGTCGGCCGAGGTGGTCACGCTCGTCGGGTGCCCGTCATGCAGGAGCCCCGCCGTCTCCAGCAGGCCCCCCAGGGTGGCCTGGAGGTTCTCCACCGTGGCCGGCACGTCGTGGTAGGCGAAGTCGCTCAGTTCCGGCTCGTGGCACTCGTTGCAGCCACCCAGGTTCAGGATCTCCAAGCCCGCGAGCGTGGCCCGCATGTTGAAGGAGTGACCGCCCACCACGAAGTTCTGCGTGTGGTCGTAGTGACAGCCCAGGCAGCGGCCCTCGGCAGTGGTGCGGTGGAAGACCATGTCTCCGTAGTCGTAGTCCGCGTACTCGTAGCCGTTCGTGCCCAGGAGCATGTCGGCCTGCACGCTGTAATGGGGCCCCCAGCGGTCGTTGAGTCTGACCTGGCCGCTGACGTAGGTGTTGACGTTCCGCCGCGCCTGATGGCACTGCGCGCAGAGGTTGTTGCCGCCGCCCAGATTCGTCGCCACGCCGTTGGCGAGCGTGGCCGGGCTGTCGAGGCGCAGGCTGAAGTCGCTGCGCGTGTGCGGCGCGTGGCAGGTGAAGCAGTGGATCACGGCAGCGTTCGGGTAGCTCCCCGGACTCACGCCGGCCGCCTGGTCCAGGAATCCCTCGTGCGTGTGGCACGCCGAGCAGGACGCGTTGTTGCGGTCCGTGTTCAGCCCGCTGGCGTGTAGCGAGTTCTGCCACTGCAGCTCGGCCGCGATGAGCGCGCCGTCCTGATCGCTGTGGCAGGTGAAGCAAGCGGACGCGTCCGGCGTCACCTGTTCCACGCGGGTGATCTCGCGATCACACGATGGGAAGGCGAACAGCAGCACCGCCCCCAAGGTGATCGCCATGATACCACGGATTGCCCTCATATCGTGTCCTCCTCGCTTCACTTGCAGGCTCCCTCTGCTTACTCCAGCCCAAAGCGGTAGCCGACGTTCACCCACACGATGTTGGCCGTGTAATAACGATCGAGCAGGATGTAATCATCGTAGTTGTAGATGTTGTACTTGACCTCCAGGAAGTAGTCCTCCAGCAGGTCGTACTGCGCCGCGAACATCAGGATGGACTTCTCGATGTCGAGATCCTTGCCGAAGTCCAGGTAGGTCAGCCCGGACTCGAGCCCGAGGTCTGGAATGGGTCGCAGCTGCACCCGGCCGGCGACAGTATGGCTCTCTGTCTCGAAGCCACCCGCGCGATCGTCGTAGTCCTCGACGGCATAGCCGTAGTCGGCCTGGACGGAGGCCCAGTTCGAGAGCACCAGGCGCCCAAAACCGCTGACCTTGGTGCCCTCGACCTCGACGCCGAGCACGGGATAGGTTCGCGCGCGGTCGTCGTAGGCGGCGCCGATCGCCAGGCCCTCCACCAGCTCGGCCTGCAGCTTCGCGTCGAAGCGGGTGTCCTCGACGTCCTTGAGGAGGGTGAGGTCCTCCTGGTCGTTCTTGTCGCGCGTCGCGTACCTGACGCGGGCGCGGTAACGATCCTGGTAGTGGAGAGCGGCCCCTACCTCCCAGAAGTGGCTGTCGGTGAGCGTGCCGTCGTCGTCGTTCGTCTCGTAGCCGTAGCCGCCGAAGACGCGCCCGTACCGATGATGGTAGGTCAAACGACCCTCATTGCGGACGTAGTCCGTCTGCAGGTCGGCAGCCTCGTCCTCGATGCGGTTGAGGTGCAGCAGGTAGCGTAGCTGGAACCGCTGGTGGGGACGGGCGGTGCCGATGTACTGGAAGCTCTGCAACTCGTGCTCGAGGCCGGTCTCGCTCAGCTCGTGCGAGCCGTAGGCGCCGCGCAGAGAGTGCGTCATGTCGAAGGGCAGGAGGATGTCCTGGGCGAACAGGCGCGCCGAGAAGACCTGCCCCCGGCGATCGGTCCAGGGCAGCAGCTCGTCCTCGAAGTCGCTGCCCTCGTAGCCGATCGCGAAGCCGCGTCCGCTCTTCTGGACCTCCGCTTCCAGCTGGTACCGGGTGAGCGTGTAATCGTAGCGCTGCCCGAGCCAGCCCTCGTGGGCGTCCCCCGGGAAGCCGCCGGGCGGGTCCGCGTCCGGCGCGTCGGCCAAGTAGCCGGTGGGATAGTCCAGCCGCTCCCCTTCCCGGGTCTGCAGGTTGGTGTTGGCGGTCACCCGCAGCCAGTCCACGGGGGTGACCGTGGCATCGAGGTGCCAATCCTGGCGCTCGCTCGTCAGGCGTCCGTCCGCATCGAAGAGCTGGCGGCGCTCGTCATGCTGGAAGCGTAGCTGCCCGAGTCCGGCCAGCCGGTAGTTCAGCAGGGCCTGGCGGCTGTCCTGGTTGATGTTCTGGACATCGAGCAGGAGGAAGCTGCGCTCGCCGAGCTGCCCGTCGAGCAGGATGCGGGAGAGCGCGAAACCGTCGTGGATGTTGTAGGTCTCCTGCACGCCGGCCAGATTCCCCGCCTCCTCTTCCTTGCTGATCGCGCCCAGCTTGAGCAGGCCGTTCAGGCGGACTGCGCCGGCCGTCTGGGCGAGCAGCATGAACGCGAGGAGCGCGAGTCCGAGAGAGGTCGTCCTGGCCTTGCAGCTCATTGCTACCTCTTCTATGGCTGATGGCAGCCGGCAACGAAGCAGCCTTGTGCCTGCAGGTGCGGCCCGAAGAAGCGCGGGCTGGTGTAAGAGCCATGGATGTCAACGTGACAGAGCGTGCACGCCATCCCGGCCCAGCGGTCGCCGTGAAAGGAGTTGAAGTAGTGCCCGGGCACGAAGTGACACTGGTGGCAGAGAGGGAAGTGCGGCGCATCCAGCGGCTGGTTCAGCATCTTCGGCAGCGGCGAACCGTGCGGATCGTGGCAGTTGAGGCAGCCGCCCTCCTCGGTGGAGAAGTCGAGCGTGGCCGGGTGCTCGTGGGGGAAGGGCCCGCGGAACTGCATGTGGCACTGGAAGCAGACGCCGCCGGTGCCGTGAAAGGTGAGACGGGCGTCGCGATGATCGAGCTTGAGGTGGCACTCGCTGCAGACCATGACCCCGTCGCGCACGGGGTGGCGAAAGGGCTGTGCGAACTCGCCGTCGACCTCGGCATGGCAACCCAGACACAGCCCGGGCTCCTGCTGGCGCAACGAGCCGGGCACGGCCGCACCGTGGACCTGATGGCAGCCGAGGCAGCCGACGTCGTCGCAGGCATGCGGGTTGTCGGCGGCCATCTCCTGCTGGTGGGAGCTGAAGTGGCACTGCGCGCAGAGCCCCGACACATCTGCGAACGGCTGCCGGGCCGGATTGGTCATCGGGTGCGTCTCGGGGTCTTCCTCCCAGTGCGCCGGATCGCCGAGATGGCAGTCGGTGCAGGCCACGCGGGCATCGGCGCGGGGGCTGGCGGGGAGGTGATGCGGGCCGCCCACGAGGTTGGTTTGCTGTGCCTCATGACACATCAGGCACACCTCGCTCTCGCGCCGGGTCTGTTCTCCGGCTGCGTCCTGCGCGGAGCTTTCGTGGGAAAAGGGGAAGGTCGTACCCAGCAGAAGAAGGGCGGTGAAGACGGCGGCGGTGATCATCCCCGCCTTGATACCCTTGCTCGAACTCCGCAAGCCGGGCCCCCCCGGTTGTGAATCCCACCAGAGCGAAAGGCTTCGATACCCCAAGCTATCAACTCGGCATGTCGATTCCAAGGGGTATCGCACGGCATTGCTATGGTTCAATTGAGGATAATGCATACTACTGTGAGCGCCTGGCGGGGTCCGATGGCGCCTTGCGGATCTGGCAGATCCACCACCATCAGGTCGAAGTCGCTTTCGCCCATGGCACGATTCAAAGGCCTTCGAGCCGCTGGTCACGGGGCCGGGCCTGCACGAAGTGAGAGCCCAAGTGGTGTTCGGTCGCGCTAGCGAATCCGTACCAATTGGCCGGAGAGCTGCCGGTCACCAGCACTCAGCCTGTAGAAGTACATCCCGGCGCCCAGCGCGCAGCCCCGTGCGTCCCGACCGTTCCAGGCGATCTCGTGCTCCCCGGCGCTGAGACGGCCGGCTAGCACCGTTCGCACCAGTGCGCCGCGCACATCGAAGAGGTCGAGACGCGTTTCTGCCGAGCCTGCCAGATTGAAGGCGATCCGGCTGTCGCCCACCGCTGGACTGGCCCCGGCCACGCGCGCCCAGGTGATCTCCGGCGTGAACTCGGACAGATCCACCGCCCCGTAGCGGCCGTCGTCGAGGGCGACATCATCGATGTCCCAGCCGATCTTCTGCCCGCTGTAGTTGCTCTTGAAGAGGAACCGGAACTTGAACTCCGGGCCGGCCCACTCGTCCAACCGGAAGACGGCGGGCTCCCACGAGGTCTGCCGCCCGTTGTACCCGGGGCCGTAGATCAAGATGATGATGTAGTCGTCCGGGTAGCCGCCGACGGGCTCGACCGTGACCCACTGGTGGGTGGCCTCATTCCAGACCTGCACCTGGCCCCCGTCGTCCGTCTCGATCCAGTACCAGTGATGGAAGCTGAGCGTCAGAGTGGCAGCGTCGGACATGTCGTACACGGGCGAGGTCAGCGTCATGGTCGCCATGGACGGATAGTACGTGTTCAGGCTGGTCGACCAGACATTCTCCCCGGAGAAGGGCACCCGGTCGTAGCCGCTCGGCCACGTCTGATGACCCCGGACGAAGCCGCCGGACCCCACGAATCCGCCCGTACCGCTCTCGAACGTCTCGGCGTCCATCAAGACTGGATCCCAGGTTGTCGCTTCCCCGCCACTCACATCCAATGTCGCATAGGCCGCACCCTTGGTGGGAGTGCATCCAACAACCGCCGTGTAGCCGGTGTCCTGAGGGATGCCGGCGAGGGCGTACTGGCCATCCCCTGCCGTCCAGGCGCTGTCCAGCGGTGTGGCCAGCACGACGACACGGGCATTCGCAATGCCGGCACCGTGCTTGTCACGCACACGCCCGGCCAGGCTCCCCACCGGTGTCCGGAAGATGTCGAGCGTGACCTCTTGGCTGCCGCCGGCCTCCACGACGAAGGGGAAATCGGCCTCGGTGTAGAAGAAATCCCCGAACACATGGAACGTGAGGGGCCCCGCGGTGAGCTGCATCGCGATCTGGCCGCCAGGCCCGGTCAGGTGCATGCGGCCGGTCTCCACGATCTCCACGAGCATGTCAGGCATCGGCTCGAGCGTCTCCCCGTCCCGGACGGTGACCAACACATCGCCGTAGCCTCTGACGAGCCACTCGCGGGCCGCCGCCAGATTGGGCCGCTCGCCGATGGGCCGCGTGCCCGCGTAGGGCGATCCGCTCACGCTCAGGATCTCCTCGACCAGGGCGGGGGTCATGGGCTCACCGAAGAGGGCCAAAGCCTGCCCCTGCAGCGAGGCGACCGCGCCGGTGACGATCGGCGTGGCGCTGGAGGTGCCGTTGAACCCCGCGGTGTACTGGACCGTGGGGTCGCCACCCTGGAGGTCGCCGCAGCAGGTCGTGACGACCGAGGAGCCCCAGCCCTGCAGGCTGAGGCGCGAACCATAATTGCTGAATCCCTCGGCATCGAGTCCATTGGGCGTGCCCGCGCCGACCATGATGGCGCCACTCTCGCGCACGCGCCGGTCGAAGTAGTCGCCGTAGAGCGGATCGTCGAGGTGGACCGAGCCGTTCCCCGCCGCCTCGCAGCAGATCACGCCCAGGGCCGAGCCGGTCAAGATCGAGGCGTAGACATCCGGCCACCACTCCACCGGCATCCAGTCCTCCGGCCCGCCGACCTGCACTTCCATCACATAGATGTCACCGGGCGAGAGGACCGAGATCGCCTCCAGCACGTCGGCGGCGATGTCATCGAGGTGGATCCCGCCGATCTGCACCTCCGGCGCGATCCCGTTGACGCCATACCCGTTGTGCTGGCCCGCATACTCTCCCAGCACTGCCGTGCCGTGATCGCTCGGCCCCTGCTCGTTGCCGACGTAGAATGGCGCCTTCAGGTCCTCGTGGGCCCAGAGCCAGCCCCACTCCAGGTCGATCACCTTAACCCCCTGGCCCAAACCGCCCGCGAACGACCAGGCCGAATCGGCCCAGATGCCGACGGGCGAGTCGTACAGGTAGCCTTGCAGGGGCGAGAAGTCGGGCGTGCGGCCCTGGAGCCCAGCGGCTCGGGCCTCTTGCTGGAGCGCGTTCTGTGCGCTGGCTGGGGCCTCGATCGACGCCGGCACCGCGATCGGCAGCGCCCACGCCTCCAAAACCCCAGGAGCTGCGTTCAGCTCCTCGAGCAGCCCGCGCAGCCGCTCCCGCCCAGCGGTTTCATCAACCGCCGGAGGCAGGACGAGCAGCCCGAACAGGTTGAGATCGGGCAGCGCCTGGCGCGTTCTCGCCTCGCCCAGTCGGCGCATCCCTTCGAGCTCGGCCTCGGACTTCTGGAAACGGGGTTCCCAGCGCGATCCGGGTATCCGGGCGGCGATCGCTCCCACCCCGGAGAGATCCGCGCCGCTCAGGGAAATGAGCTGCCCGCCCCGCACGCGCGCCTGCGTCTCCGGGACGAAGCGGACCCCGATCCGGTCCACGTAGACGTGGTCGACACAGGTCCGATAGCCGGGGACGAATCCCGCAGCCGGCGCGAGGCTAGACTGATGTGCCCGGCCGGCGGGGCCGCCGGATGCGGCGGAGCTTGCGTCAACCGCGAGCCCCGCCACGATGAGCAGGCCGAGGGCCGCTCCAAGGAACACCGAGAATGCGGATCGTGGGACCGAGTACCGCGTGACAGCAATGGGTCGGCGATGGGTGGGCTTCACCGCTGCGTTCCTTTCCTTCCAGGCTGTTTGGTGGAAACAGTGCGCTTTGCAGTATATTACCACACGATCTGCCATTGCAGCGCCCTCTTCCGGCATCGCGCTCACGGCACCCTCCAACAGCTCGTGTCGCAATGCTGTTACGCGAGGGTCATCGCTGCTGTTCAACCAGTGGACCCCTGGACCCTCACTGCCGCAAATGAGTGTGCCCGCGAGCAGAAGTAGTCCGTGCAGGCCCGGGCCGAGGTGGTCGGGTCCGGAGAGATGGGCCGGGTTGCGAGACTGGTCAGCCTGTTGGTGGAGGAAACCGCTGTTGAGCCGGTTACGAAGGTAACCACGGGGATGCAGCTCGACAAGGAAGGGATCCTCCAATTGGCGCAGTCCCTGTCCCTTGCCAGAACCTTGTCCGCGTTGCCTCGGTGGAACTTGCCATCACTGTAGGACATCCGATGCCGCCATGCCACTCGACCTCCAGGTGCTGCAATCTCCCCAGCAATGACTCTGATAACCTCCCTTGCAGCGATGGTCCGCGCCCTGCTCCGACCCGAGGTTCGTGACTTGGTTCGGCGCATGGCAACGGAGAATCCAACCTGGGGAGCACCTCGGATCCATGGGGAGCTTCGGATGCTCGGCTTCGAGGTGTCAGAGCGCACCGTCGCTCGCTACATGCCGAAGCTTCCCCGCGACCCAAATGCGCATCAGCGGTGGATGACATTCCTTCGCAGTCACCGATACTGCCTGGCCGCCATGGACTTCTTCACCGTCCCAACGTTCAGATGCGAGGTTCTTCACGTCCTCTTCATCATCCACCGCGCTCGTCGCACCATCCTCCATGTCGGCGTCTCGGCCAACCCAAAGGCTGGCTGGATCTGCCAGCGTCTGCGTGAGGCGTTCCCGGATGATCAAGCCCCGCGGTACCCGATCTTCGATCGCGATGGCAAGTTCGGGCCTGAAGTGATCAGGACGATCAAGGGAATGGGTACGAAGACCGTGAGGACGGCGTACCGAAGTCCGTGGCAGAACGGCGTCGCCGAGCGATGGGTCCTATCAGTTCGCCGAGAGCTTCTTGATCATGCGATCGTTCTGGGTGAGCGCCACCTTCGCCGCATGCTCTACGAGTACGTCAAGTACTACCACGAGGAATCCGCACGCCCGGCGGGTGACTCCTGCCCTATGGACAGCCTCCCCTAACCGACGCGGTCCAGGCTGTCGGTCAGAAGCGGGCACGGACGAGGTTTTGGCAAAGGACAGGCGTGTCCCGTAGTGACCCCGGGGTCATTCGGAGGCGCTGTGGATATAGGCGATGGCTCGCTGCAGCTGGGCGTCGACGCCGGCCAGCAGCGACTGGCGATCCAGGCCGACCGGGATGTCCGGAATGACGCCGTGTCCCTCGAGCACCGTCCCGCCGGGCGTCAGCGACTGCGCGATCAGGTACATGAACGAGGCCCCATTGGGCAGGGGCTTGATCTCCGACGGCCCCACGAGTCCGGGGCTGCGCTCCCCAATGACGAGCGCCCGGCCGATCGATTGCATGCAGGCGGAGAATCTCTCGCTGGCCGAGCCGTTCATGACGTCGATGAGGATGACAACGGGACCGTCGTAGGTCGGCCGAGTCGGCTGCAGCACGATCTGCTCGGTCCGGTCCCGGTATCTGAAGATCGAGAACAGGGTCTCCTCCCGAACCAGCTTGGCTGCAATCGCCTCCCCGACCTCGTGGCTACCCCCGGGGTTGCCGCGGATGTCCAGGATGAGTCCCCGCAGACCGGTCAGGGAGTCGATGGCCGCGGTGAACTGCTCGTCCACCGGCGGCAGGAAGCCGCTGAAGCTGATATACCCGATGTCGCCGGGCAAGCGTCGGGCGGTGAAGTCGACATAGAAGGGTGGATAGTCATCCGCCAGGATCGTTTTCCCCGTCCGGGCTTTCATCTCAAGCGTCACCTCGTGCTCCGTATCGGCGGCATCCCGGTAGCTGAGTTTCACCGCGGTTCCCACCGGTCCAAAGAAGCGGCTGGCGATCGCATCAGCGACCGTGTTAAGCCGGCCCCGTTCGTTGAGGTGCGGGGGCAGATCAGCAGCGGCATCTTCGATGAGCCGGCCCACTAGCACGTCATTGACCATGTCGATCACGAAGCCGGACTGCAAGCCTCCCGCTGCGGCGGGGTAGCCCGGCGTGACCGACAAGATGACGGCCTCGTGGGCGAGCAAGCGAATGTCAAGGCCGAGACTGCCTTCCGAGAGCAGCGGCGATCCCGCGGCCGCCCTGTCTTCCGTGCGGAACACGGCGTAGTGGGATAATCCCAGCTCCTGCAGCATCTGGTTCATCAACCGGATGAAGTCCCGGTCAGCACGCAAACTGTCCAACCGAGCACGGTAGCGGGCGTAGATGGCCTTCCAATCGACGCCGCCGAAAGTCGAATCATAGTGAACCGCGTTGACTGTCTGCCAGATCGTGTCGAGACAGGCGCTGGACATCTCGCTGCTGATCAGTCGCTCGCCATCCGCCGTGGCTTGCGCATGGAAGCTGGCAATCAGGATGAGTGGCATGGCGGTCCGGAGCGGGCTCATGGAATACGCGCCTCCTGCGGATAGCAGGCCGGTGGAGGGCGTAATGTGGCAACTTCTGTCGCGGCGGCGTCCATGTCCCCGTTCTACGGACGGTCGTCGTCCCATGTTCCAAGAAGATTAGCTGGGACGCGCCCCCCGACCTGCGGACTTGTCGGTGCCGGGCATGCTGTGGGCCGAGGCGCTCCTCGCCCGGCAACCCCACGCGCGCATCGTGGGGCTCGATGTCTCCCGCGCCCGGGCTCTGCCCGGCGTCCACACCGTGCTCACGGCCGGTGACATCCCCGGCGAGCACACCTTTGGCGTCGTCATCCGAAACCAGCCCGTGCTGGCCGAAGGCCGGATGCATTTTCGGGACGCACACCTGATCCCATTCCCAGTCTGGTAATCCGAAGATCGGGATCGCAGCGCTAGCTGCAGCCAGCACCAACGTGCGGACATCGACGTCCGTCTTGAGGATCACCGTAACCTACTTGAAGTACTGGAGGCGATGCGTTCCAGTCGTGAGCTCCATGCGGACGCCATATTCGTTTTCGAGCTGCTCTTTGGTCATGTCCAGGAATCTGTGGTGAACAAGCCAATCGTGCAGGATGGGAGACTCGTAGTCGGTGTAGACCGGATGGTCCATCACCGCAGAGAGCCTGAATGCGAAGTCCGCCACCGATGCGTTGTCAACGGAGATGCTCTCGGAACCAATCAGAAACGCACCGTTGTAGTCTGCCAGAGTGATTTGTGCCTCATCCCAAAGCCGTTCAGGGTTCGTGACGGAAAGCGAATAGTACGTCGTCTCTTCGATCCTGATCTCCCTACTCATGTCCAACGCCCTCAAAACTCTCTGCAGAACGATTTCGGGTCCCATGCTCCAATTGTGGCCTCCGACATCGACCTGAATGAAGGGATCGTCTTTCACCACGATGGAGTGCTGAGGCGTGCGGAGAAGCTCGGAGAATAGCTTGCTGCTCTTTCCAGAGAATCTCACCCCATCTGCCGACACGATGAAGTAACTGGCTTGGGAGGATGACCGTGTTACCGAGAATCGATCTGTCTCATCTGGCTCTTCTTGAACCGTCTCCTCCTCAATCAGCTCTATGAATCGTGTAGCGTGCTTTGATAGGTTCCTACACCTTTCCACGAATGTGCGGATCATGTCACTGGACAGGTTGGCGGGATGCCCCTCCCACAGGACCTGTCCCTTCTGGTTCAGCAACACCGAGTAGGGGAGGAACCTGTTGACCTTGAAGTAGCTAAAAGTCTGGTTCTGAAAATCTAGCGCTATCGTCAGCTTCGGATGGTGGGTGTCAATGAATTCCCGGACTACAGGCGCGCTCTCGTTCGTAAGAGAAATGATCGTCAGATCGTCTTTGAAGGTCGCCTGTGTGATCTCCAATTGCTTACCGATGTTGATGCACGGGACACACCAGGTTGCCCAGAAGTCAATCAACACAAGATGAGAGCTCTCGTGCTGATTGATGCTCGAGGAGGATAAGACCTTCGCGATCTTGACCTGTGCCCAGGCATTGGTTCCCAGGAACAGCGTTCCAGTGAGGAGAATCAGAATGAGACGCTTCCGCATAGTCAAACCTTGTTATGATGGCCTCTGGGGAAACAGCGATGCCAAGATAGCCTGAAAGCGCACGCGCTGCAACAAAAGAGGCCGATCAGCTCTTGGCTCGGAGCATTGGAGACCAATGTGCCGGCCCTCAGCGATTTGACACTCGGAGGCCAGAAAAGGGGCAAGCGGAGCCGGCTTCCGGATGGAAGCCCGCTCCGCTTGTTCGGTGATACACTAGTTCAGGATCCTGAACTCCGTTCTCCGGTTGACCTGATGCTCGTCCTCGGAGCAATTGACACCGTTCGAACAGCGGTTCTTCAGCCTGGATTCGCCGAAGCCCCGTGCGGTCAGCCTGTTTCGGGAGATGCCCTGCGAAACCAGGTAGTTGACCACTGACTGAGCCCTCTGCTGGGAAAGACTCATATTGTACTCATCGTTTCCTCTTGAGTCAGTGTGGGAAGCGATCTCGATACTCAGCCCGGGCTTGTCTAGCATGAGCTGGAGCAGATTCTCGTCGATGATGCGCTTGGACTCCGGCGTGATCACGGCGCTATTGTAGTCGTAGAGGATCGGGAGAATGTTGTACTGCTCGACGATTCCGCAGTCGACCTCTTCCCAAACCGTCATGCCACCCTTGACGTCCAGGACGGTCCGGGTGATGGTTTTGTACTCGGCCGGTACCACGACCTCTTCGACCCGCGCCGGCGTGTCGACAACCTTCTTCTTGATGACCATAAACTCGGCTGGAATCTCGATCTCCTCCATTCTCGCAGGCACGGAAACGACCTGCTTGGCGTAGGTGGCAGTGACTTCGGGTACAGGAACACCCGTGGTTGCAGCATCCTTTGCCAGAGTGACCTGAGAGACGGTCTCCGTACGGGCGGGCTGCTCGACATAGCAGGCAACGACGCAGTCCTCTTTGTTCACGGAAGGACAGTCGGCAAGGGTCGTGTACTCCCAGCCGGACGTCACAGGGTAGACCTCAAATGTCTTCGAGGCGGATCCAAACTGCGCCGGGACGATCTCAAGGTCGGTCCGTCCTTCCTGGCTTACATATGGAACCTCGACGGTCTTGTATTCGGCCGGCACATAGACCAGCTTCTTGGATGCTTCTCTGATCAAGACACGCTCCTCGATGGTCTTGTACGTCGGCGGGACAATCTTGAGCACCTTATACGCTGGAGAAACCTGAACGGTCTCTTCCACTGTCCGGAACGTGTCCTTGGTAATGCACTTGACATAGCATTTCCCAGGATCCGGATTGGGAGGCAGCTCGCCCGTTTGAGCCTGAGCGGCCATGACCGTAAGAGAAATCAGGAGCATTCCCCCCATCAACTCACGTAGCGTGTTCTTCGCGTAGCTCTTCATTCCGTCCGTCATCCTTCTCCCCTCCTACAGTTCTGTTGGCTGTGAACCGACATAGGATTCACTTGCGATTGAGGAGTGACCCACATCGCGATTGCCCGACCGGTACATACCTCCCTTTAATGACCGAAGACAGTCCCGTCCTTGATACCAACTTTCTGGGGAATGCGAGGTGCCGTAAACTCCCGCAGGCTGGGCTCCCCGATGATTTGGATGGTGGCGCTGGTCCTCAAAGGGAAGAACTCCTTCGACCACGTCGTCGACGCGTCTCGCTAATCCCATCCACCAGAGTGAATGGCGAGTACTTCAAGTTGAGCGACATGATGCACTTGCCTTCCAGCGCTGCCTGTTGGGCTCGATCGGTTTTTGATCTCACAACGCCGCCTTGGCGCTACGCAAGCCAGCCTTGCAGGATCCGTCCCGAAGTCCGTGGAGTTTCGCAGGGCGTGACCTCCGGACAGCGTGGTAGGGTCGGGAACTGGCGCGGTGACGGTAGGCCCGGCCTATCTGTTGGCTCCCCGTTTCCTCTGGGAGTGCCTCACCAGCCGGACCATGGCTCCGTTTCCAGCTTCCGCCGCCTCGCACGCGGCGTGCGGATCTCCCGCACTACGCGCTCCTGCAGGCTTCTGGCCAAGGGTTATGAGACCTAGCCGGCGGGCGCCGCTTTCGGGGATGACCGATAGCGTCGGATCCGGTAGTCATCGAACAGTCCGAGTCCGTCGTACAGCCACCTCCTACTCCACCGCTTCCAGCCGTAGCCTTGACGCAGTCGGGCTCGGACCAGGTTTGCGAACCTTCATCTCCACCCAGTTGCGGACGAACGAGAAGCAACGACTCGAATACCCGGTGGCGAAGTAGTTCACCCAGCCGCGCAGGATCGGATTGATGGTCGCGATCAGACTCCGCGCGGCGCCGCCGATGCTTCCCTCCTGGACGCCCCCTTCCCGGGATCGAGCGTCCATTTGACGCCGGTCGCAGTTGACACTATATTGGTACGGTAGGTTGCATACGGGCCCCCCAGCAAGATCAGGTAACGACCTTGCAGCCGATGGGAACAACCCCGATCAGGACAACGCTCGCTGCTGGGTTAGGCTTGGCGGTGCTGATGGGCAGCTCCGCCGGGGCGCGCATCCTCGAGGCCGCTGGAGCCGATCCCGCCCCCATGATCTACGCCGTGCGCCCGCCCGGTCTCTTCTACCACACCGCCGGCGCGCTGCGCCTCATGGTCACCAACATGGGGATCCTGGGCAACCCGCAGCTCGGGGTCGACAGCTACGGGGCGGGTTGGCGGGGCAGGGAGTACCTGCGCACCGCCGAGCTGTGGGTCGGCGCCGAGGCGGGAGACAACCTCGAGCACGTCTCGACCGGCCTGGAGTTCCGCCCCAGCCTCGACCCCCGGGATACGATCTACCTGACCCACGAGGGCGCGCCGGGCAGCAGCCGGCTCGGCTTCGCGGAGAATCGCGGGGACGACGACGGGGATGGCCAGCGGGACGAGGATTTCCTCAACGGCAAGGACGACGACTTCGACGGACGCATCGACGAGGACTTCGAGGCGATCGGCCAGGAGATGTTCAGCTGCGAGTACTGGGACTACACTCAGGCATCCCTGGACCGGATGCTCGACCACCGCCCTTTGCACTTGAAAGTCCGCCAACGCACATTCGCCTGGTCCGAGGAGCGCTATGACTCGTGCATCGGGATCGACCTCGAGATCGTCAACGAGGGTTTTGAAACCTTGCGGGACGTCTATGTGGGCTGGCTGGTCGACGGTGATGTGGGGCGCAGCGATGCGCTGGGCTACTGGCGAGACGACCTGGGCCTTGCGGCCCGCGTGGACACGACCTTCCTTGACGACACGATCGATTATGTGTGCGAGGACCGCTATCACGTCTGGCACGACTGCCGGCCGCGATCGCTCGGCTTCGACATCGCCTGCATCCGCGACGGGAAAGGTGCTGAGGGCGGTCAATACAGCGATGACGAAGAAGGCGAGAACGACGGCTGGCTCGGTTTCATTCTGCTGGACCACACTACCGACAAGACAGGCGCGCGGGCGCCCGCCAGTGTGCGTCTGTGCACGCGCCGGTTCATCACGCAGCGCTGGAACTATGAACTCCTGGATCTCACCCGCTATCAATGGCTCTCCTCCCACCAGCACCAGCCCGACACGACGGCGCTGCCCTCGGACTACGCGCTGCTGGCGGTCATCGGTCCATTCCCGGAACTCCTCCCCGGCGAGGTGATCAACTCCCAGTGGATGCTGGTGGTGGGGCCCGGGTGGCTGGGACTGCGGGAGAACGCGTTCTTCGCCATGCGCGTTTACGAAGGTGAATGGCGTGACGCCGACCTCGATCCGGAAACGGGCAGCGAGGGGCGAGAAAGGTGTCTGCAGGTCGAGGCCGACGGCCGGCCGATCGTCTGGCGCGATCCGTGTGAGAAGCCGGGAGAAGTCAAGAAGATCAAGTTCAATGACTGTACAAATCCCGACAACTGGGTCGATGACGACTGCAACTGCTGCACGCCCGTGCAGGCGCCTCGGCTCAACGAATGGGGTCGCGACACGATCGTGAAATGGGTTGGCCGCATAGGGCCACCGCCGCCGAACACGAGCACATTGGACCCCCAAAGGCAGGCCAGGCTGGTCGGCGACCGCAGGGTGATCATCGAATGGGACAACGCTCCCGAGCTCGCGTATGTCCCGTCGGACAGCGGTGCAGTCTTCTGCGGCTACCGGATCTGGCGCGTTGAGGGTTGGACCCGGCCGTTTGGCTCCCCGGGACCCGATGCGACGCAATGGGAGCGCGTCGCCGACCTGGCGCGCGATCCGGTCGGAACGCAGTTTCGGCTGGAGGACTAAACCAATCCGGCGGCGCGCGTTCTCGAGTATGTGGCGTCGCCCGTCGATCCTGATCTGCGCCTGCCGCGCTACGAGGTCGGACGTTACTTCTATGAAGATCATTCCGGGCTCAAGAACGGCATGCTCTACTTCTACGACGTCACCAGCTACGCCACCTGGATTGATACGCATGACCGCGTCCGCGAAATCGGCCAGCCGCCCGCGGCGCTGGAGGCCGAGGCTGTTCGGCCGCGCTGGGAAGCGATCGCCGGCGCGGGCTGGAAGGACCGCGTGGCCGTCGTCCCGAACCCCTACCGCGGGGGCGCGGACTGGGACCTCTGCCCCAATGTTTCCGACCCCCTGGGAACGCACATCAGCTTCATCGGTCTCCCGGATAGAGACTGCGACATCCGCGTCTACACCCTCGCCGGAGACCTGGTGCAGACCCTGCAGCACACGCCCTTCAACGGGCGTGGCGAGGTCTCGTGGAACCTGATCTCACGCAATCACCAGCAGATTGTCAGCGGCATCTACCTCTATGCGGTGACGTGCGGGAGCGAGACCGTCGTGGGTCGCTTCACGATCATTCGCTGACCCGCATCGCATGCCCCCGGCGCGCTCTGCGAGCAGCGCGGGCAACGCCCGAATCGTCCAGCACGCCCCCCACCAACTCGGCCGCCGGCCCATGGACACCGAAAGCCGCAAGACCGCTCAGCGGGGGGTGGAGGCGAGTGAACGAGCCCAGGCAAAGCAACGGCGTCAACAGCGCACCGCTCCAGCCGCCGAATGCCGCTCCTTATCGCACGACGATGGCTTTACGGGTAACAGTGGCCGTCCCCGCTTCCAGCGAAAGGAAGTACACCCCGACTGAACTCGCGTCGTGCCCACGCAGGCCAGGGCTCCAGCGAACCATGTGGCGCCCAGCCCGCCGCGTCTCGCCGAGCAGGGTCCCGACCAGCCGGCCGGCCGCATCGAGAACCCGGAGCCGCACGTCCGTGGTCCTGGGCAGGTCGAACGCGAGCACTGCTTCGGAAGTGACGAGATCCGGGGTGACCCTGAAGAGCGTCCCGTGGGTGTCGTCCGCGGCAGGATCGTCCACGGCCGCTCCCTCGCGGTACCCCAACAGCACGGACACGAGCCCTCCGCTGGCGGGGGAGTACCCGGTCCCGGCGATGTCCATGTTCAAGTCACCGTCGAAATCTCCGACCGCCAGATCATTGGCCCCATTCGCCACACCGTAGAAGCAGGCAGGCGCGAAGTCCCCGCCCATTCCCTGGAGCAGCGCGACGCAGGAGCCGTTGTGGGATCCAACGGCGAGGTCCGGAACCTGATCGCCGGTGAAATCGTCAACCACCACGCTACTGGGACTGCCGCCCACGACGTAGCCCGTCCCCGCGGCGAAGGTGCCCGTTCCAATGCCGAGCAAGACAGAGACATCGCACGAGTTCACGTTGGTCACCGCCAGATCGAGCATCTGATCGCCATTGAGGTCGGCGATGGCGACGCGGCTCGGTTGGTCCCCCACGGCGTAGAAGGCGGCGGCGGCGAAATACCCTCCTCCCTGGTTCATGAACACAGCCACGCAATCCAACTGCTCAACGGCTGCTGCGATGTCGAGCAGTTCGTCGCCATTCAGGTCTCCGACCGCCAGGCCTACCGGATAGTTGCCCGAGTAGAGGTAGGAAACGGAACCGAATGCACCGTTGCCCAGCCCCGGATAAACGAGCAGGTTGGCAAGTTCTCGTCCCCCCACCACGAGATCCGACAGGCCATCTCCCGTGAAATCGCCGATGGCCAGGTCGCGGATTTCGTAGCCCACAGCGTGGAAACTCGCCGGCGCGAACGCCCCCCCACCCAGACCCAGATACGTGGCCACGTTATCCGAGTAGTAGTGTCCGACCGCCAGATCGGGGATCTGGTCCCCGTTCAGATCGCACACACGGATCGATGACGGGTTGCCGCCCGCCGGCATGGAACTGGGGGAACCGAAGGACCCATCGCCGGTGCCCATCAGAAGCATCACCGCATCTGATGCCTGATCTGCAACCGCGAGATCGAGCACGGCGTCGCCATTGAGATCCCCTGAGGCCATGGCCCAGGGCCCCGTGCCCGCAGCATAGGTGGGTGCGGACGCGAAGGAGCCATCTCCAAGGCCGAGGAGCACGGAAATGACGTCTCCCTCGCCACAGGGCACCACCGCATCGGCGATCTGATCTCCATCGAAATCGCCGAGGGCGACGGCCCGGGGACTCCAGCTGGTATAGCTGCAGATGGGCACATCGAACGCACCGTTTCCAAGACCGAGGCACACGGACAAGCCTGTGAAATCCGAAACGGCGAGATCTGAAACTCCGTCACCGTTGATGTCGCCGATAGCGACACGACAATTGAGGCCAGCCACGAAGGTCCCGCCCTGGGAAAACGTACCGTGGCCGTTTCCGAAGTAGACGGTGATCCTTCCCGGTGTGGCTCCAGCCACGGCCAGATCGATGAATTGATCGTCGTTGAGGTGGCCGGCGGCCACATCCTCGGGCGCGGCGCTGGTGGGGTAGGTGCTCGCCGCGGTAAACCCTCCCAGGCCGTCGCCCAGCAGCACGCCGAACCCCATCGAACTGGGGGAAGGGTAGCAACTCGTGACCGCCACGTCCGGAACGCTGTCGCCATTGAAGTCGGCGATGGCCATGCGGCTGATGCCAGATCCCGCCATATAGTAGCCACAGGGGCCAAACGCGCCCCCGCCCAGGCCAAGGAAGACCCCGACCCAGTTGGACCCGTCGAGCAGGACCAGCAGGTCCGGTATCTGATTCCCGTCGAGATCCACGATCTCCACCTGACCCAGCCGGTTCACAACGCCCTGGGAGCCGAGCCAGGTGAAGGACCCATCTCCCTGTCCAACCAGTAAGTCCACAGCGCCGGCGGAGCTGCCACCCGCGACGGCGAGGTCTGCAATGTCGTCACCATCGAAGTCACCGGCCGCGATGGAAACGGGCTGTGTGCTCACAGGATAGGTGCCCACCAGGTCGACTTCCCCGTCGCCGCGGCCGAGGTAGACGCTCACGGCGTCCGACCCTTTGTCGGCGGTGGCGACGTCCAGGTTCCCGTCGTTGTCGAAGTCGGCGACGACAGCATCCGTGGGCGCGCTGCCGGTGAGGAAATCGTGCCGGGCGGGCGAGAAGGAGGTACCGGCTCCGGCCGAGACCCAGGCACAGGCGGTCACTGACGCGAAGGCAATCACACGAATGAAGCCCGGCGAAACAACGCGTCGAGACGGGCACGATGCTGAAGTATGGAACATGGCCGATTCCTGCTCTGCTCGACAGATCCCAGAGAACACCGGAGCGGACAAGACAAGTATAGCGAATCCGCGGGGGGGGCTCCGCGACCGGCCTCATCTACGGGCGCTGGGCGTCGAAGGTGACCGCTGCTGCGTGGTCGAGGCGTCAGGGGCCGCCCGCCCGAGTCAGGCGGCCGCGCGGATCGATTGGAGCGGTGCGTTGTAGAGGGGCATTTTCCTTCCCGCTGGGTCGGCGCTCCACTCGCACAGGCCTTACCACGGGTCTCCATCGCGCAGCATCCGGCGCATGTGGACCCTGGCCGCGCGCAGATCGCGTGCAACCTCGATCAGGCTGCACGACCGCGGTGTGGATTCCGGACGCCTCGCCGCGGGGGCGCCGAAGGTCCCGAGGCCGGCTACCAGGACCGGATCGAGGCGGAGGTTTCGAAGCAGCGCGGCGCGGATCTCGTGCACGTGTCCGTGCAGGCACAGCGCATAGAAGGAGTTTTCAACTGCGAAGTGGCCCCGCCCGTCGCCGACCCGGTGTGAGGAGGTGCTGCAGACGGGGCCTGCATGGGCGCGGCGCCTGTCGACGGATGCTGCCGCGGCGCGATGTGCCTGCCGGCCACCCCACGGCGACGCCCGGATCGCGCTCACCGGGCATACCTCGCCCTGCCCCCCATGCGCCACATCTTCGCGGGGAATCGTCCGGCCTTGGCATCCATGCGTACACACGGATGATCTGAATCCGCACCCCGGTCTTCACGCCTCGCGCTCTGGCCCTGGGTGCACCGCCAGTGATCAGGGCGGCGGCCGGATCTCAGCGCGCGCCGGCGCGTGATCCGGCCAGCCCTCGTCGGGTGCATGGCAGACTTCCGCGTGCTCGGGCACCTCGGTGGCGGGATCATCGGGCGACAACGGCAACGGCGCGCTGCCTCCCCACGCTCCGCTCCCTCCTACCCCACGCGCCGGGGCCAGCGGCGGCGGCGCTGCCAGGCGAAGAGCGTGCGCAGGAACGTGCGCAGCAGCGCCGTGAAGAGCGGGCGATCGACGGCCAGACGAAAGCGCAGGGACCAGGGGAACGTGAGCGCCCACTGGCGGTAGCCGGCCTTGGGGAGGAGTTGGTCGACGAGATAGGCGGCAGCGTCGGCCAGGCGGCGGCCGACGCAGCTCGGGCACAATCTGCCCCTACACGAAAAGGAAAGGGTCGCGCAATGCACCCTTTGTGTACGAACTGAAAGACCGTTTCCGTATCACCCATCCGTTCCATCCACGTTCCGGTCAGCAGTTCCACCTCTTCGGCTACCGCCGTAGCTGG
>Ga0209164_1000419_pt1 | contig 104983 bp, 99 predicted proteins | sample MTBNYHSulfiMetaG_FD_187458 | JGI IMG/M metagenome (GOLD analysis project Ga0209164, IMG submission 187458) | Enrichment culture microbial communities from rom New York Harbor, USA that are MTBE-degrading - MTBE-NYH (New York Harbor Sulfidogenic)... | ecosystem: Environmental > Aquatic > Marine...
GAAGCGTAGCGGAGTTACCCGAAGGGCTTGACCTTGATTAACCTACCCAACATGCTATTCCCTGCAACTGTAGCTGAGTGAGTTTAATTTACACACAATGGTGTCTCATTTTCATTGACACGTTCCGCCGGAGCGGATTTACAGAAGAATTGAAGCAAACTGCTGCCGACAAAAGGATTCACCTCCTCACACTCAAGGATGTTACGAAGGCGGATTGAGGGTTTCGGATACCATCACCCATCACCCATCAGCTAACACCTATATCGCCCCTTTACGTTTCAATACCACGAGAACGGTTTTCAACAGGATTTTCAGATCATCGGAAAACCGCCACTGGTCGAGATAGCGGCAGTCCAGTTCCACGATCTCATCAAAGTTGGTGATCTTATTGCGGCCGGAAACCTGCCATAAACCCGTTATTCCCGGCTTGGCGGATATCCTCCGCAGATGCCACGGCTTATATTGCTCCACCTCATCGAGGGTCGGCGGCCGGGTGCCGACCAGGCTCATCTCACCTTTCAGCACATTGATAAACTGGGGAAACTCGTCAAGGGATGTCTTCCTCAGCCACTTGCCCACCCTGGTGATGCGGGGATCATCCTTCAGTTTGAACATGAAGCCATCCATTTCATTGCGATCAAGCAGCTCCTGCTTGCGCTGCTCGGCATCCAGGTACATGGAGCGAAATTTATAGAGGTAAAAGATGCGGCCGTTCTGGCCCATGCGTTTCTGGCTGAAAATTACCGGTCCCGGCGAATCAAGCTTTATGGCGACGGCAATAAAAGGGTACATCAGTAGCAAAAATATGGTGCCGGTCAACCCGCCGATGATATCAAGAATTCTCTTATACAGCAGGCCGGTCGCGTTGAAATTAGCGCTCTGGATGGTAAAAAACGGCACCCCCTGCAACCGGTCGACGGAAAGGCTGTGTTGGCCCGGCTGCCAGAGGGCGGGCAGAATCCTGGCCGGGACCCCTGTCTGCTTGCAGTAATTGAGGTATTTGGCCAGATTGACCGCCCGGTCGCCGTCAATGGCAAAGACCACTTCATCAATGGCGTAAGCGCGTAACACCTCGGGAAGATCTTCTAACGTACCGAGACTGTCGCTGCCGTCAATTTTATCCTGCGAGGTCTTCAGTCTGCCCACCACCTGGTGTCCCCAGCTCACCTGGGAAGACAGGAGCTCAGACACCAGTTTCCCCCTGGTCATATTGCCGACAACCAGAATGCGCCGGACATTAAACCCTTTGCCGGCAATATATTTGATGTAAATCCGCAGCAGAATTTTTTCACAAAACATCAGGCCCAGACAGAGTCCGGCAAAGAGAAGCAGAAACGAACGGGGATAGTCCGGCGGCTCAAAGATAAAAACAAAACTGGCGAGCACACTGAAATCGACCAGCACCGCATTGAACATCGGCCAGAACAGGTTCCACAGGGAAGGATGCCGCCTGTCCCCATACAACCCCATTCTGCCCATGACATAGTTGTTGACAAACATCATCATGAGTACGGAAATGATGAAGACATTCTCGTTCATCCGCCAGACTACATCCGGCACATAGTAGCTGACCAGATATCTGGCGCCATAGCCTCCGGCAATAATGCTTAAGGCATCCAGCATCATCCGGAAGGTATTTAATATATAAACCTGTTGCTGAAACATGGAAACGATTTACATCCTGAAAGTAATCAGTTAGGGATATACGCCGGTAGCAGAGGCCAGAGTCCGCCGGCAATAAAATCGGTGAGCATCTTCTCCGCCTGGGTGACATTCTGGCCGGGCGGCACCGTCATCTCCACCCGCACCAGCGCCCCGTCAGTCCGGCGCAGCCTGAAGGCGTCCCACATCAGATAGAGCTTATTTTCCCAGGGACTGGTGATCACCCTGCCCCGCTCATAGAAAAAATAACTGGCCAGCATCCGCATGTCGCCCTTTTGCAAATGCAGCATTGCAATTTCAATATCTTTGCCGGGAGACACCGCAACCTTGCGGGTCGATGTCTGGACCAGTTCAAAGCCGCCTCCCAGAAGACACGACTGCGGGGCATGGGCCGTATGGCGGGTCCCCTGGTATTCATAATAGGGGACCAACAGATAAATTGTATTGGGAAGACCGGCCTTGCTGAATGTGGCGTTTACATAGTCATCCGCCCACAGGGAATCAAGTATCTCCTGGGACAGATAGTTGCGGCTGCCCTGCCAGCCCGCTATTTCCATGGGGAAAGAATCGAATTTCGTGCGTTCCGGAATTATCAGGGCGCCGGCCATGTTCTGCAGGGCCCAGCCGCTGCCGCCGAACAGGGCAATGTAGAACAGGGTGAAGAGCATGGCGGAACTCATGCTTGCAGGCCGGCAGCCTTTGTCCCGGATTTTTTCGGGCTCGCGCACCTTACCGACTTTCTGCAAAAGCCGTCCACAGCAAAACAGGACCACCCCGGCAACAAGAAAGGCGACCATCCCCTGGGCGTCATGATAGGCCCCCTCGTTAAATTGAGGAAAACCGTTTATGGTGAGCAAACCGCCAATAAAAATACGCACCGCATTGCTGAAAATTGAGAGGGGATAAACAAGCAGAAGCAGAAAAATTTTCCGCCACAGGCCAACCACGTAGAAATGGCCGATGAGCAGCGCCAGCAGTATCATGGAGACGATGTAGCGCAAGCCGCTGCAGGCATCGACCACCTGCATCTTGGATACGCCCAGATCAAGGATATTGCCGGTCTGCAGCACCGAAATGCCCACCCATCGCATCATCTCCACGGACAGTGAACTTGCCGCCATCTTCATCTTGAAGGTGAGGACCTGATTGATATACGGCGGCATCGGCACAATAAATAACAGAATCAGCAGCGGGAAAAAGAGCAGCAGGCTCCGCCGCAGGCCATAGAGGGTAATGATCAGGCTGGTGACGCAGCCCCAGATCCCCAGGTAAAGCAAGGTCTCAACCGAGCCCATCTCACCGGCAATAATAATGAGCACGGATAAAAGGGCGGGCACGATCCCCCAGCCGCTCCAGCAAAACTCGCCGAAGCGGAAATCATCCTTTTTCTCCCAGCAGAGATAGAAGAAAACAGGAAGCAAAAGAAAGCAGTAACTGTTGTCGTCCTTGCTCCATTGAACAAGGAGTTTCTCCAGTATCGGCCAGTAACCAATGATGAGAGTCGCCAGTATGGCGAGAGGAGGAAAGAGGAGAAAAAAATAGTTTTTGTCGGAAATGGATTTGGCCATATTGAATTTCTCGATCCTGTTAATGGTATGGTAATGGCAAAATAGCTGTTTAGACCTTTAGACTGTAGTCTATTAACAAAAAACGTCCGAGGATAAGGGGCAGGAGCGGGCCTTATCTGTATTTTCCGTTGCTGATAGACTACCCACCTTCAGACTACCTACCTGCTTCATACTACCAACCTGCGTAGTTACAAATAAAACTCAAGCTTTCGAAATGAAATAATATGCTGAAAGCAGGTATAATTACAAGAAAAATGGTTAACATCAGGCCGAATGGAGAGTAGCGATGAATAGGAATCCGACCTTTCTAACTGTTCGCGCTTTATTCACCTTGACACTGCAGCAGTACATTTGTACAATTGTACCATGAGAATTGTCGCTGACACTAATACGTTCCTGGCAGCCGTCCTTAATGAACCCGAGAAAAAATCGATCATCTCCCTGACGATCGGCCATGAGCTTATTGCCCCGGCGGTTTTGCCTTTTGAGATCGGTAATGCTCTTTCGGCCATGATCAAGAGAGGACGCCTGAGCAGCAAGGAGGGGCTGGCGGCTTATGACGAAATACAGAAGGTGCCTGTTGAATTGCGTGGTATCGATCTCAGGAAGGCATTAGCAATCGCCAGCCAACACAGAATATATGCCTATGACGCTTATTTTTTAGAATGCGCACGCGCCGCGCGCTGCCCGCTGTTTACCCTTGACACGGCACTGAAGAAGATTGCCGTCAAACTTGGCATTCCGTTATTGGAGGTAGAAGAATGAAGGCATATAATTATTCGGAGGCACGTAAGCGCCTCTCCGAGGTGCTTGATATTGCCAAGAACGAAGAAGTGCTGATCAAACGCAGGGGGGGAGAAGTTTTTTCTCTGGTGCTCAAAAAAACCAATCAGTCCCCTTTTGATATCCCCGGAATCACGACCAAAGCAACAACCGAGGATATCCTGGCCGCGGTTAAGGAATCACGCTCTCGTCCATAGCACAGGCCAGTACAATTTGTAAATTGAATTGACAAATGGTACCAACTGACTCACCCATGGCGGAAATTGGCAACGCTCGCCGCAGGGTGAAATCAGATAATCCACCACGGCACGGCGACAACCTTGTCGGCCAGGCGCCTGGGCTGCTCAATGGAGCAGATCAGCAGTCCCTCGTGAATTTTTTCTTTTGGAAAACATTCCCTGAACGCCGCAAACCCACGGACATCTTTCAGGTTCGGATTACTTTTCGTTTTTATCTCAATGGGATAAAGGATGCCGTTCATTTCCAGAACCAGATCAACCTCTGCCCCTGAATAGGACCGGAAATGATATAAATTCGGAGACAGTGGCCATTTCTGCATATTTTTTATTATTTCCATACAGATGTATGTTTCAAACAATCTCCCTTGCAGAGGATGATTTCCTATCACTTCAGCTGTTGAAATTCGCTGCAGAAAGCAGATAAAACCGGTATCGGTGAAAAATCCTTTCCTCTTGCCGGTAATATTTTTCACCGGATTCCGGGAAAACGCCGGTATGCTCAGCCACTGGTAGGTGGCTTCAGCAATTTCCGTCCAGGCCAGGGCGGTTTTCCGGTCTACACCAAGCTCTCTGCCGATTTGATTATAATTTATTTCCTGAGCCGAAAGGGCTGAAAGCAGCCCGATAAAACTGCCGAATGTCTGCAGTGAGCCGATATTGGCAACCGTTCGCACATCCCGCTCAATATAGGTCTGTAGGTAGGACTGCCAGTATCCGGGAACCATATGATCCGGCAGTTCCATGATTTTGGGATACCCGCCCCGCCAGATGTACGGATAAACAGGCCTGCTTCGCAAAGCCCAGGCCTGCAGGTCAATTTCCTGGCCGGAAAGCCAGTTTTCCAGAAAATCAGGGCTGTGCTCTTCGGCAATTTCTTTCCGGCTCATGGGCCAGAGATTTACAATGGCAACCCGGCCGGCCAGGGATTCAGCGATATTTTTGAGAACAGACAGGTTCTGCGAGCCGCTCAGAATATAGAGGCTGTTTTTCTTCTCCCGGTCTACCCGGCGTTTGATGGAAGAAAGGAGTTCCGGCGCATATTGAATCTCGTCAAAAAAAACCGGAGTGCTCGCATTCTGGAGAAAAAAATCCGGATCCTGCCTGGCGTTTCCCACATCAACAACCGGATCAAACACCACCGTCGCGGCGGTACTCTTGAAAAGATTCTCCACCAGGGTTGACTTGCCAACCTGCCTGGCCCCCAGCACCGCGACAACCGGGTAGTAATGGAACAGCTCAACGAGCTTTTGTTCTATCAATCTATGCTTGTAGTCCATAATTTTCTTTAATTTTAGCAGTTGAACTCCCAAAAATAAAGAAAATAATCATATCCCTATCCTTTTAACGCTTTGACATAGACCGCAATCGTTTGCTCGGCAATGTGATGCCAGTCATACTTTTGGGCAAGCAGCGCAAAATATTTTTCCCGTTCCGCTGCAGTAACAGACTCCTGCAACAGCGCATTCATCTTGTTTTTCAGATCCATGATGTTCCCACACCGGAAAAATCTCCTTGCCTCCAAATCCACCTCACGATTCGCCGGGATATCGGAAACAAGCACGGACAAGCCGTAGCTCAAGGCTTCCAGCAAGGCAATGGGCAGCCCCTCATGATAGGAGGGGAGCACAAATAAACCGGCATTGGTGAAAACCTGCTTCAGCTTTTCACCAGTGATATAACCGGTCAGAACAATGCGGTCGTTGCTGTGGGCAAGCTGTTTAACTTTCCGGCTGTAATCGGTTTCATGGTCTGCATCGCCGGCTATAACCAGATGAAAATCGGTTTCCAGATTATTGAAGGCCTCGATAAGATCCGTCAATCCCTTTTCCGGCACAAAGCGGGCGACTGCCAGGATATATTTTTTTGGTGCAAGCCCGAGGCCCTTTATATAATCATTATTTACACTTCTATCAGGCAGGGTGACCCCATTGTAGATGACATGGCTTGGCCGGTTGCATCTCTGCCGGATAATCTCCTGAATAACGCTTGAAATTACGATAACTTCGTTGGCAAACAAACCGCCAAGTTTTTCCCCAAGCCGGAGCGCGAACTTTGCAACCCTGCCCCATTTCTGCCGGTCATAGTCAGGTCCGTGATTGGTAAAAACGACTTTAAGCCCGAGCAGTCTTGCAAAGGGAACCAACAGGGCCGGTCCCACCGCATGAATATGAACCACATCAGGGTTAAGTCTGAGCGCCTTGAGCAAGGCAAGAAACGTATGAACAATAGCCTCAATGCTTTTCAGACGGGGAGAAAAACAGCGGACAAGCCTGATGCCCTGCCATTCTTGTAAAGGATTTTCAATATAGGCGCTGCGGGTTGCCAGAAAGACTTGATGGCCCTGCTGCACAATAAGCGGATACAAATTTTCACAATGGGTTTCCACTCCACCCGGGATACCTGGAATCCCCCTTGTGCCGGTGACGAATATTTTCATATGGTCATTGAAATTCGCGGGTCCCGCAAAGCATTACTCGCAGGTTACCGGATCGAGAACCACCTTGTTGTTTCCCGCCCTCAATACCTTTAGTTTATTTTTGACAACCCATTTGGCGGGGATGGAGATCCTTTTTTTCATGGCAGGAGCGGCGGAACCGATCATCCAGCATTGTCTCGGGCAATTCTTGACCTGCTCCCGTATTTTCTGAGCTTCCGGGCCGTTCCAGATCTCGTCAAAACTCTGAGTATGCAGGTTACCCATGACCATCGGCTGCTCTGACCCATTGCACGGCATGACATTGCCAAAAGGGTCAACGAAAAACATATCGGTGCCAACCTCGCATGGCAGAGGTCTTTTCTTTCCCCGCACCTTATTGGCAAGCCCCATATTGAAATATGACCGGAACCAGTTTTTCGGCTTATTGGTTTTTAACAATTCCACCGCGATTGCTTCAAAGGTTTTTGCCACCTGTTCCTGGTCCTGATAAAAATTGTCATCCTTGTGAAAATAAAAGGAATTGTGCGTTGTGGCAGTGGCAAATTCAAGCCCCATGGCATTGGCCAGCCGGTAAAGCTCGATCATGTCCTTGGCGTTCCGGTCAGAAACCGTCATGCCAAAGCCGATATCCTTCATTCCCATCCCATGCAGCGTCACCAAGGTGCGCAGGCCATGATCAAAACCGTTTTTGATGCCGCGCAGTTCATCGTTGGCGGCAGGCAGCCCTTCAATGGAGATCCGAAAGCCGATTTTATTGCCGAATCTTTCAGCCGCCCTGATAATTTTCTCTGTGAAATAGCCATTGGTGCTGATGACCAGCCGTTCGGTTTTCTTCAGGGCATTTTCGATGATTTGTTCAATGTCGGCACGGAGAAAAGGCTCACCGCCGGTGATATTGATGAACTTTAAACCGTCCGGAAGCTTGTTCACCAGCTCAGGCGAATACTCTTCTTCTTTTTTACTGGGATACTGCCAGGTGTTGCACATATAACATCTGGCATTGCAACGATATGTAACGATCAAACATGCTTCCATTTTATTTATCTTATTTTATTAGAATATTATCAAAATATAATCCAGATTTAATTATGCCATGAAAACATTCAATGTTTAATTATTTCAACTTTTACCATGATCTATAAAAATGTATCCCGATCCAATGGGGAATTCAGTTCTTATTACACACTGAAATAATAAAAAATTATGCCTTTTACTTCTAATATTCCAGACATAACATGTCATTTTTATTGTGCAAAATATACGGCACTTCATAAGATTAAGATCGATTATAACAACACAGGATACAGATTAGACATTAAGGGTTTGATCGCCCCTGCATATAAACTAAATGCCGATTTTTCCAAATCGCATTTCAAATCTATAAATATTCTTTATCATAAAATTGAGTCAGTAGTTCTCGGACAGTAGGTGAAACACTTATTTGACCAACCGGATTTCTATTGAAATTTAAAGCCCGTTTAATTAATTGATTAGGCACTTTCAAAATTTTCCTAAGTCTCATGTTGCCATGCAGGCAAAACGTTACGTTACGCCGCGTGGCCAAGTACATGCGCTCAATCCATTGATAACGGACCGAAACACTTTTATTTTCTATCGAAAACGTGTAGTTATCATAGAAATGTTGATCAATATTTAAAAATGAACAAATTTTGTTCATTACCAATAAAGGCTTATCCCTTAGCTCATCAAAATCAACTTCTAAAACCTTGCCCGGCATTTTCTGCCTAAATCGCACCAGGTAGCGCTCGTATCTTCCTTGTTCAAGAGCACGGAAATGAACGGGAGTAACTGCTCCAACAGGTTCATTCAGCTGAATATGTACATATTCCTCAAAAGACATTGAGTTTTTGATAAGTCCCCTCTGTTTGGCAAATTTATACCACGACACAAGTCGCTCTATGGGGTCGCGAGTCACGAACATCATCTTTGCTCGAGGAAGCAATTCTGCGATCTCTAATGCATTATCTGAATACAGATAATCCGGAGTAGCTTCCATAAGGATTTTATCAAATTCGCAATGACTCCAAAAATCAGAGTACCGTTCGAGATTACTCCCATTAAAACGTATTACCGAGGGTAGGGAGTCATTTTCATCTAGGAAAAAGCGTGTTTCTTTTAATGTTGAAGCACAGGTCTTAGGATGATCAGCTAAATATTTATATACTGAAGTTGTTCCCGCTTTTGGGACTCCGCCAATAATAAAATAATCACAATCCTTAACGGTCATTACGAAATGCCCATATTAAACGGTTTTTTTGTTAAGTAAGTCTTCATAAATTGACAATAGCGTAACGCAGTGACCTGCCAAAGAGTATTCAGACTCCAACTTTTTTCTTCCGGCCTGCCCCATGGCCTTGCGAAACTGCTGATCACTGGAAAGAATATCCATTTTAAGCGCTAATTCCTCAACATTGCCCGCTTCAAACAAAAAACCTGTCTTATCATTTTCGATCTGCTCGGGAATTCCCCCAATCCTGCTGCCGATTACCGGCTTGCCGAAGGCCATGGATTCCAACACAACCATGGAACAGTTTTCATACCATTGGGACGGCACAACCACAAAAGCGGCATTGGCAACAATGTCCTTTAATTCCTGGCCGGATTTGTAGCCAAAAAACTCGACAGCAGGATGTGCAGTGCGTAATTTCTCATCCAGCGGTCCGGTGCCAACCACCTTAAGCGGCAGATGCCTTTTCATTTTGCCATGGGCCTGCAGCAGGGTTTCGATCCCTTTTTCTTCGGACAACCGGCCAAAATAGAGAGCATAGCCATCATCGATATAGTTTGGCTGATACTCCTCACAATCAATACCATTGCGCAAGACCACAATTTTTCCCGCTGGAATCCGTTTCGCAACGAGTCCGGCTAAAAATTTGCTCGGCGCGAGAAACAGATCAACCGCATCATAACTCCCCCGCCATTTGTGCCAATAGGCTTCAAGGGCAAGCAACAAAGCCTGCATCCGGGACTTTTGACAATTTGTCATAACTGGTTTGAAAAAATATTTCCCTTCGCACTCAATGCAGATTTTCGTATCCTTTAATGCCAGATAGCTTGGGCAAATAAGCTTGCAGTCATGGAGGGTCAGTACAACCTTCACTCCATTTTTTTTTAACACAGGAATAATTGCAGGCGTAAGCTGATGATAGATATTGTGCAGATGGGCAATTTCAGGCTTTTCCTGATCAATCAGCTGTTTAATTTTTTTCACGGCAACCGGGGAATGCACCAGCGAGAAGCCTTGATGCAATTTCTGCCAAACTCCGCTGCTCTCATCATGATAACTTATTTTAGGCACAAAAAAGGATGAAAACGGTGAGTTAAAATTCCTGGCATCATCCATTGAGAAGTCTATGACTTCATGTCCCTTTCCGATAAGAAAATCACGCTCCTGGAAAAAGACCCGCTCAGATCCCCCATTGAGATAAAAAAACTTATTAGCAAGGAGAATTTTCATCACTATCATCAAATCCTTTTCGTGGACTAACAAGCAAAAAATAAGCGGCCTCGACTGGTATGGCCTCAACAAATAGGAATTTATCCTGCTCGTTACAGATATCTTGAGCCGGCTAAATTTGCAGAAAACGTCTCTTGACCGAAGCAATTAAATTGCGAGTATTTCCAATATTCAACACCAACGCAAGAAGGGTTTTTAACGGCATGGCAAGCAAGCTGAGCAGCTTTTCAAACCAAAATGGGCGGGCACCACTTAATTTGTACCCATACTTCTTCATCGCCTCTCCGTTAATACTTTCACACCAATACACATCCATCTTTGCCAATCTTTTCATCCAGCGGCCTATTGGCTTTGTGCTGATGCCTGTTTGAGAGGCTTCCAATTCTTCTTTTTCCCTGGAAGGCGAGCGGCTTGCTGAAACATCAAGTATAGCTGAATCATATTCTAATCCCAGAAAATGACAGATACTTCGGGCCGCAGTTTGCGGTTCACTTAAAAGGTCCTCAAATCGAACCGTCAAAACCGACGAATTATCAGCAAATTTCGCCGCCGCTTTTTGAGCGCCATTCCACATTTTGCTAAGCAAAAATGGATGGTAATTCGCCCATCGGCGCAAACGTTCCTTAAAGGGTACTTCTTTCCCTTTCCATTTATTTTTTTGCGACAAAAGAACATCTCGCGGGTCACGGACCATATTGATTATTCTGACATGTGCAAACTGTTCCAGTATTTCCTGTAGATAAAACACATTACGAGGAGTCTGTTCGCATGCAATCCGTTTCCCTTGTTTTCCAGTCTCATACCGCAAAAAAACGCGGTAAACAGCGGGAGAGCTTAAAGAACTACCAGCTGTATCGCGCAACATCTCTTTAGCCTCTTCGTAGTAAGCAGCCACAAATTGAGATTCTCGCCTTTGCTTCCGTTGTAAGCAAAGCAACTGAGCACCTAGCTGAAAAGCCTCATCCGGGGTAAGAATTTTCTTTCCGCTTTCCGGGGTCCACAGTCTTTCATAAAAATGCAGTTCATGGAACGCAAAAACAGCAGGATGGTTATTCAAAATCTTGGACATTAATGTTGTCCCGCTTCGACTGTTTCCAACAATAAAAATTGCTTCTGGTTGCGGCTCAGACATCTCTTTCTTAATCGGGATTCAGCTCAAAATTTTTGATCGGCAAAGGTTGACTGTCGAACAGGACTGAGTGTGTCCTGAAAGTTCCGTGCGAGGTGCCGATGTAAACAGTATCATCAAAAGGACTGCAGTGAACAGACCAGACAGTAAAATAACTGCCGAGATTACCATTCCATGCATGCCAGTTTTGACCACTATCTTCAGAACGAAATATTCCGTTTGAAACGCCCCGCCCTGGCGAACGTCTACCGGCATAAATAATACTGGGATCATCGTCGTCATAAGATATTGTCTCTATATAACATCCTCCGAAATGATCCAGAGCCAGCCCATGCTGTTGGTCTCTTTTACTCCAGCCATTCTCACTTAGAATAAAAATCCCCGTTGAGGTTCCTACACAAATTTCATTGTCACGAGTTGGATGGACTGCCAATGCGTGTATATTTTCCGCAACAACAGAAAGAGGCGGATAGGGTGAGTTCCAAGTCTGCCCCATGTCTTTTGAAACCATTATACGGGCATTTTCTCCTGCAGTATCAATTGCAAATATCTCATCATTATTTCCCGCAAAGACCGCCTCTACTTCATATTGAAGTTCTGTCCATGAAAGACCACCGTCAAGACTGCGATATTTCCCGGCATAAATAACTTGTGGCCGGGCGGTATGAACTTGAATACGATTAAAGACCCCGGTCAGTTCCTTATGCTCTATCCAGGTTAACCCAGCATCAGATGAGGTAGCGATAGATTGCAGCGTCCATCCCCCGATGCCGATGAATAAATTCCGCCCTGACACTGCTGCTGCCTTTACTGATTTTCCACCGAGGTCCGGGACAGGCAATGGATCAAATGTTTGCCCGTCATCACGGGTTTGCCATAAGCCATGATCTGTGAGAGCAACATAAAAAGTCTCCGGGTCGACAAAAGCAATATCCATTACTCGCCCACCCATATAACCACTGCCAGAGTAACTCCATGTCTTCCCGCTGTCTTCGGTTCTTAATACTGTGGCTTTTCCATTTGAAGCAAACAATGCCACATTTGGTAGCAAAGGATGGATTGCAATCGGACTGGAAAAATACATTCCTGCTAGTGGGGCCAACCCACTTACATTCAAATCTGTTGGTTGATGCCAGGATACGCCTCCATCATTACTGTAAAACGGCCCCATACTAGACTCATTTGCCTTCACGTAAAGTATGTTTGCATTTTTTTCTGAGCAGACAACATCTGTCCAATTTATAAGCGGAGAGAGACCAAAGCCAGAAAAATAAAATGACTTCCCACTATCTATGGACTTATAAACTCCACTATTGCCCAAGGCAGCATAAACTGTTTTTGGTTCATTTTGACTAACAGATATTGAACGTGGCCATGAGGGTAAACCATTACCAAGTCGTGTAATTTCCCCTTCATAAAAACTATAAAGACCTGAGGTTGCCGCCAAGAAAATACGACCGGGTTGCGCCCATGATTCAGCTATACTGGTTATCTGCTTTTCCTTAAAAGCGGTCGATTGCCAGTTATGGCCGCCATCGTTTGAAAAGAGCAAGCCATCTTCATAGGTCCCCACATAAACAGTAAAATCCGCCTTATCGATTGTTCTGCTGTCAACCGCAAACAATGGCGCCCGCGAATCCTGTTTGTAAAATGCGGCCGGATGCACAAATTTCCAGGAATCGGCGCCATCCGTTGATAGAAAAATCCCCTGTACCGGACTCATCTCCGATGTTACCCGGTCTTCCTCTTTTCCCAGAAAACCTGCGGCAAGAACAATATCGGGATTCCGCGGGTGGACAAATAGTGATCGGGCCCCATTCGCCAGGAACCCGGCATTCGCCTTCTGCCAATCATTTCCCCCATTGTCGGAACGCCATACCTGGGATGTGTCTGAGGACAAATAGACTCGTAACGGACTGCTGGGGGCATAGACGATTGACATGACCTGTTGCAATCCTTCTCCGCCTGCCACCGCTGCATTTTTCTGGGCGGAGGTACGCAGGGGAACAGGCTGCCATACAGGTGATTCAGTTGCATGCAAAGATACTTGGCAGCAAACGGCTACCGTCACAGCCATTAAAAGAATAAAAAACTTAACGGGTGATCGGTGTCTCGCGCGGCAAAAGCAGTTCCGGATCATAACCAATTGCTTCATGCAGTTCCCTGGAACGGTTCTTAAAATTTTCGATAACGCTTTTATCCCAATCCTTGAAGTTTCCATGACTTATTTTTATTTTCCGCTGCCGCCGTGCCTTGATATCTTCGCATCCCCTGTCGTGCCCCTTTTCATACCAGCGCAATACACCCTCATCCCACGGTTCATGTAAAAACTGAAAAAGCTTTTCCAATGTTGGCACTAAATCATGGCACAAAGATTCATAACGAATGACGAAACAGCGTTCGGCATGGGCTTGCTCCCATGCATGCATAATCTCGGTGTCTTGTTTCCAGTACTCGAAAGCTTTCTCTAAAGTTTTATCCGGCTCTAGCGGCTCTATAAATGTGGTATTCATGGAATGTGCCACATCAAGGCCATTGCGATAAAGAATCACATATTGACAGGCTGGTCCATACAGTTCCTCGATAAAATCAAGGATACGGACATACTCAGGGGTTTTATCCGCCCAACGAGCTTTGTTCTTTGCGACTCGATAGGCATCAAAAAATTTATTGGCAAAAATACGGCATTGATTGCACAGAAAAAATTCATCAAACCCCAAGCTTTCTGTTGCCTGAAGAATGCTTTTATCTTTAAACATCTGGGCAAGAGGCAACAGAAACTTGGTTTCCGGTGGGCAGCAGATATGATTATGACTATCGAGAAAATAGCGCATAAGCGTAGTGCCGGACCGAAACGTACCGACAAGGAATATCGGCGGGAATGCGCTCTCGTTCAGTTTTTCTTCGGAAACGACCGCAATCTTGGGGCGTCCAAACATGATATCGCGCAGGCGTGTACGGAAAGAATCAGAAAACATGTCCATAATCTCTAGAAATATTCTTGTCACCTAAAAAGGCGAATATTCTTGACAGCTGCTCATCAGGATTCTTCAATAGTTTTTCATACTGGACATGGCAAACTCTTTCGCTTAGTGCAGCATCCAGATTATTAATGCACCTCATCCAGAACCTCCATAGGAGACTTGTTGTAAGCGGTTCCTCAGCCATCTGCTCTGTTGCATATACCTTTTTCGTCCGCATCAAAGAGTCGAGCACAGCGCGCCCATCCCGATAAATGTGTACAAATTTCATCGCCTGCATTTTTTTAGCAATATCAGGCAGATCCCAGCCGCATTTCAAACTTTTAACGACCCAATATCTCGACTTATTTTTGTCCCCAAAATGGCTGCGTAATATCGCATTTGCCACCCCATAATAATCCCCATTCCGGCAGTGCGCATAATAGCCCTTAAGCAGGGAATCATCCTTGACGAGATTAGAGAAACCGCGATCAGATTGCGCCAGTTGATTAATAACTTCATTAAATTTATTGATGCTATCAGGACTAAGCTGGCAAAGATATTTTAGAAACCCGCTTTCCGAATTGACTGATATATCAGGATACATCTCCAGCATAGACGATAAGAAGGTTGACCATGATCTTGGAAAACAAACAAGATGCACCAATTGCTTATTGCTTTGAGCACTTCCATCAACCCTGTTCATTAGTGCCCCGCATCAGTTTATTACACTTTAATGACAACCCGACCATAGCCGTAAACATAGGAAAGTTTATAACGGTGTAAACAATATTTTGCGTCATAGAAATAATGACAAAATAAATAATGAGTATGAACATAGGATAGTTTATTTGCCACAAATTCTTTGATATTGCTCTTTTGGTATTGCGGAGTAATTCAAAAAAAAGAAACAACATATAGATCATAGCCCCCGGCACACCGATATCCAGGGCAAGCCTTATATAATCATTATGGGGCGGATTATCATTTTTTAGATATTTAGACGTGACTTCTTCCGAGGTTCCCACCCCATAGCCGATTACAGGATTTTCAGCAATCAGAGGGATAATTTTCTGCCAATATTCCAGGCGGCCTTCAAATGTATTATGGGTCCTTCCTGATTCATCGACGTAATCAATTTCAGAAAACCGAGTGATTATTTGTCCCGCAAAAAATAGAGCAAATATCATTCCGGCCAACACAAACCAGCGAAATTGTATTTTTTGCTTATAAAATAAGCTTGATATCAATGTACCCAGAACAAGGGCTATCCATGTCCCCCTGTTCAGCGCGAATACCTGAAGCACTCCCAACAAGCCTAACAGCAGTAGTAGAAATCCTTTTTTTTTATCCGCTTTCTCGAGCAGAAAGAGCATGAGGATTGCGATCATTGATATGCTCATATAAATACCGAAGGCATTGCCGATCCCAAACACACTGCTCACTCTCTCAACAGTTGCCTGATGAAGAAGTCCATAATTCCCGGAAATAAGCTCATAAAATCCGAAGAGGATAGGAACAATCGTTGAAACAGCAAAGCTCCACAGCAGCAACCGCGCTTTCTTCATCCCGTCAATGCCGTTATAAACAAGAAGAAACATCCCTATTCCAACCAGCAATTTGCTGATCGCCTCCACTGAGGCTAAATAATTTGAAGAGTTATAAATCGACAATATGGAAAACATGAGCAGCAAGTAAAACAATATGGTATGGCCAGTAACAAATCGATATTTTTCACGAAAGACCGTATTAAGAACCGCAATGGGGATTAGCAGCATAGAGGGTATGGCACCAATCGGAATGCCGAACAGATCATACTGCAACAAGGAAAAAGGCTGGAGCAATGGCCTTATAATGAGGTAAACCACTGCAGCATGAACCGGAGCAAGCGCAGTGAAAAACATCAGCAAACAGCAGAGCAATGTGAATATTTTTATCAGTATAGCCATATCTTTTAGCTCACACCCTTTTGTCAACTTTTTCAATTTTACCTAACAGAAACTCTGCAAAATCTGGTTACTTTCTTAAAAATGAGCGGATTAACTTTAGTTTGGAATAGCATGGACAACTTAAAAAAAATATTACTCTATACATCCACATCTTCCCCAAGCGGCATTCTTTTAGCAAGCCAAACTTAACACGAGGAGCAAAGCTATGCCAAAAAAATATCAGAAAAGCGAACAGGATTTGAGAGCAGCCAGAGATCTTTACTATGCCTGCGCTGTGCAAATCATGAACGTAATCAAGCCCTATTGCAAAATCAATAAACCATGAGCCCCTGATGTTGTATTGACAACTATCTGTAATAGTTACAAAATAGATAGAAAACACCAATCTTTTACTGCAACAATACCCCAGGAAGCTGCAGCGGTCTGGAAAATTTAATCAAATACTGCACTCTCTCATAAATGCCTAATTTTCTGAAGAAAAAAATTCACAACTTAATATCAGACCAGAAATTCAGCGAGATCCTCACCGGCTCTGCATGGGCTTTAGCTGCCAAAGTCATGGCGACAGCCATGACACTTGCTATCAGCATCGTCGTAGCCCGTTTTTATGGCGCGGACGCAATGGGTATTCTCGCCGTGGTCCAATCATTTCTCATGCTTGCCACAATATTTACTGTATTGGGCACCAATACATCCATCCTTCGCTTGATTCCGCAGCACATTGAAAAATTTTCCGTCGCTTCGGCTTTCCGGGTTTATCGAAAGACTCAGTATCTTGTGGCTGGAGTTTCCCTGGTCACCTGCACACTGCTCTTTTTGTCTTCGGGATTTGTGGCAGACAAAATTTTCTCAAAGCCGCACATGACATATTATTTCTCGTTGGCGGCGGTATTTGTGGTATTTAAATCCCTTATGGACCTGAACACGCAGGCAGTTCGGGGTTTACGGCTCATACGTGTTTTTGCTTTCATGCAGCTTTTGCCATCAGCAGCTACGCTGTCGATCCTTGTCGTGATTACTGTTTTTTTCCGCGCCCAGGAGAATCCTGTTTACGCCTACCTGGCTGCACTTGCAGTAACGGCCATGGTCGGTATCCTAATCATGGATAAAGCTTTTAAGGTTCGCACCCTGCCTGACGCGCCTGTACAAGATATAGCTATTACATCCATCCTGTCAATTTCCTTCCCGATGCTCATGACCGCCTCCATGCAGTTTGTGATCGGCCAGACAGGAGTGATCATGCTTGCCATATTCAGAAATGCGGCGGAGGTCGGTTATTATGACATGGCTGTTAAACTGTCGACATTAACCACTTTCGTACTTGCGTCGGTTAATTCCATGGCCGGCCCGAAATTTTCCGAACTTTTTCATACGGGCAGAATGGACGACCTTTTTTACGTTGCCAAAAAGTCCGCAAAACTTCTTTTCTGGAGCACAACGCCCATACTTTTGGGTTTGCTCCTTCTCGGCAAACCTTTGCTAGGATATTTTTTCGGCCAAGAGTTTACGGCTGCCTACCCTGCTTTGGTGCTTTTGCTCCTAGGGCAGTTTGTCAATTCCGTTTCCGGTTCCACAGGAATGTTCATGAATATGACCGGCAGGCAGAATATATTCAGAAATATTACATTTGGAGCGGCACTTCTCAATATATCCTCCAACCTGCTGCTTATTCCTCGTTTGGGAATTACAGGGGCGGCCATTTCGGCAATGATCAGCGTCAGTTTCTGGAATATTGTGACGTTAGTGTATATGAAAAAAAAATTTGGTCAAACCACAGGCTATCTGCCCGGTTCGTTATTGCGGTTTATTCCGTCCGGGAAAGGCAAGTAGGTTTCCCGCTGCTGTCAGCCCATGTCATGAAGGTTGTGCTGATGGAGCAAAATCCATTATGTGAAAAGCTGAGAAAAAAACATCGCCACCGCTGCATCTATACACCTGAAATATTTCGAAATAATTAGGAAATTATTATTTTTCCCATTCAGTTTTTTAATTCGGCAACCCGGACTGAAAAACCAAATGGATTCCGGGTCGCGCTTTGCGCCAGGCGAGTTCATGTCGGGTTACGGCGACAAGGCTGCCTAACCAGGCCTACAACTTGTCAGGGACTTGGAAGTTTCAAAAGCACCTATCGTTATCGTCATGGCGAATGGTTTTATCGGGCATCCGATAAAGATCCTGGATTCCCGCCCAACAGCGTTGCGGGAACGACGACGCCTTGCGACGATAACCGGTATATTTCGAATTGCCATGTCACTCTGCTGCACGGACTCTCTCAAGGTTAGTCGACCGCCATACTCCACTATCTGAACCATGTGACCTTTGTTGATTTTTTCAAAAGAACCTCCGAGTTCACCCCGAAATTATTGCATTTCCTGTGCCCAGATATCACCGTCATGTCACTCCCGTTTCCACCTTCGTCGGGGGGATAAACTGCAGAGGGAACACAGGAACCGAATGGATTCCGGGTCGCGCTTCGCTTGCCCGGAATGACGTCTCGGCTGCATGTTCGAATGATTCCGGCCTGTCCCCTGTAGAGTGCCTAAAATTAAAGGAGTATCTACCCAGAAAACACCATAACTTTAAAAGTTCATGTCGGGTTACGGTGACAAGGCCGCCCAACCCGACCTATAACTTCATCATAGTTGCAGCTAGTCGGCAAGAGTAAAAGGTTGGATTAGTTTCTTATACCGGGAACAGCATCAGATACTACCCAACGAGTGAGAGACAATAACGACGGGCGGCAGGTCGCGCACCGCGCTCACGGCCTTAATCAGATACTCCTTGTCATCACGGGATAGGTTATGCAGATCGCCTCCCTCGAAATAGACCAACGCCTTGAGAGCTTCACTCGGCTGGAATTCGTTTCCGTAAATCGCACACGCAGCGGCCAAGCCTTTGACCAGGCTGACATCGGCCCTGACCAGGGCGGCTATATCCTGATAATCCTTGGTTTCGATTCGCTGCAGAATGACCTTGACCTTGGCAGCCATCAGGTCATCTAAGGAAGCGACCTGCAAAACCCGGTCTTCGGTCATTTCTGGTTTGCCGACACGGCCAATGGAGACGGTGCCGAAGAACGATACCTTGACATAGTCGTTTTGGCCGCTGTCTCCGGCAATAAGTACCGTAAGGGCTTGTGGTTGCTCTTGCAGGATGGTGGCGCCGTCAAGAAAGGGAAAGGCCGCTTTCAGGGCCAATCTATCCAACGGCCTATCGGTAAAAAAATCATAATCAACCGAATTGCGGTGGCCCAAACGCAAAGCAATGGCCGTGCCGTCATACAACACCAGACCGAGAGACGCAGCCGGCCGCAGCATGGGCCAAAGCCGTTGTTGGGCGGAAGGCAGGACTTCCATATGCGGCCTGAAGGCACTGATCATGCGGTGCGTCTCCGAGGCATCGCCGGAACCTGACCCGGCCTGGCCAGCCCCAGGCGATAATGCCAGTAAGCCCACGACCGCCCATTGAACTGACCGATCTCGGCGCCGGCAAGCACTTCTCGCAGATAATCGTCCCCGGCCAAGGCTGCGAGCAACTGCACATCATCGTAGTCGCCGATGTTCATCACCTGCGCCACCACCCGTTCCGGCTGCTGCAACGCTTCATCCGGCGTTTTCCACCAGATGTACTTTGCGGCAAGGCGTTTCAGCGCCTGATGCAATGGATTCCGGTGCATGCTTTGCTTGCCCGGAACATGGATCTTTCCCTTCATCACGCCCTCATTAATTGATCACGCTGGTTGCAGAAATCCAAAGCCCTGTGCTGAACCTTTGTTTCAAATTCAACTTTCTTTCTTGTCTTATTGCACGATTTTACAATGAGTTACATAAAACGATCAATAGGTAATCCGTCATGCCGGACCTGATCCGGCATCCAGAATACGCCTGGTACTGGATTCCGGCTTAACACCCTGCCGGAATGACGACTGCCTACAATGTCATATAATCCCCCATTTTCGCGAACACTTTTATAGTTATCCCAATCAGGCGATGATCGCTGTGTTAGGCGGAAGTCCCTTAGGCATGAATTTCACCCAGATCCATCATCGTGAATAGAGATGGATGAGGATGCTATATTTCTGCTTTAATCATGTTTTTCATCGGAAAGGAAAAATCCTCACGGTCAATGGTGCCAAAATCTTTATTCTTGACAATACTGCGTCCGCCGTTCTTTTCTATTTTCCAAAACCGAACCGGCTGGCCAACTTCCTACCCTTCTCTTCACCTCCCCACCTTGGGGGATAAATTGCAGAGTTCATGTCGGGTTACGGCGATAAGGCTGCCTAACCCAACCTACAACTTGAACACTTCCTCCATAGGAATTCCTTTAAGTTTTCCATCTCTATATGCTTTCAGCCTTTTTTCCGCCTCTTCAGCCCATATTTCATCAATCTTTCGATCAGGCTCATCCAGGCTTTTCAACAAACCTTCAACAATCAGAAATCGTTCTTCCGCTTTAAGCGCCATTGCTTGTTTTAGTATTTTTTTGCTATCCATTTAACACCTCATGACACGCGAAGGGGAAAAAAGAGTATGCGCAAGTCTGACTGTCTCGTAAAGGCCGCTCGCCAGCGGTATAGTTCAGCAGGTAAATCGAAAAGACCTGGTCCATCATCCGGTAGGCGGTTTGTCAAGGGAGCGGGAGAGAGGCAACAAGTTCATCCACCGATCCATTGACGGATAATCTGGCGATATTGATCTTGCATAAAGGCTATATTCTCTTTTTTTATCCTTGTCACAAGGATAATATCTAATGACTTGTGAACAACCTGAAGCCCACCCATTGTTCACCTCCCGAAAGCTCTGAAAGCGCTAATGCAAATTTTCCAGCTGCTCCAAATATTCTTTTACTTCATGCAGTTGGGGCAATATCTCATTGCATATTACCTGGGCATCGGCAATTTCATAATCATGTGCCAGAAAATTTCTGAATCCCGCGATTTTTGCAAAGGAACAGGCAAATTCAACATCCAGTATCCTCGCCTCACCTAAAATATCAAAAGCCTCGTGGTACGATTGCGGGGGGCGAAGATCCTTGTACCTGATCACCATTTCGGCAAGACTGACGCAGGAATCCGCCATCAAATACAGATAGTGCAGCAAAGCGCCTCGATAAATCGGATCGGACAAAAATTTTTCGCGGCAATCTGGCTCAAGATCGGCAATGAGAGCGAGGTACTCCCTGATTCTGTATTTTTTTTGAACAATACGCTCTTTCATATCCCCATCACTCTTTTCCTGTGCAACCTGAAATCTAAAGCCAAATGCTGAATTTTTAATGAGAAATCATCTAAAATGGCTTGATCCCGATTCAAAATAATTTTACCATTTCTAATGATCTGCTCGAGCAAAAGCAGATTGCGTGTTTGATTGATTACCACGACATCCACATCATTCCGCCGCAACACACGACAACAATCACCATGGAACCGGAGCTTTTGTGAGAACGAGAACCCGCACTGCCGGTCAACATAGACGGCAAGATCCACATCACTCATATTCCCGCCGCTTCCCGTGGCAAGAGAACCAAATAAATACGCAAAAACGAGCTCTGGATATTTTTCAAAAACAGGCAGCAACACAGAGGCTATTTCTGCTGTATCATTGCATTTCCGATTGACCGTGATCATTTTCAAGCCCCATTATCTTCACTCTGCTTGCTTATGAGATTGAAAGTTTCTTCATAAATATTTTCCCTTGGTCCGACGGCGATTATTTCCAATTCATTTTTCTCGGGACAGGCTCGGTAAACAACGCGATACCTTTTAAATCTGTAACTTCGCAACCCTTCAAGTTCGTCCTTAAGAGCTTTACCGCGATATGGATCCCGTAAAATGGCCTGCAAAGCCGATTTTACGTGTGCCTTGATATCGGGATGCAGGCCGAGGATGAGCGTTGCCACCTCATCCGGCATCCTGAGTCGGTATGCTGTCCGGCCTGTCATGACAAATTACCTGAAAAGTTCCTCCAGAGTGTAGAGAGAGGTTTTGTTTTTTTTGAAAGCGGTTAATCCTTTTTTTATTTCTTTCATAATATTCGGATTAAGGCGGATCGAAATGGTTTCCCGCCAGCTTTCAAACTCATCCGGGCTTACCAGCACAGCAACAGGTTTTCCGTTTTTGGTTATAATGACTTCTTCGTCTGTCTCTTTAACGGCATCGACCAAAGCGCTCAATTTCATTTTTGCTTCTGATACGGATAGAGTGCTCATATTTTTTTGACCTCAATTCAGGTTGATCTATATTCTGATCAAAAACTTAATAAAAAAGCGATTATTCGTCAAGGCGTAATGATTTTGCTCCTCCCTTTTTCTTGTTGTACTTAATCATTTATATGTTATTTTTGACAGAAAATACAGGTTGTTTAGCCTATCAGGCTGTAGGCTGTTAGTCTATTAGACTGTAGACTGTTAGACTGTTAGGTGAAAAAATCTATAATACTAAACACCTTCAGACTATCCACCTGTGCAGTTAGGCTATTAGACTGTAGACTGTTAGTCTGTTAGGTACAAAAAACCTATAATACTAAATACCTACAGACTATCCACCTTCAGACTATCCACCTCCTAAATCTAACAAAAGCAGAATTGATCATGAAAAAAGCTCTTATTTCCGGCATTACCGGACAGGACGGCGCCTATCTGGCGGAATTGCTCCTTAAAAAAGGCTACGAAGTCCATGGCATCAAGCGGCGCTCTTCATCATTCAACACCTCGCGCATCGACCATTTGTACCGGGACCCCCATGAACAGGATGTCCGCTTCTTTCTCCATTACGGCGATCTCACCGATTCGACCAATCTGATCCGTATTATCCAGGAAACCCAGCCGGATGAGATTTATAACCTGGCTGCCCAGAGCCATGTGCAGGTCTCTTTCGAGACGCCCGAATACACCGCCAACTCCGATGCCCTGGGCACCCTGCGGCTTCTGGAAGCCATCCGCATTCTGGGTCTGGAGAAAAAAACAAAATTTTACCAGGCCTCCACCAGCGAGATGTTCGGCAAGGTCGTCGAGACCCCCCAGAAGGAAACAACCCCCTTTTATCCGCGCAGCCCCTATGCCGCGGCCAAGGTGTATGCCTACTGGATCACGGTCAATTACCGGGAAGCCTACAACATGTTTGCCTGCAACGGCATTCTTTTTAATCACGAGTCACCGGTAAGGGGTGAAACCTTTGTCACCCGCAAAATCACCCGGGCAGTGTCCCGCATCAAACTTGGTCTGCAGGAAAAAATTTTCCTCGGCCAGCTGAATGCCAAGCGCGACTGGGGACATGCTGAGGATTTTGTCCAGGCCATGTGGCTGATGCTCCAGCAGGATGAGCCGGAAGATTTTGTGGTGGCAACCGGAGAAACCCATTCCGTGCGGGAATTTGTCGAACACGCCTTCCATGAGATCGGCATGACCATCGTCTGGGAGGGGTCGGGTCTCGATGAGATCGGCCGGGATGCCGACTCCGGGAAAATCCTGGTGCAGATTGATCCCCGCTATTTCCGGCCGACCGAGGTTGATTTTCTGCTGGGCGATGCGTCCAAGGCCAGGGAAAAATTAGGCTGGGAACCGAAAATCACCTTCAAGGAGCTGGTGAAGATCATGATCCGCGAAGATTTGAAGGACGCGGAAAAGGACCATCTCATCAAAAAAGAGGGATTTCGGCCGTATAACGGCTTCGAGTAAATCGCATGGACCAAAAATCGAGAATATTTATCGCCGGCCACCGCGGCCTTGTCGGTTCGGCAATCCTGCGCAACCTGCTGTCCGCCGGCTATGAACAGATCATCACCCGCACCCGGGCGCAACTCGATCTGACCGATCAGCATGCGGTTGCTGCTTTTTTTGCAAAGGAAAAGCCGGAATATGTCTTTCTCGCCGCGGCAAAGGTGGGCGGCATCCTGGCCAACAACACCTACCCTGCTGATTTTATCTATCAAAACCTGACGATCCAGAACAATATCATCCATAACAGCTATGTGCATGGAGTCAAAAAACTGCTTTTTCTCGGCAGCTCCTGTATTTATCCGAAACTTTGCCCGCAGCCGATAAAAGAGGAATACCTGCTCACCGGCCCGCTTGAACAGACAAACTCAGCCTACGCCGTGGCCAAGATTGCTGGGATTGAGATGTGCTGGTCCTATAACCGCCAGCACGGCACCGCGTTCATTCCGGTCATGCCGACGAACCTCTACGGCACGAATGACAATTTTGACCTGGAAAATTCCCATGTGCTGCCGGCCATGATCCGCAAATTTCATCTGGCCAGGCTGGCCGCCGCCGGCGATTTTGCCGCCATTGCCCGCGACGAAGAGTTATTCGGCGCCATTCCAGCGGACATCAAAAGGGCGCTTTCCGCAACGGATGCCAAAGTTATCCTGTGGGGCAGCGGCACGCCGAAACGGGAATTTCTCCATGTGGACGACATGGCGGATGCCTGCGTCTATCTGATGCGCACCTGCAATACCACGGAATTGATCAATATCGGTACCGGCAGCGATCTCACCATCAGCAACCTGGCGGAACTGGTGGCAAAGATTGTGGGTTTCACCGGCGAGATTGTTTTTGATTCTTCAAAACCGGACGGCACCCCGCAGAAGCTGCTGGATGTTTCCCGCCTGAAGCAGGCGGGCTGGTCGCCGTCGATCAGTCTTGAGCAGGGTATCCGTGCTGTTTACCAATGGTATACCAGCCAAAGCGCTGACAGTTAATCATCGCCCCCCTCCATCAGCAGATAGCGAATTCCTTTAAGGAACTCGGCAATTCTAAATATACCGGTTTTCGAGTCTCAACGCGCCGTCATTCCCGCAATGCTGTTGAGCGGGAATCCAGGATTTTTGCTGGATGCCCGATAAAACCATTCGGGCATGACGATAACGATAAACGGTAAATTTGTAATTTCCATCTCCCTAAGGGGATGCGTCCGTTTCCTCCCGCGCCATTAAAAAATTTTAGTACCTTTTTTTTACATTCCCATCCACAATGGCATGACCCCCTTTTAACAGGAACAAAAGCCCAAAATCATCCCTCGATTGAAAAAAACGCGCAAGCGTTGTCTCCATTTTGCAACGCCAACCATAGTTGTCGGTTCATAATAGATTTACGGAACAAGACACAGACTAAATCTTGGGGTTTAACTGATAATTTTCAGACCATTCCCGAAAGAAGTGTCGGCAAAAGAAGACTTCCCCTTTTGCCGCGGCAACTCTTCATCGTTGCGCTAATCACCCATATCAACTATCTAATTGATATCAAAGTCAAAACATAATCAAACCATTGGACTTGCCAAAATCGCCTCATCCGCCCAGCCTCCCATCACCTGAAGAGGCAAGCAAAAACAACATTAAGACAAATGCTTTTATTCCAAATAGTTAAATAACAATAATGCATATTACATATATGCGATTATTCGAAAAAGAAGCATCCCATACTCCACGTTATGAGTCAGGCTTAAATTTTGTGGTTTGCGGGACTAAAAATTGCAAGATTAATCAGGTGAAATCGACCGCCCGTTAAATAAATTTTGCACCCGGGGAGACAACATATGAAAGAATTGCTATTCACTCTCTGCTTGTTGTTTTTCTTTACCGTATCTGCCATGGCAGGGGTCAACATCAACACTGCTGATTTGCAAACTCTGCAATCCATCCCAGGAATCGGCACCACAAAAGCAAAGGCAATTATTGATTTTCGCAGTATGAATGGGAATTTCCAATCCGTCGATGATCTGACAAAGATCAGAGGAATCAGCAAAAAACTTCTGGATCAAATCCGAGAAATGATAGAAGTTTAATTTGCAGCACCTGCGTTGGAAGAGCGGCCTTTACCGCCGCCCTTCCAACGCTTCTCCCATTTTTTTCCCCGCAATCATTATTCATTCCCATCATAACTTACCTGACAGACCCATCATGAGTTTTGCCGCAGGCTTTGCCGGTGAAATCCGCCTGTTAACCGCGCAGCAGCATTTGATATTTCACACATTTTGCTTAAACCTGACTTATTTTTTCCTCTCTAATTCTCGGATTTTTCCAGCATTAAAGATATTATATAATTTAATTGAATAGTTACCAACACAACATCCTCTTACCATTTCATGAATAGTTTATATTTTCTCCGCTATTGCCTGGTAAAATTAATACGCCATTTAATACAAATAGATAGCTGCCAATGGATTGCGGAATATTCATAATTTTATCTATCAAATGAAAGGTGCGACAATTTGCCCACTTGAAAGTCTATTTTTTTTAATCAACAATTAGCCTAACTACCGTTTACTTATAATCTTAAACAAGGAGGCTATGATGAAGAAGTTTCTGTTAACACTGTGCATGTTGTTTTTCTTTGCTGCATCTGCCATTGCAGGCGTCAACATCAACACCGCTGACCTCAAAGCCCTGGAGGCTCTTCCCGGAATCGGCACCGCCAAAGCCCAGGCAATCATTGACTATCGCACTGCCAATGGCAATTTCAAATCAATTGACGACCTGAAAAACGTGAAAGGAATCGGCGAGAAGGTTCTGGAACAAGTCCGCGCAATGATTGAAATCTAATCGTTTCCAGCAAAAAAGAAGGGCGGCCGTTGGTGCCGCCCTTCTTTCTCCTCCCCTTAACTTTACAATTATCCTGCCGACGCTTACTTCGGCATCTCGGTGCTTTTATCTGCGACCCCAACAAATCCATTAGGGTGGGACAATTTGCCGCATTGACTCCCACTCCATCCTCACCAACACTGTCAGGAATGCTGCCATCAGTCCGAAGCCTGTATGGGCATGCGAATTCCAACAGATATCTGGTCGACAGGCGCGGCAAAAAAATACGATAAAATTTTTTGCGGAGACAGATACAATGGTGAAGCGGCCCGGTTTCCCGAAACTGTTTATATTCTTTGCTTTCCTCTGCTTGATTATTGCCACGCAAGCATACGCCTGCCTGCATGACGTCAACCATGACGGTGATGTGGACGGCGCGGACCTGGCCTACAGCATCGCCCATACCGCAACTCTCGATTCCGCGGGCCTTGCCGCTGAGTTCGGCAGAAAAGATTGCCAGAGCACGGTCCCGCCGGTTATCAGCAATATTGCCGTCACCGATGTTTCCGGCCAATCGGCCACCATCAGCTGGACCACGGACCAACCGGCCACCAGCCGGCTGGACTATGGCGTGACCACTGAATACGGTAATATCGTAGCTGATACGGTGCTCGTGGAAGAGCACACTTTTGTCCTGCCCGGACTTCTCAGCGGGACAACCTATCATTTTACAATCAACGCGGCAAATGCGGACGGGGTTACCGCCACTTCAGCCGATGGAACGTTCAGCACGCTGTCGGTGATATCGCTTTCGATCACCTCACCGGCTGACGGCGAAACAATCACCTCTCCCCATGTGCTGGTGCAGGGCTCGATCACCGGCACGGCAGCAGAGGTCGGGGTCACGGCTAACGGTGTTGCCGCTTTAACCGACAGCGGTCTGTTCGCCGCCAACCGTGTGCCGCTGGTGGCAGGAGAGAACACCATCATGGTCTTGGCCACTGACGGGGAAGGCAATGCTGCCTCTGCCTCCATCAACGTCAACTGTCAACCGGCCGCTGCTTTTATTGAACTCATCCCGGACGTAGAGTCAGGCGTTGCGCCCCTCATCGTCAATTTCCGCATCAATGCGCCCTTTGCCATGGCCACAGCCACATCCGAGGCCAGCGCGGTCGGTCCTGCTGCCATGGATTCGCTGACCTTTATTGACAGTGAACATTTTACGGCCCTGATTTCAACGCCTGGGCTGTATGTGGTCACGGCCCGGGTGACCGATGCGGCGGGGACGGTCTATACCGATGCCGCCGCCATTGCCGTCATGGATAAAGATGCGCTGGACGCACTGCTCAAAGCCAAATGGAACGGCATGAAGACGGCCCTGGCAACAGGGAATATCGAAGGGGGGCTGGACTATTTTCTGTCGCAATCAAAAGAGCGGTACAGAGAGGCCTTTACGGCGATCAGTGCTGATCTGCCGCAGATTTTTACCAACCTGGCCGATGTCGAGATGATTTATGCGAAAGAAGGACGGGTAAAATACCGGGTAAACCGGTTGCACGACATAAACGGCACGCCGGTAACCATCACCTATTATATTTATTTTGTCAAAAACCGGCAGGGCATCTGGCAGATTGAGCAGTTTTGATTCGGAAACACCAATATCGCGGGCATGGCCCGCTCCTACGCCGCGAGACTTTCATTGTCAGTTGTTCCCGCTCGCGGTGATGGGGATTTATACGAAGTCCTTTGTCTGCCTTACTGTGCAGGCAGGGACGTAGGAGCGGGCCTTGCCCGCGACCTTCGGCAAAAAATCTGAGGCACAGATATGAAAAGAGATACCGTATCCCGGCTGATATTCCTGCTCGTTATTTCCGCCATGCTCATGCTCCTGGGCGGCTGCACCATATCCCGTGAATACGGGCCATATAAAGGCATGGTGCTTGACCTTGAAACAGGGAAGCCGATAGAAGGCGCCGTGGTTTTTCTGACTTTTTTTACCATGTTTCAGTTGAGCCCGGGCGGGCCGGTATCACAGGACGCCGACGCGGTTGAGGTGGTAACAGATCGCAACGGCGAATTCTTCATCCCCCGTCATAAGATCAAACAGTTCCGGATTCTCCACGGCTGGGAACCGGAATGCACCGCCATCATCTTCAAGCCAGGCTATGGGGCCTTCCCGCGTCACAAGAAAACAAAACCGCGGTTCGCCCCAAATTATTCCATCCCGGAAGATCAATACATCGTGGTCTGGCTGCCCAGGCTGAAAACAAGGGAGGAAAGGCGGGAAAATTTAAGCAATATTTCTATGAATTCTTATTTCCCATACGAGAAATGGCAGAATCTTTTTAAATTGCGGAATGTTGAACAAACGGAAGTGGGGTTGAAACCATATAAATATCCACTTAAATGATGGTCAGTTATGAAAGGTAGAAAGGTTATTACAATAATTTGTATCGAGCTGTTGATTTTGAGTAGCGCCGCACAGGCATATGATAATCAAAATGTGCATCCGGAGATAAATAAAAAGGCCATTTTTCAGTCAAGTGTGGCATTGGTTCTTGATTTATTGGGCTTTTCGGAAGGGCTTGATACAAAATTCTCTTATAACAGCGAAGAGAAAAAGGTTTTTGAATGGATTGAGAAGGGCGGCACTGATGAAGATAACATCCCCTGGTTTCTGAATCATTTTCACGATCCGCTGCAGGAGTGGGATGAAGCGGGACTCGACATTCCCATTATCCCCCAATCCGATTCCTCGCTGACCTATGCCCAGCTGCAGCTCGCCCCCTATTCCTGGCAAAAGGCCCGTACCGCATATTTCAATGCTCTCCGCACGGGGAGTGAAGAAGAATATGCCGCACTCTTTCTGACGATGGGACACCTGATGCATCTGGTATCCGATTCGGCCGTGCCGGCCCATGTGCGCAACGATCCCCATCCCATTGATCCTGATGATCCCTTGCTGAGTGCTATTCCGCAGCTGCTCTGGCCGGAATCATGGCTCAGTGATCCCTATGAAGAATGGGCAAATGAAAACTTTGATCAGATCAATTTTACCGGCGTGCCGGTTGATGGCGCAATTTTCAGCAATTTTGTCCAATCCGGGGCAGGCTATCAGCTCTCTCCCATCCCGGTAACCGCTCTCTGGGACCAGGACAGATATACCCTGGAAAACCCTGATCCGGAAATGACAAAAGACCCGGATTCACAGTTTCATAACATTGGCCTGGCCGAGTATACCAATGCCAATTTTTTCAGCATCAATACGATGTTGTTCACTCAGGAATATCCGCATCCGACAAGAGAGGATGTCACCACCGATATCGATTGGTTAAATCCGGAAATGCATGTCGCGGAAGACGGAAAAACGGATTACAGACCCTATCTCTGGGGAAATGCCGGCGGCGCATCGCCGATCAGGCTGGCTGCCGGCAGCCTGATCTCCTATAACTGCATGGCCATCAACCACTCCGGCGTATTGGTGCTCGACGATACCGTACATAAAGATTACGCCTCCGTCCTCGTCCCCAGGGCCGTTGGCTATTCCGCCGCCCTGCTCGACTATTTCTTCCGGGGGACCCTGAACGTGGGCAATGCCTTGCCCCAGCCGGGCGTGCCGATCACCCAGGCGGACGGTAAAATACAGTGGATGACGCCCATGTGGGACATCAGCGCCGAAGTGGGGAATGTTTCCACCCTCGGCACGGATGAAGACGGCAATTCGATCCCCGAGCCCGTGGGCCTCGGCTCGCTGATCGGGGTGGCCCGCTATACAAGCGGTGACACGGTGCTATACGCCGTCTCCGAGCCGGTTGTTGTTGACGCCGCCTTGGCTGAGGGGCTGAACAGCGAAGTGCCGCAACCCATTCTCTTCCATTTTTCAACAGGCATCCCGGCCGGCGCCGCCGATCTCTCCCTGCAGGTTGTTTTCCAGGGCGCCCTGGGCAATGAAGCGGATACGGCGGTTGCCGCTGGACGCTGCCCAATCCCGGCCGGCAGCCTGGCCATCACCTTTCCGGATGAGTTTGTCTACGCCATTGTGGACGGCAGTGTCAGCCCGCACCAGTTTACCCAAGTCAAGACCAGGATCCGCAACACAACGACCATGATCGATGCAGACGGGCTGACCGTGCCGGTGGAGATGTCCGGAGGCTCGCTGCATGCCGTGGCTGTTTACAAAATCATCCCCGGCCTGCTGGAGGATTTGTCCAACTTCCCGCCGGACAGCGCAAGCCTGATGTCATTAATGGCCGGGGAATCTTTCAGCGCTTCCGTATCCGCGCCCATTCCGATCGACACCCTTTCTTCCCAGCAATATGAAACCTATACCTTTGATTTTACCGATGAACCGATTCCGGCCGGCGTTACCGATCTGTATCTGACTGTTTATTATGAGGGGGCAGCACAGACGGACCAGTCTTCCTTCACCTGCCTGGGCGGCAAGGACCTCAACGAACCGCAGCAGATCACCTACTGGAACGACACCGATTATTTTCTCCTCTATGGGGCAGCGGTCAAGGCCGATGATATCCGCGATGATCCCGATGTTGATCTGTACGGTTACATCGATCCGCACAGGATTTCCAAGTTGCTTGGTTTTTCCGCGGCCTATACCTTTGTCAATCCGCCGGCCGTTGCCTCAATTGCGCTGCTCGATGGGGCCCGCTACAGCAAACTGATCATCCTGACGGAAAACGTTGCCCAATACTATGTCACGGATCGCCTGGTCTGCCATACCCCTGATGGCGCCAGTTGGTTTGACGCAACATACCGGTACGCCCTGCCGGGATTTGTCAACCAGATGCGGCTTGACTATACCTGGCAGTGGACGCCTCTTTATACGATAAGAGAAGTTACCCAGCATCAACGGGTGTACTATATGAATTTTTATCCTTATTTCAGTTACATCAACACCCTGCCCGCCCCGCCGGAAAACGCCCTCGGGCCTTTTCCCGTGACCATTGATTTCCCATAAAGGGGAATGTATCTGCAAAAATTTCAAAGAATACTTTCCCATTGGCAACTTAAATGTTACCATTTTTATATAAAGATCACGCATGAAAATCGTTGAATATCTGACGCATGATGGCGCAAGTCCATTCCATGAATGGTTTGATGCCCTTGAAAGCCGTGCGGCCCGCTAAGGGAGACTGACTATGCCACTGACAAGAGATTTCAGAGAGACCATCATGGCAAGGGCCAAATCGGACCGGAATTTCAGGAGCGAGTTGATTATCGAAGCAACCAACGCTTTTCTGGGCGGTGATGCGGAAACGGGGAAAGCGTTGCTGCGTGATTACCTGAATGGCACGGAATCCATATCCGACATTGCACGGGAATTACAGATAAACGAGAAGAGCCTGCGCCGCATGCTCGGGCCAAAAGGGAATCCTACCCTGAAGAATTTCGTCAGCATCCTCCATGCCTGCAGCTCTGTCGAGCATCTCACCCTCAAAGTTTGTCACCATTGAACCATCATAAACGAGCGACCGAGTATCAGCACCCTCCGTTTCTAATCAGCTCCTTGTTTGGAGGCCAGCCGCTATTGCGTAATGCCGCCCCCTTCTGCGCAGCAAAATACTTGTTTTGTCCGCCCGGACACCTTATGTTCCAGGTGAACAGCCCAATCAACCCAACAACGACCAATGAAAGTCTCGCGGCGTAGGAGCGGGCCATGCCCGCGATAAAGATAGCTGCAACGCCGAAGGTCGTGGGAATTTTATTCCTGCACCGGCCCCGCCCTTGATTATTCATATTCAGCCTATTATAGTGGGAATATGAATAATTTCATAAATCGGCAATCCGCAACCATGTCGCCTTTTGCTATGAGCAACTCTGCCGGGACTACGCCAGGCAAGCTTTCCAGATTTTCGGCTGTCTGAAGGTCGGGCGGCAGTGGTCAGGAAATTATGAAATAGATGTGGCGGGAGTGGATGCCGATCTTCGCCTGAATGTTGTGGGTGAGTGCAAATGGAGCCATAAAAAAGTTGGTTTATCGGCTTACAGCGAGTTGCAAGCCATGGTAAAAGCCCACAAATTGCCGCTGGCTCCGAACTGCCGCTATCTCCTGTTCAGCAGAGCCGGATTCACCGAAGAACTGGAAAGCGCCGCGGCAAACATTGCCGATCTGTTCCTGATCAGCTCCTTGTTTGAAGAACCCGTTGCGAGCCAATAAGCCAACCTTTCGTCTCCGGAACCCAGGAGCGGCCCAGGGCCGTGTCTTTGCAACGCTTCTTGCCAGCATGGCCAGTGATCCCGGCAGATTTGCTTTGATACTGAAACCTCCAACAAACCCGATCATCCCTTTCTCCACAAAACCCTTGCCAACCATACCGCTATCTCGTAAATTCAAAGAAAAACCAAGAGCCATCAACCATGAGCCATCACCCATCACCCATGAGCCATCTACTAACAGCATACGCTGAAAAAATTAATCGCGAATGCCTCTGGGAGTATAATTTCACAAATGCTGAGATTATTGAGTTGGCACGGCATGGCAATACCCGGGAAAAATTTTTTTTATTCTCAAAGATTATGGAAAATGCCACTGATGTTCTAAAATCCCTGAACATCTTCAGTCCCGAGGATCAGCGAGAAATGATTTTCAAATACAGGGTCCCCAGATTTAACGGTAATTTTCTGGAACGCCGCCATAAAATAATTAAATACTTTCTAACAAAGCAGAATGTGGATATACCGGAACTTAGATGGGGAAAATAGATTACCAAAAACTTTACAGGCTCCAGAATAAAATTCTGGACGTGGTCTTTGCTGAAGAAACGGAATTCTATCTCACCGGCGGCACCTGCCTGAACAGATTCTATTTTGAAAAGCGCTATTCCGACGATCTCGATCTTTTTACCAATTTTTCCGAAACATTCGCCTACTCGACAAGGGGGGTTATCGATAGACTGCAGAAGTCCAAATTTGCGCCTAAAAGACTGGTTGATTCAAAAGACTTCATCCGTATCAATGTGTCTGAAGATGATGTCCGGCTCCAAGTCGATTTTGTAAATGACCGGGTAAAAAGATTTGGAGATTTCCGCCATCACGATGGATACGTACTCGACAACCCTCTCAATATCTTATCAAACAAAATCACCGCAATCGTTGGCAGAGACAATCCAAAAGACATCTTCGATATTTACCTGATCGCCCAAAACTACCAATTTAACTGGGGCGAAATTCTGGACAATGCTCAAGAAAAGTTCCATTTCCAAAAAGAAGATCTCCTCTACCGTCTACAATCATTCCCGATCTCGCTCCTGAAAAAATTGAAAATGACAGATGAACATTTTTTAGATGATTTTGAATCGAATTTCGCTAAAGTCATCCACGACATTCAGGAAAGCGATTAATCTTTCCCATCAGCCATAAGCCGTCAGCTAAACAAATTTCCGACTCTCACTCCTGTTTCTCGCCCTTACCCAAAACGCACACGCCTATTGGCTTAAAAGCAAAGCCGGCAAACCAGCTTACCCATTACATTGAATTGCTGTGGGACCTCTTTCTGGTGCACCGGGAAGTACCGGTGCTTATGAAATAGATGTGGCGGGAGTGGATGCCGACCTTCGTTTAAATGTTCTCGGTGAGTGCAAATGGAGCCATAAAAAAGTTGGTCTATCGGTTTACAGCGAGCTGCAAGCCAAGATAAAAGACCACAAATTGCCGCTGGCCCCGAACTGCCGCTATCTCCTGTTCAGCGAAGCGGGATTCACCGAAGAGCTGGAAAACGCCGCGGCAAACGATGCCGATCCGTTTCTGATCAGCTCCTTGTTTGCAGAGCCCGCCCCTATTCCGTAATGCCGCCTCCCTCTGCGCAGCAAAATACTTGTTTTGTCCGCCCGGATACCTTATGTTCCAGCTGAACAGCCCAATAAAAGATAATCCAAACGAACCAGGTCAACCATGGCATTAACATCTCAGGATAAAGAGAATTTAAAAAAAGAACCGGCTATAACTCTGAGCGAAGAGCTTGAAGTGATCAAAGTGGTTGTATTCGGATGCCAACTTATCCAACTGTTGGCCGTAACCGGTCATTCCTGCCGTAGGAGCGGGCCATGCCCGCGATAACGATGTCTCAGAAATGCCAAGGGCCGCGGGCATGGCCCGCCCCTGCGACGCAAGACTTGCAAGGTTCCTTGCTCCCGTGTGCAAAGCCGGCGGTGAGCCGGAATCCAGTATTAATGTTACAAAAGGTATTCCTTCTCACTCTCCTGCTTCTCACCATGGCCGAAACCGCACACGCCTATTGGCTTGAAAGCAAACCGGAACCCTTTTCCCTCCGTGAGCGGGAACATGCCCCCCCATCAGAAGGGAAAATGTTTTTTACCATTCAGGACAATTTCGAACTTTTCACTGACAAAATTGATTCCGCTCCCTTGCTGCTGCCCAATTCCGATTACTTTGTTCCGGCAGACGTTATCGATATCAACATTCCCCTTTTCGGCATCTTCAGTCACCCTGCAAAACCAATTGAAGATCCAATCGCCAATCTTTTATACGCAAATTTAAAGATTAAAAAACTACTTGATGAATATGCGGAAATCCAAAAAAGAGCCGCGGAACTCCTCCAAGATGAATCGATTATTTCCCCTGAAGGGAAAATGCTGGTCACCGATAATGAATCAGCAACTGCTCTGAAAGAAAACAAAGAGGAAGAAAGCTCTATCTACGAGAAATTACATCAGAAACTGATTAGTCTCTCTACCTCAAATCTGAACGAAGTTAACACCCTCGATGCCGAACAGAACAACAACTCACAAGCATCGCCAGTTCAGTCCACCCTGTTAACTTTTCTCCATCTTCAGAAAAAAACAGAAAGTCCTTTACAAACAACAAAATTGAACCGTTATAACTCGCCGGAATCCGGCAAAATAGCCACCGCCGGAAATCCAGCTCAACCCCCTTCCAAATATTCGCAGCAGCAGGCGCAAGTCGGCAGTAAACCGGACCGAAACAATAACTACTCCAGCGAAATTACTCTCCCCTGGTTGCTGGAACTTCCCTTTAAAATATTTAATTATCTTCTATCCCACAAAATTCAGGCCCTTTTCATCGGATTATTTGGATTAATGATCATCAATGTCATATTCGGCTCACGCCACTGAATCGACCCAATGAACCCAACAACTTTCCTTTTACCCCTTCTCTTCTGCCTTTTCATCTCATCCTGCGCCGAATCGCCGGAAAAGATCTATCAGCGCCTTGATAATGCCGGCAATAATTACTTCAAGGAACACAATTACCAGAAGGCATTAGCAGCATGGGAACAAATCATACCCCTCAAACCAGGTTCACCTGCGCTTTTTCAAAAAATAGGGGATTGCTATTACTTATTGGCGTCCTACCACAATGCTCTGAAAGCGTACAATGAAGTGATTCGCCTGCAACCTGAGAGTTGGGAAACCAGGCTTGACATTGCCAGAATTCAACTCATCCTCATGGATCTTTACGCTGCCGAAGAAAGCTGGGATGCCATAAAAGACCATCTCAATACGCCCGATGTCTTCATTTTCCATGGGGATCTCCTGGCAATGAAGAAAACCCTTTCCGAGGCCGAGCTGGAATACCGTAAAGCACTGACCGTACAACCCAGAAACCAGACCGCACTCATTCGCCTGGCCTTGTGCCTTTCAGGGCAGAACAAAAATTCTGAAGCTGAAAAAATTTATAATAACCTGACCGAGCTAAAGCCCCAGACCCCCGACATCCTGCTGCAGATGAGCAACTTTCTATATTTGCAGGGAGACCAGCAACAGGCTGAACTTCTGCTCCAGAAAGCAATAGAGATTGCCCCCGAAGACCTCTATCTCCGCATCAAACACACCAATTTCCTTATTGAATCAGGGCAATACAACCAGGCAGCCTCGGTTCTGCAGAATTTACTGAACACTGCCCCGGATAATCGTTACGCAAAAAAAATGCTGATTGAAGTTCTGCTGCTCAGCAACAATGATGAGGAAACAAAAAAAATACTTGATAACCTGTCAGAACCGGAAGGGAAAGATATCGACTTCGCTCTCCTCAGAGGCAAATACTTTCTTAAAACATTGTCTTATCATGCCGCTCTCTCGCAATTTCAACTTGTCCTGGAAAAGGAACCGGATTTCCCATTGGCATACTACTTTCAAGCCATTGCCTATCTTGCAGGTGGTCAGAGCAATTTAGGAGAAAAAAGCTTGATTAAATGCCTGACTTTAAACCCGAATTTCACGGAAGCAGAAATGACTCTGGCGGATGTCTATTTCAAAAATAAAAATTATGATCTGGCAATGGAATATGCGGAGAGGGTCAGGAAGAAAGAACCAGGGAACTTCAGGGCGCATCTCATTATTGGCAATATACATTTAGCCCAGAAAAAATATGAAAAAGCACTGAGCAGTTATCGGGCAGTGCAACAGCTTCATCAGAACCTTGCTACCCCAATCTATTACATGGCGGTAAGCTCCTTCCTGCTGGGTGATACAGAAAAATCTCTCCAAATGTATCAGAAGCTCATGGAGGAGAAACCGCAACTGGCCGATGCAGCTTTGCAGTATTCCCGCATTCTTGCATCCAGCGGGAAAAGCAAGGATGCCATCCATTTTCTGCAGCAAGCTTTAAGCAATGAGCCGAATAATCCTTACCTGCCCCATATACTTGGGGAGACATTTCTAGCCGCCGGCAAAAAAAAAGAAGCCGCTCATGCATTTCAACAGGCCCTGTCCAAAAAAACCGGATTAAAATCATCATATCTGCAGCTTTTTTCACTTTACAGTGAAGAAGAAGGCAAACTGGAAGAACTTCTGATAACTGCCATTTCAGATATCAATAACTTCCAGGAAGCTCAAGTCAAACTCGCAAGTCTTTACTGTAAAAATGGGGAACCCTCAAAAGCAATCGAACTTCTTAAGGAAGCGGTATCAGCTTACCCGAAATCACCAATGCTGACAAACAATCTGGCTTGGCTCTATCTCGAACACCAGCAGGAAGATATCGATGAAGCCATGCGCCTTGCCCAGACAGCATATGAATCTCTACCTGACAATCCCGCTGTGGCGGACACCCTCGGTTGGATTTATTATATTAAGAAAATGCCAACCCGGGCTTCCTGGCTTCTCGAACAGGCTCATGACATGGAGCCGGACAATCCTCTAACAAACTACCATCTCGGCATGGCTCTCGCTGCCGATGGAGCTAATGAGAAAGCCAGACAATACATCAGCCGATCCCTTACATTGGGTTTGGATAAAAAGTTACGCAAAGAGGCAGAAAAAGCTCTTGCAGCTCTTGCCATTCCCAAATGAATGGGAACCTGCTCCAGAAGAAATCCATTTTGTCCTTTCCTCACTTTTGGTAGAATATCATTCATGCTTGTTGCCGCCTGGCTCTTTGCCAGTTAAAATTGTTTTTTTGTGCAGGTTAATCAAACATTACAACCCCAATACAGAGTTATGATGCAGAAATTTTATTCCATACTAAAAATACTCACTATAACTATAGCAATAACGAGCACCAGCACCTATGCAGTATCAGACTCAGGCATTGTCATAGACCACAATAATACTGACCTGTCTCTTATCCCTGAATACTGGCTGAACAGAGCTAAGACAGATTTATATATTGCATACAGTCACACTTCGCACGGCAGCCAGATTATCACGGGAATGAAAGCACTGTCAGATTTCCCGGCTTATGGCCCAAAGTATAGCTGGACTGTCAACTTAGAAGATAATAACAACCAGCTGCACATGATTGATCGAGCGATAAAAAACCCTCCAGACCTCAGCCAGGGCGATACCGATGCCGATGGTGATGGCATCGCCGATTGGGCAGAAAGCACATTTACCTATCTCACGGAAGATAATGACCATAACGGAGTGCCGGACAATCTTCACATTAATGTAATCATGTGGTCCTGGTGCAACATCGGTGGCCACAATATTCCACTCTATTTGAACAGCATGGAATGGCTAATCGAAAACTTCAGCAAAGGTGGAATAAACCCCAGGGCTTTAAATAACCCGGTCAAATTTGTTTTCATGACTGCCCATGCCAATGGAGGAGGTGAAAATGACTCATCAGACGCAGCGAACAACCAGATCCGTAACCATTGTCGACAAAAAGATAGGGTTCTGTTTGATTTTGCCGATATTGAGAACTACGATCCTGATGGGAATTATTTTCTCAACAAACACCTGAAGGATAATCTTGATTATGACGTCATCTCGCCAAATAACTCTAAGAAGATTACGCACAACTGGGCCACCGAATATCTTAAGCGACATCCTGATTCCGAGTTATTTTATCTGGTTAAGGGGAAAGGGTCATACACGGGTTGCAGCAGTTGCGCCCATTCAGGGGGGCACAGGGAGGACAGCACCCTCAACTGTGTTCTTAAAGGAAAGGCCGCATGGTGGCTTTTTGCCAGGCTGGCTGGCTGGGATAAAGATACTGAAAATAAGCCCGGTACAGATTAATCTCTTTCCGTATTTAAGTTATGACAATTACCCCTTTTGCAGGAGAAGCCTTCTGGTTGTCGACAGTTGGCTTTATTCTTATCTACTCTTTGCTCCAATCGTGCAATACTTCTATCTGGGCAAAAAATTCCTTCATGATAATTGTCAATGGAGGAGTCGTTTGGTTCGCCATCGGCATTCATAAAATGCTGCTTCTCCCTTTCTTGCTTCTCTCTTTATTAGTGTATTTTTTGGGTAAAAATCTACTGCTTAATGAAAATAAAGATCAAGCACGGAATTGGATGATTGCCGCAGTCTTATTAATTGTTCTTTTTCTCTGCTACTTCAAATACTCGATCATTCAATCAAATTTTAATTACTTTTTATCTCTTATATTTCCATCCATTCATATTCTAAATTCTTCAGCGCGATCGCATATATTTTTTCTTGGTGTCTCGTATTTCTCCTTTAAATACATTCATTTTCTTGTCGAATGCAACAACAAGAAAGTTACTAATCTTTCCTTTCTCACTTTTTTGAATTATATTCTTTTTTTCCCAAGCTTCTTCAGTGGTCCAATTAACCGTTACAATGCTTTTGCCGAAAGCATAGAAAAGAAGTCAAAACTAGCGGATAATTTCCTGAATGGAAGCAAAAGGCTTATTAACGGTCTTTTCAAAAAAATTGTTCTTGGGGATTTGCTATTCCCTTACTCTATTGCAGCACTTGATTTAACCACTGCGACACATCAGGAAATTGTCATTGGGGTCTATGCCTACATGTTTTACATCTATTTCAACTTTTCCGGATATACTGATATGGCAATTGGCTGCGGCAGGATGGTGGGAATAGATCTCCCGGAAAATTTCAATTATCCGTTTTTCAAGAGAAATCTTCAGCAGTTCTGGGCGAACTGGCACATGTCACTTACAGCCTGGCTGACAGATTATATTTATTGGCCGTTGGCAAGAAAAATCCGCGACATACAGACATTGCGGAAAAAACCTGTTACTCTTTCAAATATCTGTATCGTCATTACTTTTATCATTTGCGGTCTCTGGCACGGAGATGGCTTTAATTTTTTCATCTGGGGAGCTTATCACGGCATTGGCCTGGCTATTCTCAATGCCTACACGTCTCTTGTAAAAAGACATGGCAGCATGCAGATTAAAAGATTTATACATAAATCTCCCGTGGCCTATGGTATCAGCAATTTTATTACCTTCCAATATGTTGCTTTTGGCTTTTTACTATTTGCCTGCGATATTGGAAGAATTGAGTCAATATTTACAATTTTTGCAAAATATTAGAAAATATCATGTTTGCTGCTCATCTCATAAAAAACATGATTAAAACAATCATTCCAAGCAGGGTTCTTTTACACCGACTGCCTCACCGGTTATCAAATTCAATACTTTTCACATTTGACGATGGGCCGGACCGCCAATTTACCCCACAAATTCTTGAAAGACTTGCAGAATATAAGGTTCGCGCTGTGTTTTTTGTTGTGGGCCGCAAGATTGAAGCGTCACCAGACATTTTTGACAAGATTGTTGAACATGGCCATATAATAGGCAATCACACATACAACCACCCGAATAACGTAATTAAATCCTCAGAGCAGTATCGACGAGAATTATTACTCTGCCAAGAAGCGGTACAAAACAGAACCGGACAAATTCCTAAATTGGTCCGCCCTCCTCTTGGGATATCCTTAGCTACTTTTCAAGCAGCAATTTCTCTCCAAAAAAGGACTGTGTTATGGTCTATCGAAGGTGGTGAATGGGGTATTCATAAAAATGAAAGCGCTGCTGCTATCAGTACACGACTTGTCACATCCCTGCGCCCACGGGATATCCTCTTGCTGCATGATGACAATAGTAAAGTTATTAAAATTCTAGACGAAATTCTACCGCCTCTCCAGAGGAGAAATATCGATTTAATAAGTGGGGCAAACTATCTTTCGTGATGAATATTTCTAAACCTACAATTGGTGATGAATTATCTGAGTATACCGCCCAAATAGTTTCTTCTTCAGATGAAATTATGGAAATAGCTCAAGAACTTGAGCATTTTTTATTACATGAAGCTGAGGAGCATTCTTTTCAACAAAACCCTTATGTTATCCTCGCGGAGCACGAACGCAATCCCAACTTGATCCCTCTCATAATCCTCATTCGCTGCTCCTTAAAAATAACCTGTGTTTTTTTTGGACATATAACAAACAGACCTTTCAAACTCTCATTCAGCGTCATTCAGTTGCCAGCACCAAAATTACGCATGCTGGATTTGCATGGCAACGGAGTAGTATTCTCAAAAAAACATGATAAGAAAAGCTGCATAACTGCATTCTTTAATACCGTAAAACTTTTGAAACCTACAATTGAATTGATCAACTTGAATGAAATTGAATGGGAATCCCCCCTTTGGCAATATGCAACAGAAAATTTTTCTTCGCGAAAAACATTTTACCGGCTCAACGCTGCCTCAGCCAAAAAAGAAATTCTCTGCTGGCATGTGCTACATGGATCACATGAAGAGTGGTATACGTCTTTACGCCACAAAACGAGAAAACGAATCTCCTGGGAAAAAAACCGCTTCGAAAGCCGTGCACCTCAGCCTGTCACAATTCAATGCATCAGAAACCAAGAACAGGTTGCTGACTTTATCCGTCATATTGAGGCCATAAGAAAAGATGCATGGCAGACAAAAACCTTCAGCACCAATCCTCACTCACTGGCAGACGACATAAAATATTTTGAACAGTTTGCCTTACATGGCTGGCTCCGCAGCTACCTCCTGCTTTGTGGAGACACGCCTGTTGCTTATGAATTAAGCGTACAGTATAGATCTGAATGTATATTTTTAGAACGAGGCTATGCACAGTCATTTCGCGACCTGGCCCCAGGAACGTATCTAACTTATTTCATATTACAGCACTGTTACAACGACAACCCGCCCCAAAAAATTAATTTCGGTTATGGAGAAAACGAATTTAAAAAACGTTTAAGCAACTTGACCAAAGACGCATCTTATGCGTATTTGACAATGCCGAATCGAGGAAGGTTACTTGTATCAGTGCAGCAACTATTAAACTTGTGCGAAAAGGGCATTAGAAACATATTGACCAAGGCCAATCTCGACCGTCATGTCAGGCGCCTGCTAAAACGGCAAAATTAATTCTCAAATGCCTCAAGACATTCACACAAATTCATGTGAGCCTTTTATCAGAATCAACAAGGCTCCCTTTTTAATTTCTCCGGCATTGTCAGGTATGCTGGATTGCGCCAGATGGATTGCCGCGATGCTGGTAATGACAGGTCACCTGCGAGACATTCTTTTCGCCAACTACAACAATGTTGTTAATACGAATGCATTTGTTCGTCTTTTCTACTTTCTGACTGGCTTTGGACATATTGCTGTTATTATTTTTTTCGTCATGAGCGGTTTTCTTGTTGGAGGCAGCGCTCTTGAACAATACATGTTAAGCAACTTTTCCTGGAGTCGCTATCTTATCAAACGGATCAGCAGGATTTATATTGTATTCTTTTTCGCGCTGCTATTTGGCGGATTACTCGATACCCTGGGTCTTGTTTTTTTCAACCAGTTAGGCATCTATAACAATACTCACAATATTCAATTTAACTCCGAGTTAACAAGCCGAGACATAAGCCAGAACTTGGACATTTCAACATTTCTCGGCAATATTGCCATGCTTCAGACAATCAAAGTATCTGTACTTGGCAGTAATGGACCACTCTGGAGTCTTGCAAACGAATTCTGGTATTATCTTCTATTTCCTGCATTGCTTGGATTATTTTTCCCTGGGAACTTGTGGCCCAAACTGATTTCAATTTCATTTGCTGCCGCAATAATCGCTTTACTCCCAACAACTAAACTACTTTATTTCAGTCTTTGGCTTCTCGGTACTTTGATCAGGAGTGTCAGCTTTCCAAAACTTCCAAACTTCATGATGTCATTGATTATTTTCTTAGTATCCCTGTTTATGGCAAGAACGTTTGGCGGTGACTCATTCTTCTTGGACTTACTCATTGCGATCACTTTTGCGCTGGTCCTGAATGCTCTTCATAAAAACCAGTATTATTCCAATCAATTTCCTTTTCTTCGGCTAAAATTTCACAAATTTTATGCTAACTTTTCTTATTCACTGTATGCCATTCATTTTCCGTTAACCCTTTTTTTAGTAAATGCTTTAAATTTTTATATGGGTTTATCTCTCGAAAGACAACCAGACCTCAATTCTCTGGCTCTTTTCATTATGCTTATGCTTATGATATATTCCCTGTCATATTATGCAGCACAATTAACCGAAAACCATACCAAACACATACGAAATCATCTTTTTTCTTTGGCAGAATACTTCTCGAGAATAAGAACCGAAAAAAAAAGACAATAACCCATGGAGTTGATGCTATGAAAACTAAATTTTCATTATTTTCTATCTTGATTATTACATTATTATGTTGCATTGCCTGCAGCAGCAATCAGAATCAATCACAAAAAATACAGATTTCAGCAATTAAAGATATCCCGGTAAAAAATTGGGAAACTTTAGCGCAAAAAAATATTTATTTCGGTCATCAATCAGTCGGATCAAACATAGTTACTGGCATGGAAGAGATTATTCAAGCAAATCATCAGATAAAATTACATATCGACAAAACCAATAAAGGAGCATCTTATCCATTCACCTCTCCTACATTTCTTCATAATGCTATAGGGGAAAACCAAGACCCTTTTTCAAAAATTGATGATTTTCAAAACAATATTGATAATAAATTCGGAACAAAGCCAGATATAGCTTTTTTTAAATTCTGCTTTGTCGATTTTGATCCCCGCACAGACATCGATGCAGTATTTTCTCACTATAAAAATACAATGGCAACCTTAAAGAAAAATTATCCCAATATTACCTTTATTCACATAACAGTCCCGCTGACCTGTTACGCACCTGGCCCCAGCGGATGGGTTAAGAGATCCAAGGATATAATAAAAAAAATAATTGGAAAACAAAATCTTTATGATTTCAGCAGCGCCAATATATATAACCAAAAACTGCGAGAAGAATATTCTGGAAAAGAACCACTTTTTGATCTCGCACTTTTTGAATCAACTTATCCAGACGGAACAAGAGCCCTATATCAGAAAGACAACAAAACTTTATTTGAATTAGTTCAAGATTATACCAATGATGGAGGGCATCTGAATGAGCAAGGAAGAAAATTTATTGCTGAACAATTACTGATTTTTCTCGCACAATTGCTTGAACAAAACTAACTCTCACAGGCATCCCGCAAACAGATGGCAAATCGATATGCTCAATATCTGAATTTACTGCTCTGGATATGCTTTCTTTTTTTTGACATTCTGATTGCGTGTAGCATTGCAGAAATATGGACCAGGCTTTTCATCCCGGTTCAAAATATCTGCTATAATCATGACCCAGAACTAGGAGACATGCGTTGCCCCAACCAAAAAACATATGGGTATGTAGAAAAAGGCTACAGCAATATTCTGCTCACCAACAGCGAAGGCTTCCACGACATTGAACGCAGCAAACAAAAAAATCAAAACACTCTCCGTATCCATATTTATGGGGATTCACTTATTTCCGGTGTAGGTGTTCCTATTGATAAGACCATCCCAAGCCTGATCGAAACTTACCTCAATAAGTTCAGCTTTCCTATTCCCATTGAATCCCTCAATGTGGCAACGGCAGAGGACTCCACCTGTGCTCAATTACTTGCATATCGCCTCATCGGCAGGAAATATTCTCCGGATGTGGTGATATGTTACTTCATGTGTGATTTCAGAGACAATATCTTTGAAACACATCAGCGCACAAGATCGCCATATTTCACCCTTTCTTCAGATAACAACCTTGTGTTTGTTCCACCCGTACCGGTCGATCTCACCACTCCGGTTGAGCGTTTAAAGAGATCATCACTCCTTGTCCGCCTATTTGCCAACAAACTGCTGGCAAGTAAATTTTATCAGGATATTCAGGGAATTAAAGACTCTATTTCTTCAGGTCAATTACTCAAAAAGAAGGAGAAATCATCTACTTATGGAGATGTATCCGGCTTGGTTGATGCTAAACTTCGCACAGAAAAACTATTAACCGAAAAAGCCTGGCCCCTGACAATTCTCCTCCTTCAAGAATTTAAAAGGGAAGCGGAGAAGGACGGAGCATTTTTTGTTTTAGTCGACGGCAAACGATTTACTCCAAATACAGCCGGGAAATACACCAATCAAGATCTCAAACAATTCTGCATTGGCAATAAAATCCTTTATATTCCTATTTACGAGGAGTACGAGGCTCTAAAAACAGATGATAACCCAGACAAAAATTATTTTTTAAAGGACGGTCACCCAACTGCAATGGGGAACGAAATGCTCAGCAGGATGTTAACAGATAAATTAGCTACAAAGCTGAATGAAGCTTTACGAGGAGAGTGGAAAAATTATGATCAACAATAAGATAAAAAAAATACTTAAGACAAACTTTTTAATAATATTTTATTTATTACAGATTCTTTTTATTCTCATATATATCGAACCAGAGTTACAACAGTTTGTTTATGTACGATTTTAGTTTATATCATGATATTTTTAAATAACATTATTATAATGTTCGATACCAACAAAAATCGCTGAGATATTTTTAAAAATATTTTTAACAATTTTAATTCCTATCATATAAAAGTAAACACCAAATAAGAACTTTTGACTATGGATAAATCAGCTTATTTCAAATCTATTCAGGAAATCCATCAAGATGAATGGCGAGATCTCTCCTATAAAAAAATATATTTCGGTCATATGTCCATTGGTTATAATATAATTTCAGGGATAGAGAAGGTTCTTGAGCAACACCCAGAGATATCATTAAAAATTATCGAAATTGAACCAAACCAAATTCATCCCATTGCTGATCCTGCTTTTTCCCATTCTCGATTAGGAGGGAATGAAGATCCTAAATCAAAAGTTGATGCCTTTGTTTCCTTATTGGAAAAAGGGATCGCTGATAATTTAGATATTGCTTTTTTCAAATTATGCTATGTTGATATCAACCAAGGCACAAATACAAAGGAGCTTTTTGCTTACTATAAGTCGGCTATGCAGGAACTTTCAGCAAAATTCCCTAAAACAATTTTTATTCATGTTACAACGCCACTTACCTCTCATCAGACAGGTTTTAAAGCACTCATTAAAAAAATGATCGGTAGACCGTTGCGGGGCCATAACAATCCCGCGCGAGAACAGTTTAACGAGATGATGCGGAGTGAATATGCACAAACCGGAAAGCTTTTCGATCTTGCATTAATCGAGTCAACATGCTCTGATATGAACGCGAAAAATTGTCAGGCTAAGAATAAAGAAAACCTCTCTTTGCAACCTGCTTATACAGAAGACGGAGGTCATCTCAATGACTTCGGCAGTGAAATTGTAGCCGAACAATTACTTATATTTCTTGCCACTTTGAAATCATGATTAATCTCGTTCATCTGCTTCTTTAAGCAATTGCAACAGCGAACCAGGTAATGAGTCTCTCAGAAAAATTAAAAGAAAAAATTAATCACGCCAGATCCGATCCGCACGAAATACTCCCTTATATATTGAGTCTGATCAGAGGGAAACTTTTCACTTTGAAAATGAAAGCGTTCGCGCCAAGAATTTCAATCGGTTCGAGTTTTCGCGCACGATCTGCATTCCGCATTAAAGGACCAGGTAAAGTCATCATAGGCAGCAATGTGACGGTTGATCTCAGTTTTTTGAGGATACCAAGCATTATTACCCATACCAAAGAATCTTGCGTCATCATTAAAGATGGTTGCTATCTCGGCGGAGTAAGAATAAGTTGCGTGGGTTCGATTACTATAGGAGAAGAGGGATTGCTTGGCAGTACAACAATTATTGATTCGGATATCATCCCAACACCCTATATGACTTTAGACGATCAATGGATCGCCCAGCATGCAAGTCCCATTGAAATTGGTTCTCATTTCTGGTCTGGAACAAACGCTTTTATATTAAAAGGCACCAAGATCGGAGATGAGTGCGTTTTAGGTGCAGGAGCCATGGTCAGCGAAAAAACATTTCCAGACAGGTCATTACTGATCGGTAACCCGGCAAGAAAAATCGGTTCTACGAGATGATAAATCAGCTAAGAACGCTCTATTATAAGATGAAGTATCAATTTCTCTTGAAAAAAGCAGCATTAGGCAAAGGAACAATCATCAAATGCAAATGTGACATAAAAGGTCCCGGAAAAGTAATAATAGGAGAAAATTGTCTTATTGCCGCCGACCCATGGGGCGATGAATATGTTACGCTTTTTACCCATCGTCGTCATGCCCGAATCATCATCGGAGATCGCGTTGTCATTCGGGCAACTCGCTTCGGCAGCCATCTATCAATTACGGTCCAAGACGATGCCATCATTGAAAACGCATCGATTTATGATTCAGATTTTCACAATATCGATGCAACAAAAAGAGATAAAGATTTCAACCTTGGTGACCGGAAAGTTATCATTGGCCAGAGCAGTTATGTAGGTTGTGAATGTCTGGCCTCAAAAGGAACCGTGCTGGGTAATAATGTTACTATGTTACCAGCCAGCGTAATTGGCACCAAGATCATACCCGAGGGGAACACTATTTCCGGCAATCCTGCCAGAATTCACAAATCTACTTCAACTGATTGAAACAATGCGACATAAGCGGTAGTTTTCTTTTTTTACTTCGCTGCTTTCACAGAGGGTAACTGCACCCTTTTCCACCCGTTATAATCTCATGCAGATTCGTCATAAATGGTTGACTTTATGGAAAGTTGCCATCGAAAATTTCCGCTTTCCAAGATTTTTTCCGGAATATCGCACAAAATTCTTTTTTATTTTTATCTGCAACCAATATGTTCCGCTTTCAATTAATGTTACCTTGCGAAATAACTAAAAAAATATTCTTTTCATCCTGCCTATTTTTTGGTGCGGCATTTGCAAACATTAAAAAACACGAAAAACATCAACACACTCACACTTGGGGGAAACTACTTTTAAAATGGGAAAGATCTTGCAAATTAAGAAGCTGATGAACAAATTGGGGAACAGCCTCCATTTGGACGGCAACAGACAGCACATGGTGGGTTGTTGGTTTGAACAGCCTGAAATGCCATTTTCCATGCCATTTTTTTTCGAAACTATTTGAAAAATGAATTTCAATACCATTTTCGATCTCCGTCTCGTTTTTAATAGAAAAACCAAACGAATCCAAGGGCAGAGACAACCCTCGCCCATCGGCTTTCAAGAAGGCCTCTTTCAATGTCCATAAACAATAAATATAATTTCCCCTATTTAAATATATATTGGCAAGTGACGCCTTCTCTTCGGTGGAAAGATAGTCCCGGAAGTCGTACTTAATTTCCCTGCTGGCATCTTCAACATCAACCCCAAGCGGATGATTGCGACTGACAGCACAACACATCATTCCAGATGTATGAGAAAGATTAAAATATAAAAAGACCTTTTGCATCCCGGAAAACAAAAATGGTTTCCCATAGTTATCGCGAGACAATCTCATCTGTTTCTTATTTTCAACAACATATTTTTCCAATATTTCCCAAAGAAAAATCCTGGAAATAAGGAGTTCCATTTTTTTGTTTTTTACTCTAAAATTAAGATATTTCTCAACATCTGCAATATCTAATAAATTATCCACGTCCATATCGGGCAAAATTACTTCTTCCAAATTTATGGGAAGCATAAGAGACCACAGATGAACTTCGTTTTGCCCAAGTGATTGAATAATTTTATCCATAATTATCAAAAATAATGTTCGGGCAGCATGAACCTATTTCCCGAATTCGCATTGGATTCAAAGGGAATATAAAAGTCAAACTATATGGTTACAAATAAAAACATCATTTATTCCAAGCCCGATTCGATAAATGAGAGCCCAATTCCTGAGGAATGGAATAAAACCGAAACTGAAATTCGTAACTGTTGCATTCATCAGTTGTTTGCCGAGCAGGCTTCCCGCACACCCGATAGCGTGGCTGTAACATGCGGCAATAACAGCCTAACCTACCGCCAACTCGATACCAAAACCAATCAACTTGCCAACCATCTCATTTCCTTGGGAGTCGGACCGGATATTCTGGTTGGCGTTTGCGTTGAACGCTCAATAGAAATGATTATCGGCATCCTGGGAATTCTTAAAGCCGGCGGAGCCTATGTTCCTCTGGACCCGGAATACCCGCAAGAAAGACTGGAGTACATGATTGAAAACTCAAACGTATCAGTCCTTCTTACGCTGCATCGAATGGATGTCAAACTGCCGCAAGGTGCAACGAAAATACTGCTTCTTGACACCGACTGGAAAGACATAGAAAAAAAATCATCAAGTTTACAATCCAGCCACGTTTCCCCTGACAACCTAATATATATTATTTACACATCCGGCTCCACAGGAAAGCCCAAAGGGTCAATGTTGTATCACAAGGGGTTTGTTAACCTTATCCACTGGTACACCTCGGAGTTTACTTTTGGCCCCGGAGCAAATGTCCTGCTCATGACATCGACAAGTTTTGATTTAACGCAAAAAAATATCTTTGCTCCTCTCACGGCGGGCGGGCATCTTGTGTTACTGGATTCACAGATTTTCGATGCAGGGATTATTCAAAAGACCATTGAAGATCAGAAAATAACATCCATTAACTGCACACCAAGTGCTTTTAATGGAATCATCGCAAAAGCCGATGAAAAAATCTTCAACCAAATCGCTTCACTGCGTCAAATTTTTCTGGGTGGCGAGCCTATCATTGTATCTCGACTTACGGAGTGGTTAAACAATCCTCATTGCCAGGCAACGGTGATTAATTCTTATGGCCCGACTGAATGCACCGATGTCTGTGCATACTACCGCTTGTCAGATTATGAAAGATATGCGAAATCAACCGTCCCTATCGGCCGACCGATTTGCAATACCCAACTCTATATCCTGGATTCTCAATTACATCAACTCCCCCTGGGAGAAGAGGGAGAAATCTGCATAGGAGGGGCAGGCGTTGGTGCCGGCTACATAAACCGTCCTGACCTGAATTCGGAAAAATTTGTACAAAATCCATTTGCTAATGACGAATCATCCTTGCTTTACAAAACTGGAGACAGAGGGCGCTATCTCCCCGACGGAAATATTGAATATCTCGGTCGTATTGACCAGCAGGTAAAAATTCGCGGCTTTCGTATAGAACCGGGAGAGATAGAAGCCTTACTGGAAAAACATTCTGATGTATCAGAGACTGTGGTTATCGGTTTACCGGACAAAAGCGGAGAAAATCGTCTGGTCGCATACCTGGTTCTTCACACCGCAAACAGTGTCTCTGTCAATGAACTGAGGACTTTTCTCCAACATCAACTTCCAGATTACATGCTGCCCACCGCTTGGGTTTTTCTTGAAAAAATTCCTTTAACCCCAAACGGCAAAATAGATCGCAAGGCATTGCCTGCCCCGGAGAAAAAAAGGCCGCCAATATCCCAAAATTATGTAAGACCCCGCTCATTCCTTGAAGAAGCCCTTGTTGCAATTTGGCAAAATCTGCTCGGCTTTGAAAAAATTGGCATCAATGATCCTTTTTTTGAGTTGGGCGGCACATCCATCCAGGCGATTCAATTTATTGCGGAAATCAGTCAAATATTGCACCAGAGAATCCCCATCGTTAATTTTTTTGATTCACCGACTGTTTCCCGGTTTGCGGTTTACCTGGGAAAAAATTTCCCTGTCGCGGTGCAAAATTTCTCTCCCTCAGCAGAACAAAATGACAGCAGCGATAAAACCCCCTCAACAATTGGTATCGATAACGACAAAAAATCCAGCCCCAATTCCAGCAATTTGCCCAGCTCAGAGCCGGCAAATGCGGATGAAATCGCCATCATAGGCATGTCAGGACGTTTCCCTCGCGCAGAAAACATTTATGAATTCTGGGAGTTGCTACAAAACGGCATTGAGTGCTCCTCTGCTGTTACAGCGGAAAATCTAATGGCCGCAGGACTTGATCCTTCCCTGTTAAACGACCAGTCTTACGTCCCTACTTGTTTTCCCCTCGAAGATTTTGATGGGTTTGATGCTGATTTTTTTGGGTATTCTCCCCGCGAAGTGGAGGTAATGGATCCCCAGCACAGACTTTTCCTTGAAACAGCCTGGACCGTTCTGGAAGATGCAGGGTACAACCTGATGAATTGTCGGGCGCACGTGGGTATTTTTGGTGGAGTAGCAAGAAATGGCTATATCATCCACAATATTGCCAGTCATGCAAAGCTGAGAGATCTTTCGGGTGAATACCAATACCTGCTTGGAAATGAAAAAGATTTTCCAGTTACCCGAGTGGCGTATAAGCTCAATCTCACCGGTCCGGCAGTCAATGTGCAGACTGCCTGCTCTTCTTCTGGAGTAGCTCTGCACTTAGCATGTCAAAGCCTTTTTAACGGTGATTGCGAGATGGCCATAGTTGGCGGATGCCGCGTCATGGTTCCCCACCGCACTGGTTATTTACATGTTGACGGCGGTACGTTGTCGCGTGATGGCCACTTGCGCGTCTTCGACCGTCAAGCCAGCGGTATGGTCAGGGGAAGTGGAGGCGGTTGTCTCTTACTGAAACGGCTACAGCTTGCCATCAATGATAGAGATAACATCTATGCGGTTATTAAAAGCAGCGCTATCAACAATGACGGGTTAGGCAAGGCCGGCTTTACCGCCCCAAGCATTAAAGGCCAGGAAGAAGTAGTTACCAAGGCTCTTGCAATGTCCGGAGTGGAAGCTGAGACCATCCGCTATGTGGAAACGCATGGCACCGGAACCAATCTCGGCGATCCAATCGAAGTTGCCGCTCTCACCCAGGCATACCGCAACTACACGGACAAAAATAATTTTTGCGCCATTGGTTCTGTAAAAACAAATATCGGCCACCTTGATGCCGGCTCCTGTGTTGCAGGTATTATTAAAACCGCGCTGGCTCTCAAAAATAAAAAAATACCGCCCAGCCTTAATTTCCAGGAGCCAAATCCCCAGATTGACTTTGAAAACAGCCCATTTTTTGTCAACACCGCGCTTAGCGACTGGCCAGAGTCAGCATATCCCTGCAGGGCCGGCGTAAGCTCGTTCGGTCTTGGTGGAACCAACGCCCACATCATACTTGAAGAGGCCCCTCTCATAGACACCTCTTCATCATCAAGAGCATGGCAACTCATTGTTCTTTCCGCCAAAACAAAAAACGCCTTAAAAACCTCAGCAAACAACCTATGCGATTTCTTAGAAAAAAATAACGAAATTAATCTTGCGGATATGTCCTATACCTTGCAGGTTGGCCGGCAACATTTTCAAAACCGCCTGTACGCTCTTTGTCGAGATGCAAATGACCTACTCAATATATTAACCGCGTCTGATACGCAAAAACTCGATATCGTCGACAATGAAGGGATACCGCCACGGGTATATTTCATGTTTCCCGGCCAGGGATCACAGCATATCAATATGGGCAGGGATCTCTATGATGCGGAGCCGTTGTTCAAGGACAGCATTGATGATTGCGCTGAAAAACTGAGATCAACCCTTGGCCTCGATATTCGCAACATCTTATTTCCGTCTGAGGAATCCTCGGAGGAATCCACTGAAAAACTGACGGAGACATGGATAACCCAGCCCGCTCTTTTTATGGTGGAATACGCATTGGCCAAGCTCTGGCTTTCCTGGGGGATTGAACCGGTCGGACTCATTGGGCACAGCATTGGTGAATTTGCAGCTGCTTGCCTGGCTGGGGTTTTTTCCCTCGATGATGCCTTGAAGATAGTGTCCTTACGTGGCCGTTTGATGTTTGAACAGCCCAGGGGACATATGCTTGCCGTCCGCCTATCAGAAAATGAATTGAATAAATACAAATTCAACGATGTTTCCCTGGCTGTCTGCAATGCACCGGACAGGTCTGTACTTTCCGGACCTCCCGAGGCAATTGACAGGGCAAAAGAGCTCTTGGAGAAAAACAACATTTCCTCTGTGAAACTGCGTACCTCCCATGCCTTCCATTCCGCCATGATGGAGCCCGTACTACCCCAATTCATCGATTATTTGCAATCCTTTACTCTCAACACGCCGAAGATTCCTTTTATTTCAAATTGTACCGGCACATGGATAACAGACGACCAGGCAACTGACCCTCATTACTGGGCCAACCAGCTTCGCCAGCCTGTCCTTTTCAGTCAGGGCATCCAAACTATTTTAATCAATGAGGGCAGCATACTTCTTGAGGTAGGGCCAAGCAACGTCTTAAGCGTCCTGGCCAAACAGCACACCGGTAAAATCCCGCCTGCCAGAATTATTACATCCTGGGACCATGCGGCAAATGAGCATTCAGCCCTCAAATGCACCTTATCAGCCTTGGGAAAACTCTGGCAGTTCAACTCGAACATAAACTGGAATAATTTCTACAGCCAGGAGACGCGACGGCGTATAAGTCTGCCGGGGTATCCCTTTGAACGGAAACGATTCTGGATTGAACCGGCAACGGCAATTGATCAACAAAAGCAAATACCTATTTCTACCAAACCTCAAAATCAAATGCCTGCCCAACAGGAAATTTTAATGGCCCCCAATAAATCTCCAGCAGAAACATCTACAGATAACCATGCACCTCTTTCCAGAAAGGCAAATATTGCCCTGGAATTAAGGAAGTTATTAAAAGAGCTGTCCGGTATGGATCTTCAGGAGTCTGATGACGCATCATCATTTCTCTCCCTAGGTCTTGATTCTCTTTTTCTGACCCAGGTAATCGGCAAATTGAAAAAAAATTTCAACGTCGAGTTAAAATTCAGGCAATTGCTTGAGGAATATACGGATATCAACAGCCTTACGGACTGTCTCGACCAAAAAATACCTCCCGAAATGTTCCGGCCAAGCGCAGCACTTTCTCCGCAACAAAATGAGCCCTCCAAGGAATCACCTCTGTCCTTGCCCACCTCAAATATCACGTTAGATCAACCACTGCCAATCCCCATGGAAGGGGCAGGGAATTCTGTCCTGGAAAATGTCATCACTCAGCAACTGCAGATCATGCAACAGCAGTTGAACATGCTACGCGGGCAGGTGGGCAACCCCACCCAACCTGAGACAATGGCTTCTCCTGCTCACTTTCAACCTGAAAAGAAAATTACTACAGAGCAGAGCAACCCTGCCAGGGAAGAAAGAAAAACCTCACAACCGGTAACTGCTTCCCCAAAGGCATTTGGCGCTTCCGTGAGGATTGAAAAATCATCACAGACCACATTCACGCAAAACCAGCAAAAATTCTTCGCAGATTTCTGCAAAAAATATATTAAAAAAACGCGACGCTCAAAAGAATACACCATATCACATCGCCCCCATCTGGCCGATCCACGTGTTGTTTCAGGCTTTAACCCCCTCATAAAAGAGCTAGTCTACCCAATTGTCGTGAATCGTTCGTCCGGCTCCCGGGTCTGGGATATTGATGGCAATGAATATATCGATATGGTGAATGGATTTGGCGCCAATCTGCTTGGCCACTCTCCAGAATTTATTACCGAGGCTATTCATAAGCAACTCCTGCAAGGAATCGAAATCGGACCGCAGACTCCCCTTGCCGGCGAGGTTGCAGAGCTCATCTGCGAATTCTCCGGCTTGGAGCGGGCGGTATTTTGCAACACCGGCTCCGAGGCGGTTCTGGGAGCAATGCGTATTTCCAGGACGGTAACCGGCAGGGATAAAATAGTCGTTTTCACAGATGATTATCATGGCATGTTCGATGAGGTGATTGTCAGAGGAACAAACAGTCTCAAATCCGTACCAGCTGCTTCAGGAATTCCTTTTTCATCAGTCGAGAACATGCTGGTGCTTGAATATGGCAAAGATGAGTCGCTTGAGATAATCACCCAGCACGCGGATGATATTGCCGCCATTCTTGTGGAACCCGTACAAAGCCGCAACCTCAACCTGCAACCGCGGGAATTCCTTCATCGGCTCCGTGATGTAACCCTTGAAAAAGAAATCGTATTGATTTTTGATGAGGTTATTACCGGTTTCCGGAGTCATCTGCACGGAGCCCAGGCTTATTTTGGTATTCATGCTGATATTGCCACCTACGGCAAAATTGTCGGCGGAGGCATGCCCATTGGAGTTATTGCCGGCAAGTCGAAATACATGGATGCCCTCGACGGAGGGATGTGGCAGTATGGCGATGCTTCCGTTCCTGAGGCGGGAGTGACCTATTTTGCAGGAACATTTGTTCGTCATCCTCTTGCCATGGCCGCGGCAAAAGCAACACTGGAATATCTTAAAAAATGCGGGGCAAGCCTCCAGGAGGAATTAAACAATAAAACCGCCCGCTTTGTTGCTGATATGAAAGATTTTCTGGCGAAATGCAAGGCGCCGATAAATATCCTTCATTTCAGCTCAGCGTTACAGTTTGCCTTTACCGAGGACACCGTGGCAAGCAATCTTTTTCATCCCATGTTACGTGACAAAGGGATACATATTTTCCCGGGCCGGACCTGGTTTTTCACTACATCCCATGATCAGTCGGATTTTGCCGCTGTAGCGCATGCCCTTCAGGAAACGGTTCGTGAACTCCAGCAAGAAGGTTTTCTTTCCGGCGACCCAACTCCTGCACCCGCTCTTAAGCCAACAGCAGGCAATCCCCTTGGCCTCTCAACAACCCCGCCGGTTCCGACAGCTCGCCTGGGGAAAACCCCTGACGGGAACCCGGCATGGTTTATTCCGGACCCGCAGCGGCCAGGCAAATACATGAAATTTGAGTAAGAATATTATGACCAGTTCATCTCAGCAGCCTATTGTTTCACCTGTTCCAGTTGAATTTGACCCCTTTGCCGAGGGAGAAATCCAACTTATTGCCCCTTCAACCGAGTCGCAAAAGGAAATCTGGGCCTCAGTCCAGATCGGCCCGGATGCAAACTGCGCCTACAATGAGTCCATGTCATTGCAGATAAAAGGGAAATTTGAAGTCGATATCTTTCGTGCCGCGATCAATGACCTAATTCAATGCCATGATGCCTTTCGGACCACATTCAGCACCGATGGCTCGATTTTAAGCATCGCAGCAGAACTAGCAATAAATGTCCCATTTATCGATCTGTCCGGGGAAGCAGAAGCCGAACGGTCACATAAACTTGATGATTTGCTTGCCCAGGCAGTCACGGAACCATTTTCCCTTGAGCATGGCCCTTTGTTACGAGCTTCAGTCATCAAACTGGACAGTGAATTGTTCAGGGTTATTCTCACCGCCCACCATATTGTCTGTGATGGTTGGGCAATGGCCATAGCCATTAGGGATCTCAGTCGTTTTTATCGCAGCAGGCAAAAAGGAATTCCACCGGCAATCTCACCGGACTATCGATTCAGCGATTATGCCATTGAAGAGAACGAATACCTGCAAAGCGAAGATGGCATTGCCACTGAGCAATTCTGGCTTCAACAGTTTTCCGGAGATATACCGCTTCTGGACTTACCAACGGACAATCCCCGTCCCGCCATTCGGACATTCGAGGCAAAACGCATTGACCATCGAATACCCGCAAAACTGGTTGAAGAGCTGAAATCCCTCGGGTCGCAGGCGGGATGCACATTTATTACCGTCCTCCTCGCATCCTTTTACACCTACTTATACCGAATCAGCGGACAGGATGATCCGGTTATCGGCATGCCATCGGCCGGGCAATCGGCAACAGGCAAGGAAACCCTTGTGGGTCATTGTGTCAACCTGCTGCCGCTTCGCAGTAAAATAAACAGGCAGCATTCTTTCCGTGAATACTTGAAAGAAGTGCGCAGCATGATGTTTGACGCTTACGAATATCAAAGATATACCTTTGTAAGCCTGATAAAAAAAATACAACTTCATCGCGACCCAAGCCGTGTCCCGCTGGTCCCTGTCATATTCAATATGGATCAGCAGACGAATGAAGATGGCTTCAAGGTTGACGGGTTGGAAGCGGATATATTTTCCAATCCGCGAAAATTTGAAAATTTTGAAATATTTTTTAATGTTACCTCCACCTCCAACAACAAAGTTGTCTTTGAGTGTACATTTAACGCAAATTTGTTCACCGAGGATACCATTCACCTGCGTCTGGCCGAGTTTGAAACTCTTCTGCATTCTGTTGTTACTGAACCGGACAGACTGATATCACACTTACCTTTACTAACCGCAGAGGAACAACAAAAGCTGTTCGTTGAATGGAATGCCACCTCAATGGCCTATCCCCGCCACCTTTGTATTCATCAACTTTTTGAGAATCAGGTATTAAAAAATCCGGAAAAGACGGCGCTGGTATTTGAACACTCCTCCATTACCTATCAGGACCTGAACAAACAGTCCAACAGACTCGCCCACCATATCCGGCAAGCAGGTATTAAACCTGGTTCGGCTATCGGGCTTTTCCTGCCCCGCTCACTGGAAATGGTCGTTTCAATGCTGGCCGTGCTCAAAGCAGGATGTGCCTATGTTCCTCTGGACCCTGATTATCCTGCGCTGAGGCTGAGCTATATGGTGGAAAACTCCGCCATGCCGGTTATCATAACCCAGCTCTCCCTACAGAAAAATCTGCCGGATAGTAGCGCCGCCATCATCTGTCTTGACTCCCCATCAGGTCACATTGATGCCCAGGATAACAACCCGGATTGTCTGACAAGTTCGGACAGTCTGGCATACATCATTTACACATCCGGTTCGACGGGGAAGCCAAAAGGCGTTCAGGTGCCGCACCGGGGTGTCGTCAACCTGGTAACGAGTATGGCCCGAGAACCAGGTATTACGGAAAAGGACACCCTCCTGGCAGTCATAACCCTGTCCTTTGATATGTCAGTGCCCGAACTGATACTTCCTCTGACCGTAGGAGCCAAGGTCGTCATCGCCGGCAGGGAAACAACAACCAATGGCGAGTTGCTCACGGAATTGCTGCATAAGTCCAAGGCCACGATACTCCAGGCCACCCCGGCGACATTTCATATGCTGGTTGAATCCGGCTGGCAGGGCTCCCCAGATTTAAGGATCATCTGCGGCGGCGAGGCATTGCCGAAATCTCTTGCCGCCGAACTCTTAAAAAGGACTGCCCAGGTCTGGAATATGTACGGACCGACCGAAATAACGGTTTATGCCACCTGTTACAGGATTACCGATCCGTACCAACCCATTTTGATCGGCCATCCCATCGGCAACGTCAAAGTGTATATATTGGACAGCAACCAGCAACCGGTCCCCATTGGCGTTCCCGGCGAACTTTATGTCGGAGGAGATGGCGTCACCCGGGGTTACCTGAACCGGGAGGATCTGACGGCAAAACAATTTATTCCGAACCCTTTTTCCGGCAACAGAAATGATATCTTATACCGAACCGGGGACCTGGTCCGTTTTCACAAGGACGGGAATATTGAATATATCACCAGGATTGACAATCAAATCAAGATACGCGGATTCCGCATTGAACTCGGTGAAATTGAAGTGGCACTTTCTTCCTTCCCCGGAATATTAAAAACGGTGGTGATTCCGAAAATCGGGGCAATGGGAGATGTCAGGCTCGCGGCCTATTTCGTTACGGATGGCCAATCCCTTTCTGTCAGCGAACTGCAGTCCCATCTGGGCAGGCAACTTCCCGGCTATATGATTCCTCAACAATTTATGCAATTGTCGGCATTTCCCTTAACCCCTGTTGGAAAAATCGACAGAAAAGCACTGCCGGACATTGAAATTGTTCATGGCCGGGATGAGTACATCGCCCCCGCAAATGAAACGGAAAATGTTCTCTCTGAAATATGGCAAACCGTACTGGGAATCAAACAGATAAGCGTTCAGGATAATTTTTTTACCATAGGAGGCCACTCTCTTCTGGCAATTCAGGTTGTCGCAAAAATAAAAAAATCGTTGAATGCGCCGCTCACCCTGCGAAATTTTTTCGAAAATCCTACAATCCGCGGTCTTGCCGAACTTATCGACTCCTTAACAGCATCCTCCGAGGCTATTGGTACCCTGGCTATTCCCAAACGAACCACGGAAGATGCTCCACTTTCTTTTCAACAGCAGCGGCTATGGTATTTAAACAAATTAAATCCTGGAGCTACTGTCTTTAATGTCCCGGCAGGTTGGCGGATAAAAGGCCCCCTGGATGCCGATCTTTTTGAACAGTGCCTCAACCGGGTATTTGCGCGTCATGAAATCATGCGGACGGCCATCAAGGATTTTGAGGATGGCCCCATCCAGGTCATACTCCCAAGTGTCCAATTTCATTTTAATCGCGTTGACCTCAGCCGGGAGCATGAAGAGAGCAGGGAAGAAAAATTTTATCACCTGATAAGAATTGACGCCAAATTAATTTTCGACTTATCTAAAGCCCCTCTGTTCAAAGCCACTCTTTACAAATTTTCAGATCAGGAACACGTTTTTTCTTATATGCCGCACCATGTAATATGGGATGGCTGGTCATTTGATATCTTTCGCCATGAACTGAAAACGCTCTATGAATCTTCACTGGCGGGTCAACCCGCCCGGCTGCCTGATCTGCCCATTCAATATGCCGATTTTGCAGAATGGCAAAGAAAAAGGGTCGATTCAGCGGAATACAAGGTACATATCGACTACTGGAAACAGCAACTTGGTGGTAACCTGCCGGTCCTGCAACTGCCGACCGATCATCCCCGCCCAGCAATACTCACCTATGATAACGGCGGCTCAGAGCCATTCTCGCTCTCCAGGCAAACAACAGATGGATTGACAGAGATTGCCCGCGGATCAGAAGCCACATTATTCATGCTCCTGCTTGCGGCATTCAACATCCTGCTGCACCGGTACACGCATGATAATGATATTATCGTCGGCACACCAATTTCCGGACGCGATCAGGATGAAATTGCCAATTTAATTGGTTTTTTTGTCAATACTCTTGTTATCAGAACCAAAATTAATGCGGATCAGCCCTTTCATGTCTTCTTAAGGCAGGTTCGCGAATTGTGTATTGATGCCTTCAATCACCAGGAAGCCCCCTTTGAACAACTGGTCGAGATCCTGAACCCGGAACGTGATTTAAGCCGTTCCCCTCTCTTTCAAGTCCTCTTTATCTATCAGGATGCGAGAAACCGTAAAAACACCATTGCCGATCTTTCCTTATCGTATATCGACGCCCCGACCCCAGGGACCCAAACGGACATCGATTTCTGGGTTCGCTTGACCGATAACGGAATCGCCGGAGGTTTCCGATACAATCGTGATCTTTTCGAGCCCGAAACAATCAAGCAGATGCTTGGCAACTATCAGATGATACTTGAAGGCATCCTCAAAGCGCCCCAGGCGCCGGTTAAAAATATCAAAATCCTTCCTGCACAGGATTACCAGAAGATCGTTTATGAATGGAACAACACAGACTGTCTCTTCCATGCGCCTTCAACGGTGCACCAGCTTTTTGAAAAACAGGCTGCTGCCACTCCTGACGCCGTTGCTGTTATTTTTAAAGGCCAATCCTTGACTTACCGGGAGCTTAACGGCCGGGCCAATCAATGGGCCCATAAACTGAAGGAAACAGGAGTAACAAATAACAGTCTGGTCGGCATCTGCGTAAATCGCTCCCATGAAATGCTGGTCTGCCTGTTGGGAATTTTAAAAGCAGGCAGTGCTTACCTGCCCCTTGACCCGGATTATCCTCAAGAACGTCTTTTGTTCATGGTTGAGGATGCAAAGGTGGAGGTGATTTTGACCGAACGGGCGGTTTCCGACAAAATTACCGCTTTGTCGAAAAAAATAATTTTCATAGACGACACAGACCTTGACGGCTTGCCGGTAAGTAATCCGAATATTCCCGTGCCTGCTGATTCCCTGGCATACATTATCTACACATCCGGATCAACCGGCATCCCAAAAGGTGTCCAGGTCCCCCATGCGACCGTGCGGCACCTGCTGCTGAGCGCCCAGAAGCAACTGAATCTCAATCCGCAAGATAAGCTGCTGGCTGTTATTACTCTCTCCTTCGACATGTCAGTGTTCGAATTATTTCTGCCGATCAGTATCGGAGCAAGCATCGTCATTGCGGGTCAAACCACAATCCGCGATGGTGCAAAACTATCAGCTTTACTTGATTCCTCCAAAGCAACGATTATGCAGGCCACGCCAAGCACATGGCGGATGCTTTTGACCGCTGGTTGGCAGGGGTCGGACAAACTGATGATTATCAGCGGGGGGGAACCAATGTCTTCCGACCTTCTCAAGCAACTTTTCATACGTTGCCGAGAGTTGTGGGACATGTATGGGCCTACTGAAATAACTGTTTATGCAACCGCCAACAAGGTAACGACCGCCGATGCAGTTCCTTGTATCGGCAAACCACTACCCAATGTCAAAGGGTATATCCTTGACGCACTTCTGCATCCGGTTCCCGTTGGCGTTACCGGCGAACTGTATATCGGCGGGGAAGGGGTAGCAAAAGGGTATCTCAACAGACCGGAGCTGACAGCTGAGAAATTTGTCGTAAATCCATTTATTAAAACAGGGCCTGGCGAGCATCAGCCGTTCATGTACCGCACCGGAGACCTGGTTCGTTACCAGTCTGACGGCAGCATCATCTATCTGGAACGGATCGACAATCAGGTCAAGATCCGAGGCTTCAGGATAGAACTTGATGAAATCGAATCCGTCCTGGCCTCTCACAGCAACGTCTCTCAGGCTATCGTTGTCTGCCGGGAAGACAGACCAGGCGACAAGCGGCTATATGCCTATATCCTGCCGCAAACCGCCGGTAATCTCGACCCGACCGCGTTAAAAAGACATGTGCGCACCACCTTACCCGAATATATGGTTCCGCAGCATTTTATCGAAATTGACGCCATCCCGTTAACCCCTGTGGGAAAGGTCGACAAACAGGCCCTCCCCTCACCTGATTCCCTGGATCTTCAAGGAACTAATGAATATGTCGCTCCTACAACAGATACGGAGAAAAAGCTCGCCCAGATATGGCAGCAGATCATCTCGCTTTCCCAAATCGGCATACACGATAATTTTTTTGATATTGGCGGGCATTCATTACTGGCAGTAGAGATATTTGCGGCTATAAAGAAAAAGTTCCATTTGGAACTTCCGCTGGCTTTACTTTTCCAGGCGCCTACAATTCACGACCTGGGGAATTGTATCGATGCCGAACTTTATCTTGCCGGTTCAAGTGGTGCGGATGTAACCGCAACGGCAGAGCGTGAGGAATTTGAGTTTTGAGTATCATAAAATTTTTAGCCAGGCTCCGCGAATCAGGTATTGAATTCAAGCTTGGAGACGGTGACCGTCTTATCTGCAATGCTCCGAAAGGGGCCGTCACGCTCGACATCAGTGATGAGATAAAACGACGCAAAGCTGAAATAGTATCCTTTTTACTCCAGGCTACCGAAGACCCATGGAAATCCCTTGTGCAAATTCAGCCGCACGGCAACCTCCCTCCCTTTTTCTGCTTTCACGGTGTAGGCGGTAATGTCCTGAACTACTCAACGCTTATTCCTTACCTTGGTGCGGATCAACCCCTTTATGGCCTTCAGTCCCAGGGACTTGATGGCATCACACCTCCCTTTCAGGACATCAAGCAAATGGCCGCACACTACATCCGTGAAATAAAAGCCGTACAACCTCACGGCCCATATTATCTTGGCGGCGGCTCCATGGGAGGCATGATTGCCCTGGAAGCGGCTCAACAGCTGCAGAAACAGGGGAAAAGAATCGCCATCCTCGTCATGTTTGACAGTGTCGGGCCTAACTATGTCTCCTCAAAATTCGATCGAATGATCAGGCGGGTGAAGAATTACAAAGTGCGGGAAACCCTTTCCTATACCAAGGAAAGAATTTCAGAGTACGTGGAAGATAAAAACAATATGTCGCAATGCCTGAAATATCAGGAAAAAGGCGAGCAAATCCCCCAGGATCTTCGACTGTGGTTTGTAAGAAAGATGAATTATATTGCCATGGACATCTATGAATACTCACTTCCTTACGAAGGCAAAATCACCCTGCTTAAAGGGACCGACGAGAAGGAAGGACTTTTCAGTGATCCGCAGAGAGGCTGGGGCGGCTTGGCAACCCAAGGTCTGAGTATTTATGAGATACCAGGTCACCATGATAACCTCGTCGAACAACCCCTGCTGGGAAAACTGCTTGCCAAATGCCTGAAAGAGGCCCAGGCTGAGTTTCAGCTTCATTCACCGTCAGCGCCATGACCAAGCAACTGCCGGCCCTCACCAGCCTGAGAGGCATTGCCGCCCTTTTCATCCTGCTCCACCATATCACGATTTACCTGCTGCCGGAGTTGGGTAAATTTGTCGGGGGATTCACCCCCTTTCTCCAGAAAAGCTATCTCTGGGTGGATTTCTTTTTCATCCTGAGCGGCTTTATCATGGTCCATGTCTACCGGGAAACATTCAGCGTTCCCTTTACCTGGCAGACATTCCGACGCTACATGATATCACGCTTTGCCAGGATCTATCCTCTTCACTTCATCATGCTTCTCTGCTTTGTCGTTTTGGAGCTCATCTCACTATACCTGTACAGCCCGACAGGAACCCCATTGCCGTTTGAAGAACTTCCCTTCGGGGTAAAACACTCCATAAAATCGCTGATCACAAATATTCTCATGCTGCAGACCCTCCACTCATATTCATCCTGGAATGAACCGGCATGGGCCATAAGCGCAGAATGGATATTATATTTTTTTATTCCTTTAATTATTTTTTATTCGGCACGGAGTCATTATCTTTTTGACTGCGCCCTTATACTTCTGGCCTATTTATGCCTGTTTTTAATGAGTTGGCGTATCGGCAATCTGGATTTTCTAACCTGGAAATCTCTGCTTCGCTGCACTTCGGATGTGACCATCGGGGTATTATCTTATAAATTTTTTATACAAACCCGCGGCTCTCGGATATGGGGCAATTCCCTGTTTACCTGTTTTTTACTCATCGCCTCTTTCATGACTATTTACCTGCCCATGAATCACGCGCTCACGATTCTCATCTTCCCTTTTCTGGTTATCAGCGCAGCTTCTATACCGCGGCATTCGTTTTTTACCAACCCTTCCCTTATGTTTCTTGGGAAAATCTCATATTCCATCTATATGGTACAATGGTTTGTCTTGCAGCTTGTTGCCAAGACCGTTATTTGGTATAGTGGCAATGCTCTGCACAATCAGTTAACTTTAGCGCAAATGCCGGTTATGGCGGCATTTATCATTCTATCGGTTATTTTTATTTCGTTAATAGTGTACAAATATCTTGAAGAACCCCTGCGTTTTCGGATTAAATCATTTTCAACAAAAATGGAGCTTACCCCTTCCATTCCCCATGAGAACATCTCTAACAACACCTGATACGAGGCACCCTGTGAGTATTTGAATCTTTTCGAAAGCATGGCCCGCAAATTGCTTTACCATTAAGCATCACACCAATTCATTGAACAATCCCCCTCAACCGGAGGTTAGTATGAAAAGATTTTTAGTTACTCTTTTTGCGCTTATAACGCTCGCGCCAATCAGCTCCATGGGAGCAACAAAGACTGTTGAATTCTCTTGGACAATGAATGACACCACAGGTGTCCAAAGCTATAAAGTTTATTACTCTTACAATGCCGATATGGTCGGCCAGGTATGGCATCAGGACTGCAATTCCCCAACGGAAGATCCGGCAGGCACTTTCTCCATGGCCTGCAACAATGTCGTTATTGATCCGTATCCCGTTTATTATGCAATTGCCTCGGTCACCTCGGAATCCGAAGTTGAATCCGACAGCTTTACCCTGCCGCCCATAGTTTCATCGGTACAGAATTTCTCACTTTTCGCACCAAACGACCCAACTCCAACAGTCGGCCTGCATTATGCTTTCAATTTTCAGCCGCCGACTGCGTCTGTTCCTTCAGGCTATCAGGTTGACAGCGGTCTGAGCTTTGACACGACAAAAGGATATGGCTGGAAGGTACTGCCGGCAAGTCTTGGCACAAGAGACCGTGACAATGCAATCTCACCGGATCAAGCTTATGACACATTGATCCATACTGTGCCGACAGCCATATGGGAACTGGGAATCCCTAATGGCGGCTACAAAGTCACAATCTGCATGGGCGATCCCAGCTATCCGACAGGGACAGTCTACGTTCAGGCGGAGGGCACTGCAGTTATCACTGATCAGATTTTAAGCAGTGCTGCCCCGTGGGTTGAAAAAAGCATGGATATTCAAGTTAGTGATGGAAAACTTACGATCACGTTCATCAACAGCACCAACCCGGCGCGTATGTGTTGGATCAAGGTTGATTCCCTGTAACAGTTGACAATTTCCCGATAAAGATCAAAAAGGCATTCCGGCCGATGGCCGGAATGCCTTTTTCTTGTAAAAATAATCAACGCGACTTCATTCTGTTTTTCAGCCAGGAAATTTCTTTGGTTAATGATGATTTTCCGGCTATCTTTACAATGTTTTTCAGCTCGCTAGCAACTTCAGTCAAAATACCCGGACCCTTTTCGGGATTTGCCTGATTTCGAATAGTAGTTTTCCCGCCTGGCCCCCAGTCGGATATGTGATCGGTATTTTGATAAACATCCATATGGACCAGACCGTTTGTCATCATCACAACAACCGGTCTGGTTAAATAACTGTTCTCTTTAAATTCCAGAACATGCTGCATGCTTTTTTCAAAAAAATAGCGGCTTTTCCGTAAAAAAAGGGGCCGCCTCTCTTCTGCACAATACCGTGCGGCCCATGCCAGGATATCCGCTTTTCTGATATCCTGGGCAGCCCATGTCTCATTGGGAAATTCAAGAAGTTCCGGTTTTTCCAGATAAGGGTACTCGTTGTCCAGCATCCAGTCAGCATACTTTAAAAAAGCACCCAGGGCGTACTCAAAAAAACCTTGCACCTGCCCTCTCTCCATGCACACATCGAGATAACGGCCCAACGACTGCATAAAAATGACATACATCCAGCGCAGTTCAGCATTGAGCAGATCTCGGGAAGCGACATCATCCCACGGGGAAACACATTGCCGTATCAGCCATTCCGCCCATTCAAGGTAGACTTCCTCCGACGAAATCAAATAGGCATCAAGCAAGGTGTTTAGCGCGTTTCCACTGCCCCGGCCCGGCCCGGTTGTAAGCCCGAACGGAGGGGATCCTGTTGATTTTTTCAGCCGGGATTTTATTTTTTTTGCGGAATTCATGCCATGTTCCAGCAAGGTATCAGGGCCTTCAAGCCCCCGGATCACGTACTGGGCAAACAGCAAGACACATTCTTTAAACGGCCTCTCCCCTGTCATCCAGTAGTAATAACAAAAGCCCGTACTGTAGTTATGTTCATAGGAAGGCCCTCCGCCGACAAAACGAGGGTCTTTCAGCTCAAAATGTTTTTTTGATGTGGTCCGGTGGGTTGCGGTTGCAGCATCCAGATGATGATCGGTGTGCCAGAACAATCCGCCATTATACTGATAACGGTCTTTATCCGTTCTGTAGATATCAATATCCGCGACATGCCAGGCCAGTTCATCCGCCAGGCGAAACCACTCGCTCTCCCCGGTACGCATGAACTGAAAAAGCCCGCCTTTGATTCCATCATACTGATTATTGTAATGGGAGATGAATTCTCCTTCTCCGGAATGCACGACAGCCTCATGGTCCGCATACATGTCACCGAAATTCCGCCAACCGTATTCATCAATGATTTCCCGGCGCTTAAAAAAAGACCGTTCGCCCTTTACGGCAGTGGTGATGTAATTCTGATATCCGGCATATAACGGATCAGCCATCAGTTCTTTACCGCAGGGAACCGGTCTTGGAGAAAGTGCGGCGAGATAATACTGCTCGGCGCTGACATGAGGGACAAGGGGGTGATGCACCCAGGCAAGTGCGTTGTGCCGTGATTGTTCTTTTCCACTGTCTGCATGCAGATAAAAGCTGTGTGTCTTCTGTTCCCCGCCCTGTAATTCATAGAGGTCCGCATATTGCCCAGGGAACAGATCAACGGAAATCACCTTGTCGCTGCAGGACAATGCCTTGGGGAAATTCTGCCAGAAACAGGGCATGGTGCACGAAAGGCTGCTCCTTTCTCCCTTGAGGGAAAGAGCAGGGGTTGCCCGTTCGCCTTTGCGCATAACACTTCCCCTGCCATTGCGGACTTCAAATCCCTGGAAACTCAAGGGGATGGCTCCGTCCCGGTTCACATGATTGCGGGACCGCCAATTCCTGCCGCCGCTTGAATCCTGATAAATCAGGATATCTTCCGGACAGTCTGCCACGTCTTCCATTGGGTCAAGAGAGTAAAAACATTCCGCTGTTTTGTCCGCAAAGTGGAATTTACAGCGCAAACTTTTAAAAAAAGCAGATCCTGCATCACCTAAATCCCAGACGCATTGCGGATGACAAGCCGCCTCGGGGTTCCATACGGTAAAATCAATCCGCACCGTCCCTTTGCCGGCAAAAAAATGCATGCGGCTCTTGAACCTGAGAGTATGGGAGTTGCCATTACCCTTGAAACCGCCGGCAAAAGCAATAATGCACCGAATCTCATTGTGCCGCTCAATTTCATACTGCTCAACCCGGGGCATCCAGGTTTGACCTTCTGCATCAGTAAGCACAATCAGGGAGGGTTCAGCCAGCACATTATTTGCGCCAATTTCAATACCTTTTAAAGAGAGATTGCCGGATCGGCAGATGGAAAAGCGATATAATCCAGTCTCGACACGGATTGTGTCTCCTTTATCCACCAACAGCAGAGGATCGGCAAGCGGCACCATTTGGCGGGAGGACACCAGATCAGTCAATTTCAAACTCTTTGACGCATGGGCCGCCATATCGACTTGAAAATCAGCAAGCAGCCATTTCACGCTTTGATCATGCCACCATGCTATGGGGGTAAGGGCTACCGGCAGAGAAATCTCCTCATCATCGACAAGCTGTAAATTCTCAGCATTACGAACTTTACCTTTGCCAAGGGGAATGCCGACAGCTATGGGTTCCTTATGCCGTGCAAGCCCAGCTTGTTCTCTTACTTCAATCCCTACTGATTTCATCAATTGGATTGCTCCACATCGTAGGCAACTTTAATCCAGCTGGTAATCCCTTTGACTCCAAAGCTGTTTACCGGGGTCACACTCAATTTATTTTCGCCTGTTTTTAACTTCCAGACCCAGGATGAAGTAGTTAACCTTTTCACATCGCCATTATCATCAATTTCAAAATAGCTGAAATTTGGAGTCACGGTATTAAAATGCAAAGCCATAACGCCATTCTGTGTTTTTTCCGGCTGCACATAAAGTTCGACCTGATTAAGGGACCAATAAAAATCCTCGGGCCTGTTGGTGGAGGGAAACAGCAACCAGATTGCCGGTTCCCTGTCATCCTGCCAGCACAGAGTGGCGAGATCGCTTCTGCGGGGATGCCCCCGGAAATACTTATTGGTAAGCCAGTCGTTCCGCAAATCGGCAATCTTGATGTAACGGTGATAGTCAATCATATTTTTTGCCGTTTCTACCGGCTGAACTCCGGGTTCGACGATATGCTGGACAACCTTTAGCTGCTGGCCGGAATCATAACGGGCATTGTGAACCTGCAGCATATTCAAAGGTTCTCCATTCTGCAGGTAAAGCAAATTCAAATCAGGATCCATGGTGATCCATTTGCCGTATTGATTTGACCAGACTTCCGTAAAGCCATGGGAACCGTATCCTGTTTCCGTTATCCCCACGAGTCTTGCAGTATAGCCCATGGAGAGCATGACTTGGGAATAGAAAAGCGGGAAAAAATGACAGGGGTTATATTCTACTCCCTGGATACATTTCCGTTTTGAGGGATTCCTCTGTGGATTTTCCCAGACATCCACTGCATCAAATCGGTCCATCCACTTCTGGTAATCCTTACGGCTGAACTGTTTCCTGACCCACTCCCTCAGCAGAGCCATTCTCTCGATATCATCAGTGACGCCCGCGACAACCTTATCAAGCTCCATTTTTTCGCGAATTTCCCGCAACCGGGGAGTGTCCGGCTGATAGGAAAACTGATACCGGCTGGTAATAATTTTTTCGTTATGCACTTCATTCAGACGCATATCCTGCTGTTTGACGCCGGCAAAATACCCTTCCAGCCGCGGCAATGATTCATGCAGACCCTGTTCATCATCCGGACCAACCTTTGTGCGTATTGTTTCTCGCTCAGTGGGATCATAAATCTTCACCCCTAAGGATATAGATTTAAGAGCCACATACCTGACCAGGTTTTTGGACACATCTTGAAATGGCAAATCATATCGAACCGAAACATAGCCAGGCCAGATACTCAAGATAGCAGCGGCTACCAGAAGAAATACTGCTGTTTTACTCCAAAACCCAAACCTTTTAATACGCATGCATCAAGCCCTCCTAATCCACGAAAATCCGGTGCCAGAGTTCAATTGCCACAGCTGTTCCAAGAAAATGGGCATAACTCTTCTGACCTGAAACATGGAGATCGTAAATTTCCCGGAGCCCTTCTCGTTTATAATAATTCCGCGCCAGACTCTGCTCACTGAAGAGAATCTGCTTAGTCACCTCACTGAAATACTTTCTCTGCCATTTCTGAAACTCGGTATAATGGCGAAATCCTGTGACCCCCAGCCTCTTCAGAACCGCATTTGCCTTGTCAGTAATAAAAAGCCGCAGGGGCCCGGCATTCAAAGGAGCACCCGTATTGGAATCAGGAATACTTTCCAGTTGCGGGGCAAAATGATGAATAAAATAATGATGAAATTCTCCTGCCCAGCGTTTTTCAACAGGAAGTTGCAACAAAGAGGTTAAAAAATTTCTGTCAAGATAGGGCAGGCGAACGCCGACCTTACTTCGGAAAAGACTCAGCGATGCCACCACCTGCCGGCGGATGCACTGATCAATATAAAGATATACGCACAAATCAATATTGGACAAACCGGCGGCGACAGCAGGCTCAGCAGCTTGTTGAAACATCCTCCATGCTGCTCCGTCAGTAGCCTCATGCATATCATTGGTCAAAAGCGAAGCCATATTGATATTACTCCCAGCCAACGATGACTTCACAAATAATGACCGGACAACATCCCCCGGCGCCATGTCAACCATTGCCCGTCCGGCCTGAAAGGGATAGGCAAGGGCCGCCTTGGCTATTTCCCCGCCATGCCCGCGCAGCATAACATCAAAAGGCCTGGATTCCAGATAATTAAGGGCAACCCTCTCAGTGGATTCATGGGGATGATATAAGCCATCCGACAATGTCACCATCATCCTGGCAAGGGATTCAAAATCCTCAAGATCAGCTTCATTGATGGGAATGAATCGATGGGTGGATTTGCAGACCTCCGCCATCCTGGCGGCCAGTCGTTCGTCCGCGCAACCAGGCAACCCGAGGGTATATGTCTTTAAGGCGCTTCCCCGCTCGGCAACACCGCCAAGGATTGCCCGGGAGTCAAGCCCGCCGGAAAGCGACAGGCCAAGCCGGACCGAAGAAGCGTCATCACTTCGCTTTTGAACAGCAACCCGAAACGCCCTGGCAGTCTCATCCAGAGCTTTCCTGGTCTCACCCGTTCCCGAACGCGCAAAAATGTCTGCCAAGACATCGTAAGACAAACTTTCCTCCTGCCAGTTATGCAGGTCAAGAACAAAAACAGTGCCGGGCGGGAGCAGCCTCACATGCTTAAACGGGGTATGATCCAACAAGGCATAGCCGAAGTTCCAGAAACTTGCCAAGGTCAGAAGATCAACATTTTTCTTAAAACCGGGCACGGCAAGAAGCCCTTTAATATTTGAAGAAAAGGCAAAAACACCATCATGAAAATAATAATACAGAGGCTCAAGACCAAAATAATCTGTAAAAATAATGACCTTTTTACCCGCCTTATCCAGCAGCACACCGGAAAAAGCGCCGTCAACCAGGGAATCGTGCAAAAAGAATTTCCCTTTACTCCTGTAGCTTTGCTGCAACTCTCCCAAGGTGCTGCCATACATATCTCCTTGAATGCATAGAGAGCAACCCATGTCCGCTGAGTCTGCAAAAACTTTATTGCCGGCCATCCAGGACCACCTGACGCTGACAATGGCCCCCATCTCGGGCCCAATCTCACGCTGGACAACAAACTCATCTTTCTTCAGCCCTTCAGATAAGGTATCCAGCATAGCCGCAAGAATAGCAACCTCCTGCCCCACACCATTTTTTTTAAAAAATCCTGAAATTCCAGTCATGATGAAATCCATTTTAGACATGAACATCCAACTTCAAATAAAAAAAACTTCCAAGTCATGCAGGAGAAGTTTTATCCAAAATTCATTGAATGTTCAATGATTGCTTTTAAATCGTTCAGCAGCTTCTTCTCTCTGGGGCTTAATCATATAAATATTGGCAAATGCAGCGATAAAAGCTGGTAACCAATACAACATTTCCGCGTGAAAACGGTCAATAAACGATGCGGATACGAGAAAAGCAAGAAAAGCTGATTCAAGCGCAACGAGCTGCAACACGTGAAACTGGTCCTCTTTTTCACGGAGATATTTTTTTACTTTTCTGGCCAGAAAGAAAGTCGAAAAAATATATCCCAAAAAAACAACAAAACCCTGAAATCCATAGGAAGCAAGCACCTCAAACCACGTTGAATGGACTGCACGTTGCCCGCCGGAAAGCCATTCTGCCGGCATATAGGCGGGACTGAGGATCTGGAATCCCATTGCCCCCACGCCAAAAGGATGATCCTTCAGCATTTCAAATGTTTTCATCCAGTAAAGCATTCTGTGCCCGCTTCCTTCTTCCGGATCCACATTCTCCAAAGTACTCATTCGAGCCCAAAATAAATCATCTGACAGATAGACAAATAACAGGATAGCCCCTATTATCCCCGCTATGAGTTTCCATTTAACCGACCTGATACCTTTTTCACGAAAAACCGCATATGCAAACCAGGCCACCGAAACCAAAAGAGCAAGGAAAGCCCCTCGGCTGTTTAACAACACCAGGCCGTTCAACACAAAGGTCAGGATAACCAATCCTGCAAATTGAACCCATTTTTTTGAAATAAACAATACCACATACAATAGCATAGGGACTGCAGTTGCCATAACTGCTGCGGCCCCGTTCACCGCAGCACAATCAGGACCGCCAATGCCTTCAAGTCTGCCATCCCCGGTACGGCCCATTTGCCACCCCAGCCAACACCAATAAAAAACGCCAAGCAGATAAAAAGCGAGGCTCAAATCAAGGTGCTTCTCTGTACAAACGACCTTATAAAAGAAAAATACAAAAACAAGATATTTGAGATACAGGATTGTCCATTTCTCATGGGCGCCACTATCCACGCACCAGAAAAAAGCAAGCAAAACGATTACCGTCATCCCCATCAGCCAGCGGAATTGCGGAATGTCACGCAATCGATTCGAAGTAAAATGTTGATAGCGCAGCAGATATCCCGCAACAAGAACCAAAATAACTACAAGGGCGTATCTGAAATCCGGAATCTGCCCCCACCACCAACGCACCGGAGGATTCTGAAAATATTGGTACTCATATAAGATAATGCCAAAAATAGGGGAACGAACCAGACACAGGAGAGCGGCTCCGGCGAATGAAACAAGAAAAAAGAGAGCACTTAATGACATGTCATCTTACTTCTGAATCAGCGACAATCTGTTTCATTTTATTTTCAAGCTGCCGCGCGATATGGATAACATCAAATTTTTCTCGGCCCGGGTAATCGGCGGACATTACTTTATCATCTCTCTTCATTCGGCACAGGTCAACTAAATTCCTCATCAAGAGATGTTCTTCCTCGGGAGAAAATAACGCGCCAAAGTTATTTTCCTTTATCATTTTACCTAATGCTCCATCTGGAGAAGTAATAGTAAGTATCGGACGATTGATACAGAGATAATCATAAAGCTTAGACGGTATCTGCGTTTTGGTGCCGGGTTGAATAATGACCAGGATATCCGCTTCAGCCAGTCTTGCAAGACAATCATTGTAAGGCAACTGGCCAAGCAATTTAACGATTCCTTTATCAATCAGGGCGCCAAACCGCTTTGCAAAATCATATTCCAGGGTAATCCCGCCCATTTGCTGAAATTCAACCACATCAGCTAATTCCGGATGATGCCGGCAAAGCAAATCAAGTGCTTTTAATAATGGGGCAGGATCTCGTTTCCCATAAAGGAATCCGGCATGGGCAAGCATGAGTTTCCTGGGTGTTTTGTTGTTGTGGAGAGGAGAAGCTGGCAGATGGTCAAAATCATGGGAGTCAAAACCATTAGGCAAACTAATAATTTTGTCCGCTGAAACATGAGGATATCTATTTATAAATTCTTCACGCAGTGGCTCAGTGTTGGCAGTAACAAGAGCCGCCTCTTCGACAATTTTCCTTTCACAGATTCGTTCGCGCCAGTCAAGCAACTGCCCTTTACTTTTTAAAAACGGATTTCCCAGCCAGGGATCACGGAAATCAGCAATAAACGGGATTCCTGTTTTTTTTGATATCTGACGTCCAACAACCAGAGCGGTCCAAGGCATTCCGGTGGCAAAAATAATATTGATTTTATTTTCTCTGACTAGTTTCAGCCCGGCTTTCACAGCCGGCCTTAACCAGGGCGCGGCTATTGGATCAGGGAAATAATATGCATAAAAAATAAAATCTTTTAACCTCTGGACAATGGATGTGCCATTACCCATGGGAACTGAATTGAAACTGCCGGAATCTCGCCCAGCAGATGAGTGTGCGCCGGATTTCCTCCACCCCTTCAATCGTGAACGTATTTCCATGGCCTGTTGAAATCTGTCATGCAGTTCCGTTCTTTCTATGATTTCACCTTGAACCGGGAGGGGAAGATTGAAGTTGAGTTGAATATTCTCTGGATAATATTCAGGTTGGACACTTAAAACAAAAATTGATTCGACATGTTGCAGATACCTGATAAATTTTACGGATCGCTGTGAGCCAGGCAAACCTGATCCCCCAGCGGGAGGATAAAAGTAGGAAATAAATAAAGGACTGGGGCTTGCCATGGACAACCATTGATTCCAATTTTGTTTCTTTGTTGTATTGATGATCTGCTAGCTATTCGCAGTCATATGATGACGCTCGAAACAACTTTAAAAACGAGCAGGCTCTAATGAGAAACAGATCAATAAACAATCTCGCTTTCCAAGATTGTTTATTGATCTATCAATGATTAATCACTGAACGGGAATTGACCCCTCAGGATTTTTAGGTTTGATATCAGACTGATTCTCACCAAGTTTTTTGGCAAAATATGTTGGACCAATTCGTGAACCATGGATTATGAAATCATCAACATAGTATCTAGGTTCCATGCTATTACCCCAAAGATAACTGGCGCTGTTGTTTCCTCCTATAAAAAACAAATTCATCTTATCTCCATTATTAAAACTACAGGTTGACTGCAGCCAAAGTGCAGTGAGAGGATCTATGGGATGTTCTGTTCCATCTGTCTCGTACCACCACATTTGCTCACTACCATCATCTTTCCCTGGGGTATTTAAAGTGTACCGAATTTCGACACCTATCCATTGACCTACAGGACTTGAAACATTCGTAAAACCAGTTGGTTGTTCGCCATGCGATTCTGTTATACATGGTGCTTCAGGGGTTTTTTGTAAAGCAAGATAGTCGTTTATATCCCCATACTTTAGCTCAGGTAATCCGTTATGCGGTTTGTAATGTACAACATTAGGATGCCAGCCGTAAGTCGATTTAGCATACGTATATTCAGGAACATGCCCTGAACCGGGACCTTGCCAATGCACCCAAGGTTCCTTAAAACCATGCCCCATGGTCATAAATTTCCACGATGCAAAAAAAACGTATGGTTCTCCTTCAACATAATAGCCCATATTGGGACTTACTGTTGTATCAATCCGCGTAGGCCATTGATTTTTACTGATATATACCATAAAAAAAACATACATTTCTCTGTATCCGTGTGTATGATCACCATTTACTCCATCCAAACTCCCAAAATAAGTACCAAAACGTGATGGCCCCCAATTCTTTCCGTTCCCCAAGCCGTTGTCTCCTCGGTGACTCAAATCCATACATAATGATTTACCAACTCCAGTATTTTTCGGATCCCATATTTTCCCGCCATTCACTCGGTGGTCTTGAATAAAATCATCGCCTGGGTCTGTCGACACCCAATAATCATAAACGTTAAGAGGTGTGTTGCTTCCATCGATCCTCTTTGGATAATCAGAAGACATTATCCCTTTCACGGCCTGCCCAAGCCTTTGTGAACCTTGCCAATCTTGAATATCATCAAAAGTTTCCATTAAATCAAAACCGTATTCAATTGCAGCAGAACTTCGGTTAAATATTTCAAGAGCGAAAGCTGTAGTTGAAGTTAAGAGGAAAGTTGGCATCAAAGAGAAAATGAATATCTTCAGACCTATAGAGAATCCTCTATTTATTTTATTATAATTTGGACAGTGTTTGTGCATGATAGAACCTCTTGTTTTGTAAAATTAGTGTAGTTTGCACCAACCAGAGCAACTCACCTTATTTGCCAAAATCTTGACAATGGAAACAGATCTTCCCAAAAAATAAAAAAAAAATAAAAAAATATACCCCCCAAAATAAAAAGCTTTTCTGGCGCGAATTGTTGCAATTACAGAGTAAGAAATCACCACAAATCCAACTAGTAATACACCCAAAATCGCAATGTTTTTGAAAAAAGTAAAATTTGTAATGTATTGCATTAAAAGTGCAATTATACTCCATAAAACGCCAACCAAATAAACACATGTAAACCAAAATACTTTTGCTTTAAAATTTTCCTTTATAGATTGTTTGCAGGAAAGTCCATACCACATTTCTTTTTTAAATATATCATTTAATGTGCGAGGGTTACCGAAATGGATACTTTTTAGCATTGGATCGTTAACCACTAAGAACCCCTTCCGATTATATATCTGACACAATGCGTAATCTTCTCCAGTAATGAGATGTTCTGGAAATCCACCAAAATGAAGAAAGTCTTTCAACCGGACTGCCATGTTACCCGCCGGAAGAAAATTTACCCTCCCAACAGTTTCGTGCCTCATTGAACACCATAGTTTCTCCACCCAAGTTGGTTTCAAAGACAATGAATAATAACTTCCTATTATTCCTACTCGGGAATTCCTTTCAAGTTGATTTTTTGCGAGAATTGCCCAATTTTTCACTGGCATACAATCTGCGTCAACAAAGCCAATCCACTCACCCTGGGCATTTTTCGCTCCATAATTACGCATCTCTGCTATTGTAGCATCGGGCAATATAAAACACTTACATGGATATTTCCTTACTATTGCAACTGTATTATCGCATGAACCATTATCAACTATAATAATTTCAATTTGAAAACCGTCTGTGTTAAAATCTAAAATCCTTTCAAGCAGCCCTGCAATATATCTTTCTTCATTATAAGTTGGTATAACAATAGAAAAAATATTACAATTCCCATTTTTTTTAGGATCAGTTTTATATTTAATTAAATTATCCATTTTCAATAATTAGATGGTGACCGTAATACAGAATTTGGTGCTACTGATTTAGAAACTACATTATGTGCGCCAATGACTGATCCAGATCCTATCTTTACACCCTTCAAAATAAGACAATTAATCCCTATCCACACATTATCTTCAATAATTACAGGTTGTGGATCATCAACAGAATAAATTCTCTTTTCTGGTTCATTAAGACACAATTCATGTCCATGGGAGTCAAGTATTGATGTATTTGCTGCTATTAAACAATTTTTCCCTATTGTTATCATGCTTCTAGCATGGATCGTAGCTCCATTAATTCTTGTATTATCACCCACACGGATAACACCTTTTCCCTCAGCAAATAAACGAACAGGGCTACTCAAAGAAGCAAAATATTGTCTTCTTGTAGAATAAAAAGTTACATTATTTCCGATTACAACTCTCCCGCCCCCTATTGTTTCAATAATGGGCCACCCCTTTAAACATAACTTTTTCCCGGCCACAACATTTGATCTTAAAGCAATGAACAGATGATAAAAAAGAGAAAAAAAACGAACTAAAAAAAATAAAGGGTCATCTTTTAATACATAAAAAAACCTAAAAAAACCCATTTCTCGACTTAGCCTTGCTATAATTCAGATAACTGGTTCAATTTTAGAAATTACCCACTTAAATTTACCACCTTTTGTCCTTGGTATTTCATCTACATATTCCAATTCAAAAGCAATATTCTTGCCAAGACGTTCTGTAAACCCAGCGAGCAAAAGACGCTCATCATCTGGCCCATAGTTATTATTTTTGACAATCTTTATCCTCAGCAAATCAATTTTTTCCTGGATGATTTGTGATTCAATAATATTTTTCATGGGTTTGAATGGATGGGTCAAAACAGATGGGGAGATGAGACGCCCGTCCGGCAACGTCACAATGGCTTCATTTTTAGTTGCCACATCTTCCATCAAGGGGAAACTTCTCCCGCACTCACATAAGGAATTCTTAAGGGAGCACGAATCATTGGTCTGATAGCGTATCATTGGCATGGCAAAATTATGCAAACTCGTTGCCACAATTTTCCCTAATTTCCCATCAGCTATTGGTTTATTGTCGCTATCAAGGAATTCCGTTATTCCATAATCAAGATTTAAATGATGCCCTTGGTGATGATCACATTCAGTTGCGAAAACAACACGCTCAGCCATTCCATAAAAATCAAAAATTTTACAGGAAAAAGCCTTCTCAATAGCAACTTGCTGATAATCAAAAAGTGTTTCTGAAGAAGTAAGGACCGCTTTGAGAGGAAAAGTAATATTATTTTTATTAAGAAAGAGAGCCAATATGAAAACATTTGAAGGATATCCTTCTAAAAAGAGGATGCCATCCTTACCCAACTTGTCAAAATAATAAGGCAGATTTGCTTCAGTGAGATGAAATGCCGACAGAAACAATTGATTATTGATATAATTCTTTCTCCAAAAGGGTGGCTTCTTTTGTTTGAGTGGCACGATAACGCGCCCCTGAAGACTGGCATACGGTTGACCATACTGCAAACCTGCCCAGGACTTTTGGCGCCAGTCAGCTGCATGATGAGCGACACAGGTGTTAATGTCATAAGCAACATCCAAAGGGGAACCGGTTGTTCCACTGGTGTGGCCGTATCGCACCTTCTTCTTGGGAATTGCGGTCGACAAAAGACGGGAGAAATTTTGTTTAATGTCACTTTTGGTCAGGACGGGTAATTTTGAAAGGTCGCCTATTGATTGTATATCAGCGGGAACAACATTATTTTTTTTAAATGTTTCTTGATAATATGGCACAGTTTCATAGGCATGCTTAACCAGCTGGCGCAAACGGCTACTTTGCCACTCCCTTACTTCCTCCACGCGCAACCACTGGTTCTTCTCAAATTCACGGTATAACTTCCAGAACTTTTTTCCGTATCTCTCTCTATACAATTCAAATGCCTTTAAATTAAGCAAGAGCGTCTGAGAAAATATCGGAGAATGATTATAAATATATTCAGGAAGCCCCATATCGCTATCCAAGACAAAAAGATTTTTGATTCCAAACGAATAGTATCAATTCACTCACCGTTTCAATTCTCCCCCATGACGGGATAAACCCCGCTGTCATAAAAACGATCCAACCCAAAATGAGAAACAATTCTTAAAGCGGTTTGAATTTGCGATGACGTAACATATTTTTTCCAGGAACTGACAAGATTGCCTCCTGACATAATAGCGCTATCTTCTTTTGAAAATGCGGAAGGTTTTTTCAGCACATTAATAACTTCATCTGTAACAGGGTGATCAATATATTTAAAAATCCGTGACAATTCATGCTGCGGGTTCATGCAAAGTTGTTCATAAAACACCAGCAAAAAATCCTCTCTTTGGAGCTGATTCATTGACACATAATTTTCTATACACCATAAGTATATTTGCCTCTCAAAGTCATCATTACATTTTTTGATTTCATCTACAAAAGGGCTCAAATAGTCACTAACAAGCTGTTCCTGAGACAGGATATCTTCAAAATGAGTTGCCCACCCTAACCTTTTGCGAGATACGGCAACGGCACAGGGATGTCGCATGATAAAAACCAGAGGCACTTCTGGGAAATTTATTTTTAACCATTTAAGAAAAAAATTAGCCCTGATTTCCTTTACCATCCTTTTCGAGCTGATCGTTTTTTTATTAAACCGGTTACACCACTTATTATTTACTCTTCCCGACAAGATATATTGAGCCGCCTTAAATAACTCCTTATCCTGACAGGTTGGTTGTACGTATTGCTTATAATGGTAATTTCGCCACACTTCCGTATGATCAGGGCGAAAGGGCTCAAAAATATCACGAAAGCAATTGCCATGATTGACAATGTTGCCAAGCCACGTTGTCCCGCTTCTTCCTACGCCTGCGATTAAAACTGTATTCTTACATTCATAGTTGGTATTAATTGGAAAAATTTTGGCTATATTTGCCATCAAATTCATACGAGAAAACCTCGAAGAAAATTTTAAATTTTCGGGAATATTCTTTTTGGAAATGTTAAAACTTCATCTCTTAAAAATGCCGTACTCTTGAAATTGAATACAAAAAAGATAGACACATAAGAAACAATTCCAGTCAATATAAGGAGCAGCATATTTATAAAATTAACTTCAGAGACAAATATAATTTCAACTGTTTTCACACAAACCACCATGACCACTGTCATCAAAACTGAAGGCATAATCCATTGTAATATATTTATATATTTTATCCTTAATCTGCGGCAAACTATTACAACAGAAACAGAAAAAAACAAAATGTAATAGACCAGCAATACAACAGCTACGACATTAATTCCTTTTCTGGCAAACAGTAGTAATCCCAGAAGCAAAACAACTAAACACACTGACCGTGCTAATATTTGCTTCTTGTAACAACCCGCTGCCAGATTGAATGCATTTATTGCTTCCAGCACTGAAAAGAGAGAATAAGCACACAGCACATAAATCAGGGGAGGAACCATAGGCAACCATTTATCACCGAGAAAGAGCGGAACAAAATAGTCTGCTATCACGGCGAATCCGGCAAAAACGGGAAAAGAAATTACAGATATGAGTATTATACTCTTTTCCAGATAATACAATAACGCACCATCGTCGTTTTGATTTCTGGAAAATGAGGTAAACATAACACCGGTGATTCTCTGCGCCAGGCTTTCTACCGGCATTATGGCGAACCCTGTGGCCTTTTCATAGTAGCCCAGTTCGACAGGCCCGAGAAGCTTGCCAATAATAAACTTATCCAGATAACTTCCTAACAACCTGATTTGCGCCGCAAAAAAATTCCATGATGCATAATTTATCATATCCTTAACAGCGGCAATATTCAAAAGCAACCTCGGTTTCCAACTCACAACCAAACAGCAAGCAACCGTACTGACAATATTTGCGCCAATCATACCTATAACAATGGACCAGTATGCATAACCCAAATATGCCAGCAACAATACAAGCAAAGACTGGGTTGCGCCTGCAGCAAAATCAATTTGAGACAAAATTTTAAAACGGTACTCTCGTTTAAGCAGAGTGGTAAACATCATTTTGAATGATGTAATGATGAAAATTGAAGACAAAACCTTCAAGACCTGAGATAACTCAATAATATCAAAATAACGGGAAATAAACCCAGAGAACACAATTACAAACAGTGCCAGTAATAATGACACAATAAAATTAATGGTAAAGATTGAGTTGGTGTGTTCATCGGTAATTTCTTTTTTATTGATTAATGCGGTGCTGAAACCGAAATTACTCACACTATTTGAGTAAAAAATCACAATACTTGCTATTCCTATGATACCAAAATCCCTTGGATCAAGTATCCTCGCTGTTATTATAGCAACAATAAAATGAACTACCTGGTAAATCAACGGCATCATTGTACTGTAGAGTATATTCTCTTTAGTTTTGTCAGCCATTAATATTACCGGAAGTCATTATTACATTTTGATGCAAATCCAGCGATTTAAGTTGCAAGAGAAATGGCACTCCTCCACAAGTTATCATCAGCAATTCCCGGCTATTCTGTAACTCTTTGATTTTATGATAAATTCCAATGTGGGTCTTCGTAAACTTTTTTATTGCCGCCGCATGTCTTTTCTGACGTTGCGGTGAATGGTATGAACATAACTATCTAAAATAATAAAGAAATTTTTTTAACTGCGGTGCATTTTTTTTGTTGACAGACCAGCGAAAGACTGGTTGCGATTTTTCTATGTAATATCAATAATTTACATAGGAGATCGTCGTGAAGTCACGCAAAATTTACCGCATCGAAGCCGTCAAACAACTGGCCGCCAAATCCAAAAGAACCGTGAGAAAACAGCTTAATGCCGACGCCCTGATCCAACTGATACGAGAGGATTTTCAGAAAATCCCCGATCATCGTGCCGGCAATGCAAATATATCACTCGATGATGCCCTGATGTCAGCTCTTGCCATGTTTCAGCTGAAAGATCCCTCTCTGCTTGCTTTTGACAAGCGGCGGCGCAAAGAACCGGAAAATCTCCATACCATCTGGGGTATTGCCAATATCCCCTGCGACAGCCAGATGCGCGACATACTCGATCCGCTGGAACTTGCCTCGTTGCGCGACCCTTTCCGCAGCGCGTTTCGGCAGCTGCAACGCGGCAAGGATTTTGAGAAGATGGCCTTTCTGGATGGCCACTACCTGCTCAGCGGCGACGGCACCGGCTTCTACTCCTCGGAGAAAGTGTCATCCGATTATTGCATGGGCAAGAAAAACAAGAACGGCAACACACTGTACTACCAGCAGATGTATGCCGCCGCCTTTGTGCACCCGGACCACAAGGAGGTCATCCCCGTTTTTCCTGAAATGATCACCCGAAAGGACGGAGCAAAGAAGAACGATAGCGAGCGAAATGCCGCTGGACGCTTCTTCGAAGAATTTCGCCGGGAGCACCCGCACCTGAAGGTGATCGTGGTGGAAGACGGGCTGAGCAGCAATGGCCCGCATATCCGGGATCTACAAAAGCTCGATCTGCGTTTCATCTTGGGCGCCAAGCCGGGCGATCATCAGTTTCTCTTCGACCGGATGGACGAGGCGGTTGAGCTTGGCCAGACGACGGAATTTCAATACGCCGATCCGGATGAGCCCGAAAAAATCCACTATTTCCGCTTCATCAATCAGGTGTCGCTCAACCAGTCAAACCAGGATTTGCTGGTCAACTTTCTGGAATACTGGCAGGTCGATAAACATGGCGGAATCACCAAATTCAGCTGGGTGACCGACCTTCCCATCACCAGGGAAAATGCCGTCGCTATCATGCGGGCGGGCCGGGCTCGCTGGAAGATCGAAAACGAGACCTTTAACACCTTGAAAAACCAGGGGTATAATCTCGGCCACAATTACGGGCTGGGCGAGAAGAATCTCAGCGCAGTCTTTGCAATCCTGATGATGTTGGCCTTTCTGCTTGACCAGATTCAGCAGATGAGCTGCTGGCTCTTCCAGGAGGCTTGGAAAAAGGAGGAATCAAAACGGTCCCTGTGGGAAAGCATCCGCAGTTTTTTCCGCAACTACCGGGTTGATTCCATGGAGACCATCCTCCGGGCCATAGCCCATGGTTTTGAGCGGAAGGAACTCAAGGAGGTATGCATAACGTAATGCCGGGCGGGCAACAAGTTTTCAAAGAGCGTTCTGCCTTCTCAATACCGTACCGGAAGGCAAAGGGACAAGTGTGTCCGAAAAACGCAAAAAACGGGCAGAAATCGCCGCGATCCGCGGCTTTTTGCCGGAAATTTCAAAATCAATGGCCCTGATCGCTGGTTTTATCGAAAATCTGTCGTCAAATTTCGCTTCATTGGGCCAGTACGACCTAAAACGGGAATACTTGAGTTATCATGAATTTGCTTAAGAGGATTTCCATTTATTGATAACAGGCTTCAATTTTATCTGATATTGAAGCTGGAGTTCTGACATAATTTTCTGATGCACAATATACATCTGTTTAACTATCGGTGAAATTTCAATTCTGTCTCCAACGAGATCATAACCATTTTCTGTTAAAATCCGGCCGGCAATCGATTCTATAACATTTATCTGCTTCTTGCTAAGCTCTCGTTTCCATTTATCTATAATTGCCGGGTCTAATTTCTTAAAAGTATTGGCGTTGAATACATTTTTCTTATCGATATATTTTTCATTTTCATAGTATTGCTGCATGCCTGGCTCATAATTTTCACCTAAGAATGCACAAATCCTGCTCAATTCTTCTTCAGGTGATAAAATCAGATCTTCATAGCGAACCAGGAAACTTTTTTCTTGATTTTTGGTTGCAAATTTTCTTTGCCAATCAACCTCTTTCTTCCATTTTTCCGCAGCGTAATAGACATTTGCTGTTCCAAATTTCGCCTTTGTTTGTGAAAGTGCCACGGCCCTTGCATCCCGTATTATAAAAATCAACTTTGCTTCTGGAAATTTTTCTACAATATCCTTTAAGTAATATTGTGAAGCAGGATCTTTAAATCCCCATCTCTTTTTACCCATTTCGTTGAGGATTCCATCTATCGTTAGATTTTCATATCCTTTAACTTCAGAAGCTAATATTGCGGTGATTTGATCCCGTGAGTGATTTGCCTTAAATGCATTCAGAATCTTCGTTGATTCATTTTTTATATAAATATTGGAATGCGATGACAGCATTCTGCCAATCAGCGTAGTGCCTGATCTTGCCGAACCAATTATAAATATTGGTGATTTTTCACTTTTCATCAATGGATTCTCCTTATTTAATAAGAGATTGGCAATTTTCTGATTTAGTTTGCCAATCACAGTGACCGAAAAAAAATAATCTGAAGTAAATGGCCTTGATTGCTGATTCGTTAATTGACAAAATCATGATAAAAAGATTCCATCAATCTAACCCTTTCCTTAAAAGAAAACCGCTCCTCGATCCTGCGGCGGGCTGCATTTCCCATTTTTCCCCGCGTCTCAGCATCAGACAACAACAGACCCAATTTTTCACCCAATGCCTTTACATCGCCAATGGGAGCGAGAAGGCCCATCGTATCATCGGAAATGATCTCCGGCACGCCACCCACCGCTGTTGAAACCACGGGCAATTCCATTGCCATGGCTTCAAGGACGGTATTGGGCATGCCCTCGCTTCTGGAGGTCATGAGGAAGATATCAAAAGAAGAATAAATATCCAGAAGGTCTGTCCGGTGGCCGGTAAAAAAGAGCTTATCCTGCAGTCCGAGATCAGCCGCCTCTTTACGGGCATGGGCCAGCAGGTTACCGTGACCTTCACCCACAATGGCGAATTTCACTTTTGGAAACCGGGTTACAACTTCTGCCGCTACTCGGTAAAATGTTGACAGGTCCTTATCCTGCTGGGCAATACGGGCAACAGTTCCCACCAGCAAGGTATCTTCCGGAATGGCCAACTCCCGCCGCAGAACAGGTTTGCCCTTACGGGCCTGCCATGTCTCAACATCAATTCCGTTATGCAAAACTTCTACGTTTTCTGCCGGCAAACCATCAGCCACCAGGGAACGTTTGGTATGGTGAGCAATGGTCAACACAGGAGGCTGAAATCTCTTCATTAAAAATATCTGGATCTTGCTGCGTAGGGAGAAGCGCAGATAGTCTGAAAAGCTATTAAAATCTTTGCGGGTGTAAGGCGCATGGGAATGACAGGTGTACATGATGCATACATCAGGCCGCATTTTTTTCAACATCCAGCCATAGAGAAGTGTTTTATCATCATGGGAATGAATAAGTTGAATATCGTGTTGATCAATCAGCTGTTTCAACTGATTTACACAGGCAAAATCCAGCACTTTTGCATCCGGCACGTCCACATATTTAATACCGAGGCTGCCGGCCCAGGTATGGATTGAGTACTCATGATCTTTTGGGTCCCGCAGATAGGTGACCAGCACATCAACCTTCGTGGTATCATGCAATGCCGCTGAATTCAGAATCGTTTTATCCGGCCCGCCACCCCCTTTATAGGTGCCGCGGAAATCCATTATGCGGATTGGCCTTTCATTAACACTGCCCATTAACCTGCACCATTATTTTCACCACAGAGATCACAGAGAGCACAGAGAAATTAAAGCTTAAAACGCTGAATGCCTTGATTGCCTTAAGCCCCAGCACTTAACCTTTCATCAACCACAACGTCTATCCGGTAACTATTATCCAAGCCCCACGGGCGCTGAACCTCTATCGCACATCCTATAACTTTTTCTGTAAACGAATCCTTCTGCATTTCCTCTGTGTCCTCTGTGTGCTCTGTGGTAACTCTCGAATATGACCATTTTGCACCACAGAGATCACAGAGAGCACAGAGAAATTAAAGTTTGAAACCGATTATCAACCAAAACGTCTATCCGGTACCCACAATCCAAGCGTACTCCTTTATACTCCACCGGTATTGGACACTCCAATTTAAATGGTATTTCGTTCAGGCTCAGTTCATAAGCAAGGCACTTTTGATATGTTGACTCTAACAACCCGGGGCCCAATGTACGATGGACCTCTATTGCACATCCTATTACTTTTTCCGTAAACGGATCCTTCTGCATTTTCTCTGTGTCCTCTGTGGTGACTATATCAGAGATCACAGAGAAATTAATCTGCCAAAAAGATCGGCATAGGCCCTGACCATGGTTTCCGCGGAAAATCTCTGTTTGACTGTCTCTTTCCCGGCTTCGGCTAAAACCTGCCGTTTTTTTTCATCCTGCCAAAGGGTAAAGATTGCCCCGGCAATTCCTTCAAGATCATCCGGCTGAAACAGCAATCCTGAATGCCCGTGCTCAATAATTTCAGGGGTCCCGCCAACGCTGGTTGAAACCACCGGCAAACCTGCCGCCATTGCCTCAAGGATCGTATTGGAATGGCCTTCATAAAACGAAGGCTGCACATAAACATCCATGGCGGAGAGACAGAACGAGACATCATTACGCATTCCAAGAAAATGAATTTTCTCCGTGAGATCCAGTTCACGGGCCAGCTGTTTCAGGTTGCCCGATTCGGCTCCATCGCCTACGATAATGAGTCGAAATGGCCTGCTGCTGCCGGCAGACCGCGCGCCCTGCAGCGCTTTGTGAAAGGCTCTGCACAGAATATTCAAATTCTTTACGGGATCGAGACGCCCAACAAACCCCACGACAAACTCATCGGCAGCGATGCCGAGCTGTTGTCGTGCTTGCTCGTGATGGTGGCCATAACAGGCCAAATCAATGCCATTGTAAATGATCTGCACCCTGCCTTGGGCCACTCCCATGGTGCGGGTGTAATCTTCGGCCATCTGGCGGGATGGAGCGATGATTGCGTCGGTAAACCCGCCGGCGATTCTTTGGGCCGTTCGCCTGCGCCACGGTATGCCGTTTTTTACATCAGCAATCGTTTTCCCATGAAAGGCGAAGACAAAAGGGCAATGCTTCCTGCTGAATATTTTCGCAGCAAGCAAGCCTTCGATATAGGTTGCCCAACCCTGGGCATGGACGAGGTCGACATCATTATCCCTGATAATTGCAGCCAATCGCCGCACTGCCCTAAGGTCGTTGCCAGACCGTTTGTGCAGACAGATCAATTTCCCCGCATCGCCATACTTGCTCACTCCAGCCTGATCAGGCTCATAAAAGCTGCAGACGATATTGTTGATATGGGGCGGGGAATAACGACAAAGATAGTTAACAACAGCCTCGGCCCCACCAACGGTGTATCGGTGGACAAGGTGCAATAGGGTTATGCATCCGGATTGTGGCATGCCTTCCTTTCTATTCAACCCCATAATAGTTCAGATTACTCTACACTGTTCTTCCGAACTGTCGGCTGCCATTGCACAATCTTTTTACCTGTAAGGAAATTTTTCCAACTCAGAATGAGCGCAAAATTAAACATAAAGAAAAGCCGGGGCAGTGAAAACATGCTGATTGTCTCGGTCGACCTTGCAACCAACAAAGCCCCCAAACCTCCACATACATAGAAGAAAAGCTGTATCATAAACAATATGTTATAGACCTGCATGTCGCCCAAAGACAGAAAGCCGCTGACAGTAAAGCAGATAAAGAAAAACAATGGCGCCAGCCACCTGAGAAGCTTATGACTGATCAGCTGCAAGGAGACCATCGGATATTTGAACGGGTTTAAAAGAGCTATATTGGAAAAAAGTGCCCACATGCCGCGGGTGATGGTACGCACCTTTCGTTCCAGTTCAGAACTGTCCGATTCCGGCGTATGATAACGGGCAATTACTCTGTTGTCCTCAATTACTCTGAAACCCAGCCCGATTGACTTTAACGCCACGTAAAAATCAGGGGGAAAGGCAGGTTCCCAACCACCTTTGGCGATTTCCCAGCGAACGGCATAAAAGCCTCCGGTTACTCCGATCAAAGAGGCAATCATCGATGTATATTTTCTGATGAACATATCATACCGGATATACAGAGAATCGCCCTGGGACATTCTGTTTGAAATTATTTCATCGCGGCAACTGACAGCACCGATTGAGCTATCCGCAAAATTTGACACAATATCCTTCAGGGCCGATGGGGGCACACGTATCCCCACATCGGTAAAGACGATAATCTCAGCTTTTATTGTTGATAAAGCAGCATTCTGGGCCGCCACTTTACCTACCTTTTCAGGAAGAGCCAGGCACCGGACCCCCTTTTCATGATACCTGCGGACAATATCAGCGGTTCGGTCCGTCGACCCATCCGAAACCACATGAATTTCAAGCATTTCACGGGGATATTCCAAGGCAAGACAATTTTTTAGTTTTTCTTCAATTTCATTTTCACCATTATGTACAGGCACAATAAGGGCGACCTTTCTGGGCTGTTCATCCCTGACAACTTTTTTCCGGACAAACAGACCGATACCTATCAGTAGAAATGGGTATAAGGCTACTGTATATAACAATATGAAACAAGAAAACCAGAAAAGTACTTCCATTCCGTTCACAAAGTTACCTGTCAAAGGGATACAAAAAATAGAGTTTCTGCCTGAGAGCTGTATATCGCTCCAAGCCCACTATTTTTTTAATTACTCTTTTAGTACTATCAATCCCTGTATAAAATAAAATGTTGGCCGTTTTAATTGCGTTTTGGAAGTCCCCCGCAGATGTTCCACGCCTTAGCTCAACTCGGCGTAACATAAAAAGATCGACTTTACTGTTGTTCCAGCCCACTATACAGGAAGCAGCGGCCTCATATTTTGTTTTTTTTATACAATTCAATACTTTATCATCGTAATGCCCGCCCGGATATGCAAAAGAATAAACAGGCTGACCAATAGATTTCTCGATAATTTCCTTTGACTCGGTAAACTCTCTCATAACCTCTTCGGGAGACAGTTGCGGTAGATATCGATGGGTCAAACCATGTGAAGCGATTTCCATACCCGCACCGGCGAGCTCATGCAACTCTTTTATGCCCATGTGATAAGGCTTTCCGATTCTCTCGGCGATAATAAAAAAAGTAGCCGTAAATCCATGCTTTTGCAAAACAGGCAAGGCGAGAGTGCGGTTGCTCATATGACCATCATCGAACGTCAGCACAATATCTCGGTCGCCCACCTGGCCCTGTCTCTGTTTTTCCAGAAAATGATGCATGGAAATAACATTCCAGCCATTTTCAGCAAGCAACGCCATATGGCTCTCAAACTCGTTTAAGCGGGCAACCGTTTCTCTGGTGGCCAGGTCCTCTTTTTCAGAGGGAAACGCCTCCGAATCGAGATCATGGTATAAGAGGAAAACGGTCTTCGTCATCTCAGCGTATTCATCCGGTTACTTATTCCACCTTTTTCCATGTTGCCTTCTGTGTTTTAAACAGAAAGGCCCAAAACCCTACTATGGAAGCAATATTACTTACCGTGAAAATATACGGGACATTGAGAAAGGGGATATATATTCTATAACACTGCATAATCATACCTATTACAGCACTGCCGTATAAGATAGTCTGCAGCAGGAAAAGAAAATTATAGATTGGCTGGCCGATAAGCCAGCAATTTGAGATCAACAGCATTACCATGAACCATGGAACCATAACCGGCCCCACGGCATGCGAGATAAAAATAAACCATAACAAAGGCTGGGTCGGCAGGAAAAGGCGCCTGAACATGAAAAACAGCTGGTACATCCCTGCCTGACCTCGAACTTTCTGGCGAAAAAAACTTCCGGTATCGGAAAGAGAATCACCCCGGGCAACAGCTGCCGGCTCCAGGATAATTCGCCTTCCTGTTTCCAAAATTTTCCAGGGCACAGCCTTATCATCATTTATCGTACCTGTTGGCGGAGGGACATAAAGGTTACGACGACAGGCATATATGGTACCGTCACATGACATGATGGTGGCAACTTTGCTTTCCATCTGCTGCATCCAGCGCTGATAACGCCAATACAGCCTTACACCCTTGGCAATTCCGGAAGGGGAGGGATTATAAATATGATTACCGGTAACCGCACCTATAGTCTGGTTCCGGAAATTTCTTACCAGTTTTTTGATGGCATCCTTGTCAAATAGTTCCGAAACATCAGTGAAAACGCAGATCGTTCCTTTTGCCTGCAGCACTCCATCGTTAACAACCGCCATTTTTCCACGTCGTATTTGATGGGGAAAAAAGCGAACCCTTTCAGAAACATATTTCTGCACAATTGCATTCGTTCCATCTACAGAAGCATCCGAACCAATAATAATTTCCAGCCGATCTTGAGGATAATCAAGACCGAGGCAGTTCTTGAGTTTTCGTTCAATATGCAATTCCTCATTGTAGGCGGCGATGATCAGACTCACAAAAGGCAATTCAGCATCAGGTATATCCTGTACTTTGCGTTTTGGTTTAAATAGGGCGAGCAGGCTGATTATCATCGGATATCCGAGATAAACATAAAAAATTGCCATGAAACTTACCCAAAAAAGTATTTGCATGTCTCACTCTTTAGATGGGTTGAGAATACGCGCGGGAATGCCTACCGCAACTGAATTCGGAGGCAAATCTTTCAGTACAACTGCATTGGCTCCGATTTTACAATTGTCACCAATGGTAATTTCACCAATAATTTTTGCTCCTGCCCCGATCATTACATTATTGCCTATTTTAGCGGCCCCCCCTGCGCCACCACGCTCACCAATGGTCACGTGATGAAAAATTGTGCAGTTCTTACCTATCGTTACAGAAGGATGGAAAATAATTCCGCCAAAATGATGTATTCTGAGTCCACTGCCGATTTTACATTCAGCCGGTATGGAAATGCCGGTAGTAATTTCAATAAATCTCTCACAAAAAAAACGAACAGGCTGGCCCGGGATACCTTTTTGCTTCAGCCAATGGAAAAATCTATAAACAAGAATCGCCTGAAATCCTTGCGAAAGCAGCCCTCGAACCAGGACGCGCAGTGATATTTCCCCATCGCCAAGGCGAGCTATGTCGGCTTTGATATTTTCAAACACTACGCCAGGCCACTCCTGCCTTTGATATCATCACGGCTGACCTGCCTGGCTGCGCATCAGGCACCGAACTTGTTATTATCATCGGTCCATAGAGAAAAAATGAACAAAGTCCAGAGCAGAGTGCCGTGTGACATTTTCCCTGATTGGTGTTGATCCCATATTGTTTTCAAGGCTTGCGGCTGGAAGTAATGCAGAAAGAACTGGTTACGGAAAAGGCTGCTTTCCGCCATTTCTTTCAACTCGTTCCTGAACCAGCTATTTAACGGCACAACAAACCCATGTTTTTTTCTGGCAAGGATTTCCGCGGAAAGGATCTTTGAAAATGTATTTTTTAATATATACTTTTTTTGGCCCTTATGCAATTTAAGGGAAGAAGGGATTCTGGCAGACAGTTCGATTACCTTATGATCCAAAAGAGGCGACCGAACTTCCAGGGAATTTGCCATGCTCATCCTGTCTACCTTTACCAGGATGTCCCCAGGCAGATAGTGCTTCAGGTCAGTATATAAAATTTTTGACAAATGATCAGGACCATTGGCGGAATTATAATATCTGACGAGAAGATCTGCCGGGTTGTAGCCCACAACCTGCGCTTTAAGATCCGGAGAAAGCAGGGCGTCAAGTTGTTGATCGGTGATAAAAGTATTGGTCACATAAAATCCCTCCGCTGATGTCATTCCAGCGGCCAGACAAAGAGAATTTAATTTTCTCACCGGGTTAATTGCGGGAAAGGCGCCGCTTAAGGCTGTAATACTGTTGAGCAGGAAACCCGGAGCCCACTGCCTGACCATATTCTCGTATCGATCAATTGAATATTTCCCATATCCGGCAAAACATTCATCCCCTCCATCGCCAGAAAGGGCCACAGTCACATTTTTTCTGGCGATCTGGGAAACATAGTAGGTTGGCACCATTGATGAATCCGCAAAAGGCTCATCAAAATGCCAGACCAGTTTTCTTACAATTTTTTCCGGCTCATCTTTGACATAGTGTTCGTGATGGTTTGTCCCCAAAGAGCGGGCAAAATCTTTGGCATATACTGCTTCATTGCATGCTTCGTCTTCAAATCCGATAGTGCAGGTGGTGACAGGGTCATGGCATGCCCGGGCCATTAAAGCGACAACAGCGGATGAATCGATACCACCGCTGAGAAAAGCTCCGAGAGGAACATCGGAGACAAGGCGACACTTCACAGCGTCCTCAATGGTCGCCAGCACCTCCTCCTCAAGATCTTCTTCACTCTTTCTGCTCTGAATTGAAAAATCGACATCCCAATATTGTCGAGTCTGTACCTGTCCAGCAGCAACGGTTAAAAAATACCCCGGTTCCAATTTAAAAATATTCGTATAGATAGTTTTAGGATGGGGGATAAAGAGATACTTCAGATAATCAATAATTGCAGTTGGATCAATTTGCGGTCTAATACCTTCAATTTCAAGCAGAGATTTTATTTCCGAAGCAAAGGCGAACTTTCCCGCTTGAAAAAAATAATAAAGGGGTTTTTTACCAATCCGGTCTCTGGCTATGAATAATTTTTTCTCTTTTTTATCCCAAATCGCATAAGCAAACATCCCCCTCACTTTATCAAGGGAAGATGGGCCATATTCCATATAAGCATGGAGCAGCACTTCCGTATCTGTTTTTGAGCGGAACTGATGACCTTTGGAAGCAAGTTCCTGCCGCAGCTCCAGAAAATTATAAATTTCTCCATTAAAGACGATCGTGTACCTTCCATCCCGGCTTGCCATCGGCTGCCGCCCGTCTTCGGAAAGATCTATAATGGACAGACGCCGGTGGCATAAGCCCATTTCCTCATCAGCCCACACTTCCCCCATATCGGGGCCGCGGTGAAGCATAACCTCATTCATACGCTGAAGTGTTTTTTGAGGATTTTCACCTAAAAGATTTCTTGTCGCGCCTGCAATTCCGCACATATTATAATCAGTTGGTTGTTGGGTTAAAAAATCGCGCTGGCTCTTGCCGTAAAGTATATATTATACAAAACCAGCAGGCGGAAATATGAACTAAATTTTAACTGCCGCCTGATTTTTAAAAATGTTAAAGCCATCACTGGCAATTGACCGGCTAATAACAAAACACCAAACAGCACAAAAGCCCCCATGGCCAATGCCCCCAATGACGCTATCAGCATCCCGGCAAAGTAAAGCGGCAGCAGCAGACTGGGCAGTTCGCTCATTTTGAAACCATGTTGTAACAGACCGCTATAATTGCTCTTCCCTCGCCATTTTTCCTTTAAAAAAAACTCTTTTATTGTTTTAGGATCACGATGATGAATTGCAACAATCCGCTTATCCGCTATGATTTTGCCAAATTTTGCCAGACGGTAGGATAGATCGACGTCTTCGCAGGTTGTTAGCTTTTCATTAAATCCACCGACTTTCTCGAAGATTTCCTTCGGAACAAACATATTGGTGGATTCCTGCCATTCTCTTTCACGGACTTCTTCTTGACATTCCCGGACCAGAAACCAAGCTTGTTCGACCCAGGTAGGATTCTCCGGGATGATTGGTGAGGAGCCGAAACAGGCTATGTCATTTTTGTGGAAATACTGCTCAGCTTTTTTAAGCCAATCTTTGGCAACTGTGCAGTCAGCGTCTAAAAAAACCAGAATTTCTCCCTTTGCCTGTGCTGCCCCGGCATTTCGTACTGCAGCGATAGTACCTGCCGGTACACAAACTATTCGGGCATTATAGGACCTGGCGATGTCCAGAGTGGAGTCCTCGGAACCATTGTCAGCAACAATTATTTCATATTGATCCTTTGGGAAATCTAGACCAGCCAAGGATTGCAGACAATTGCCGAGATGAATTTCTTCATTTTTGGCAGGAATTATAACAGAAACTTGTACAGGCATCTCACGTAATAATTTTCTTCATTCTAAATTTTTCCCGCGGTTAGGGATGTGGTCACTCAGGTATCTCTTGGTACGTTATTGATGCTTATGAATCCTCATTTTAGAGACTTATATATCGTCTCACTCTCGGACCAAGAAAATTTGCCAAAAATAAAGGGGTTTTAGCCCACAGATCAGCAAGAATTTCCCGTTTTGGCATTTTTCCATTATTTGCGGTTTGTCGATGTTTCTTTGAAAAGTCTACCTTGTACCAGAAAAGCGGGACAGGGGACGCACCCCATTGTTTTTTAAAGCGGAACGTCCCTTCATCGGGTGTGGAACGGCCGAAATCAAATGTCTTGAAATTACCATCTGCGGCAAACTTCAGAAAATTCCAGTAAAGCATCATATTGGGCGCCATATGATTATACTGACGAAGGGTCGAGGCCCAGGGAATACTCACGGTGTGTTTTGTATAGAGAATTATACCGCATCCCACTGGTTGCCCATCATAAGAAACCAGGCCCATCCTGGCTTTGTCACCAAAAGACTCAACGATTTTTTCAATCCATTTTTTACTGTGAACAGGTGAACCGAGATCATGCATATTACGGCTGAACACATAGTAGAATGCATCAATATCTTGCCTGCTTCCCCAGGAAAAGATAAGACCGTTTTTCTCCGATTTATTTATTTGACTGCGTAATTTTGATTTAAAACTTTTCCATAGTTCTTCGGAAGAATCAGGCAATTCAAGCAACATACGAACTTTTCCGGTATGCACTTCGGCCTGATAATCAAAATCGTTGCTGATCAAGTTTTCATAACAGCTGCGAATCTCGAAATTTTTTGCATTCAGCTTTTTTGCCGTTATTATTGCCTCATTGAGCAATGTGACTCTGGTTCTCTGGTTATCGGCATTGATATCCCCAACATCACAGTAAGGAAGGGAAACAAAACTCGGGGGATAAAAAGGAATATGAAAATTAAAAAAAGGGAAAATACCTTTAATATCTCCCCCTTCTTCCGCCAGCAGATAAGAAGCTTCATGCCCATATGCTTCTTCTATGGCGGTCTTCCATGCAAAAAAACTATAGGGCGCCGCTGCGGGACAATTGTCTACATAGGAATCCCATGCACTCCTGTCTTCCTGGCCTGCAATCCTGATTTCCATCATTTTCCCACTATTCAGAGACCGCTTCAGCCAAAACTTTCACAATACGATCCCCAGCCTTGCCGTCCCAGAAACGCGGAATTTCGCCTTTCTTTCCCTGACCGTTTAAAATGTCCGTAACGGTTTCCATGATGCGCAACGGGTCTTTTCCAATCAAATAATTTGTTCCGATTGACACCGTAACCGGTCTTTCAGTGTTTTCCCGCAATGTTACACAAGGAATTTTAAGAAAAGTTGTTTCTTCCTGAATTCCTCCAGAGTCAGTCACAACAATTGATGCATTTTTGACGAGATTGAGGAAATCAAGATAACCAAGCGGTTCGGTAAGGGTAATCCCCTGGTCCTCCTCCAGCCTCTTCCATAAACCAAATCTGTTTAAATTGTTACGGGTGCGTGGATGGACAGGGAAGACGATATGCCGTTGTGCCGCAATTCGTTGCAGACAATCGACCAGAGAGGCCAGGGTATCTTGATGATCTACATTGGAAGGTCGATGCAGCGTTACCAAAATATATGAAGAGGGCAGGTTCAGTTGCTGTCTTATAATAGATCGGTCGGCCTTATCCAAATGCTGCATCAATGTGTCTATCATCACATTGCCGACAAAATGAATTTTCTCTTTCGAAATCCCCTCATGTTGTAAATGTTCAATCCCGCTTTCTTCCGTAATAAAAAGCAAATCACTGATAGCATCGGTCAAAATACGATTTATTTCTTCCGGCATATCGCGGTCAAATGAACGCAGCCCGGCCTCAACATGGACAATAAGTGGTCGTTTTCGGCTGACTCCTGGCTCCCGGCTTATGGGATATAAGTCATGACTGATGGTTGATAGTTTATGGGCGGTGGCAGGATATTCGATTTTTGAAGCGACAAGGGTGCAGGCGATGGTGGAGTTTACATCACCGACAACGAGCAAAACATCAGGGCGTTGTTCCTGCAACACAGGTTCAAACCGTTTCATAATCTCTGCGGTTTGCACTGCATGACTTCCTGATCCTACCTCGAGATTGATATCAGGTTTCGGCAAGCCAAGATCTGTAAAAAAAGATTCCGACATCTTACTGTCATAATGCTGCCCGGTATGGACGATGATATGGGTTATTGGCTGATGGCTAATGGATGCTAGAGTGGTGATTTGCTGATTATGCTTCTCCACTGCCCGGACAATGGAGGCGAGTTTCATGAAATTCGGCCGGGCGCCGGCTATGGACATGAGTTTGATCATTGATATTTACCTGCCAATCCCGGCAAAATTACTTTTGCCGATTGGTCCGAAAGAAAAGTCAGTTAGTAAAGTTTCAAACCGTTTCGATGTTTTATGCAGATTATTATAGTGGCGAAACCGAGAAAGCGCTTTAGCCTGGTTCATCCTCGGTTGTTGTGCATCTATCTCCCATGGGTGGATATAAAAAACAAACGGTTTTTTTTCTTGCTGGTTTATTTTGTTTAGCGCCGAGCGGGTGAACCAGTATGGGAAAAGACGAAAATACCCTCCCCCTGCGACCGGAATTTTACGCCCCATGAAAAGTGAGGTGGAGATCGGGTATTCAATCAAGTTATGGTTCGGCAACTTATATTCAAAGCGCGGGGCGTCCGGTATACCGTAATTGTCATGGTAGATAGGGAAAATACTGGAGTCGTATCTGAAGCCCAGTTCATCCAGGATATCGAGAGCCCAAAGCGATTTTTTTGTGATAGAGTAACTTGGTGCTCTGTACCCGAAAACCGCATGACCGGTAATATCCTCCAGAATGTTTTTGGCACGGCGGGTATCCTCTTGAAATTCGGCCTGAGTCATATCATAAATTTTTTTATGCATATAACTATGGCAGCCTAATTCATGGCCCCGCTTGACAATCTCCCGCACTATTGATGGATATCGCTCAGCAATCCAGCCAACGACAAAAAAAGTCGCTTGCACACCGTATTTCCCCAGGATATCAAGAATAACCGCACTATTTCTCTCTACTCTGGATTCCATGGCATCCCATGACTCAGACCTGATAAAGTCGTCAAAAGCCGCGACCTGGAAATAATCTTCCACGTCTATGGTCAGATAGTTTCGGATGGTTGGTTGGATCATGGGTTAGCTTATGGCGGATAGCTCATTGCTCATGTTTTTTTGCATATTGATAAAACAACGAACTAATTGGGCAGATACAAATTAAGATTCTGCAATAATTCACCCACAAAAATCTGCTGTTTTTTAATGTCTTCCGGCAGGTTATCTCCGGGACCTGTTATTCTAATCAATGCCCCATCAGATCTTTTTTTTAAAATTGAATCAAGAATCATATACGCCCTGTCCGCATACTCATCAGCAACCACTCGCCCCCTGCTCTGATACCAGTAATGGGCAAGCTGTTTTTCAAGGCCCTTTTGCAATACCATCCGGTTGATTTCGATCGAAGAATTGTTATGAGTCGGATCATCAGGCAGTGAGATGGTCTCCGTCTTAATAGCATTCCAGCCACTGCCGGGCATACAGTGCTTGGGAGAATGAATAATCTCTCCTTCTGCCTGGGACTCATAATACCCGATGTAGAGCCAGAGAGGATAACCGTCTTTATCACGGTATTCGCGCATGATGTAATGGTCAACCCCCAGGCTGTTCATTATTGTATCGTTAAATTCATGCTCCCCAACCATGGTAAATCCACTCAATTTTTGGGGAAACTCACTAAGAGGACGAAGAAGAGGAACGGCATGTACTGAGCTTAAAAAATTCACATAAACGATCACGGAAATAAGAAGTACAGCTGAGATGAAAAAATGTTTCATTACGGTTAGGTAGTTAGGGGTTTAGGCTGTAGGCTGTTAGGGTTACGATAGGAAAATTTCGCGTTTCACGATAGGTGAGAATCGCAACCTCATCTGCCAGTTCAAATGCTCTAAGCTGTGTGTGATCTCGCATGGTTTGTTCCTATCTACCTAAACGCCTTCAGACTTTCCACCTGAAGTTATGGTGGTTGACTTGAGAAAACGTCCAATTAAAAGAGAAATAGCCCAGAGCGCGACAAATGAAAGAACAAACACCGCCCAACCGGAGAACTCATGCCAGAACCCTGTGCCCCAGGCGGCATTATATTTTGTAAGAATACCATTCAAAGCTACACGGGCGGCATTGGCCAGTACGGCAATGGGTATTGCCATAGTCATAATCAACAGACGTTTGAAAATATTTTTGTGCATCAGGCAGGCCAGAAAAAAGGCCAGGGTGATTAACGTCATAAGGGACCTGATACCGCTGCAAGCATCAACCACTTCTAGAATTGTATGCGGCAAATGAACAATATTCCCTTCCCGGAAAACCGGCATTCCATAGAGATGCAAAATTCCTACAGCGACCTTTGTGGCTATGAGTTTCAAAGGAAAAGCCACAGCATTATACAAAATGTATGGCAAAGGAACTGCAAAAAACAAAATCAGTACCGGGAAGCGCAGGATCCTTGCAATCTCCCGGCCTTCCAGAAAACTGATCAGACCATAAAGAACGACAATCAGAGAAAGGCGTTGAGAAAATAATTCAGCGCCGACGGAGCCAAGGATAAATAGAACCAACCCGGCAAGCACAATCAGCAGAGCGCTGTTGCTCGGGCAGACGCCGGCCTGTTTGAAAGATGTGTATCGATCCCTGACAAAATACAGAGAAATAAAGGGAATAAGTAACCCGTGTGAATAATTGTCGTCATTCCATAGATCAATCGCCCAGTTCATAAGAACATCGCGATAGAGAACAAGCAACAGAACAGTCAATATCAGCCATTGCGCTTTTCCGGAGAGAAAAATGGCTGATGGCTGATGGCTCATGGGGGTGTGGCTCATGGGGTTTGGCTCATTGCTCATGGGCATTGGCTGATGGGTTTATTTGGTTATAGATATTTTTTAACAAAATGTTCGAATTCTTTTTTGAGCTGCTCCCAGCTTATTTTCACAATCATTGTAACTACTCAGGTTGTTTAGACTATTAGACTGTAGTCTGTTAGGTAAAAAAAACAAAGCATTACAAGCCAGTTTCTAAACACCTACAGACTATGCACCTGAGTAGTTACGACCTTCTGGGCAGGGTTTAAAATATCAATGTGCACTGCGCATGCTCCAGACACTCTTCCTTTCTTTTGCTTTTTTCACCCATTGCCTTCTTGTTTCAGCAGGAATACCGCAAATTAATGCCCAGTAATTCAACTCCCGGGGAGGGAGAATCCTGGTGCCTTTCTTCTGAAGAAAGGCTGTAAGCTCCTCATTGGCATATACTTTCCGGAGCCAGACCATTGCCTCCCATGACCCTCGCTCCATGATACGCGCCATTATCAGATAGGCGTGCCTGTTGATCTCGACTGTTTTTTCATCATAATCCCAGAAGAAAGGAATTAGAAACTCTGGGATTGGCTCATGGGGGTTGGCTGATGGGGTTTGGCTCATGGGGGTTGGCTCATGGCTGAGGGATAAGGGATAGCTCATGGATTTATTGATTGGGTTCTTGGTATTTTTGGGCATAGAGCATTATGCCATCGACACTTGCTATAAGGACCGGAGTCAGCTCAAGGACTTTTGAAAAAATAGAATAGATTGCTTCCGTTTTATACTCGTGGGCTATCTCATTTCGTAAAATTCTGATATCGATAAAATCATCCGCCCTTGCGATGATTCCTTTTTTTTCAGCCCTGTTGATCCGGTCGCGAACTGTTCCTTCATCATCCAGATCCAGAATGTCGAATGTCCGAATAACCTTTTGAGTAATGATATCGCTGAGCCGAGCAAAGCGGCTCGTCAATGCCTCAAAAGTTTCCATCTCTTCATAGGACAAACCATCCGATATCTTAATTCCCCGGCATTTTTCATATGAATATCGCAGGACATCCTGGGCTCTTTCCAGATCCTTCAGCAATTGCTTCAAGTTTTCTTGTGCCGGAATCATAGCAACTCGGCCCCTTGATCAAAAATCATTCTGACAAAAGGTTCTTTTCCGGTCCTGCTTAAAATAATATCAATTTTCTGCTCCTCAACTTCTTGAAATATCTTTCTTTTAATGGCCAGTTTCGCATCTAACGAAATTTTATCAGTGATTATGAGCAGATCAATATCACCACCTTTGCGGTTATCATCAACACGGGAACCGAAAAGATAAATCCGAGAATCAGGATCAATGCTTTTTACCGCTTTAATAATAGACTCTTTTTCGAGGTTACGTAAGCGCATAATTTGGCTCATGGGGTTTGGCTGTTGGCTCATGGCTCATGGCTCATGGCTGATGGGGCGGCCTCCACCAATTGGGAGAAAGAGTTGTCAATGTCTGCACATAAAGCGAGAAGGGGCAATAACAAATGGACTTTTGGGAACATGACATTGTGAGCAGTAAGATATGCTTTTAAGGCCTTTTCCGCTGCTTGCTGACAATGTACCGCTGTGTCGAGCAAAGCCTCTTCCCCCCCGGTCATAAGCCGTACGGCAGACCGCAGATCATGATCCGCCTTGAGAAGCCACTGCCGCACTTCGTTGGCCGTTGCATCATCCATACAGCAACTTTCCCTGTTCGAGAATTTTTTTTACGAGTGATGATGCAACAGACTTATTTTTTTCAACTTCAGCAACAGTCCTGACAACCACTTCGAAAGGCTCTCTGATGCCTCGCAAGGCGCGATATGCCTCGCTGGAGCGCCGGTATGCCGGTTGGCTGGACTCCTTGACAATCACCAACAAGTCAATGTCGCTATCCGGCGTAGCCTCTCCCCAGGCATGGGAACCAAAAAGATAAATTTTCTCCGGCTTCAATGCCGCAGTGATTCGTCGGATTACTTCCGCCAATGATTCATTTAGGGGTTCATTTGTATGCTGATGGCTCATGGGTATTGGCTGATGGCTGATGGCTCATAGCTGATGGCTCATAGCTGATGGCTCATGGGGTTAGTTTGGGACATATTCCATTCCACGACAAGTTCAATGAAGAGCTCAAAATCAGAAAGACGTTTTTTAAAAAGTCCATAGACAACCTCATCATCTATTTTTTCATAGTGATATACCAGCATATTTCGAAAAGAGGCCATATTCTGAAAAGTGATCAAATGCTTTTTCGGGATAACGCCCTGCTCATGCAGCACTGAAAGCAGATCTCGGTAACCGCTTGGTTCCCGCCATCGACAAAAGGAAACAATATGATTCGCAATATCAAAGACTTCCTCAATACTAAGATGCAGGTAACGTTCAACAAAAGCCTTGCTGCGAGGATCATTTAAATATTTTTCCCAAGTTATATCCTCTGCGTTTCGCAACTCGGAAATATAATGACGCAGGTGTGAAATTTTGCGTGAAAGCAGCTCTGCATCAACCATATTAAACTGACAGCTCCTTAAATAAAAACCGCGAATCAAGGTATTCTCGTCTTGCCGCAGTCTCCTGCCGAACTCTTTCTTGAGGGTTCTTCTCATATATGAGCTTGCCATATTTTAAAATCTGATGTTGCAGCAAACAGCCCACCTGTGAGAAAATTACGAGATCGACATCTTTTTTAAGTATATTGGATAATTCCGTCTCCCAGTTAATTCTTTTCATTGAAGGTATCGCACTGAATGTCATGATGGCAAGATCGACATCGCTGGATTTCTTCATAACCCCGCGTGCGAAAGAACCAAACAGGTACACGGCGGCGATAGAATCCTGGGCGGAGGCAAATTTTTTTACACCTTCATCAACTCTATTCAAACTTAGATTCATGGTCATGGGGTCATGGGTATTGGCTCATAGTTCATGGCTCATGGCTCATGGCTCATGGCTCATGGCTCATGGCTCATGGCTCATGGCTCATGGCTCATGGCTCATGGCTCATGGCTCATGGCTCATGGAAATAGTTTATTAGTTTTTGTTAATGGGGGAAAGAACATTGTGGCCTTGTTTTATTAATTCAGCGTGAAGAGCCTTTTGGGCTTCCGGATCACCATGCACCAGTTTGATCCTGCCCGGTTTTTCCGGCATGGCTTCCACCCATTCAATCAACCCCCTCTGGTCCGCATGGGCGGAATAACCGGTCAGTTGCTCCACATTGGCCCGGATCAATATCTTCTCACCATCAAAATAGACATACCCGCCAGGCTCTTTGCCATATCTGATTATATCATTTCCCGGTGTTCCCTTGGCCTGATATCCGACAAAAAAGACATCATTTGCGGGGTCAGCAAGTCCCTTCTTCAGATGATCAATGATTCTGCCGCCGGTGCACATGCCGCTGCCGGCAATGATAATGGCAGGTCCGTCGAAATCAACAAGGTCCTTGTGGTCCTTGAACCTTTCCACGCTGTACAGATGATCAAAGTCAAAAGGGTGGTCGCCGGCGGCCTGCAGTTGTCGGGACTCGGCATCCCAGAATTGCGAAAGCTCTGAGTAGATCCGGGTGATTTTCAGCCCCAGGGGCGAATCGACAAAGACAGGCAGCGGCCTCCTGAATTTCTCCCGCCACTCATCTTTACCAAGCAGTCTGTCCAGCTCGAAAAGAATCTCCTGGGTGCGTCCCAGGGCAAAGGCGGGAATAAAGACCTTGCCATTGTCAGCCAGGGCCCTGGCAAGTTTTTCCGACAACCGGCCAAGTCGATCCTCCCTGCTTTCGTGGAGGCGGTTGCCGTATGTCGACTCCAGGATCAGCAGGTCGCATGAGTCGGGAAGATCCGGATCGGGAATGATCGGCGTATTTTTATTGCCCAGATCGCCGGAAAAGAGGATTGTATATTCGGGATCGTCTTTTGCCTGAAAGCCCCTCGTGCCTTGTTGTGCAGGTAAGAGGGGGTAGGAGCGGGCCATGCCCGCGACCCTGGGACCCATATCGCGGGCATGGCCCGCTCCTACTGCAGGATTATCATTATTTTCTGTGTCGGTTAGGACGTGGACGTTGGCAGGGATGCTGAAACGGATAAAAGCGGAGCCCAGAATGTGCCCGGCCCTTCCCAGCTTGAAACGAATCCCACGTTTTAATTTGAATTCCTGCTGGTATTCAAAGCCCCAGGAAAGATCATCAATCCTGTCGGAGAGTTTTTTTATTGCCGACTGGTCCAGCCGCCCGAAACCCATGGCATCGGTCAGCATGGGTACAAGCAGGGCTTTTGTCGGATGCGAGCAGATAATTTCTCCGGTAAAACCGTGTTGAATCAATTCGGGCAATCTGCCGATATGGTCAACGTGGGCATGGGTCAGGAAGAGATAATCGATTTGCTTTGGCGGCACCGGCCAATCCGCCATGGGCAGCAGATCGTCATTGCCCTGGGCCGCTCCGCAGTCCACCATGATATTTAACCCGGCGGCGCGCAGCAGATGGCATGACCCGGTGACACAGTTTTCTCCGCCCAGATGGGTGATGGCTATTGGCTGATGGCTCATGGCTGATGGCTCATGGGTTATGTATGGCTCATTGCTCATGGTTCATTGCTCATGGGTGATGGTTGGTGGTTCATGGTACACGAGATTTGAAAATTTTGAGTTTTGTGATCGCTTGGGCCATCAACTCATAATCACGATCATTATGCAGCACCGTCAAATCATGTTCCAAGGCTATTTGGGCAATGAGGCAATCGATCGTACTGCGGATTGTAACCCCTTCCTTCCTGCACCGGAAATATAATTTTGCCGCTTCAGAGTAACTTTCAATCGGATCAACCGGATGGACATAACGCTGTGTTCCGAAATAATCCCTATATTGCTCAAATCGTTTCTTTGAATCAGCCCCTTGTAATATTTCTTGATAAATAACCGGAGTCAAAAAAAAAGGGACTTCATTACGCAGCAATTCCTTAAGCTGAGTGACCGCGTCATTATCCTCCCCACGGAGAAAATCAATCCAAACGGATGTGTCTATCAGCCACATTTTTTTGATATACCGGCACGCAGGGATTTATAATCGTAATCTTCCCTGATCCCACCCTTTCCATAAAGATCCATAAGGTTTCTTCTTCTCCGATTTGCAACAAATTCCCTCAGGGCAATGTTTATCAGTTCTCTCTTGGTCTTGACATTTGTGTACTTTAAGGCCTCTTCAACTAAATGATCATCAAGGACAATATTAGTTCTCATTTCAATACACCTCTTAATACACATTTTAGAGTGTGTCAGGAATCATTGTCAAGCAATTAGGAGACTCCCATCAGTTTCTCTTTTGAATATTCCACCATTTTTTGATCTTCAGGCGGTTCGATCTTTTCCAGCCCTTCCTCCCGGGTCATCACTCCTTCACGGACCATGTTGGCTATCTCCCACACATAAGGGTGAAAGTTATATCTTTTCCGATGGACATGATTGGCAAATGCATTGAGAATACAGTTCGATGAATTGGGGTCGGTGTCATCCGGCTTCTCCCAGCCTATCTCGTTATTTCGCTTAATAATCTTCCTCTCGTCATATTCAAGAAAGGCCAGCGGATGGATATTCCACGGAAATTTCTCGGGATGGGCAAACTGCTCTGCCGTGACAAAGTAGGGATTGACGGCATCGCCGGCAATGTTGTGCAGGGGACCGAATATGGCCTTCTGCGTCGGCTGCATCAGGCCGGCATTTGTCTTCATCACCGATGACTGGACCGGCGCCTGCCCAGGCGACCAGCCGAATCCGACAAAGGGAATTTCTTTTTCAATAGCGGTACGCAGCACGATCGCTTTCACCATGCCGATACATGAGGTACAGATGGTGCTGGCCCGTTCCAGTGTCTTGGCGGAATAAAGTTCATCCCTGGCGGCCACGCGAAAGATCTGATAGAGCATTTTCGGGCTTGGTCTGACGAACAGGGTGTCAACAGAAAGGGCGGCACACACCTTTTTAATGTTCTTCTCGGCTTTCGGGGAAATAAAGGCATTATCAAACACCAGGGCCAAAACCCGCAGTTTGTAGCGGTTGACAAAGACATCCAGGGTGTAGGTGCTGTCCTTGCCGCCACTGTAAGCCATGAGCACATCATAGGTTGAAGATCGTCTCTCCTGAGCGATGAGCTCAAGAAACTTCTCTTCATACTTCTTTTTTATATCGTTGGTTGCCTTTTTGCCCCTGTACTTTTGGCAATGGTTACAGACGCCTTGTTCATCAAAGGATATCCCAGGGAAAGTCGAGGGCAGGATGCAGTTGGTGCAGAGAGATGGCTGATGGCTCATAGTTCATAGCTCATAGGATTTGGCTCATGGCTCTTGGCTCATGGCTCTTGGCTCTTGGCTCTTGGCTCTTGGCTCTTGGCTCTTGGCTCTTGGCTCTTGGCTCTTGGCTCTTGGCTCTTGGCTCTTGGCTCTTGGCTCTTGG